>Ga0268257_1003227_pt1 | contig 10539 bp, 9 predicted proteins | sample AgamicAtPrz_FD_200249 | JGI IMG/M metagenome (GOLD analysis project Ga0268257, IMG submission 200249) | Agave microbial communities from Guanajuato, Mexico - At.P.rz (v2) (version 3) | ecosystem: Host-associated > Plants > Phyllosphere > Phylloplane/Leaf | place: Guanajuato, Mexico | collected...
AGGCCGAGAGATGGCGCGTGTAGTTCTCGATGCCCTTGCAGTGCCCCACTTCGCTGAGCATTTCCAGATCGAAGCGCGTGCGCTGCTCCAGGCGCTGCGCCTCCACCAGCTTGCCCATGCCCACGAGCTGCTTGAGGCGCTCGGCCAGCTCTTCCTTGATGGTCTCCACGGCCGCCAGCACCTTGTCGCGCGGCGTCACATAGTGGCTGCTGGGATAGATGGTGAAGCGCGGAATGTTCTGGCGCACCCGGCCCGTGAGCGGATCGAACAGTTGTAGGCTCTCGACCTCGTCGTCGAACAGCTCGATGCGCACGGCCAGCTCCGAATGCTCGGCCGGGAACACATCGATGGTGTCACCGCGCACGCGGAAGGTGCCGCGCGAGAAATCCTGGTCGTTGCGCTGATACTGCATGCGGATCAGCTGCGCAATCGCATCGCGCTGGTTGAGCGTGTCGCCCGCGCGCAGCGTCATGATCATGCGGTGGTAGCTCTCGGGCTCACCGATGCCGTAGATGGCAGAGACGGTGGCCACGATCACCACATCGCGGCGCTCCATGATGCTCTTGGTGCAGGACAGGCGCATCTGCTCGATGTGCTCGTTGATGGCGCTGTCCTTTTCGATGAACAGGTCGCGCTGGGGCACATAGGCTTCAGGCTGGTAGTAGTCGTAGTAGCTGACGAAGTACTCGACCGCGTTTTTCGGGAAAAACTCCCTGAACTCCGAGTACAGCTGTGCCGCCAGCGTCTTGTTGGGCGCAAACACGATGGCGGGCTTGCCCAGACGCGCGATCACGTTGGCCATGGTGAAGGTCTTGCCCGAACCCGTCACGCCCAGCAGCGTCTGGAAAGACTCGCCGTCATTGACGCCTTCGACCAGTTTTTCGATGGCCGCAGGCTGATCGCCCGCCGGTGGATAGGGCTGGAACAGCTCGAACGGCGAGTCCGGGTATTGCACGAAACGGCCTTGCGGCTCGGCATTCATATTTTGTTCTTGCATGATCTCATGTCCATGACGCATAGGGTAAGCGCGGAGTAGAATGGCAGCCCAACCCTCAAGCCTAACCTAGGCTGATGCGTTTTTTCGAGCACCGGGCAATGCCCTGCCCGTCTAACGCGCTCGGAGCAGTAGCTGGGGGTGACCTGACTTATTTCCATCCCTCAAGGATTTTTTCATGTCTCTGTTTACCGCCGTCGAAATGGCCCCCCGCGACCCCATCCTGGGTCTGAACGAGCAATTCAACGCTGACTCCAACCCCAACAAAGTGAACCTGGGCGTGGGCGTGTACTTCGACGACAACGGCAAGCTGCCCCTGCTGGAGTGCGTGCAGGCCGCCGAGAAGGCCATGATGGAAAAGCCCACCGCCCGTGGCTATCTGCCCATCGACGGTATTGCCGCCTATGACAACGGCGTCAAGGCCCTGGTGTTCGGAGCCGAGTCCGACGTGGTCAAGTCCGGCCGCGTGGCCACCGTGCAAGCCATCGGCGGCACCGGCGGCCTGAAGATCGGCGCCGACTTCCTCAAGAAGCTCAACCCCAACGCCAAGGTCCTGATCTCCAACCCCAGCTGGGAAAACCACAAGGCCATCTTCACCAACGCTGGTTTTGAAGTCGGCACCTACGCTTACTACGATGCAGCCACCCGCTCCATCGACTTCGCCGGCATGCTGGCCGACCTGAACGCTGCCGCTGCCGGCACCGTGGTCGTGCTGCACGCCTGCTGCCACAACCCCACCGGCTACGACATCACTGCCGCCCAGTGGGATGAAGTGATCGCCGTCGTCAAGGCCAAGGGCCTGGTCGCCTTCCTGGACATGGCCTACCAGGGCTTTGGCCACGGCATCGCCGAAGACGGCGCCGTGATCGGCAAGTTCGTGGCTGCCGGCCTGAACATCTTTGTCTCGACTTCCTTCTCCAAGAGCTTCAGCCTGTACGGCGAGCGCGTGGGCGCCCTGTCCGTGGTGGCCTCCGACAAGGAAGAAGCCGCTCGCGTGCTGTCGCAGCTGAAGATCGTCATCCGCACCAACTACTCCAACCCTCCCACCCATGGCGGCGCCGTCGTGGCAGCCGTGCTGAACAACCCTGAGCTGCACGCTCTGTGGGAGAAGGAGCTGGGCGAGATGCGCGTGCGCATCAAGGCCATGCGCCAGAAGCTGGTTGACGGCCTGAAGGCTGCCGGCGTGACCCAGGACATGTCCTTCATCACCACCCAGATCGGCATGTTCTCGTACTCCGGCCTGTCCAAGGACCAGATGGTGCGCCTGCGCTCCGAGTTCGGCGTGTACGGCACCGACACCGGCCGCATGTGCGTGGCTGCGCTGAACAGCAAGAACATCGACTATGTCTGCAAGGCCATCGCCGCCGTGATCTAAGCTCACGATTCGGGGCTTCGGCCCTGAAGACCAAAGAGCAACGGACTTTTAATCCGTTGCTCTTTTTTATGGCTGCTTCAGTGTCCACCTATTAATTGATAGCTGCCAGCGCTCTTCCCATATCGCTTTCAGGCAGAAAATTATCTAAAAACCTTGTAAACCAAGCGCAGCAAGCTATCAAAATCTTTATCAGGCGCTCAGTCCCCAGATGGCCGAGCGCATGGACAGCGCCGCATACTGGTAGGCCGTGTTGAACACGCGCGGCGCTTCGCCCTCCTGCACGGCACCTGCCGCATACAGCAGAGGCAGATAGTGGTCGTGCGTGGGATGGGCCAGACGGGCCTGCGGACCCCAGTCCAGAAAGGTGCTCAAATCAGCCAGATTGCCGCTGTCCAGACGCTGCTGCACTTCGGTGTCGAACTGTATCGTCCAGTCATAGGCCTGGTTGTCGCTGGCACTGCGCTGCATGGCGCGCAGGTTGTGCACGATATTGCCGCTGCCCACGATCAGCACGCCGCGGTCGCGCAGCGCGCGCAGTTGCCGGCCCATCTCGAAATGCTTTTCGGGCGCCAGCCCATAAGGCATGCTCAGCTGCATGACGGGAATGCTGGCCTCGGGGAACATGGGCAGCAGCACCGACCAGGTGCCATGGTCAAAACCCCATTTCTGGTCCACCAGCAAGGCCGATCCGTCCAGCGGCGAATGCAGCTCGGCCGCCAGTTGCCTGGCCACCTCGGGCGCACCGGGGGCCGGATATTGCTGGTCGAACAGCTCTTGCGGAAAGCCGCCGAAGTCATGAATCGTGCGCGGCTGGGCCATGCCGGTCAGCGCCCAGTCGGACTCGGTCAGCCAGTGGGCCGAGACGCAGAGAATCAGCTGCGGCGCAATGCCCTTGGCCGTCAGCTCCTGACCCAGCGCCTTCCAGCTCTGGCGCCAGTGCGTGTCCTCGATCACATTCATGGGGCTGCCGTGGCCCAGGAACATCACCGGCATGCGCGGCGAAGGCTTGAGCTGCTGCAACAGTTGCTCGGGCAACAAGGAAGAAGAAGTGGAGTTCATGGAAAAAGCCTTCCAGCCCCCGCCGGCGGCCAGCACGGAGGCAGCGCCCAGGGACAAAAGCGTACGTCTACGCATCTCGGTCAATCGAACACGCCCCTAGGGGCATTTTTTTACAGATAGGACAAGCTTGCCACAGCGCGACAGCGCCTGAAAGCACCGCCTCCGCAACAGACTGTCCTGAAAGTGCCAGGGTCAGGGCCCGGCTTGCACTACAACAGCAGTTGTACAAGCACGACTCACGCCAAACAGGCTCAGGCAAGGGCTTCGCTTCAAGCAAGCCATCCTGATGCCACCCTGGCTTGCACAAGTCCAGACAAGGAATACTCCCACTCATGCCCAGAACCGCCATTCAACCCCTGCAAGGAATTCGCATACTGAGCCTGGCTCTGAACCTGCCCGGCCCCGCCGCACTGTGGCGCTGCGCCGGCATGGGAGCCGATTGCCGTAAGCTCGAGCCTCTGGCACCCGGCGCAAGCCGCAGCGCCGACCCCATGGGCCTCTACTGCCCCGATGCCTACGCGCAGATGCATGACAGGGTGCAAACCCTGCAGGCCGATCTCAAGACCGCCGAAGGCCAGGCCAGTCTGCATGCGCAATTGGCGCAAACCGATGTGCTGCTGACCTCGTTCCGTCCATCGGCCCTGAGCAAGCTGGGCCTGGGCTGGGAAGCCCTGCAGCAGCGCTACCCTGGGCTGTCGCTGGTGCGCGTGGTCGGCAGCGCGGGCGAGCTGGCCGATGTCCCCGGCCACGATCTCACCTATCAGGCCGAAGCGGGCCTCGTGCACAGCACCGCCCTGCCCCCCAGCCTGTTTGCCGATATGGCGGGGGCGCTGATGGCCAGCGAAGCCGTGCTCCAGGCCGTGCTGGTCAGCAGCCGCAGCGGGCGCGGCATACTGCGCGAGGTCGGACTGGCCCAGGCGGCGCAGTGGCTGGCCCTGCCCTGGCACTGGGGCCTGACCCAGCCCGCAGGCGATGTCGGCGGCGCCCATGCGGGCTACCGCATCTATCCCTGTGCCGACGGCATCGTGGCCGTGGCCGCGCTGGAGCCTCACTTTGCCCAGCGCCTGTGCGAAGCGGCAGACCTGCCCTTCGGCCATCCCGCCGATATGCGCAAGCCCGAGATCCATCAGGGCGTGGCCCGGTTTCTGGCCGCCCGCAGCTGCACGCAACTGATGCAGCTGGCGCAGGAGAAGGATATTCCCCTGCACGCCCTGCCCCAAACCTGAAGCAAACCAGAACCTGTTTACGCTCCCCCTGCGCGCTAGGGCCTTCGCGGAATGGGATGCTAGGGGGCGGCCCCCCCCCGCGCGATACCGCAGCAATAGTGGTGCTATTGCGAGGATTTGCGCGGCCGGCGAGGCAACGCCGCAGACCGCCCCTGACCGGGCGTCCGCAAAGGCACTAGCCTGGGCGTTTTTCAAACGCGTATTTCTCGGTATCGACCTCGCCCTGGCCTTGCAGCGCATAGCGGTCGCCGGCAATGGCTTCGGGCTTGAAGATGTCATCGAGCTCGGCCAGCAGCTCGGCATCGAGCTTGACGCTGCCGCCGCGAATGTCTTCGTGCAGATGCTCCACGCTGGTGGTGCCGGGCAAGGCAATCACATGCTCGCCCTGGTGCAGCACCCAGGCGATGGCCAGCTCGGCCAGCGTGCAGCCAGCCTTTTCCGCCACGGCCTGCATGGGCGCGAGCAGGCGCAGATTCTGCGCATAGGCCTCGCCGGCAAAGCGCGGCATGGTGGCGCGGATATCGCCCTTGACCAGGTTGTCCACCTGCTGCAGCTTGCCGCTGAAGAAGGCGCGGCCCATGGGACTGAATGCCACATAGGCAATGCCCAGCTCCTTGCAGGCGGCGAGCGTGCCCAGCTCCGCATTACGCGACCACAGCGAATATTCGCTTTGCAGCGCGGCAATCGGGTGCTCCTTGTGCGCGCGGCGCAGCGCATCGACGCCCACTTCCGACAGACCCAGAGCGCGAACCTTTCCCTCTTCCTTCAGGCGTGCCATCTCGCCCACCGACTCCTCGATGGGCACGTTCCTGTCCCAGCGATGCAGATAGTAGAGATCGATCACATCGGTGCCCAGGCGCTTGAGGCTGTCTTCGCAGTTCTGGCGCAGGGTTTTGGGACGACCGTCGATGACGCGGCGCATCACGCCGTCTTCGCCGCGCACGCCGGCCATGCCGCATTTGCTGGCCAGGGTGATGTGGTTGCGATGGGGCTTGAGCACGGGTCCGATCAGCGATTCGCTGGCGCCAAAGCCATAGAGCGCGGCAGTGTCGAACAGCGTGACGCCCGCGTCCAGTGCCGCATGCAGCACGGCGTGCGATTGCTCGGTAGAGACGGGGTTGCCGTAGGCATGGCAGAAATTCATGCAGCCCAGCGCGACATTGGCGACGCTGAATGGGCCTAGTGGTCGGTTTTGCACGGATGCTCCTTGAGGATGGCAAAGTTAAAGCATTTATAGCCTATAGCCCATATGAACAGAGCGTTTAAAGCTATAAATTTCAAAGCAAAAACAGCAAAGGCCGGAGCATGCCCCGGCCTTTGTCTGTCTCAATCGATCACCGGGACTTATTCGGCGTTGAGTTGCTGCTCCAGGTCGTGCAAGACCTTGTAGCAGTTGAACACCTGCTGCACGCTGGAGTTGGGCTCGCGGCCTTCGCGGATGGCAGCGAAGAATTCGCGGTCCTGCAGCTCGATGCCGTTCATGGACACATCGACCTGGGACACGTCGATCTTCTCGTCCTTGCCGGTGTACAGATCGTCGTAACGGGCCAGGTAGGTGCCGGTGTCGCCGATGTAGCGGAAGAAGGTGCCCAGAGGACCGTCATTGTTGAACGACAGGCTCAGCGTGCAGATCGCGCCGTTGGCGGCCTTGAGCTGGATGCTCATGTCCATGGCGATGCCCAGATCCTTGTGAATCGGGCCTTGCACGGCGTTGGCCTTGACGATGGGGCTGCCGGCCTGGTAGGCGAACAGGTCCACGGTGTGGGCGGCATGGTGCCACAGCAGGTGGTCGGTCCAGCTGCGGGCCTGGCCCAGCGCGTTCATATTGGTGCGGCGGAAGAAGTAGGTTTGCACATCCATCTGCTGGATGTTGAACTCGCCGGCTGCTATCTTCTTGTGCACCCACTGGTGGCTGGGATTGAAGCGGCGGGTATGACCCACCATGGCCACCAGACCGGTCTGCTTTTGCAGCTCGGCCACTTCCTGGGCGTCCTTCAGGGCATCGGCCAGAGGAATCTCGACCTGCACATGCTTGCCGGCCTTCATGCAGGCAATGGCCTGTTCGGCGTGCATCTGCGTGGGCGTGCACAGAATCACGGCATCGACTTCGGGCAGCGCCAGACTTTCGGCCAGATCGGTTGCCACATGTGCAATGCCGTACTTGTCGGCCACTTCCTTGGTCTGGTCAAAGCGGCGACCTACCAGGGAGACGACTTCCACGCCGTCGATGTTCTTGATGCCGTCCAGGTGCTTGATGCCGAAGGCACCCGCGCCAGCCAGCGCTACTTTGATGGTCTTGCTCATGATTGGGATCTCCGTAGAGCCGCCTCAAGGAGGCGAAGCCCCCCACAGGGGGCAGTGAATACGCGAAGCAGCGAACGTGGTGAAACGTTTACTGATTCTCGAGGATCAGATGGCCCACTGCGGTGTTCGATGCGGGCACATGGTAGAAGCGGTGCGCCACCTTGGGCAGCGGTGCGGGGCCGTCCACATCGGACATGGCGCCGCGCGCAATCAGCCACATCACCAGCTCGATGCCTTCCGAGCCGGCTTCGCGCACGTAGTCGATATGCGGCATCTGCGCCAGACCGTGGGGGTTCTCGATCAGCAGATCCAGGAACTGGTTGTCCCATTCCTTGTTGATCAGGCCCGCGCGCGCGCCCTGCAGCTGGTGGCTCATGCCGCCCGTGCCCCAGATATGGACGTTGATGTCCTGGTCGTAGCTCTCCACGGCCTTGCGGATGGCACGGCCCAGGTTGAAGCAGCGCTGGCCGGTGGGCACGGGATACTGCACCACGTTCACGGCGAAGGGGATCACCGGGCAGGGCCAGGAGCCGGTCTTGGGGTCCTGCTCGCCGCACATCAGCGACAGAGGCACCGTGAGGCCATGGTCCACGTCCATCTTGTTGACGATGGTCAGATCGAAGTCCTGCTGGATCACGGACTGGGCAATGTGGCTGGCCAGATCGGGATGGCCGACCACCTTGGGCACGGGGCGCGGGCCCCAACCTTCATCGGCAGGCTGGAATTCCGCAGCCGTGCCGATGGCGAAGGTGGGAATGCAGTCCAGGCTGAAGGCCGTGGCGTGGTCGTTGTAGACCAGGAAGATCACATCGGGCTTGTTGTCCTTCATCCACTGACGGGAGAAGTCATAACCTTTGAACAGGGGCGCCCAATAGGCTTCCTGGGTCTTGCCCATGTCCATGGCGGCGCCGATGGCAGGCACATGCGAGGTGAAAACGGATGCGGTGATGCGTGCCATGTCTTAGTTGCCTTCCTTGTTCTGGTTGCCTGCGCTGCCCTGGGGCTGGCGATGCGCCTGCGCATCACCGTCCTCGCCCACATAGCGATTGCCATCGGCAGAGCGACCGCCGCCCATCATCATGGCGCGGTACTCTTCTTCGGTCATGCCGGTCATGGAGCCCGCCATCTGCTGGAAGCTCTTGCCGTCGGTGGCGCCGATCTTGGCCAGGAAGTAGATATTGCCGCCGGTGCGCATGCACCAGTTCAGATCGCGCGCCAGCACGGCCTGCTTCTGCTCCTCGGTCATCGCCCACTCGTCCAGATAGGCACGCTCGTTGGCGCGGAAGCGCTCGCGATTCTCGGCCTTCATCAGGCTCATGCAGAACTGGTTGAGCCAGTAGCCCTTGCGGGACTGCTCGGCATCGAAAATGATGGTGCCGGGCACGTCCAGATACGGTTTTTCCAAAGCCATAAATTCTCCTCGTTACGGATGGCGCAGCCCATGCGACAAGGCTGCGGCCTGTTTCCGGGTGTATGTGTCGCCGGAACTCCGTCAGACCTCTTCGGGCCAGTACAGACGCATGGGGTTGTCCACCAGCAGCTTTTGCTGCAGCTCTGCGGTGGGAGCGATATGGGGAATGAAGTCCACCAGCAGGCCGTCGTCGGGCATGTGGTCCTTCAGGTTGGGGTGCGGCCAGTCCGTGCCCCAGAGCACGCGCTCGGGGAACTCCTCGACCACGCGGCGCGCGAAAGGCACCACATCCTGGTAGGCGTTCTGCTCACCATGAAGCGCCTTGGGGCCGGAGACGGACAGGCGCTCGGGGCAGGAAACCTTGCTCCAGACATTCTTGTGCTCGCGCATGAACTTCAGGAACAGGGCGAACTCCTCGCTGTCCACGCCCTTGGTCACGTCGGGGCGGCCCATGTGGTCGACCACCACGGTGGTGGGCAGCGCGGTGAAGAAGTCCCACAGCTCGGGCAGATCCACGGCCTCGAAATAGATCACCACATGCCAGCCCAGCTTGGCGATGCGACCGGCAATCTCCATCAGCTCGTCCTTGGGCGTAAAGTCCACCAGGCGCTTGACGAAGTTGAAGCGCACGCCGCGCACGCCGGCGTCGTGCAGCTCCTGCAGTTCGGCATCGCTGATGGAGCGCTTGACCGTGGCCACGCCGCGGGCCTTGCCGCCCGAGGACTTGCAGGCATCGACCATGGCGCGGTTGTCCGCACCGTGGCAGGTGGCCTGCACCACCACATTGCGTGCAAAACCCAGGTGGTCGCGCAGCGCATACAGCTGGGCCTTGCTGGCATCGCAGGGCGTGTACTTGCGCTCGGGGGCGAAGGGGAACTCGTTGCCGGGACCGAACACGTGGCAGTGCGCATCCACAGCGCCGGCAGGCAGCTTGAACTGGGGCTTGCTGGGGTTGGCGTACCAGTCCAGCCAGCCGGGGGTTTTTTCAAAGGCGCTCATCTGTTTGCTCCTCAATTGTTGATTGCACCGTGCGCTGCGCACTTCCCACCATCCATGAAACTGGCGCTGCCACATCTCAGAGACACCGAGGAAGGGCCGCCCCGCACCGAGGGTGTCGTCCCCTTCCCGCGCAGCGAGAGAGGGGGAAGCGGCGCAGCCGCTCAGGGGGAGTTAATCCACATAGCGCAAGCCGGCCTTTTCCAGGGGCTCGCGCATCTTGTACATATCCAGGCCCAGGACGCCCGAGGCCAGCTTGGCGCGCTTTTCGCCCTCGAAGCTTTCGCGCTTCTGGGCAGCAGCCAGTACTTCCACGGCACGCGCGGCGGGCACGCAGACCACACCGTCATCGTCGGCGACGATCACGTCACCGGGCGTGACCAGCATGCCGGCGCAGACGATGGGGATGTTGACCGAGCCCAGGGTGGCCTTGATCGTGCCCTTGGAAGAGATGGCCTTGCTCCAGACCGGGAAGTCCATCTCCTGCAGCGTCTTCACGTCGCGCACGCCGGCATCGATGATCAGCGCGCGTGCGCCGCGCGCCTGGAAGCTGGTGGCCAGCAGGTCGCCGAAGTAGCCATCGGAGCACTCGGCGGTGACGGCAGCGACCACGATGTCGCCGGGCTGAATCTGCTCAGCAGCCACATGCATCATCCAGTTGTCGCCGGGCTGCAGCAGCACCGTGACTGCCGTGCCGGAGACTTGCTTGCCGGCATAGATGGGGCGCATATAGGGCTTGAGCAGACCGACGCGGCCCATGGCCTCGTGCACGGTAGCAGAGCCCAGGGCGGCCAGGCCGTCAGCAGCAGCGCGGTCGGCGCGCTGGATATTGCGGTAGACAACTCCCAGTTCGTACATGGAAATACCTCTTTGCTTTGACGTTATTGAATCCAAAAAGTGAGCTGGTAGCGCTTGTCATTCATCAGATTTGAATAGTTTTCTTATTGAAAACCTTTCATACCGTGCGCCAGCAGCTCTCTTTTTTGAGAAGTTACAGACCCTTGGCCTTGAGCGCCTTGTCCAGGCGCGTGAACACGCGGCGGGCATTGCCTTCGTAGACGGCGTGCTTTTCATCGGCCGTCAGGTTCTGCGTGGCTTCGATGTAGCGCTTGGTGTCGTCGTAGTAGTGACCGGTCTGCGGATCGATGCCGCGCACGGCGCCGATCATTTCGCT
>Ga0268257_1003229_pt1 | contig 10538 bp, 11 predicted proteins | sample AgamicAtPrz_FD_200249 | JGI IMG/M metagenome (GOLD analysis project Ga0268257, IMG submission 200249) | Agave microbial communities from Guanajuato, Mexico - At.P.rz (v2) (version 3) | ecosystem: Host-associated > Plants > Phyllosphere > Phylloplane/Leaf | place: Guanajuato, Mexico | collected...
GGTCGGTGCGGTCGATCGAGAACTTGCCGAACGCGTAGCGCTCCGGCTGCGGCGCGGTGCTCTCGGCCGCGCGCGCGGGCGCGCGGCGCAGTTGTGCCTTGATCCGCGCGAGCAGGATGCGCGGCTCGACCGGCTTGTGCACGTAGTCGTCCGCGCCGAATTCGAGGCCGAGCAGCTCGTCGAACGGTTCGTCGCGCGCCGTCACCATGATGATCACGCCGTCGTACTGCTTGCGCGCCTCGCGGCAGATTTCGAAGCCGTCCTTGCCCGGCAGGTTCACGTCGAGAATGACGAGATCGGGACGAATGGACAGGATCGCCGGCACCGCGGCGTCACCATGCAGCACGGTGTCGACTTCATAGTCGTTCTTGCGCAGGTAGCCGGCGATCAGCGTGGACAAGCGGGTGTCGTCTTCGACGAGCAGGATGCGAAAAGACATGGGCGGCGGTCGGATCATCGAGGAAGCCGCGGGGGGCGCCGGCGGGTGCCGGACGCCGGCCCTGGGCCGAAACGTACCGCATGATACTGCGCCCGCCGCTCACCTGTTTGGCGGTCTTGAAAATAAGGGCGGGATTCCGGCCGCGCATGACGAATCGACGCCGGGACGGTTCCATACGGGCTCGCCGGAATCCCGGCTCTGCTTCTACCCTGCCTGACGTGATGAATTACCAGACGATTCTTGAACGCATCCACACCGAACTCGCCCCCTGGATCGGCCAGGGCCGGGTCGCCGACTACATTCCCGAACTCGCGAAAGTGCCCGCCGACAAGTTCGGGATGGCCGTCGTGACGCTCGACGGAAACGTTTACACGGTCGGCGATGCGCACGAGCGCTTCTCGATCCAGAGCATCTCGAAGCTGTTCGCGTGCACGCTCGCGTTTCAACGGCTGGGCGACGAGCTGTGGGAACGGGTCGGCCGCGAGCCGTCCGGCACCGCGTTCAATTCGCTGGTCTTAAGATGACCGGCATCATCACTGTAAATAACAAGCGACTGATCTCCAACTAACAGGCAAGACCGACTGTTGTCAATGTTTTTCGAGCGTACTAGGATCGTTGACATATTGGGCACCAGATGCAATGTGTCAATAAGTACCCGGTAATCCCCCCGTTTTCCACGGGGTTCAGAAGTAGAAACTAAGCGGCCATGGCTAGCCGCTGCTTCGGCGTAAATCCGCCCAGGGCCATGTTCGGGCGGTCGTGATTGTAAGTCCACATCCAGTCGGTCGCGAAGCGCTGCACATGGTCCGAGTCTTCCCAGTGGTACTGCGACAGCCATTCGTATCGCACGGTCCGGTTGAATCGCTCGACATACGCATTCTGCTGAGGCTTCCCCGGCTGGATGTAGTCGAGCTTGATGTCGTACTGCCGGGCCCATTCGGTGATCGCTGCACTTAGGTACTCGGGGCCGTTGTCACACCGAATCGCTTTCGGCCTGCCACGCCAACCGATGATCTGCCGTAGCGCACGGATCACCCGCTCCGACGGCAAGGAGAAGTCGATCTCAATTCCGAGCGCTTCGCGGTTGAAGTCGTCGATCACGTTGAACAGCCGGATGCTGCGCCCATCGGCCAGTTGGTCGTGCATGAAGTCCATCGACCAGACCTGGTTGACGGCAGACGGTACCGCCAGCGGCTCAGGTACCTGTCTGACCAGCCGCTTGCGCGGCTTGATCCGCAGGTTCAACTCCAGCTCGCGATAGATCCGGTACACCCGCTTGTGATTCCAGCCGAAGCTCTTCACGTTGCGCAGGTACAGGAAGCACAACCCGAAGCCCCAGTTCCGGTGGTTGTCGGTCAGACGCAGCAGCCAGTTCGCAATCTCGTCGTTCTCGGCATCGCGCACGTTGGCGTACCGATAGCAAGTCTGGCTGTTCCCGAACGCCTCACATGCCAGCCGGATCGACACGCCTCGACTGGACACCGCATGCTTGGCCATCTCGCGCCGGCGAGATGGCCTCAGTCCTTTTTTGCGAGTGCCTCCGCGACGATCTCTGCCTTGATCTTCTCCTCGACGTACATCTTGCGCAGCCGGGCATTCTCAGCCTCCAGTTCCTTCATCCGTGCGATCAGCGACACATCCATGCCACCATATTTCGAGCGCCATTTGTAGAACGTCGCCGTGCTGATGCCCAGTTCCCGGCACAGGTCCGGTACCGCCAGCCCCGCCTCCACGCGCTTGAGCGCATCCATGATCTGGCTGTCCGTGAATCTCGACTTCTTCATTCTGTAGAACTCCCTCAACGAGAAAATTCTACTTCTGATCCCGCCGGTTCTGCGGGGGGATTACCACCCTACTAGAGCGTTTCCGCCAAGCGAAATCCCATCGCATAGATCGCGCCCGGATACCATCCGTGCCGGCGCCGGCATCGCGCGAGGTCGCCGAACCGCGTGAAGCTTCCGCCCCTCGCAACGCGATAGGTGCCGCAGATGCGCAGAAGATCGTCATCAATCGTTTCGCCACCCGGATAGACAGCGTAGTCGTCGGCCGTGTATTCCTCTACGTTGCCGCCCATGTCGTCGATCCCAGCGGCGCTTCGTCCTCGCGGATACATGCCGACCGGGCTTGTGAACAACGGCCCGTCCTCGGCAGTATTCGCGCACGCCGGATCAAACTCGTCGCCCCACGGATACTCGCGCCGTCCGCCGTCCGACGCGGCGTACTCCCATTCAGCTTCGGTTGGCAGCCGAAACCGCCGCCCGGTCCGCTCGTTCAGCCACGCCGCATACGCGTCGGCGGCGGCCGGCGGAACAGTCCAGACGGGATGATTGGCGAACCACGCCGGATACATGCCAAACTGCCATGAAGTCGGCAGAAGGTCGCTGTGCGTCGCCTCGAGAAACGCGCGATATTCGGCGTTTGTCACCGGAAACCGCGCCAGCGCAAACGGCGCGACGTCGCACTCATACTCAGGACACTCCTTCAGGATCCATTCCCGCTGCACGCCGTGATGCGCCCATTGCGCCACCACCCGCTCGACCTCGTGCCGGCTCAACCCGAGCGTCACCCGCCCGCCGGCCAGCCGGATCATCTGTGGTCGTTCGACCGATATGCGCGGATCGCCGCGCAGCCCGAGCATCAGCCCCGCTGCGAAGCGGCGTTGGCGATCCGCCGAGATCGACTCCAGCACTTCGATCAGTTGCACCGCATCGCATTCGACCAGATCCTCATGCGCAGACAGCAGGTTACGGCCGAGTCGGTCGTGGAATCGGCCGGGCAAACCCATCGCGGTCCGCGGATCAAGCAAGTTCGGATTGCGCATGCGACTCGCCCTGCACAATTTCAGCAGCAACATCCAATTCGTATACGTGTCCGTCGTACGAACTCATCAGGAACGTGCCGGTCGCTGGTCCGTTGCAGATCGACGAAATGCCAGATGTCGTCGGGCGTACCGTCGCGACCCAGCGCGCGTCGATCACATCGAACACCGCAACGACGCCGGAATAGGAACCACTCGCGATGTAGCGCCCGTCGCGCGACGTAGCCACGCACTTGATCGAATGTTCATGTGGCGTATCAAGCGTTTCCACGTGCTGCTCCCGCCAGATGCGCATCTTTCGGTCCCGGCTTACACTCACGAAGCGACGGTCCGGCAACGGCGCGGCGCCGTTCGCGATCCGGTCGTGTGCGTCGTCAACCCGGCCAATCTCATCAAGGGTATCGACCGAGAACCACGCGGCGCCCCGGTCGGCGCACACTGAGAAAATGACACCGTCGGATACCGCGACAGACTTGACGGCGTTCGTATGGAGCCGCAGGATCCCAACCAGCACGGCCCCGCTGTCCTGCGCCATCCTGAATACGAGGCCTTCACCGGTATAGGTCCCGATTAGTGCATGCGCATGCCCGTCGCGCGTGAACGCGACGCCGCAATTGAGTGGCGAATGATGCTGATAGAGCACTCTGCCTGTCAGCGCGTTCATCACCTGCCCCAATTGGCCGCCGGTGAGGATGTGTCCATCGGTTGGCGTGATGAAGTTGCACAGGCTGCCGAGATGCGTAACCGGTTGGCCATCGATCGCGAACACACCGCTGTCGCCGACCGTCAGCCGGTGCCCGTCGTGCAGCGCGACCGCGTTAACGCCAGCCGTCGGTCTGACGCGGGTTAGGTCCCAGCTACCGGTGTCGATGTGATACACCGCATAGGAGTTGCCAAACGTCGCGAATGCCAGTGTGGCGCGGTCGATGAACGCACACGAGCGGGCCCAGATCTCTGCGGGCAGTAACGCCGTGGCGATCTTGTCGAGCGTCTCGCCGACGTGCCATACACACAGTGTGCGGTCATAGCTGAGACTGACGAGCAGCTTCGCACGCGAGTTGTACACTAGACGCTTGATACCCGCCGCATGTGCGCGGATCGTCTCGACGCGACCGCTGCGGATTACTACGATATTGCCCTCGTCGTTGCCCGCGTAAATACCGCCCGCTGCGTCGATCGCGATCGTGTCTGTTTCGACGCCGCCCACGTCGACGTCGGTCACTAGTTCGCCGGTGTCGAGCGACCAGCGTTTGACGGTGCCGTCGTCGCTCGACGAAATCAGGTAGTCGCCGCACGACGACCACACGACCGAGATTACGTCGGCGCGATGGCCATTGAAGCAGCGCACCAGATTGCCGGTTAGGTTGTAGACCATGATCCGCTGATCGCGCGATGCGGTCGCGATTAGTTCGCGATCCGGGTGGAACACTGCCATCTCCACGTCGTCGACGTGATCGGACAGCACCGCGTGCAGTTTCATATCGGGAAGCATCCATACCCGTGCGGTGTGGTCGCTCGACGCGCTAACGAGATATCGGCCGTCCGGACTGAACTCGACCTGGTTCGCCAAATGGTCGTGCAACCCGCGGCCCAGCGCGCGCTGGGTAAGCGCGTCCCATAGGATCACCTGGTTGTCGTAGCCGGCCGTCGCGACGAAGCGTCCGCCGAATGCGGCTACGCCGCTGATGGGAGAGCGATGCGCGATCATCTGATCACCTCCGGATTGTCCATGCTTATTGTGTGGTGCGCGACCCGCACCTTCGCTTCCAGATAGCGCCGATTGTGCTCGGCGACGAATACACCCGTCGGTATCCGCTCAGCGACGATGATGCCCGCCGCCTCGAGCTGCGCCTGCTTGTCGGGGTTGTTGCTCAACAAGCGGATCCGTGACACGGACAGGGCCACGAGCATCGCCGCCGCACTCCCGTACTCGCGTTCGTCGTCGCGAAAGCCGAGCAGTCGGTTCGCTTCGAACGTGTCATGCCCGTCGTCCTGAAGACGATACGCGGCAAGTTTCTGGTACAGGCCGATTCCCCGCCCTTCCTGCCTCAGATACAACAGGTAACCGCCCGCGTCGTGCAGACACTGGATCGCCTCATTCAGTTGAGGGCCGCAGTCGCACCGGATCGATCGGAGCACGTCACCGGTCACGCATTCTGAATGCACGCGAACCAGCGGGCACAGCGGATCGGGCGAACCCAGCACCAATGCGAAATGTTCGAGCCTATCGTGGAGCCCCGAAAAGCTCACGATCTTGCCGGACGAGACGCCGCCGCCCGGCAACTCGAGCGGCAGCGTCACCATCGACCTGATGGTTGCGGATTTCTTCATAGGACACCGTGCATTCCAAGGTCGGCAAGAATCGGCCGACAATCGATGGCCACGTCGCGTGGCATGCTGGCTACCGTCGTACTTCGCGCATGCCGCGCGGCCGGAGCGCTTGCGCGTAGTTCACTACATGCCGTACGGGTAAGCGCCGGCCTCGCTTCCTTGGGACCTGACCTCGGACAACGCGTCCGCATAGCGCGCGAGCTTCCGGATCGCGTAACGGCAACGCTCAGCGATCGGATCGCCGGCGAACTGCGGCGCCGTTGTGAGTGAGTTCTCGACGTCCCGAATAATCACGTGCTCAGGGATGTAGCAGAGTTTCGTGTTCTTGTAGCCGCTCGACCGCAGTTCCGATACGACGTACGCACCGCCGACCCCTGCGCTAATGGCCACGATAAGGGCTGGCTTGTCCTCAAGGCTGCCGGTATCGCCGAACAAGAAATAGTTCTTCAAGCGCGGCGGAGCCATCCCGTTCCACTCGGGACAAACAAAGATCAGCGCGTCGGCTTCGCGCTGGTCGCGGCGTACCCGCTCGAGCTTCGCATCCCACGGCGATGCGTCGTCCCATACCGCCTCGTCCCAAAACGGAAGATCCATTTCGCTTAGATCGTGGATGGTGATGCTGGAGAAATGTGCAGGCAGGAAATGCTGACACAGGGTTTTCGCCACCCGGCCGCTTTGCGACTGTGCTCGATGGCTACCGCTGACGATCAATGCTTTCAAGATTCACTCCACGAGTGATTGCCGAAGGCTTTCGGAAACAATGCCGCATAATCGGAGGCGCCTTCCTGCTTGTCCTTTCCTAGCAGGTTCCTCAGATGCGGCGCGAACGGGATGATAAGCGTCGCGACTAGCGCACAAGTGAAGAGGCTGCCCAGCAGCGCACCGCTTCCCCACCCGCGAGCGACCCAGCCGGCGACGTACAAGGCGCCCGGCAGAAAGATAGACGAGATGAACATAGTGTTGGCGATGACGCGTGTCCGATAGTCGGGCGGCGTCGCTTGAAGACGCAGCGCGGTGAGATTGGTCGCGACGAGCACCGACGCGAAGCCGAGCGCGAAGCCGCCGGCCACCACCAAGGGCACGACCCTCGCACACGCGAACAGCACGACGAACGCCGCAACGTGCATTAGCAAGCCGAGGACCACCGTGCCGTAACGGCCGAATCGTCCGTTCAACGGTTTCACGACGAGGGTCGCGGCCACGAAGACGCCGCATCCAAACGCACCGTCGACCGCGCCCATTACCCATGCGCCGAGCGTCTCCTGCGCGAGCTGGGGCAGCGCGATCAACATGAACGTACTTACGGCGACCGTCAGGAACGAGTTGCCGAACGCGATCGCCAGCTCGGTCCGAATCGCGATCACGCTGAGGAAACCATGCGCCAATTCTCGGACCCATCCGCTGGACTTGCGCGACGTAGCACCCACTTGGGCACGAGCGCGCGGGCGTCCCGCGCCGGATGCCATGCACATGTAACCGCCGACGACCAGCGCCGCTGCGGCGAGATACAGCGTGATGGACGGCCCCATCATCGCAGTAACCGCCCCCCCGACAACCGGCCCGAGGATTCGAGACAGCGTGCCAAGCGCCCGACGCACGCGCTCACCGTCGACCAGTGCGTCGTTACCGATTAGTTGCGGAAGCAATGAGTCCGCGAGAGGATCCCGCGCGGCGTCGGCGAGTTGCGAGATCACCAATAGAGGCACGACGGCGACGAGGCTGAACGTCTTCAGAAACAGCGCGGCCGACGCGAGCATGAACAGGCACAGCGCTTGGATCGCGAACGTGACTTTGATCAGCTTTGCGCCGAAGCGATCGCCGAGCGGCGCCGCGAGCGGAACCGCGAGCAGTTCGAGTAGCACGGACGCGGAAATGACCGAGCCGAGCGCCACGGTGCTGTGCGTTTTTGCAAGACACCACCACGACGTGCCCAGGACCATCAGGCGCAATGCAAAATACCCAAATATGATCCCGCCTTGGAAGAGATAGAACTGCCGCGGCAACGAAAAATAGATAGGATTCTTGATCATGGTGTCATCCGGAACGGGCATCCGCGTCACGCTGCGTGAAAGATTCAGTGCTTCGTCTTCTCGAATATCTTCATGCAGATCACCTGCGCATCGTGCAGGCAAAACTGCTTCATGATCATGTCGCGGCCGTAGACTAGGAATTCACTCTCCGAGTCTTGGACTCGAATCATCCCCTTCGCGTAGTCGAAGTCCCAGTAGCTCGAACTCAGAAGTTCGCCCGTAGCAACGTCCCACACCATGATCAGTTTGTTATATGTGATGCCGACCAGAAACTTGCCGTTCTCGAGCGCGAGGAAATCCTCGACGGTGTTCGATTGGCCGTTGTAAAAATTCTCGTCATGGCGCCACTTGCCGGCGACGCACGTAATCCTGTCGATCGCGGAGCTGTGCACCGCGAGCAAGACGTCCTGATTCAGCCATTTCATCCGCTTGGGGATGCGCGACGATGTGTCGATCACTTCCTGCATCTCGCCTGCGTCGTCGCGCGTCAGAATGACGATTCGGCCCATCCGCTCGCCGACCGCGACTGTTCGGTTGTCCGGGTGGATCGCCAGCGACCAGAGCGGCTCGCTGGCACTCTTGAAGACCGTCCGGCAGGCGTCGGAATGTCGCCATGGGATCTCGACCAGACTGCCATCCTCCAAGCATGCCAGCACCGTCTCGGCGTCGACGAAGGCCAGATCGCGGACTGCCGCGCCAACTTCGCGGCGGCGGATACCGTCCGGATCGACGAGGACCATCGTCTTCGCAGACGTCCCGCAAGCCAGCTTGTTGCCATGCGACACCAGACGCTTGATGTAGTGACCGCCCGGGACGATGTCGTCGTCGCCCGGCGAGGGCCAGCCGGCGACGGTGTCGCCTACTGCGCGGAACAGCCCCTCCTCGCCACCGATCACCAAATCGTTGCCGAAATAGGCGGCGCTCCATAGAGCGGGAAGCGCCGTATGAATCGCCGCCTCCACGTGCCCGGTGTCGTAATCCACTTTCAGGAAGCTGCCGTTCCGGACTTGCAGGTACAGCTTCACCGCACCCGCTTCCGTGCCGGCCCGGATCCAGCGCAGCTTGAACGGCGCCTTGAATGCGACGCGCGTCGGTGCTAGCGACAACGGGTCGATCTCGTACACGTTGCGATCGAACGACGACGCGAAGATCTTGCCCGTCGACGGCTCGCGCGTCACGTGCTCGAAATCGTCGTTCGCGAATGGAGGGCCGATCTCATATTCGAGCGTCCGGTCGTCGAACCGAACTAGACGCCGTGCGTCTGTCGCGACAAGCCATGTGCCGGACGGCTCGCGCTCGAACCAGTGTATCGTTTCGTTGATGCCCTCGATGCGGGTCAGCGTCTGGTGCTCGCTCTGATAGTCATAACGCACAATGCTGCCATCAATCAGGCCAACCAGCAGAACGGTATCGGACGCCCATGCTGCGGTGGTCGGTGCCGCCGGGCTTTCATGCCGCAACGAGCGCCACGCGACGATCTGCATCGCATCGTTCAGATCGAAGATCAGCGTCTGCCCGGTCGGACCGTTCACCGCAATCCGATGACCACCAGGACTGAACGCTATTTCCTGACTTTCCGAAAAGGCAATCTGATAACCGTCTTCAACCATGTACTCGAGACTGTTGATCGACGTGACGATTTCAAGATTTTCATATGAAACCTTCAATATCGTGATCGTGAAATTCTTGTTCAGTGTGGCCACGAGATGACGCGCATCGCAAACCGAGATGGCCTGAATCGTTGTGCTGCCAACGCTCGTCAGAGAGACAGTTTTCAGGTCCTCCGACTTAACCAGTTCTACACTTCCTTTCTTGTCACCTAGAACAAAAAGACCATCCTCTCTGAAATAGGCCAGGGAATTGATATGGTGCATGGTTTATGGTCGCGCATTCGTTCCAATCGATTCCGAACGAGTCGTTCCGCATGGCGTAACGCCAAACCATGCGGAACGACCTACAGATGATGCCGTTACTTTTGCGTGAAGATCTTAACCGCACGATCCGGGCGGGTTGTGCTCGTCTTTTCCATTTTCGTACTCCTAAATGTAAATTTAAGAACGCAAAAACCACATGCGCACTATTGGCCGAAATGGCCCTTCACGTCGCCGAGGCGAGGTGATCCACTGCCGGATCGAAAAGGTGGGGTCACCTTGATCGAACGGCGATTCCTGAAAAACTGAAAATCTTCTGCCTATTGCGCGAAGCGAATCAATGGAGAGCCGTCTCTGTCATTAGGTTCGCTTCGAATGTTCGCACGATATTTCCAGACAAAAAACGTCGCGTCAACATTTTTTTGACCACATCAAAAAAGTTTTGATGCGCGCCAGATCCTTCATTATGAGAAATGTAATATATCGTTTAATAATAAGTAAGTTATTGATTTGTAAGTATCTCGCTTGAATGCTGAAATAACCAGAGATAAACCCCGCAATGCGTTCAGTGTTGATTTCCACCGAATCTTGACCCCCACCCGTAACGGCGTCGAAGTGTGAAACTGCAGCGCGCGCTACGCCGCTGCGCACTTCGACGTTCAGTCCGCTTAGGAAGACCTGCCGATGAGCCAGCTTGTTCAGATTGCGCCGGGTGTCGTGTTCTCCGCCGATGTACTCGGGGCCGACTGGGCACGTAAGTATCAGCAGATCACTGAAATTGAAGTGCCAAACGGGCATGCGCAATCCGCAGCTCGGCGGAACCGGCCCGCGAAGGAAACCGATCAGGCGATCGACGAAAGCACATCGAGCCAGATGTCGTTGTTGTAGACGACCGGTGCGCCAACCTCTGCCCGTCCGCCTCGCATAGAGAAGATCAAGCGGCGCATGTTCATTGTTCGGCCAGCCGCTCGAGCTCGTCGAATTCACCAAAGAAGTCCTGCTGCCCTGGCAGTGCCGCCGGCGACCGACGTGCTGCTCGCGGCCGCGGA
>Ga0268257_1003230_pt1 | contig 10537 bp, 12 predicted proteins | sample AgamicAtPrz_FD_200249 | JGI IMG/M metagenome (GOLD analysis project Ga0268257, IMG submission 200249) | Agave microbial communities from Guanajuato, Mexico - At.P.rz (v2) (version 3) | ecosystem: Host-associated > Plants > Phyllosphere > Phylloplane/Leaf | place: Guanajuato, Mexico | collected...
ATAGGTTAGATCAACCAGCGCTGCGCCCGGAATGCAAACACCGAAGGTTCCGCTGGCGCTGACCAGTTCACGAGTCAATGTTTTCTTGTCGATCACGATGGCGATGCGTGGCGGTGTGAATTCAACCGGCATGGACCAGGCCGCAGCCATGATGTTGCGTCGGCCTGCGTGCTCACTCGTGACCAGCACGGTAGGACCGTGGTTGATCAGGCGACTGGCGTGGGCCAGATCAACAGGCTGAAAGAAGTTCATGGTGCAGTCTTAAACACAATGCGGGTACCGGCCAGGCGATCATGTAGAAACTGGCGATCGCGATCGAAAAAGGCCCAAAGCAGTCCGACTGTTGCGCCCAGATAAGGGTACCAGCGCGCTACAGGCAGGCCGGTTAATGCATGCTGGATCAGGTAGATCATGCCCAGTGGAATAGCCCAGGCCAACACGAAGCGGAGTACCAGCTGGGGCACGGCGGGTTTGCGGCCATCTGCGCGGATCAGCTCCATCTTCCAGGTTTGCATCGCCAGGGTCTGGCCATGCTTGTGCCAGTACCAGACAAAGTAGGCACCGATGACGCCAAAGAAATTCAGGAATACCAGCCAGTTGGGCGCGGCTACGCCGAAAGCCATGCCCAGTACGAGGTGCGGCACCATGAAGGTGACGGAGAGGACGCCGAGCAGAAGCAGGCTTTCGTAAGCAATGCCGGCAATACGACGCCGCAGGCCCGGGAGTTCGGTGGTCATGGTGGCGCGCTCAGGGCTGGGTGGCTGCGGACGTGTCAGCAGGTGGTGCCGGAGGCGCGGTATCCTGAACGAATGGTGGCGAAAGATTGACCACGGGTGCAGGTAGCTGCTGGACGGGGATGGTCGGTAAGCCGGGCTTCAGGGTCTTGGCCGACAGCACCGAAGTTGCCTGGCGCGACTTTTCCTTGACCTGTTCCTTCGCCAGCTGCTTTTCTTCTTCCTTGCGGCGAGCAGCCTCTTCCTGCAGGCGTTGTCTTTCTTCAGGAGGCAGTTGCTGGTAACGCTCCCATTGCTCACGCAAAGCCTGCTGTTTATCTGCTGGGGCTTGCTTCAGCGCCTTGTACTTTTCGCGAACGACTTGCTTCTGCTGCGGTGTCAAGCTGGCCCAGCCGCGCATCTGCGTCTGAACCCGCGCCTGCTCGTCGGCGGTCAGGTGCGGGTAGCGCGCGGCAATGCCTATCCATTTTTTGCGGCGCGAGTCTTCCATCTTGTCCCAGTCCGAAGCCAGGGGGGCAAGCGTTTCTCGCTGCTGGGGGCTCAGTTCGCGCCAGGTTGGCTGTCTGAGCGGGGAAAAATCAAGGGCGTGAACCGGGGTGACGAGCAGTGCGGCTGTCAGTCCGAGGATGGCGATGTGGAATCGACCCATGCTTGAAAACCATCGTCCAGGTAGGCGTTAATGGGCAGCTCGTCGGAAAGCAGAGCGCTGTCAATTTCTTCGGTTTCGTCGGCCTGCATGATGTCGTCAACATACAGGGCGCCGGCGGCACCGATTACCAGGGCGAAGGCTAACACGGTGGGGGCAAGGCTGGCACGGAAGAAGTCTGCGGTTACATGTCCGATACCCGCCAGGCTCAGCATGGCGACCGGCTGGCGCTGGTGACCGAGCGCAGCCGTACGCGCCATATGCAGGCGTGCGGCAATCTTGGCGTCGAGCTTGTCGGTTCCCTCATGCAGAACATGACGGATCTTGTGTGCAAACAGCAGTTCTTCAGTCATAGCTTTATCCCCCGTGCCGCTAGGGCACTTGCCAATGCATGTGTGGCCCGGGAGCAATGGGTTTTGACACTACCCTCAGAGCATCCCATGGCCAACGCCGTCTCAGCAATATCCATGTCTTCCCAGTAACGCATGAGAAAGGCTTCGCGTTGACGCGCGGGTAGCTTTTTTATCTCGTTTTCAATTAAAACAAGCACTTGGGACTGCTCCAGCTGCTTTTGTGGGTTCGTTCCAGCTTGAGACTCGTCGGCGACCTCGATAGTTTCCAATGGGTCACTGTCGTCATCGTCACCGGATCCCAAGGCCGATAAAACCGTGGTCCACAGCGAGCGGACCTTGCTTCGTCGATAGAAGTCCCGGATGGTGTTCTGCAGAATGCGCTGGAACAACATGGGGAATTCTTCCGCCGGCCGATCGCCGTATTTCTCGGCGAGCTTCATCATGGCGTCCTGGACGATATCGAGTGCCGATTCCTCATTGCGCACGGCAAACAGCGCCTGTTTGTAGGCGCGGCGCTCGACCTCGGCGAGGAAGTCGGAAAGTTGCGTGCGTGAGGCCAGAGGAAAATGTCCTTGTTTGCTATGGGGAAAACCGAGAAAAGTCCTGTTTGAAACTTGACCAGAGGGGGCTCTCGGTATTAAGGTTACGGGTTTTCCCCGAAACCCACACCCCTTTAGGCGGATTCGTAATGGTATTGACTGGCGCGGAAATTGTAATCAGGTGCCTGCAGGAAGAAAAGGTCGAATACATATTCGGCTATCCCGGTGGCTCGGTCCTGCACATTTATGACGAGTTGTTCAAGCAGGACAAAATCAAGCACATCCTGGTACGCCATGAGCAGGCAGCCGTCCATGCGGCCGACGCCTACTCGCGTTCCTCGCACAAGGTCGGCGTGTGCATGGTCACCTCCGGCCCCGGCGTAACCAATGCCGTGACCGGCATTGCCACTGCCTATACCGACTCCATCCCTATGGTCGTGATCTCTGGCCAGGCCCCGACCCATATGATCGGTCAGGATGCCTTCCAGGAGTGCGACACGGTCGGCATCACCCGTCCCTGCGTCAAGCACAACTTCCTGGTCAAGGACGTCAAGGACCTCGCCGTCACCATCAAGAAGGCCTTCTACATCGCCCAGACCGGCCGTCCCGGCCCGGTGCTGGTGGATATCCCTAAGGACCTGGGTGTCGACAAGTGCGAGTTTGACTATCCGAAGACGGTATCGATTCGCTCCTATAACCCAGCCACCAAGGGTCATAGCGGCCAGATCAAGAAGGCCGTCCAGCTGCTGCTGGAAGCTAAGCGTCCGCTGATCTACGCAGGCGGCGGCATCATTCTGTCGAATACGGCAGATCGTCTGACCAAGCTGGCTCAGATGCTGGAGGTGCCGGTCACCAACACCCTGATGGGTCTCGGCGGCTTCCCAGCAACCGACAAGCAGAACCTCGGCATGCTCGGCATGCACGGCACCTACGAAGCCAATATGGCCATGCAGCACGCTGACGTGTTGCTTGCCATCGGCGCACGCTTTGATGACCGCGTGATCGGCAATCCGGAAGACTTCGGTTCTATCCCGCGCAAGATCATCCACGTCGATATCGACCCGTCCTCGATCGCTAAGCGCGTCAAGGTGGATGTGCCCATCGTTGGCAACCTCAACGAGGTGCTGGACGAGCTGATCGCCCAACTCAAGGCTTCCGAAGGCAAGGTTGAAGCCAAGGCGCTTGCGTCGTGGTGGAAGGAAATCGACGGCTGGCGCAAGAAGGATTGCATGAAGTACAAGATGGGCAAGGAAATCATCATGCCCCAGTACGTCATCGAGAAGCTTTACGAAGTCACCGGCGGCGAAGCCATCGTGACCTCGGACGTCGGCCAACACCAGATGTGGGCCGCGCAGTACTACAAGTTCGACAAGCCGCGTCGCTGGCTGAACTCGGGTGGTCTTGGCACCATGGGCTACGGCTTGCCGGCTGCCATGGGCGCGATCTTCGCCAACCCGAAGACCCCGGTCGCCTGCGTCACCGGCGAAGGCTCGATCCAGATGAACATTCAGGAAATGTCCACCTGTAAGCAGTTCCGTCTGCCGGTCAAGGTTATCAACCTGAATAACCGCTATCTGGGCATGGTGCGTCAGTGGCAGGAAATGTTCTACGGCAACCGTTATTCCGAGTCCTACGTTGATGCACTGCCGGACTTCGTGAAGCTGGCCGAGGCCTATGGCCATGTGGGTATCCAGATCACCACGCCGGCTGACGTCGAGCCCGCTCTGCGCGAAGCCTTCGTCAAGCACAAGAACGAACTCGTCTTCCTCGACTTCCTCACCGACCCGACCGCCAATGTCTATCCGATGGTCGCCAACGGCAAGGGCCTGTCGGAAATGATCCTGGCCGAGGACCTGTAAAAACATGCGCCATCTGATTTCCATTCTTCTCGAAAACGAAGCGGGTGCATTGGCTCGCGTTTCCGGCCTGTTCTCCGCTCGCGGCTACAACATCGAATCGCTGACTGTGGCACCGACCGAAGATCCTTCGATGTCGCGCATGACCATCGTCAGCATCGGTTCCGACGACGTCATCGAACAGATCACCAAGCAGCTCAACAAGCTGATCGACGTGGTCAAGGTTGTCGACCTGTCCGAAGCCGCTCACGTTGAGCGCGAACTCATGCTCATCAAGGTCCGCGCCACTGGCAAGGACCGCGATGAAATGAAGCGCATGTCCGATATTTTCCGCGGTCGCATTATCGATGTGACCGACGCGACGTACCTGATCGAACTGACCGGGGACACCGCAAAACTCGACGCGTTCATCAACGCGATCGACAACGATCTGATCCTCGAGACCGTACGTACCGGTGTCTGCGGCGTGGGCCGCGGCGACCGCATTCTCAAAGCTTAACCAGTCTTATTTTTTACCCAAGGAACTCGCATGAAAGTCTATTACGACAAGGACGCTGACATCTCCCTGATCAAGGGCAAGAAGGTCACCATCGTTGGTTATGGTTCGCAAGGCCACGCCCACGCCCTGAACCTGAAGGAATCCGGCGTGAACGTCACCGTTGCCCTGCGCAAGGGCGGCGCTTCCTGGAGCAAGGCTGAAGCCGCTGGTCACACCGTGTCGGAAATCGCCGCTGCCGTGAAGGACGCCGATGTCGTCATGATGCTGCTGCCTGACGAAAACATCCCCGCCGTCTACAAGGCTGATGTCGCCCCCAACATGAAGAAGGGCGCTGCTCTGGCTTTCGCTCACGGCTTCAACGTGCACTACAACCAAGTGATCCCGCGTGAAGACCTCGACGTCATCATGATCGCTCCGAAGGGCCCGGGCCACACCGTGCGTTCCGAGTACCTCAAGGGCGGCGGCGTGCCGACCCTGATCGCCATCTATCAAGACAAGTCCGGTAAGGCCAAGGACATTGCCCTGTCCTACGCTTCTGCCAACGGCGGTGGCAAGGCTGGCGTGATCGAAACCAACTTCCGCGAAGAAACCGAAACCGACCTGTTCGGCGAACAAGCCGTGCTGTGCGGCGGTGCCGTTGAGCTGGTTAAGGCCGGTTTCGAAACTCTGGTTGATGCCGGCTACGCTCCGGAAATGGCCTACTTCGAGTGTCTGCACGAACTGAAGCTGATCGTCGACCTGATGTACGAAGGCGGCATTGCCACCATGAACTACTCGATCTCGAACAACGCCGAATACGGCGAGTACGTGACCGGCCCGCGCGTGATCGCTGGCGAAGCTCGTGCTGCCATGAAGGAATGTCTGGCCAACATCCAGAACGGTGAATACGCCAAGCGTTTCATCCTGGAAGGTCGTACCGACTATCCGGAAATGACCGCTCGCCGTCGTCTGACCGCTGCTCACCAGATCGAGCAAGTCGGTTCGCAACTGCGCGCGATGATGCCGTGGATCAGCAAGAACAAGCTGGTCGATCAAAGCAAGAACTAAGACAGCTTGCTGCGGTAGAATCAGAAAAGGGCACAGTTCGCTGTGCCCTTTTTTTACGGTAGTTCGATAACAACAGAAACAACAGAGCGGAGTCCCATGAGCAACTATCCTCACCCACTGCTGGCCCGCGAAGGCTGGCCCTTCATCATCGCTTCCGGTGCGATTGCCGCCGTGGTGACTTATGCATGCGGCTGGGGCTGGGCAGCGCCGATCTGGATTTTCTTCGTCTTCTGTGTGCAGTTCTTCCGTGATCCACCGCGTGAGATTCCTCAGGGCGAGAAGCTCGTGCTCTCGCCGGCCGACGGCCGCATCGTCGCCATTGAGCCGGTGCGTGACCCGTGGCTGGACCGCGACACGCTTAAGATCAGCGTGTTCATGAATGTCTTCAATGTGCACTCCAATCGCAGCCCGGTGGATGGTGAGGTCAAGCAAGTCTGGTATCACCCAGGCAAGTTCATTAATGCCGATCTGGCCAAGGCCTCGACCGAAAACGAGCGCAATGCCCTACATATCCGCACTGGCAATCACGACGTGACCTGCGTTCAGGTCGCAGGCCTGATCGCGCGTCGTATCCTTTGCTATGTGGAAGCTGGTGCTCAATTGAGCCGCGGCCAGCGTTACGGTTTTATTCGTTTTGGTTCGCGCGTGGATGTGTATCTGCCGACGGACAGTCGCGTTAAGGTGACGATTGGCGATAAGGTCAGTGCAACCACCACAGTTTTGGCGGAACTTAGCTGAGCCCTGAACGGTCTCTGCGTATAATTGCCCATCACTTTTGTAGGCATCGCCCATGTCGGATTCGAACACCGGACAACGTAAGCCACTGCTGACAGCGGAACGCCGCCGTCGCAGCATCTACATCCTGCCCAATCTGTTCACGACGGCCAATCTGTTTGCCGGCTTCTACGCCATTGTGCAGGCGATGAACGGCAACTACGAGTATTCGGCCATTGCCATCTTCATCGCCATGCTGCTCGATGGCGTGGATGGCCGCGTGGCCCGCATGACCCATACCCAGAGCGAGTTCGGCGTCGAGTATGACTCCCTTTGCGACATGCTGTCGTTTGGCGCAGCCCCGGCACTGGTCATGTACGAATGGGCGCTGCGCGGCATGGGCAAGCTGGGTTGGATTGCTGCCTTTATCTACTGTGCAGGCGCTGCGCTACGTCTGGCCCGTTTCAATACCAATGTCGGCGTCGTCGACAAGCGTTTCTTCCAGGGCTTACCCAGCCCAGCAGCGGCATCCTTGATCGCCGGCATGGTCTGGGTGATGAACGACTTCGGCTGGACCGGTGAAGAGTTGCGCGGCTATGCCTGCACACTGACTATCTTTGCCGGCCTGACCATGATCAGCAATGTGCCCTATTGGAGCGGCAAGGAAATCAATCTGCGCAAGAGCGTGCCCTTCATTGTGGTGGCAGCCATTGCGATCTTCTTTGCACTGACCGCCTTTTACCCGCCTGGCGTGCTGTTTGCACTGTTCCTGATCTATGCCGCATCCGGCTATGCCTTGCTGGTGTGGCGCTTCTCCCAGCGCAACAAGGCACCGGCAGAGTCTGCCTAAGCGTTCCTTAGCCGGCCCTGCGTGGCTGGCTGGCCCGGGTCGCGCGGGCATAGTAGATAGCGCCGGCAAAGAAGATGATGGTCAGCGCAGTTTCCACCATTGCCAGCTGTTGTGACAGCCCCGTATCCGAGCTGGCGCGCACCGTGCCTTCGGTGAAGTAAAACAGAATCAGCATCGACATCCATTGGTAGGTGTAGCGCTTGCCGCGCAGGATGCCGAATAGGCCGAGCAACAGCGGCACCACTTTCAAGACCAGCATCGAGCCACCTGGGCGTAATGGGGCAAGCCAGAGTTCCCAAGCGGTACAAAGCAGGATCAGCGCAATCAGGCTGGCGTTGCTGAGGCTGTACAGCAGGCGGGTGTTATGTAGAGGATTCATGCGGCGAGCTTCTTCGCTGTTTCGGCGAGGCGTTTGCCAAGTGCAATGGCAAGCTTGCGCTCGGTTTCGCTAGGTTCCGGATTGCCTTCACTGCCACTGACGTGGCTTGCACCATAAGGGCTACCGCCTTCGCGTGTGGTCGTGAGTTCGGCCTCGGTGAAGGGTATTCCGACCAGCGTCATGCCGTGGTGCATCAGGGGCAGCATCATCGAGAGCAGGGTGCTTTCCTGGCCGCCGTGCATGCTGGTGCCGGAGGTGAATACTGCAGCCGGTTTTCCGCTAAGAGATCCCTTGAGCCAGTCGGCGGCCGTGGAGTCCCAGAAGTATTTCATCGGTGCGGCCATGTTACCGAAGCGCACCGGGCTGCCCAGGGCAAGGCCTACGCACTCTTCAAGGTCGCTGAGTTCGACGTAGGGTGCACCACTAGCCGGCACTTCTGATTCCGTTGCTTCACACACGGTGGAGACGCGTGGCACGGTACGCAAGCGAGCGCCCATGCCCTCAACTTGTTCGATGCCGCGAGCGATGGCTTGCGCCAATTGGCGGGTACCGCCACGATGGCTGTAGTAAAGCACCAGGATTTCCTGCATTCTTTTTCGGCCTTGCATAGTCTGTGATGCAGACGATTATATCCGCCATGTTACTGACCCCATTCAGACTCATCAGCCGCGTCGTCCATCGTTTCCGCACCGAGAAATGTGCGCAGACGGCTTCGGCGCTGGCATTTACCACCGTTCTGGGCCTGGTGCCCATGATCGCGGGCGCGGTCGCGCTGATTTCAATTCTGCCTTTCGGTTCCGGCTTGGGCGATGCCGTGCAAAAGTTTCTGCTCGCAAATCTCTTGCCCGATAAGGCCGGTATTGTGATCGCCAAGTATGTATCGCAGTTTGCAACTAAGGCAGTGCGGCTGACCTGGCTGGGCGCGCTGACCCTGGGGGTGACGGCGGTGATTCAAATGCTGACCATCGAACATACCTTCAACATGATCTGGCGCATTCGGACACCGCGCCCGCTGATCAAGCGTATTGCCCTGCACATTGCGGCCTTGCTGATCGGGCCGTTGGTGTTTGGTGCGACGCTAGTGCTGATCACCTATCTGGTGACGACGTCGCTGGGCCTGGTCGGCGATCCGACCGACTGGTACGCCAGCTTCCTGGTACGCAGCCTGCCCTTCTTGTTCATGGTCGGCCTATTTGGCCTGCTTTACTGGGGGGTGCCCAATCGCCCTATCCAGCGCTCACATGCCTTGTTCGGCGGCGTGTTTACTGCAGGATGCATGATAGGCATACAGAAGCTGCTGAGCCTCTACGTCAAATATTTCTCTGCCCAAGCCGTGATCTACGGCGCATTCGCCGTGGTGCCTGTGTTCTTGCTGTGGCTGTATCTGTCGTGGATGGTGATACTCATCGGCGCCTATATCGTCGCCGAATTGCCGCAGAAGGGAAGCTGAGATTCAGCTTCCCGGGTGTTGCACCCGCTCGAACTCGAAAAGTTCGATGCTGGATGTCTGCGTGACCAGAGGCAGGGGTTTGCACTCAGCCACCGACAACTTGCCGCCTTCTTCCTGCATCAGGGCGATCGTGCCGGTTTCGTAGGCGCCGCGTTCTGTAAGCAGGGTTTCACCGCGACCGATGCCGCTGATGGGCGGCAAGAGCAGCGCCGGGATGGGCGCACCGGGGCGCGAAGCGGTGGCGATGCGGACGGCCGTCGCATGCGGGGCCAGCACCTCCAGTCCCATTTCGAGATGCTCCGGATTCTCGCTACGCACCCAGCGCACGATGCACAAGCTCCAAGGCTCCTTGTCGTTGCGGCGTATGCCGATCACAGAGCCGGAAAGCAGGCCGGGCATGTCGCCTGCAATGTGCATGGCGGCATAGCCGGCCGGGCTGTCGTTCATGACCTGCCATTCGTTGATTGCCTGTACCGCATCGTTGCCATTGAGCTCGCCATTGAGCAGGGACCACAAGCTGGACAGGCGTGGGCAGACTTCGATGCGATAGCTGCCGCGGCGACGGTTATGGCGGCGTTGGGGCGGGTTCAGCCAGCGCTTGGCCGCATGATGCAGAACGCTGCGCCAGGCACGCGGTGCGGTCAGATTGTCCAGGCTGGTTTGCGTCACCTTGCCCAGCGCACGGCAGGTGTAAAAGATCAGACCGTCTGCGGTAGGCGGCGCGCGGCGGCTGGCGGGCGTAGGTGCGCGCTCGTCATGGGTGTCTACCCAGAACCATGAGTCGGTCTTGCGTGGCGGACTATTGCTGAGCTCGACCTGTGCGGCGAGATGGTCAGTGTGCTGCCACAGGAAATCCTGTTCGCGTGGCGTCAGGGCTTCCGTCTGGGCGGCATGCATGGCGAGCAGAAGGTGCACGACTTGCAAGGCCGGGCTGTCCAGATAGGTACCGGGCGACTGCTGGTTGGCCAGCAGCAATTGGTTCATCTGCCGCCAAAAGTGCGGTGGCGTGCCGCTGGCGCTACGCAAGGCCAATTCATACTGGCGGCGCAGGCTGTTTAATGCGCGGGCAGCCAGGGTATCGCGGCGGCGCTTGGGGTGCTGGAAGCCTTCATCTAGTGTCTGCTGCAGAACTTTGAGGAAACCCTCGGCCAAATGGCCATGAAGATCGACCAGGCTCTGGCTGAGAATGCGCAAATTGCGCGGCAGAGGGGTTGCGGCATCCAGCAGCAGGGGAATGACCAGTTTGTGAATGCGGGCGATGCGAGGTTCGAATAGGTCCAGCAGGCGCAGCAGCACGCGCGGTTGCAGCTGCATAGTGACGACGGTGCGCAGGTGGCGGCGCAGGGGTATCAGGTCGTCGAGCGGGTCTTCGCTCTTGCTACCCAGCCAATCCAAGACTTCGTTGATGGCAGGCGTATCGGCTGGCAGGGTTTCGTCTGAAGGCACGCGTCGCAAGTGTAGTAAGCTCAA
>Ga0268257_1003242_pt1 | contig 10497 bp, 10 predicted proteins | sample AgamicAtPrz_FD_200249 | JGI IMG/M metagenome (GOLD analysis project Ga0268257, IMG submission 200249) | Agave microbial communities from Guanajuato, Mexico - At.P.rz (v2) (version 3) | ecosystem: Host-associated > Plants > Phyllosphere > Phylloplane/Leaf | place: Guanajuato, Mexico | collected...
GTAGGCGTCTTCAATCGTAATCTCCGGATAGTCCAGCGAGATCGCGCGGATCTGCTCCCGGGACTGTTCCGCCTGATGCAGACGATGGGCGATCAGGGTATGGGTATGTTTGTCGAGCATGGCGATATCCTTCATGCGGCTGTTGCCGGGTGGCGCTGCGCTTACCCGGCCTACGTTCGAGCCGTTGTAGGCCCGGTAAGCGAAGCGTCACCGGGCGGAAAAGATGTCTACTTAAACAACGCGTGCACGTTGTTCTGTTTGTAATTGAGCGTCGGGTGCAGTTCGTCGAGCTCAAACGACAGCGCCAGGTAGCGGCTCGCCATCAGCGCCGCGAAGTGCGCTTTGATAAGCCCAAACAGCATCTCCCCCACGGCCTCCCGGCTCTCCAGACTGCGCCCGGCACCAATCTTCAGCGTCATATGGACAAAGGCGTAATCGTGCTTGCCGTCGGCCATCTGCCAGGTGTCCAGCCAGTGGGCGCGGCTGCGGATACCGCCGATAGGGAAGATGCCCGTGGCGGCGAGCGCCTCGTTCACTTTGGCGAACAGCCCCGGCAGGTCTGCCTGCTCGCGGATGTTGTCGGTACATTCAGCAATAAAGTGCGGCATGGTGGCTCCTTAGGCGGGCAGGGGGAAAACGGCGTTGACCTGGCCGGTGCCGGAGCTGGCGAACAGCTCGGTGAGAAACTCCACCTTGCCGTCGTATTTGTCCCAGCCGAGCATGCCCAGCAGCATCACCGTGTCGTGCATATTGCCCTCGCCGTAGCAGTAGTCGGCGTACTCCGGCAGCATGCTGCAGAATTCTTTGAACTGACCCTCGCGCCACAGCTTCACCACGCGCTCGTCCATCTGGCGGTCGAACTCCCGGGTGTAGCTGTTCATCCCTTCCTCGGCGCGCTGGTCGTCGATAAAGCGGTGCGACAGCGAGCCGCTGGCGAGCACCGCCACGGTGCCGTCGTATTTTTCAATGGCGCTGACGATGGCCTCGCCCAGCCTGCGGCTGTCGGCGAAGTCGTGAACCGTGCAGAACGCCGAGATGGAGACCACCTTGAAGTGCTTATCCGCGTTCATGTAGCGCATTGGCACCAGCGTGCCGTACTCAAGCTTGAGGCTCGGAATGTTGTGCGCTTTGGCGCGCACGCCAAGCTTCACCGCCTCGTCGGCAATCAGCTGGCCGAGTTCCGGGTTGCCGTCGTAGTCGTAAGTCATGTCGCGAATAAAGTGCGGCAGCTCGTTGCTGGTGTAGACGCCCGAAAAATGGTCCGCACAGTTGATGTGGTAGGCGCTGTTCACCAGCCAGTGGGTGTCGAAGACGATAATGGTATCGACGCCCAGCTCCCGGCAGCGCTTGCTGATCTCTTTGTGTCCGTCGATGGCGCCCTGGCGGCAGCCGTGGTTTTTACCCGGCAGCTCGGAGAGATACATCGACGGCACGTGGGTGATTTTTGCCGCTAACGCTAATTTACCCATTTTCAGATCCCCCACTTTGGAATCGGATGGTCGCCCATGGAGATGCAGACGTTCTTCATCTCCGCGAACACCTCGAAGCTGTACTCGCCGCCCTCGCGGCCGGTGCCGGAGGCCTTCACGCCGCCAAACGGCTGGCGCAGATCGCGCACGTTCTGGGTGTTCACGAACACCATGCCCGCTTCGATATTGCGCGCCAGACGGAGCACTTTGCTGACGTCCTGGGTCCAGATGTACGACGCCAGGCCGTACTCCACGTCGTTGGCCAGGCGCAGCCCTTCTGCTTCGTCCTTGAACGGCAGCAGGCAGGCCACCGGCCCGAAGATCTCCTCCTGCGCCACGCGCATGCGGTTATCAACATCCGCCAGCACGGTCGGGCGCAGGAAGTTGCCGCATTTCAGGTGTGCAGGCAGATCGACCGGTTTGTCCGGGCCGCCCGCCAGCAGGGTTGCGCCTTCCTCGATACCGAGGCGGATATAGCCGGAGACTTTCTCCCAGTGCTGTTGGCTGATGAGCGCGCCAATCTGGGTGTTCGGATCGGTCGGATCGCCCACGCGCAGGCGGTTGGCGCGCTCGGCAAAGCGCTTGACGAATTCCGGGTAGATGCTCTGCTGGATAAAGATGCGCGAGCCGGCGGTGCAGCGCTCACCGTTGATGGAGAAGATGGTGAACAGGGCGGCGTCCAGCGCGCGCTCGATATCCGCGTCTTCAAAAATCAGTACCGGGGATTTGCCGCCCAGCTCCATGGAGTACTTCTTCAGCCCGGCGTTTTTCATGATGTTGCGTCCGGTGGCGGTGCCGCCGGTGAAGGAGACCGCGCGCACGTCGTGATGCCGCACCAGCGCATCGCCTGCCGTCGCGCCGTAGCCCTGAACGACGTTCAGCACGCCCGCCGGAATACCCGCTTCGAGGGCCAGTTCGCCCAGACGGTCGGCGGTCAGCGGGGAGAGCTCGGACATCTTCAACACCGCGGTATTACCTAAGGCCAGACAGGGCGCGACCTTCCAGGTGGCGGTCATAAACGGCACGTTCCACGGCGACACCAGCGCGCAGACGCCCACCGGCTGCACCAGGGTGTAGTTGAGCATCTTGTCGTCAACCGGATAGGTCTTGCCGTTCATTTGCTGGCACACCTCGGCGAAAAATTCGAAGTTGTGCGAGGCGCGCGGGATCAGCACGTTTTTGGTCTGGTGGATCGGCAGCCCGGTATCGGCGGTTTCCATGGCGGCGATCTCCGGCACGTTCTGGTCGATCAGATCGCCCAGACGACGCATCAGGCGCGCGCGCTCCTTCATCGGCAGGTTGGCCCACTTCGGGAACGCCTCTTTGGCGGCGGCAACGGCCTGATGGATTTCGGCTTCACCGCCGGAGGCCACTTCAGCCAGGACCTCGCCGGAGGCCGGGTTAGTGGTGTGGAAGTAGTCGCTGCCCGCGACGTTTTTACCGTTGATCCAATGGTTTATCTTTTTCATTTTGCCGTCTCCTCACTCACAATTCGGTTCACCAGGCGTCCCACGCCTTCCACTTCCACCACCACCTCATCGCCCGGCACCACGTCGGAGAGCCCCTTCGGCGTGCCGGTGGCAATCATGTCGCCCGGCTGCAGGGTCATAAAGTCGCTCAGGTACGCGATCAGGTACGGGATGCTGAAGATCAGATCCGCCGTGGTGCCTTCCTGGCGCAGCTCGCCGTTGACGAAGGTGCGCAGGGCGAGGTTGTGCGGGTCGGGAATGGCTTCTTTTGGCACGATGTTGGGGGAAATGGGGGTCAACCCGTCGCGGCTTTTCACCCGCAGGTTCGGGCGGTAGTAGTTTTCCAGGTAGTCGCGGATGGCGTAGTCGTTGCAGACCGTATAGCCCGCAACATAGTCCATCGCCTCGGCTTCGCTCACCTTACGCGCCGTTTTGCCGATGACCACCACCAGCTCCGCTTCATAGTGCATGTACTCGACGTTGTTCGGGCGCACCGACGTCTGGTTGTCGCCGTTGAAGGTGTTCGGCGCTTTGATAAAGACCAGCGGCTCGGTGGGCGGCTTGAAGTCCAGCTCGCTGGCGTGATCGGCATAGTTCAGACCGAGGGCAAACAGCGTGGCATGCGGCGGCGTGCGGTGTGTGTTAGCGACGTCGCGCTCATCCACCACCGGGTTTTCCAGCGGCGGAAACCCCTCCGCCAGAATACGCACGCGATCGCCCGGGCGGATCTCAACGCGGCTGTGCGGGGTACCGAGCAGGATCGCATCGCCGGGATTAAGGGTGGCGAACTCGCTCAGGGCGCTCAGCAGTTCGGCAGCGTTACGCTGCAGATCGGCGGTGTTCCAGTGGTCCGCTTCGCGGCCGTTGATCTCGGTGATGATGGTCAGGTTGTCCACGTGATCAACGGCGACCGGTTCGCCAAGCGGGCAGAATCCGTCCCGGCATTTGGCCTTGATGGCCGGGCGGTAGAAGCTCTCTTCCGGCAGGCTCACCTCGTTGGCGAGCGCGTATCCCGCAATATATTCCGCTGCGTCCTCCATGCGCACCTTGCTGACGGTTTTGCCCACCACCAGCGCGACCGTGGCGCCGCTCAGCACCGTTTCCCCCTGCGGGAACGGAATGGGCTCGCCTGCGCGAATCACGGTGTTATGCGGTTTGATAAACCACACCGCCGTTTTCGGCGGCGTGTTGTAGGGGGCTTTTTCAAACGCCTCACGCCAGGCTTCGCGCTGGCTTTGATGGTTGAGGGCGACGGCAAAAACGGTACCTTTCATTCACATACTCCTCAGGCCGGAGGTCCGGTTTGGATTTCATTAATATGTTAATGATCTGGTTTTATGCTTTTGCTGTTTGTTTCGCAATCAGAAGTGAAAAATTTGTGATATGAATAACAATAAATTTACATATTCTTTTTTATGCATAGTAAAATCAGTTGGTTAATAAAATTAATGGGTTTCTGTTAGACTTTTTGGCAGAAAACGTGTTGTTTATAAAAACATCTTTTCGTGTTTGTTTACTTGTTAATGATGTGAAGGGAACAGGCTATGCATGATTCATTAACCATCGCGCTGCTGCAGGCGCGGGAAGCGGCGATGTCCTACTTCCGCCCGATTGTGAAGCGCCATAATCTTACCGAGCAGCAGTGGCGTATTGTGCGCGTGCTGGCTGAACATCCGTCGATGGATTTTCACGATCTGGCGTTTCGCACCTGCATCCTGCGCCCGAGCCTGACCGGCATCCTGACGCGCATGGAGCGCGACGGTCTGGTGCTGCGCTTAAAGCCGGTGAACGACCAGCGCAAGCTGTACGTCTCGCTGACCAAAGAGGGCAATGCGCTGTATGAGCACGCCCAGGCGCAGGTGGAAGAGGCGTATCAGCAGATTGAGGCGGAATATACGCCGGAGAAGATGAAACAGCTGACGGCGCTGCTGGAAGAGTTTATTGAACTCGGAAACCGTCATAACGCAGCGCGGGATGAAGAGTAAAAACCACAAATTCCAGGATGAATTTCGTAAAGTTTTCCCTTTCCAGGCCGAAAATTCTGTATCTGTCTGAGGAAAGAGAAAACATGTTAAACCGTATCAAGATTGTCACCAGCTTAATGCTGGTTTTAGCGATATTTGGCCTTTTACAACTCACATCCGGTGGTCTTTTCTTTAATGCTCTGAAGAATGACAAAGAGAATTTCACCGTCCTGCAAACCATTCGCCAGCAACAGTCCACGCTGAACGCCAGCTGGGTAGCGTTGCTGCAAACCCGTAATACCCTGAACCGCGCGGGTATCCGTTACATGATGGATCAGAGCAATATCGGCAGCGGCGCGACCGTGAACGATTTGATGCAAATCGCGTCTGCGTCTCTGAAACAGGCGGAAAAAAACTGGGCTGCCTACGAAGCCCTGCCGCGCGATCCGCGTCAAAGCGATGCGGATGCCATGGAGATCAAGCGTAACTATGATATTTACCACGGCGCGCTGGCGGAGCTGATCCAGCTGCTGGGCGCGGGCAAAATCAACGCCTTCTTCGACCAGCCGACCCAGAGTTACCAGGACGGTTTTGAGAAGCAGTACGTGAGCTACCTGCAGCAGAACGACAAGCTGTACCAGATGGCGGTCGAAGACAGCAACAGCTCCTACAGCCAGGCTATCTGGGTGCTGATCAGCGTCCTGATTGCCGTGCTGGTGGTGATCGTGGCCGTCTGGCTGAACATCAAGCAGACGCTGATCTCCCCGCTGAATCGTCTGATCGACAACATTCGCCATATCGCCAGCGGCGACCTGGTGAAGCGTATTGAAGTTCAGGGCACCAACGAGATGGGTGAACTGGCCGACTCACTGCGCCATATGCAGGGCGAGCTGGTGCGTACCGTTGGCGACGTGCGTAACGGCGCGAATGCGATCTACAGCGGCGCGAGTGAAATCGCGATGGGCAACAATGACCTCTCCTCCCGTACTGAACAGCAGGCCGCTTCCCTGGAAGAGACCGCTGCCAGCATGGAGCAGCTGACGGCGACCGTTAAGCAGAACGCCGAAAACGCCCGTCAGGCGAGCCATCTTGCCCTGAGCGCCTCCGAAACCGCGCAGAAAGGCGGCAAAGTGGTGGATAACGTGGTGCAGACCATGCGCGATATCGCGGGCAGTTCGCAGAAAATTGCCGACATTATCAGCGTGATCGACGGCATTGCTTTCCAGACCAACATCCTGGCACTGAACGCGGCGGTAGAAGCGGCGCGTGCGGGCGAGCAGGGCCGCGGTTTTGCGGTGGTAGCAGGTGAAGTGCGTAACCTGGCCCAGCGCAGCGCCCAGGCGGCACGCGAGATCAAGAGCCTGATCGAAGACTCCGTGGGTCGCGTGGAAGTGGGTTCAACGCTGGTCGAAAGTGCCGGTGAAACCATGGGTGAGATCGTGAATGCAGTCACCCGCGTCACGGACATCATGGGTGAAATCGCCTCTGCGTCTGACGAGCAGAGCCGCGGTATCGACCAGGTCGGTCTGGCGGTGGCAGAGATGGATCGCGTGACCCAGCAGAACGCCTCGCTGGTGGAAGAGTCTGCCGCAGCGGCAGCCGCACTGGAAGAGCAGGCAAGCCGTCTGACGCAGGCCGTGGCGGTGTTCCGCATTCAGCAGGAGCAGATGAAAGCGCGCGAGTTCGCTTCTGCGAAAACCGTTGCAGCACCGGCGATGGCGCGTAAAACGGTTACCGCTGATGCAGGTGATAACTGGGAAACGTTCTAACGCCGTAAGTTGTGCCGGGTGGCGGCTGCGCCTTACCCGGCCTACGGTTCGTGGCTTTTGCCGGGTGGCGGCTGCGCCTTACCCGGCCTACGGTTCGTGGTTTTGCCGGGTGGCGGCTGCGCCTTACCCGGCCTACGGTTCGTGGTTTTGCCGGGTGGCGGCTATGCCTTACCCGGCCTACGGTTCAGGGTTTTGTAGGCCCGGTAAGCGCAGCGCCACCGGGCGATATTACAGAGGCAGGCGCATGGCGCAGCGCGTTTCATACACGAAACCGTGCGCTGTCTCTTCTTCCCTTTTCTGACGCAGTTCAGGCGTCAGCGTCGTCATTTTTTCAAACCCCAGCCGTGCATAGAACGGCGCATTCCACGGGACGTCCCTGAACGTCGTCAGCGTCAGCGCTGTCAGCCCTCTGTTACGGGCATGGTCTGCCACGCAGGCGATGAGCTGCCTGCCGATCCCTTTTCCCTGCCAGTCCAGATCAACCGAGAGTTCGACAATAAACAGTGATGACGGATGGGCTTCGGCAAGGATAAACCCGACGGGGTGGTCGTTTGCCAGCGCCAGCCAGCTTAGCCCACGTTCGACATAGCCGAGGTGTTGCTCAGCGGAAATGACCTCGCCGTCGGCAAGCCAGGCGAGTGCCGGGAAGTCACGGAAGCGCCCGGCCGCCGCGCGTTCAATGGCGGACAGGGCAGCAACGTCGTTGCGGGTGGTGGGGCGAATGCGAATAGTCATGGCGGCAAGTATAACCTGACCCGTCGACATTATTCCGAGCAGATAAGCACCGGCGAATAGAAATTGCTGATCACCAGCGCGTCTTCCGGCGTGCGCTCGATCGTCAGAAGCCTTTTATTGCCCAGCGTCAGGCCGGCAACGTATTTTTCAAAGACCCCGGGCGGCATGGCGTCATGGCTAAAACGCTCCACTTTTTGAATAGCGATCTCATACAGTTCGCCCTCCACGTGACGCCATTTAAACATCTCCTGGCGGGAAACCTCCCAGCTGCGTGGGGCATTCACCACGCTGCCGTTAACCGTGATGTACCCCGTTTTGTCGGGATGAAAACGCATAATGATCTCACCGTCAAAGGTGAAATCGTGACTGTCGCGCCGGTCGGAGAAGGTCAGGTTTCCGTCACAGGCCACCGACAGCGGGGGCGTGTGAAAGTACCACGCCAGCACGGTGCCCAGCAGCAGCAGGTTGAGGATCAGGATTAGCCAAACTTTTTTGTGTCTCATATCACCACTCGTAATAGTAAAGCGTACGACAGGCGCTGGCTTTACCCTGCGTGAGGGAACATTGGGAGAGCACCAGCCGCCCTTCGTGGCCGTAGAAAAGCGTTCTCTGAATGTGCATGTAGAAAATTGAATTTTTCAGGCACGGAAGATGGCCGTCCTTCTGAAGCGTTTGCGCCAGCGTAATCGCCTTCCCGTGAAACACGTCCGCCAGCGGCGTAAAGGTGTAGACCGGACAGGTGCCAATGTGCGTCAGCAGATGGATCTCCCGCTGTGAATTTTCCGGCTTGATGAGCGCGATCCAGAGGCATAGCGCAACGACGACCAGCGTGAGCGCGCCGCAGAACAGCCATTCCGGGCGAACGCGCCATGCAGGTTTCGCCGTTTCGGCGGTCGGCGGAGCCTCCTCCAGCGGAGTGACCGTGACATCGGCGCTGAGCATAAAGCCCGTTTTCGGTACGGTAACGATAAACAGCGCGTCGGGAAGCAGTGTCGCCAGCATCTTGCGCAGAATGCTGATGTACTGGTTTAAGGAGTTGTTAGACCCCTGGAGCCCTCGCCGATCCCAGACTTCCTGGAGAAAGGTTTCCCGTTCAACGACGTTCCCATGATGCTGAACCAGCAGCTTCATGATGGTATTGGCCGTACAGGTGAGGAGCTGCGCATCATCGTCCGGCGCATTGATAAGAGAAACAGAACCGTCCTCGTCGTTGTAGACGATGGCGTCAGCAAGCAGGTATTTCATAAGTTCTTGTAATAAAAACAGAGATAACGAATAAAAAGAGAAGGCTTACGCCTTCCGGGCAGCACTGCTGGCTATTTTAACGCCACTGTTACCGATAACATTGATCCAGACAGGATTTTGGGTGATTTAATAAGTCAGGGTGATAATCACGTCATCAATAAATTCCCCGGTGCCGGTTAGCGGCTGCGCCGGGACCTCGCCGTAAACGGTGTAGTTCTGGGTGCCGCCAGCGGGATTGGTGACCTGCAGCGCATCGCCGCTGCTTTGATCTCCCCAGCGTTGCGTGGCCGCCTCATCCTGCCAGAGCCCGTAGCGCAGGCACTGGCCCTCGCTGTTGCAGAGCTGCCGCTGGTTACCGCTGGCATGGTTGCCTTTGCCCATGGCAAGGGTGAACGCGGTTCCGGCCGGACAGCGCGTGGTCAGGGTGGCGGTGGAACGCGTCGGACGCAGGGTCGCGGTGCTGGTCAGGGTGCCGAAGTTAAGGGGCGTTACGCGCTCGATGTAGCATCCCTGGCTGATTTCGGCCTGCGCGCTGGTGCCGCCCTGCACCTGCTCCCCCTCTGCGGAACCGTCCGAGCAGTTTTGCAGGGCATCCTGACGCAGGGCGCTGTGCCAGGCGATACGCAGATTCATGTTGTAGTTGTAATAGTGGTAGGCCGGAAGCTGGCTTTGCCCTGCCGGAATGGTGGCGATAAGCGGAAAGGTACCGCTGACGTTGGCATTGCTTTCCGCAGCCAGAGTCTGCTGAATCAGGTTCCCGCTGCTGGCAGGCCCCAGCTCCTGAGATCGCGCTGCACCGTTCAGCAGGCGGAAGAGGAGGGTGTACTGTTTCCCCTCCTGATCCCCCGGCGAGATCATCTCAAAGGGCGGGGCGTCTACGCTGCTCAGGCAGACGTTGATATATTCCGTCCTGCCCTCGTTGTCGGCCTGGCAGCTAAACTTGACCTCGGTGTTGACGGAGGTGGTATTGCCCGCCACGACGTTGCCAAAGTTAATGGCGGGCATGGAGGTTATCCAGCAGGCTGCCGCCATCGCCTTCACGGACAGGGCGAGCAGCAATAATAACGGCGCTCTTAGTGACACAGTTGTTCTCCGATATTCTGTATAGATGACCCGGTGCGCGGCGCCGGAAGCGTGACCCGGCACTCCCCCTCACCGGTCTTCACCACCAGCTCACCCGGCAGCGGCGGATTTTCAAGCCAGATAAAGCCGTCGCGTCCCACGATGGTGGCACCCAGCGGCGTTGACACGACGCTGCCCAGCGGGAGCGGCCTGCGGCGGCCGTCGACCAGCCGAGCCTGAACCGTGACGGCGTGATGGACGTTAAAATCGACTTTGACCGCGCTGCTGTTGCCCGGTCTGGCATGCATGTCGGTGACGGGGGCGATCACATCGGCGGGCAGATCGAGCGGGTTAATGCTGACTTTGCTGTTGTGGTAGCGCGGCAGGTCGGTCAGCAGGAGATAACCGTCCTCATCCGTTTCACCGGCCGGGCGGTTTTCCAGCATCACCGGTACGTGCCCAACACCGTGCGTGGAGACCAGCGCCATGCCCTGCTGGATGTAGCGCAGCGCGTGCAGGCTGCCGTCCAGCAGCGTCAGGCTACCTTCGGCGGAGGCGTACTGGTTGCCCTGGCTGGCACCTTGCTGCAACCCAACGTGCCATTCGCCCGCTCGGCCCAGATAGCCTACGTCCGCATATTTTTCACGTCGTTCGCCAAAGCCCTGGCCCAGCTCCCATGACCAGCCGCCGGCCTCATCGTCCGGCTGGTGGCGGTAATCCATGCGCGGCGTATCCCGGCTGGCCTGAGCGGAGAGCGTGTCCTCGCGACCCAATGGGACGGAAA
>Ga0268257_1003245_pt1 | contig 10496 bp, 6 predicted proteins | sample AgamicAtPrz_FD_200249 | JGI IMG/M metagenome (GOLD analysis project Ga0268257, IMG submission 200249) | Agave microbial communities from Guanajuato, Mexico - At.P.rz (v2) (version 3) | ecosystem: Host-associated > Plants > Phyllosphere > Phylloplane/Leaf | place: Guanajuato, Mexico | collected...
CGCTGAACCCGACGTACACGATCAAGAACGGGCTGCGCGTGTCGGCGTCCGAACAGGGCGTGCTCGACCAGACGCTCGCGAACCGGACGATCGAGTTCGAGACCGGCAGCGCGACGCTGACGCCGCAGGGCAAGCTGATCCTCGACCAGATGGCGGCCGCGCTCGCAAAGATGCAGAACCGCACGGTCGACATCATCGGCCACACCGACAATTCGGGGAACCGGACGTCGAACATCGCGTTGAGCCAGGCCCGCGCGGATGCGGTGAAGGGTTATCTGATCACGAAGAGCATTCCGCCGCAGCAGATGACGACGACGGGGGTGGGCCCGGATCAGCCGATCGCGCCGAACGATACGGCGGATGGCAGGGCGAGGAATCGGCGGATCGAGTTCCGGGTGGGGCAGTAAACGGGGGCGGGACAATCCGATGCGGGCGGCGACAGGAATGTCGCCGCCCGTTTTCATGGGCGGCCCGGGCGTCAATGAAGGAACTGCGTCGCGCTGCCCTTGTAGCCTTTCGCCCATTCCGGGCTTTGCTTGGCGGCCTGGTCGATACGCGCCGCGGTGATATCGTCTTGCTTACGCTGCTTCGCTTCCTTGGCGAAATCGCTCGGCCCACGTGCACCCGTGCAGCTTTACGTCGAAACGCTCTTGATGATCAAGCGGTCTCGACACATCAGCATTTATTGATCCTGCGCCTGCTTCAGGTAATCCTGAAGCGCCTTCGTTCGCTGCTCCGTCAACTCCGTGAGGCATTGCGAATGATTGACAATTAGCCATTGACGCGCACCGCCATTCAGGCTGGTTTTAAGATCACATTCGGCGTCTCGAAACGTGACCCAAGCACGCTGGGCTGAAACAATCTGAGTCTTCGGAATGACGCCGCTATCCGGATCATCCTTCAACACACTCAGCAGTTTTTTATATGTCGAATTTAATTTCAAATCAGCCGCTCGCCGATCCTTTTCTGCACATTGGTAGTTTACCTGAGCACTGTCAGGGTCGACACCCCCCGGCGGATTATTACAATCCAACGCAAATGCATTCGCAGACAAAACCAACGAAGAAATCAAACCAAAAGCCAATTTAACCTTCATCTTCACACCCCTCACTTCTTGTCGTATGCATCGACATAGGTTTCCACCCAATAGAGGTCTTCCGCCAAAAAACCCGTCTCATCCTTCAAGAGTTTTTTTGCGCGAATAATTTCATCTTTCTGAACGAGCTTACCTCCAATTGAATTACTCTTCTTCACATTTAGATCAGAAATATACTGCACCGCTTTCTTTTCATCTGCACCATCGGCAAAGGGAGTAGTTAAACCTAACGCAGCTGCAGCTCCGGTAATGAGCCCCTTGGGCGCACCACGTATAGCACATGCAGCCACAAAGGCAATTCCCAATGCAGATCTAATATTATTATCCTTACAAAATTTCAATGCCGGATTCATATATCCTTCGACAGCAAATTCAAGCTGCGCTTCCTGAAAAGCGTCGATCTTGCCAGCATTCACGAAGCGCTGCTTCCATGCACCCTCCCACAGATCCTGTTTTGGACCGCCAATGTTCGTTGCAATCGGCTGAACCCGTTTCCCACGAATTTCGCTGCCAACCGGCAGTTTATTCATTCTAGCTAGCTCACTCAGCCTCCGCCCTTCCGATGATTTACGAATGGAATTCCAGTGCGCCTGACCCGACGCATAATCGACGCCCTTGACCTCGATGCCCGAGGTCGTTAGCGTGATCAATTCATCGTTGTTATCACCAAAAGTCACTGCGAAAGTATTGGGGTCCTTGTCTTTCATTCGTTGCAGCAGCCTACCAAGCGCGCCGCTATCCTGCGTAAACTGAATAATTCCATATGAAAGCCCGATATGGACAATATGCGCATACGATACATTCCGGCTTATCGACATATGGAATTCTGAATCGAGGTTCTCTGCCGTGAACGGATCCTTCCCGCTCTCACAGATCGCGACAGCAGCAATGATCTTAAGACGTTCATTGCGGTCCAGCACAACACCCTTGAATTCCACCACGTGCGGCTTTTTATTTAGACGATCCAATAACGCCTGATGATCGCCGCTGTCGTTCTTATTTTTCTTTTTTGGGGGAGCGGCCGGCGCACCGGACGGAGGCGTCGTCGGGGGCGTCGTCGGGGGCGTCGTCGGGGGCGTCGTCGGGGGCGTCGTCGAGGGCGACGTCGAGGGCGACGTCGTCGGTGGCCGCTGAGTCGGTGGCGGATCAGCCCGCTTGGTTAGGGGGACATCATCTTCATGTTGTGCTTCCTTCAACTGCCCATTCAGACGAAGTTGTTCCAACAATGTGTCAGCGAGATCGACTCGACAAATATTACCCAGTTCATACGCATATGGCTCGCCGCTCAAGCCATCTGGATGATTTTCGTCCAATGGATCCGAAATTGGTCGAGTAAATGGAGGAAATACATCGCCGCCGTCATTCGGATACGGATAACTCGGAACATCATTATTATTGAACGTCATATATTCTTTCCGCTCAATTTCTTCAGAATCTCGATTCGAAGGATATCTGCCTGATCACTGATGGCGAGCTGCGCAATGCCATCATGATCCGTCTTGCCGGTGACAACTTTCCCGTTCTTGAGGTGAACGCGAATCGGCCTATCGGGAATGGAGAATCCTCGATCATCCACAACCCACACTGGCCGATCAAAAATATGATTAATCGGTAAATATGGAAGAGGATAGTTCGCTTGCGTCGGCCCAGAAAAATTATGAGCCCCACCCTTAAAATCGATCTTTCCGGGCGCGTGAATTTCGATGCTTCCACTTCCCATACGAATATAGGCGCCCCCTGATGTCAGAAGAACTTCCTGTTTTGCAGCAATCTCAACACTCTCGGTTGCCGAAAGCACCTTCACGGTCTTCTGCGCCGTTAGTTCAATCTCGCCCATATGAGCCTGTATCTCGATCCGGCCCTTCGCAGAAAACAGCTTCATTCCCGCATTCTGCACAAACAAACTGATTTTTTCGGTGACGGCCGCGATCAGCGATTTCCCGCTGGTGATGAACGTGCTCTGCCCACTGACGATATTGGTCTGCTGATCGCTTGCCAGATGCACCGACTGCTGCGACGCCACCCCGATCCCCGCCGGGCTCGCGAACAGCATCGCCGGCTCCTTGAACGCATTCGCGTTGCCCGTCCCGCCGCCTGCGGTCCTGCCGCCGCCGGCCGTCGCGCCCGCCACGCTGTTCTGCGTCGCATCGGAGAACTGCTTCAACGCATCGTGCCCGGCGCCGAGACTCTCCGCCTGATGCATCTCGCTGGCCTGCGACATCGACTCGAGCAGCCCTTCCGCATTGTCCAACTGCTGCTTCGCTTCGCTCACGTCCAGCGGCTGGCTGTTCGCCTGCTTCGGATGCGTCGTCACATATAACCCTTGCCCGGCACGCAACGCACCGTACGCATCCGTACGCAGATCGAAACCGGAGCCAAGATACGCACCGCGCGTATTCCCGTTCTGCTCGATCAGATAGCCGAGATGAAGCAGCGAATTCGCGCTGCTGCTGAACAGGCGCGCACGGTTCTGCCCGGTCGCATCGTCGAGCACCATTTCGTTGTGCCCCGACCCCGCATACTCCTTCGACCGGAAGCCCGACAGGATCCCGTCGCTATGCCATTGCGGCTTGGCAGCACCGTTGTAGACCCGATGCATGACGATCGGCCGGTCGCAGTCGCCGCCGATGTAGCCGACCAGCACTTCCTCACCGACGCGCGGAATGTGTACACCGCCGTATCCGCCACCGGTATCCGACTGCACGACGCGCATCCAGCACGATGCCGTCTCGCGGCCTTCGCTCTGCCGGTCCCACACGAACATGACCTTGATCCGGTTCAGCTCGTCCGTATAAACCTCTTCGCCCTTCGGGCCGACGACGATCGCCGTCTCGAGCTGCATCACGGGCTTACGGTGCTCGAACGGGCTGCGGTAGGGCACGCCCACGCGCTGCGCCTCGACCTCGACGAGATAGAAGCCGGCCGAGCCGTCGTCGTGGCCGACCTCGAACGCCGCCACTTCCCCGCGACCAGCCTTCACCTGCGCCAGCTCGGCCTGCAAGCTATGAGGGAAGCTCGCTTCGTGGTCCGATACCGGCAGATTGTTCTCGATGTAGCGCGTCACGCCGATGGCCGCGAAGTCGCGGTCGCTCGCTGCATCGCGATCGTGCCCGGGATGATCGACGAGGGTGAAACGCCGGCCAGCGTCAATCGAACGCACACCGCCCACGCCGAGGAAACGCTTCGCCCGCGACTCCCATTCCTCGAGGCGAATCTTCGACAGATGTTCGCCGCGGTCCTGACCCGAATACGTGTACGCGCCGGTGTATTCGTAGATTTCCGCCTGACCCGGCAGATCGCCCTGGCCAGCCTTCGTCGGCAACGACGTGCCGTTCGGATTGCCCGCCGCCGACGGCGACTTGTAATCGAACGTGCGCGTCGTATGCAGCGTGCTTTGCAAGGTCCGCGACGCGGTCCATTGCATGAAACCAGCAGTCTCGGTGCCGCTGCCCGAACGATCGAACCTGACGGTATTCGGCGACAGCGCGTCGACCGCATGCAGGTCGTCGGTGATGACGAACGTGTGCGCCTTCCCGTCTTCACTGTGCCGCCAGAAGCCGAACAGCCCTTCGTCCTCCATCAGCCGATGCACGAAGTTCCAGTCGGTTTCGCTCTGGCGGCAGTACGAGCGGGACGGCAGCGGCTTCGACAGCGCGAACTGGTATCGGCCCTTGGCCTGCGGATGGCTGTCGAACACATCGGCGAGAATCGCGTCGACCGGCTGGTCCTGCCAGTACCGCATGTCGCTGCGGAACTTGAGGAAGTGCATCCACGACGCGAAGCTCAGCTGGTAACTCGACAGGCTGCCGTCGGCGCCGAGCCGCCGCGCCGTGTGGATATAACCGTTGATCGGCAGATACGACTTGTCCGCCCGCTGGATCCACAGCGTCATCGGCTGCGCAATCAGCGTCTTGAGCTCGACGTCGCTCGCGGTGGACACCAAATCGAGCGTTACGCTGAAATCACGGCCGAGCTTCGAACGGGTTACGGCCCGGCGCGGCACGAGCGCATTGTTCGGCAGCGACGGGATGTCCGTCTTCAGCAGGCGGTCCTGCTGAATCAGGCCACCACGAATCGCCTGTGCCAGTTCGGTCACGTTCATGCGTCACCCTTCTTCTCGCTCATCGCGAACCCGACGGGTCCGCGCTCTCAGGTCAATACACCATCGCTCACGCCTGCTCGTCGGGCCTCACCCCCAGCAGCTCGCGAATATGCGACAGCGATCCATCGTCCTTCACGACGCTCTCGAGCCACTTGTGCAGCGGCATGTCGGCCCATTCGGCCGCCTTGTCGGCGAGATACGCGACCGGGCTGTGCGGCTCGGTCTGACGGAAATAGCGCGCCACCGCACGCAACTGATCGACGGCCTGCGCACGGTTCTGGATGCCGGCGATCATCTGCGTCACCGGAGGACGCGAAGCGGTCTGCTGCTGCACGTGAGTCTCCTCGGTCTGGATCGGCTGGCCGAACACCGGCTCGATGCGTTCTGACTGGGCCTGCGGCGCCGCCTGCGTGTGCGGCGCGCTGCCCGTATAACCCTGTTCGCGCGCAAAGCGCTCGGCGAGCCGGTACACGGTCTCGAACGCGTCGCGCGCCTGCCGGAAGCTCGGCGCCGAATCGCCCGCGCGCTCCACGAGCCGCTCCTCGAATGCATCGAGCGCGAATTCGAACGCCTTCAGGTTCGCCAGCAGCGCCGTGTAGAACGCGATCGACGTCACGCGCCGCGACGCGTCGATCTGGTCGATCGACGGCTTGCCGCGCGCGATGTCGTCCGCGTGTTCGGGGTCGCGCTTGATCGACTGCGCGACGTGCTGCGCGACTTCCCAGTCGAGCGTGCTGAACGCATTCGATGCGCCGTCCGTCAGCGGCACCGCGCGCAGCAGCTCGGCCGTACGGCCGGACAGCCACGCGACGTTGCCGAGCCGGTGCTCGATGTCGTCGTCCTCGGGCAGCGGGTGGAAGGTGTCCCAGAAGTCGCGGCACAGGCCCTCGAGCAGCGCATAGCCTTCGGTGAGGCCCGTGATGCCGTCCTCGAGCGCGAGCGCCTCGGTCAGCCATACGGCGAGCCGCAGGTCCTTCGTCCGCGTGCGCAGCAGCTCGCCCGCATGGTCGACGACGAAGCCCCAGTCGGCCTCCTTGATCTCGGTCACCCATTCGCCCTGGTCGAGCGTCGGGTCGTCATAGCGCCGCGCGTCCTGGATCGCGTCGAATTCGTTCGAAAACAGCAGGTCGTCGCCGCTGGGCGACGCATCGCTGATCGGCGTCAGCAGCTCGGGGAGATTGATCGGCATGGTTCGGTCAGTTCATCAATGCGGGTTGCGCGGCCGCGCTCATTCGACGGTGTACGCGAATTCGCCGGCCTCGTCCGCACGCACCGCGATGCGCGCGATGGCCGCGCCGTCGGCGATCCGGCCGAGCACGTGGCCCGCGATCTCCGGCAGCAGCGTGCCGTTCAGGATGTGGTCGACGTTGCGGGCGCCCGAGTCGACCTCGGTACAGCGCGCGAGCACCGCGTCGACGAGCGATTCGTCCCATTCGAACACAGCCTTGTGGTTCGCTTCGATCCGGCGGCGGATGCGTTCGAGCTTCAGCTCGATGATCTCGGCCAGCACGTCGTCGGAAATCGGGTAGTACGGCACGACCTTCATCCGGCCGAGGAACGCCGGCTTGAAGGTCTTGTACAGCTGCGGACGCAGCGTCTCGGCAAGCGCGTCCGGATCGGGCAGTTCCTCGGCCGGCTTGTTCAGGCAGGCCTGCATCACCGCGGCCGAGCCGACGTTCGACGTCAGGATGATCAGCGTGTTGCGGAAGTCGATCTCGCGCCCTTCCGCATCGTCCATCGTGCCCTTGTCGAACACCTGGAAGAACATCTCGAGCACGTCCGGGTGCGCCTTCTCGACCTCGTCGAGCAGCACGACGGAATACGGGTTGCGGCGCACGGCCTCGGTCAGCACGCCGCCCTCGCCGTAACCGACGTAGCCCGGCGGCGAGCCCTTCAGGCCCGACACGCTGTGCGCTTCCTGGTACTCGCTCATGTTGATCGTGACCATCTTGCGCTCGCCGCCGTACAGGATGTCGGCCAGCGCCAGCGCCGTCTCGGTCTTGCCGACGCCCGACGGCCCGACGAACATGAACACGCCGCGCGGCTTGTTCGGATCCTCGAGGTTCGCGGTCGCGGTGCGCACGCGCTGCGCGATCGCCTCCAGCGCATGGTCCTGCCCGATCACGCGCGCGCTCAGCAGCGGCTGCAGGTTCAGCACGGTGTCGATTTCGTCCTTCACCATCCGGCCGAGCGGAATGCCGGTCCACGCGGCGACGATCTCGGCGACGACGTGGCCGTCGACCTGCAGCGGCACCATCGGCTCGCCGCCCTGCAGCGCATGCAGCGCGGCGACGCGTTCGGCGAGCTTGTCGCGCGTGGCCGGCACATCGACCGGCTGGCCGTCTTCCGACGGGCCGCGCGCCTTGTCGAGCGTGTCGCGCAGTTCAGTGATCTCGGCGACGATCACGCGCTCGGCTTCGTAGCGTTGTTCATCCTTCGCCAGTTGTTCGAGCGCCGTGTCGCGCGCGCCGCGCAGTTCGCCGAGCCGCTCGGCGTGCGCCGCGCCGCCCGCCGCCTCGCGCTCCAGCGACGCGATTTCCGCATCGATGCGCTCGATGCGCTTCTTCGTATCGTCGATCGCCGCCGGCGTCGCGCTGTGCGCGAGCGCGACCTTCGCGCATGCGGTGTCGAGCACGCTGATCGCCTTGTCCGGCAGCTGGCGGCCGCTGATGTAGCGGTGCGACAGGCGCACGGCCTCGGTGATCGCGTCATCGAGGATCCGCACGTTGAAATGCTTCTCCATCAGCCCGGACATCCCGCGCAGCATCGCGGCCGCGAGCGGCTCGCTCGGCTCCTCGACCTTCACGACCTGGAAGCGCCGCGCGAGCGCCGCATCCTTCTCGAAGTACTTCTTGTATTCGCTCCACGTCGTCGCGGCGATCGTGCGCAACTCGCCGCGCGCGAGCGCCGGCTTCAGCAGGTTCGCCGCGTCGTTCTGGCCGGCCTGGCCGCCCGCGCCGATGATCGTGTGCGCCTCGTCGATGAACAGGATGATCGGATGCGCGCTCTTCTTCACCTCGTCGATCACGCTCTTCAGCCGGTTCTCGAACTCGCCCTTCACGCTCGCGCCGGCCTGCAGCAGCCCCATGTCGAGCACGTGTAGCGCGACGCCGCGCAACGGCGGCGGCACGTCGTCGGCCGCGATCCGCAGCGCGAGCCCTTCGACGACCGCCGTTTTGCCGACGCCGGCCTCGCCGGTCATGATCGGGTTGTTCTGGCGGCGGCGCATCAGGATGTCGATCGCCTGGCGGATCTCCGCTTCGCGGCCGATCACCGGATCGATCTTGCCGTCGCGCGCGCGCTGCGTGAGGTTGGTCGTGTACGTGTCGAGCGCGGGCGTCTTCGACGGGCCGGCCGCGGACGCAAAGCCTTCGGCGGCCGGCGCGACGTCGCTGCCGTCGTCCGCCTGGCGCGGCTCGGCTTCGCTCGAGCCGGCCATGATTTCGTCGAAGTTGTGCTTCAGGTCCGTCACGTTCATTTCCGCGAACCGCGACGACATCCGTTGCGCGAACTGCGCGAGATCCGGCGCGGTCAGCAGCGCGAGCAGCAGGTGCCCCGAACGGATGCGGCCGAGCTGCGAATCGAGCGATGCGATCAGCCACGCCTGCTCGAACAGCGCGATCAGATGCACGGAGAACACCGGCGTGCGCGTGTTGCCCGTCTTCAGGCGCGTCAGCTCGCGCTCGAGATCGGCATGCAGCGCATGCGGATCGACGCGGCTCGCGCGCAATGCGAGCGGCAGGTCGCCCGTCGCTTCATCGAGCAACGCGAGGAACAGGTGCTCCAGATCGACCTCGTAATGGCCGCGCGCCAGGCACGCGCTCGCCGCCCGCTCGGTTGCGTGGCGGCACAGCGGGTTCAGTTTCGTGATCAGGGTCTTCAGAGGCGTGCTCATGGCGTCGATCTCAGGTTCGATTGCGTGTTGTTGTTAGGGTCAGTGAATCACGTGCAGTTCGTAGCGGGCGTCCGTGCGGTCCTCGAGCGCGTCGCGCGTGCACAGGAACGCGTCCCAGCCGAGCCGCGAGCCCGCACCGAGCACGCTCGCGCCGACTTCCGTGCGCTTGAGCACGAGCTTCACCTCGTACTCGAGCGTGACGCCGGCGAGCAGCGTCAGCATCCGCTCGAGCGCGACGGCGTGCGCGCCGCCGGGCAGGAACGCCTCGTAATCGCGCTTGGACAGCGGGCCGACGACGATCCGCGCGCGCATGTCGCGCTGCCACACGCGTTCGCCGACGAGCGCCGTCGCACCGAGCACCGCGTTGACTTCGCCGAGCACGCTCAGCTGGTCGGGCGGCACGTCGTACCACTTGCCGACGAACTGGTCGATCTTCACCGGCACGCGGAAGTAGTCGGACAGCGCCCGCTGCAGGTACGCGGCCGACATCGGCCGGTGCCGCGCGGCGAGCGCGTAGCCGGCCACGGCTTCGTCGAGCACGCCGCCCGGGCCGGCCGCGAGACTGTCGCGCACCTCGTCGCTCGGCACGCCCGCGATCGCGAGCAACAGCGGCAGGTAGCGCTCGTCGCGGTCGAGCTCGTAATGGAACGGCAGCCGGTATTTCTTCCACGCCGCATAGAACAGCGCGGTCGCGCGGTTCGAGAACACGTCGAAGAACGCGCGCGCCGCGTGGTCGCGCCGCAGGTGCTCGCGCGCGACGATCTGCTCGGTGTAGTGCAGCGGCAGCGCGCCCTGCCCGCCGAGCAGCCCGAAGAACGCGGGCGTCAGCTCGACGCGGCCAAGCTCGCCGGCGGCGAGCGCGGCGCCACGCTGGTCGTCCGAGTTCAGCGGCGCGCCGTCTTCGTCGAACGAGCGCGCGCCTTCGATCTCGCTCGGCGGGAAGCCGAGCGACAGCGTGTTGCGGAATGCGATGCGCTGCGCGACCACGTCGCCCTGCCGCCATGCGCCGGGCGCATCCGACGCCTGCCGCGCGAACAGCCCTTCGAGCACGCGCACCGCCTGGAAGAACTCGAAGCGGTGCGGCTCGTCGAGCAGCGCGTCGACTACGCCAGGATCGATTCGCCGGTTCGGGGCTTGCATCGGATGATCTCCTCGCCGGTGCGCTTCGACACGACGACCAATTGAACGAAACTGTTGAGGTGGACGTACAGCCCGAAGAAGCTGTCGAGCACGCGCACGAACGACGCGAGGCTCGCGCCGACGAAGTGTTCCTCGTCGATCGTCAGCCGGATCTCGATGCCGCGCACGAAGGTCGCGAACGGCTTGCCGGGCAGCCACTGCACGGCGCCGCGCTGCTCGACGCCGGCCAGGCCGTCGATCTGGCGCATCGACACGGCCGTGCG
>Ga0268257_1003249_pt1 | contig 10494 bp, 6 predicted proteins | sample AgamicAtPrz_FD_200249 | JGI IMG/M metagenome (GOLD analysis project Ga0268257, IMG submission 200249) | Agave microbial communities from Guanajuato, Mexico - At.P.rz (v2) (version 3) | ecosystem: Host-associated > Plants > Phyllosphere > Phylloplane/Leaf | place: Guanajuato, Mexico | collected...
CTTGCCGTTGCGGTTCACATAGGCTTCGGTCTTGAAAGGTTGAACTTGAGTGTTGATCAGAGACATTTGCTGTTTCCTTGTGGTTAGTGTTTGAAGACAGGATGAAGTTTAGAGCGACCCGCTTAATAAAACCAATCGATTGATTTCATCAAATTGATTTGCAAAAGCTATCAAACCAGATTCCCGGCTTCTGAAGTCAAGCTGCACCGCTGTGCAGCCCAGCTTTCTATTGTGGGCTGAAACCAGGTGGTTCAAGCCAATAGTCCTTCAATCACGCTCATAGCTTTTGTTGTCATCACTGCGTCAAAGCCAGGCAGCGCCTCCCCAAAACTAAACGAGAACGCGCATCAGATGCAGCCAATTCGCGCGGACATGGGCTTTGTTTGATTTGCCTCACAAAGCATGGACAATCGACGCGAACAACAACTGCCCGAGAAGGAGTCCCCCATGAAAGGTGATGCACAAGTCATTTCCTGGCTGCAAGCCCAGCTCAAGAACGAACTGACCGCCATCAACCAGTACTTTCTGCATTACCGCATGTACAAGCACTGGGGCTTCGACAAGCTGGCCAAGAAGGAATACGAGGAATCCATCGGCGAGATGAAGCATGCCGACTGGCTGATGGACCGTATCTTCATGCTCGACGGCCTGCCCAATCTGCAGGATCTGGGCAAGCTGCAGATCGGCGAGGACGTGCCGGAAGCCCTGGCCTGCGACCTGCGCCTGGAACAAGCCGCGCAGCAAACCATCAAGGACGGCATCGCGCATTGCGAATCCGTGCGCGACTATGTTTCGCGCGATCTGCTGCAGAAGATCCTGGACGACACCGAAGAGCACATCGACTTCCTCGAAACCCAGCTCGACCTGATCGACAAGGTCGGCACGCAGAACTATCTGCAGTCGCTGATGGGCGAGATCGAGTAAGTTCGGCTTCGCGTCGAAAAACAAAAGCGGCCTCAGGGCCGCTTTTGTTTTGAGCGCCGTCTGTATCAGGTCGGCATCAGGAAGTCCCGGCTGATGCCCGAGCCCAGATCGTTGACGCGGTCGAGGAACTGCGTCAGATAGGCGTGCAGACCGGTGGTCAGGATTTCGTCGATGCGGCCGTACTGCAGATCGGCCAGCAGGCGCCCGGCCTTGCGCGTGGTTTCCTGCGAATGGTCGTTGGCCACCCGCTCCAGGTTCTTGACCACCTCATGCATGCTGGCCAGCAGCGAGCGAGGCATATCGGCGCGCAGCATCAGCAGCTCGGCCACGCGTTCGGGCGTGATCACATCGCGGTAGACCTTGCGGTAGACCTCGAAGGCCGAGACGCTGCGCAACAGCGCGCTCCAGTGATAGAAGTCGAAGTTCATCAGGGCGCGACCGCGCGGCATGCCATGGTAGTCGCGCTCTATGGAGTGGAACTTCACATCCAGCAAGCGCGCCGTGTTGTCGGCCCGCTCGACAAAAGTGCCCAGGCGCACAAAGTGCAGCGCCTCGTCCTTGAGCATGGTGCCCAGCGACACACCGCGCCACAAGTGCGAGCGGTATTTGACCCATTCGAAGAACTGTGCCGGATCCTTCTTCCAGGCATCCTTGCCGAAGTGGCGCTGCAGTGCCAGCCAGGTCTGATTCTGCGTTTCCCAGGACTCCGTGGTCAGCGCTCCACGCACGGCACGTGCGTTCTCGCGCGCAGCCTTCAGACAGGCAAAGATGGAGGACGGATTGGCCTCGTCCGAAACCATGAACTGCAGCACCGACTCGCGGTCCACCACCGGAAACTGCGCCTTGAAGGCCGGGATCAGCTCGCTGATGGACAGCACGCTCTGCCAGCCACGGTGCGCATCATGGATGGCCTGCGGCAGCATGGCGGTTTCATAGGCCACGCTGAGCATGCGCGCGGTGTTCTCTGCCCGCTCTGTGTAGCGGGACATCCAGTAAAGATGATCGGCGGTACGGCTCAGCATAGGCCCTCCTTGGGCAGAGAACCCCGCACGCGCTGAAGGCGCGCGCCGTATTCTGTTGAAAAAATGCTTGCAGCCTTTTTTTCTGCCCGCTCGGTGCAGCGGGACGTCCAGTAAAGATGATCGGCGGTACGTGACAGCATCAATGGCCTCCCTCTTGATCTTCCAGCACCCAGGTGTCCTTGGTTCCCCCGCCCTGGGATGAATTCACCACCAGCGATCCCTGCTTGAGCGCCACGCGCGTCAGTCCACCGGCCACCATATTGACTTCGGTGCCCGTAAGCACAAAGGGCCGCAGGTCGATGTGACGCGGAGCTATGCCTTTTTCCACCATGGTCGGGCAGGTTGACAGGGAGAGCGTGGGCTGCGCGATATAGCCGGAGGGGTTGCCGACCAGCATCCGGCGGAAGGCTTCGATCTCGGCCTTGGTGGCTGCCGGGCCGATCAGCATGCCGTAGCCGCCGGCGCCATGCACCTCCTTGACCACCAGCTCATGCAGATGGTCGAGCACGTATTTGAGGTCGTCCTCCTTGCGGCACAGCCAGGTCGGGACGTTCTGCAAAATGGGCTCCTCTCCCAGATAGAAGCGGATCATCTCCGGCACATAGGGGTACACCGATTTGTCATCGGCCAGGCCCGTGCCCACGGCATTGCAGATATTGACGTTGCCTGCGCGGTAGGCGCGCATCAGGCCCTTGCAGCCCAGCGTCGATGTGGGCCTAAAGACCTCCGGGTCGAGAAAATCGTCGTCCACGCGGCGGTAGATCACGTCCACGCGCTGCAGACCCTGGGTGGTACGCATATAGACCACGTCTTTCTCGACCACCAGATCCTGCCCTTCGACCAGCTCCACCCCCATCTGCTGGGCCAGGAAGGCATGCTCGAAATAGGCGCTGTTGTACATCCCAGGCGTCAGCACAACCACCGTCGGCTCCAGCACGCCAGAGGGCGCACTGGCGCGCAGGGTGTCGAGCAGCATGTCGGGATAGTGGGCCACGGGCGCCACGGCGTGCTTGCCGAACAGCTCGGGGAACAGGCGCATGGTCATGCGGCGGTTCTCCAGCATGTAGGAAACGCCCGATGGCACGCGCAGATTGTCTTCGAGCACGTAGTAGATGCCGTTGCCCTGCTCATCGGGGGCGCGCACGATGTCGATGCCGGCAATATTGGCATAGACATCGTTGGGCACCTGTATGCCTTCCATCTCGGGCCGGTACTGGCTGTTGCCGCGCACCAGTTCCGTCGGAATCAAGCCGGCGCGCACCATGTCCTGGCCGTGGTAGGCATCGCGGATGAAGCAGTTGAGCGCCTTCACGCGCTGGGCCAGACCGGCCTGCATGCTGGTCCACTCATGGGCCGGAATGATGCGCGGGATCAGATCGAACGGAATCAGACGCTCCGTACCGGCACCGCTCTCGTCCTTGTCGCCATAGACGGCAAAGGTGATGCCCACGCGGCGAAACACGATTTCCGCCTCGGCGCTGCGGGCACGCAGATAGTCCTGCGATTGCTTGCCCAGCCACTGCGCATAGTCCCGATAGTGGTCTCGCACCGCTGCACCTTCGGCGGGCGAGTTCAGATACATCTCATCGAATGTGCGCATCCTGTCCTCCCTATTTCTGCCGCGACTCACGCATGCAAGCCGCGGGTTTCAGTTTAGCGACGCGGCGCCAGGCAAGCAGCCTGACAACGCGCGAGCAACCCTGCATGTCTGCCTTCCGCCTGAAAGGCGGTACAGCATCAATGCAAGCCCCATGCCAGTTTCTCAGGGCGGGCCCTTGGAGACGGCATGAACATCCCAATAATGCGCCCGAATCAGGCGCTCGCATTCCAATTTTTCCGGCAGGGCTGAGCTCCAGTAGGCAGCGCCGCAGCGATCCTGCGCCACCAGCTGGCTGCCCACAGCCCGATAGCGCTGCACCACGACTGCCACCGGGTGTCCGAAGCGATTCAGATAGCCCGCCTGCGCTACTGCCCAGCGCGGGCGCAGCGTGCCGACCCAGGGCTCGGTCGATGAGGTCTTGCTGCCATGGTGCGGCACCAGCAGCCAGTCGACGGGCTCATCCAGGCTGGTTTGCAGCAGTTGCCGCTCCTGCGCAGCCTCGATGTCGCCGGCCAGCAGGGCCACCCGGCCACTGGCCGAGCGCAGGCGCAGCACGCAGCTGCCGAAATTGGGCTTGGCCTTGCGGCCATCGAGCCAGGCATCTCCTGCAGGCGGGTGCAGCACTTCGAACGTCACGCCATCCCATTGCCAGTGCTGCCCCTGGGTACAGCGCTGCACCGGAGCCAGGCCCGCCAGCTGCGGGTCCTGAATCACCGAGTCCGAGCCCCAGACTCTGGCAGCTGGCTGAGCCGCCTTCACGGCCAGGGCTCCGCCGGTGTGATCCTTGTCGCTGTGACTGAGCATCATGGCATCCAGCTGCATGCCCTGCGCGGCCAGCAGGGGCAAGAGCACACGCTCGCCGGCATCGCTGTGGCGGCCGTACTGCGGCCCTGCGTCATAGAGCAGACGATGGCTGGCGGTACTGACGATGACGGCATTACCCTGGCCGATATCTACGGCCATCAACTCGAACTCGCCGACACGCGGCCGTGCCTGAGGCCAGAACAAGGCAGGCAGCGCGAACAAGGCGGCCACCAGCCGCAACCGCCCCGGCAAAGGCGCGATCACCAGCAGTCCGGCAGCTATCGCCAGCACACTGGCCCACCAGGCGGGCTGCGGCAGAACCCACACCGCCCCGGGCAGTTGGGCCAGCCACTGCAACAGCTGCATCAAGGGCAGCATGGCGACAGCGGCAGCGCTTGCCGCCATCGGCAGCACGGCAGCCAGCAAGGCCAGCGGCGTGACCACCAGGGTCACCCAGGGAATGGCCAGCAGATTGGCCAGCAGGCCCACGACGGACACCTGACCGAACAGCAGCAGCCCCAGCGGTGCCAGTGCCAGGGAGATCAGCCATTGCTCACGCCACAGGGCATGCAGCTTTGCCACCCATCGGCCCGCAGCGCTTTTGCCCTTCGCGCCGACAGCGCCCGAGCCCGAAGCCAGCAACACGCCGACCGCGACAAAACTGAGCCAGAACCCGGCCTGCCACAGTGCCCACGGGTCGGCCACGACAATCACTGCCAGCGCCAGCAGCCAGACACAGGCCCAGGGCCAGCGCACGCCCTGCCACTGCAGCAGCGCCACCACGGCCAGCATGCAGATCGTGCGCTGAGCGGGCAGGCCCCAGCCGCTGAACAAGGCATAGGCGGCCGCCAGCACCACGCCCACAGCCAGGGCCGCGCGCGGGGCCGGTACCCAGCGGCATGCGCTGGCACTGAGCCTCCACAAGCGGCCCACCAGCAAGGCGGCCAGCCAGGCAAACATGGTGATGTGCAGGCCCGAGATGCTCATCAGATGCGCCACGCCCGTCTGGCGAAACAGTGTCCAGTCCTTGCGCTCGATCGCCTGCTGATCGCCCACGGCCAGCGCTGCCACCACGCCCAGAGCGGCCTGGGCACGCGCCGCATCGCCGCCGGGCAGCTCGCCGCCTGGCAGCCAGCGCTGCAGTCGCCCCATCTCGTCCTGGATGCGATCGCGCAGCCACTGCCGCCAGCGCTGCAAGGGATGCCGGGTCGTCACGGCCAGCAGCTCGGGCGCAGGCCGGTCGCGCACATAGCCCGTGGCCTGCACACCCTGCTCCCAGGCCAGCAGCTCATAGTCAAAGCCATGCGGATTGCGCGCGCCGTGCGGGCGCTTGATGCGCACCGTCAGGCGCCAGCGCTGACCGGGGCTCAGCGCCACGCCCTGGGCCCAGGCAGGAACCAGGGGCTGGCCGGCATCCGCCAGTTGCCCGAACGGGCCGTACCAGGACAGCTCCAGCACTTGCGGCACGCCGGCATCCGCGCGCTCCACCACAAAGCGCCAGCGCTGGCCGTTGGCCTGGTTCTGCAGCATCGAGGCAATACGGCCCTCTACCTGCAAATCCACGGCCTCCAGCGCCGGGGGCAGGGTCTGCTGCAGATAGGCATGGGCGCGCCAGCCCGTCAGCCCCGCCACACAGCAAGCCGCGCCCGCCAACAGCAGCCACCAGTCCAGCCTCGATCGGCCACGCCATCTGCAAGCCAGCAGCAGCATCAGCAACCCCAAGGCCAGCAGGAGCTGATAGAACGCCAGATGCCAGAGTCCGGCCTGGGTCACCTGCCAGGCAGCGCCCAGCACACAGCCCCACAGCGGCGCCAGCCAGGACAGGCGGCGACGCAAAGAGGCGGAAGTCTGCTGGTGCGGCATGCTGCCATGCTAGGAGCGAGGGCCTGCCACCAGCATTGCGACTATCCCTGCCCTGCTTGCGGCCCCAAAACCTCAGCGGATGCCGACTCTCGTTGCTCGAGCAGTTATCAATTCAAACGCCATGGCAGCCGTGCCAGGACAATGACGGCCCGGTCGCGCTGCTGTGTCAAACTTGTCCCCCTTTAGCCCCCGCACTTTTTGGAGCCCGTCATGAGCGTCTACGAAAAACTCAAAGCACTGAACATCACCCTGCCCGAAGTGGCCATGCCCGCGGCCGCCTATCTGCCCTATATGCAGACCGGCAATCTGGTGTTCCTCAGCGGCCATATCGCCAAGCAGAACGGCCAGCCCTGGGTTGGCAAGCTGGGCGAGAACATGACGACCGAAGAAGGCAAGCAGGCGGCCCGCGCCGTGGCCGTGGATCTGATGGGCACGCTGCAGCATGCCTGCGGCGGCGATCTGAATCGCGTCAAGCGCATCGTCAAGGTCATGAGCCTGGTCAACTCCAGCACCAGCTACACCGAGCAGCATCTGGTCACCAATGGCTGCAGCGAACTGCTGGGCGAAGTCTTCGGCGAAGCCGGCAAGCACGCCCGCAGCGCCTTCGGCGTGGCCCAGATTCCCCTGGGTTGCTGCGTGGAAATCGAGCTGATGGCCGAGCTGGGCTAAGACTCCCTCTCAACATAAAGTGAGCTAATACCGCTTGCTATTCATAGATTTCAGATACAAAACAGTCTGAATTGATTGACTGGCAAGCGCAAGCAGCTCACTTTATCTTTGCAACGCGATGCTTGCCGCAAGCATCTCGATCACTCACGAAAGAGCCCCATGCCCAGCACGCAGGCACCTCCACTGGTTCTCAGCATTCAATCCCATGTCGCCTACGGCCATGTGGGCAACGACGCCGCCATGCTGCCGCTGCAGCTGCTGGGCATAGAACCCGTGGCCGTGCATACGGTGCAGTTCTCCAACCATACCGGCTATGGCGAGTTCAAGGGCCAGGTCTTCACGCCCGCCCATGTACAGGATGTACTGGACGGCCTGCGCGCCCGCGGCGTGCTGGCGCGCTGCACGGCCGTGCTCTCGGGCTATCTGGGCGATGCCGGCGTGGGCGAAGCCATTCTGGCCGCCGTGCAGGAAGTGCGCGCCGCCCAGCCCGGGGCCCACTACCTGTGCGACCCGGTCATGGGCGATGTGGGGCGCGGCGTGTTCGTGCGCCCCGGCATCCCTGACTTTCTGCGCAAGCGCGCGCTGTCCCAGGCCAGCGTCATCACCCCCAACCACTACGAGTTCGAGCTGCTGTGCGGCGGCCAGCCCCTGAGCAGCGTGGAGGCGGCCACCCAGGCGGCCCGCTCTATGCTCACGCAGCTGCATCACAGCCCGTCGGCCCTGATCGTCATCACCAGCCTGCGCACCGACGATCTGCCATCCGACCAGCTGGCCACACTGGCCGTGACGGCCGATAAATCCTGGCTGGTACAGACGCCCTATATCGACCTGCACCCCCTGCCCAACGGCATGGGCGATGTGTTCTCGGCCGTGCTGCTGGGCCATCTGATTCAAGGGCGCACCGTGCCCGATGCCGTGTCCAGGGCCGTGAGCACCCTGTATGCCCTGGTCTCTCGCACCGAGTCGGGGCAGCGCGACCTGCCCCTGGTCGCCAGCCGCGAGCAGATCAATCAGCCCTCCCAGATGTTCGAAGCCAGACTGATGACGGCATAAACCGCATCAGGCCACGCACCAGATTGATCCATTGCCAACGAACTCGCACTGTCGAGGTGCATACGAGGTGCATGGCAGCATCCGTTACCTCAAAGAAAAAGCCGTGCAATGCACGGCTTTTGGACTGGCGCGCTGATTCCTATTCCACGCGCGTCACTGCCTGCGGCTTGAAGCCCAGGTCTGCGGCCTTGCCCTTGCGACCGCGGTTGCCGCGGGCATTGTTAAGGCTGCGGATCTCCAGCGTCTCGGTACGTGCCTTGCCGCCGCGCCCCACGCCATCCAGGCGAATGCTGCGCGTATAGGCGGCAGCGCCAGCCAGCTGGTCCTTGTCTTCCAGGCTGATCAGCATCAGGCCGCGCCCGCCCTTGGGCATGGCCTTGAGCTCGGCGATCTCGAAGGTCAGAATGCGACCGCCCACCGAGGCGCAGATCACATGGCTGGCGGGGTTGAGCAAACCGGCCCCCTGATCGCCGCCTTCCACATACTCGGCGCGCGCATTCATGGGCACGCCATGCACCACCGAAGGCGCGCACAGGGTCTCGCCCTCGCCCAGCGTGACAAAGGCCTTGCCGGCCTTCTGGCGCGAGACCATATCGCCTACATTCGCCGTGAAGCCATAGGCGCCCGAGCCCGACAGCAGCAGCTGTGTGCTTTCGCTGCCGGCAAAGTAGTACAGCAGCTGGGTACCGGCTTCGAGTTCGATCATCGTCGTCACGGGCTGGCCGTCGCCGCGTCCGCCCGGCAATGCCGACACCGGCACCGAGTAGACCCGGCCGTTGCTGCCAAAGGCCAGCAACTGATCGACGGTGCGGCACTCGAACGTGCCGTAGAGGCTGTCGCCGGCCTTGAAGCTCAGCGTGGCAGCGTCGACACCATGACCTTGACGCGTGCGCACCCAGCCCTTTTCGGAAATGATCACGGTCGTGGGTTCATCCACCACCTTGACCTCGGCCACCACCTTTTTCTCCTCGTGGATCAGCGTGCGACGGGCATCGCCGAAGGTCTTGGCATCGGCCTCGATTTCCTTGCAGATCAGGCGGCGCATGGTCGCTTCGCTGCCCAGGATGTCCTCAAGCTTGCCCTGCTCGCTGCGCAGCTCCTTGAGCTCCTGCTCGATCTTGATGGCCTCCAGGCGCGCCAATTGGCGCAGACGGATTTCAAGAATGTCCTCGGCCTGACGCTCGGAGAGATTAAAGGCGTCGATCAGGGCCTGCTTGGGTTCATCGCTGGCGCGGATGATGGCAATGACCTTGTCGATATTGAGCAGCACGGCCTGGCGGCCTTCGAGGATGTGGATGCGATCGAGCACCTTCTCCAGCCGATGCCGGCTGCGCCGCGTCACGGTCTGGAAGCGGAAGGCAATCCATTCCTCCAGCATCTGGCGCAGCGATTTCTGCACCGGGCGGCCATCGAGGCCGATGCTGGTCAGGTTGATCGAGCTCGAAGACTCCAGGCTGGTGTGGGCCAGCAGCGCCGTGATCAGCTCCGACTGCGGAATCTTGCCGGTCTTGGGTTCGAACACGATGCGCACCGGCGCATCCTTGCTCGACTCGTCGCGCACGCAGTCCAGCACGGCCAGCATGCTGGCCTTGAGCTGGGTCTGCTCCTGGCTCAGCGCCTTCTTGCCGGTCTTGACCTTGGGATTGGTGATGTCCTCGATCTCTTCGAGCACCTTCTGGGCCGACACGCCGGGCGGCAGCTCGGTCACCACCAGCTGCCACTGGCCGCGTGCCAGCTCTTCGATCTTCCAGCGCGCGCGCACCTTGAGACTACCGCGCCCCGTACGGTAGGCATCCGCGATATCACTGCTGGACGAAATGATCTGACCGCCGCCCGGATAGTCGGGACCGGGAATCAGCGCCAGCAGCTCTTCCTCGGGCAGCTGCGGCTTCTTGATCAGGGCCACGCAGGCCGCTGCCACTTCGGGCAGATTGTGGCTGGGGATTTCCGTTGCCAGGCCCACGGCAATGCCGCTGGCACCATTGAGCAGCGAGAACGGCAGACGGGCCGGAAGTTGCTTGGGCTCCTGGGTGCTGCCGTCGTAGTTGGGCACGAAGTCCACCGTGCCCATATCGATTTCGTCGAGCAGCAGGCCGGTGATCTTGGACAGGCGCGCCTCGGTATAGCGCATGGCCGCAGCGCCGTCGCCGTCGCGGCTGCCGAAGTTGCCCTGGCCGTCGACCAGCGGGTAGCGCTGATTGAAGTCCTGCGCCATGCGCACCAGTGCGTCATAGGCCGACTGGTCGCCGTGCGGGTGAAAGCGGCCCAGCACGTCGCCGACGACACGGGCGCTCTTGACCGGCTTGGCCGCCGTATTGCCGTTCGGGCCGCTGTAGCTCAGGCCCATGCGCTCCATGGCATAGAGAATACGGCGCTGCACGGGCTTGAGGCCATCGCTGACATCCGGCAGGGCACGGCCCTTGACCACCGATAAAGCGTATTCGAGATAGGCGCGCTGTGCGTATTGACCCAGGTCCAGTGCATCGCCAGCGGCTTGTTGAGACAAATCCAGTGTGGTTTGATCGCTCATGAATTCTTTGTGATTTTCCAAATTGCGCC
>Ga0268257_1003254_pt1 | contig 10477 bp, 12 predicted proteins | sample AgamicAtPrz_FD_200249 | JGI IMG/M metagenome (GOLD analysis project Ga0268257, IMG submission 200249) | Agave microbial communities from Guanajuato, Mexico - At.P.rz (v2) (version 3) | ecosystem: Host-associated > Plants > Phyllosphere > Phylloplane/Leaf | place: Guanajuato, Mexico | collected...
CCGAACTGCTCGCCGCCTTCCGCGGCCGGATTCCACCGATAGACGATCGTGCCGCCGCGAATGAACGGCGAATACAGGTGCTCGGGCGTTTGCGGCAGCGGCCGCCGGTTGATGGGCAGCCACGCGAGCGTGAGCCAGTCGTAGCGGCCCGTCGCGGGGACGGCAGCGCTCGAACTCGCGACGACCTGCCACGTGCCGCGATTCGCATAGCGGCGGCGCGCGTCGGGTACCGGGACGGTCCGGCCTTTGGCGGTGTCGAAATACGTCTTGCCCGTGACGTTCGCGCCGCTGTCAGCGGCCGGCGTGATGGTCGAGATGACCCACGACGCGCCGTCCGCCGACCGGTAGTCGGACGGCTTCAGCGTTGCTACGTCGTGCACCATGCGCGTTTCCGCCGCGACGGGGCTTGGCGGGGCATCGGCGGGCGCGGCGAAGATACTCGGCATGGCTTTCCTCGGAATCGGGGCGCGCATCGTCGAGCGGGGCGATGTGCGGCGGCACGGATGACGGTGTCGTAACTGTAGAACGTCGTGACCGGAAACGGAAACTGGCCGAATGGGGTAATCGGTGCACGCCGTTCGCCGCTTCGCTTACGATGTGCATCCTGAGCCAAGGACGCATATCGAGCGGGAGGGCGGGCGCATGACCGATACGAAAGCCATTGCCGAACACTGGGCGCGGGTTGCCGGCCAATGGATCGGCTGGGCCGGCAAGCCGGAGATTGGCTGTGGCGAAGGTCGCGTGCGCGACGCGGCCAGCGCAAGCCCGTTATGAGCGTGAGCAGGTCCCAGGCAGTGGGCGCGCGTGCCGCTGTTTTTGTGGATCAAGGCGCGGCCGCTGGGATGGGTGGGGCCGGGGTCGGGTCCGGGGGATTGAATCGGACGGACGTCAGGGTTTCTTGTCGTGATTGGCCAGCAATTCCGAGCGACCAATGATCGCTTTCGCGTTGCCGGCCTGATCGGCGTCTGAAAAACCGGCGGCCTCGATGACTGGCGTGAGCGCTTTGAATGCGACCTGCGGCTTGGCGCTGCGGAGTGATCCCATGCCTTCGTTCCATGCATGCAGCATCTGCTTCGCGGTCCAATGCCAGCGCGTCTCGTTCCTTGCTGCTTCGACGATATCTTTTCCCGTCGATACGGCCGAGTCGCACAGTGCTTCGACCATCTCGCGGTATTGCTTCGGCGGGATGCCGAGACGCGTGTTGAAAAAACGCTCCAGCGTCTTCCCGGGGGCCCACGTTTTTCGACCGTCGATGCTCAGCCCCGGCGGATTGTTCGCAAAGCGCGGATAAGCCTCCGTGGTGACTATGTCATAGGCAGGTGTGTAGATGACGTCGTCGATGTTCGAGTAGAGGAGTGCGATGTTCTTCGCGTGGCAGTCCGCGTTGCGCACGACGTAGTTGGTGATGAGTTGCCAGCCGAGTTGTTCGGCCTCCCGCCGCCAATTGGCAGGACCGATGTAGGGCTTTGTCGCGTTGAGAACCTGTTCGGTCGACGGACGGTACTTCTCGTGCGGCGGCAAGCCAAGCAGGCCGGCGCCGCCGATGACGGCCAGGAGCGAAAGGTCGGTTCCGTCGAGATAAGGGCCGAACTCCTCGCGAATCACTTGAAAAAGAAATCCTTCGGGCAGATTCTGCCGGAAGAAGGGATGCAGGTCGCGCGGCCAAATCCAGGCATCTTCGCGAACGGGCATGGTCAAACTGGCAAAGTCGGCATCGAGTGCGTCTGCGGTGTAGCGCAATGCATAGTCGTCCGCCTGACGATAGAGATGCGCAACGAGTTTGCCTTTGACGTACACATGAAGCCGCATGGTCACGCGTCTCCCATCGTGCGCTGTTCGGCCAGCACGTCATCGAGGGTGCGCCCATGCCCGCGCTTCACCACGCGCAAGTCATAGCCAGCAGCCTCCAGCAGCCGAACGAGCGCAGATACGCTCATGTCGCCTCGCGCGAGTGTCTCCATCCGTGCGAGCGTCGTGCGTGCGACACCGGCGTGCGCGGCCAGCTCTTTCTGAGAAAGTCCTGCTGAATGGCGGACCGCTCTCAGCATCTCTCCAACATCGGCCAAGGTTGTCATTTGTAGCCCCAGGGCGTCAAAAGTCCTCACATTGACTGATATTGTAGCCCTTGTGCTACAAATTCGCATGTAAAATTGGTGTCCGCAGGGCTACAAAATTGAACCGACAGGATGATTTTGTATCCCTGTGGCTACTGTGGCCGTTCTGCGGCGACAGCCATTGGCGGTGGTCCTGTTCCCGGACCGCGCGTACGGACAGGCTCCGTTCATGTCGCGGGCCTTTTCAGGACGGGGCGCGGTCAGAACTGGTCCCGGGTTTTTCCGGCCGCCCACGCGATGCGCAGCGCCTGCACGACGCGGCCGCGAAGGCCACGATCCTGCCGTTCATCGACGGCTTGCGGGACGGGTTTCGCACGACGGTCGGCGAGCGCGGACTGAAACTGCCGGTGGCGAGCGTCAGCGTATCGCGCGCCCGCGCGATGTACGGTTCGACAGACAAGGTCGTGCTGCTCGGCCACGCGCGCGTGCTGGCCTGATGCCGATGCCTTCGCGGCTTACCCGCGCATCGGCGGATTCAACCGCGCGAACGCCGCCTGCCGGCGATACGGAAAATACGGATACGGCGCTTCCACCGCGCTCGCCGCATCGAGCTTCGCGACCTGCGCATCGGTCAGCGCCCAGCCGACCGCCCCGAGGTTCTGCCGCAACTGTTCCTCGTTGCGCGCGCCGACGATCACCGACGACACCGTCGGCCGCTGCAGCAGCCAGTTCAGCGCGATCTGCGGCACCGTCTTGCCGGTTTCTTCCGCGATCGCGTCGAGCACATCGACCACGTCGTACAGGCGTTCGTCGTCGACCGGCGGCCCGTAGCTGGCCGTTTCATGCAGGCGGCTGCCTTCGGGCAGCGGCGCATTGCGCCGGATCTTGCCGGTGAGCCGGCCCCAGCCGAGCGGGCTCCATACCAGCGCGCCGAGGCCCTGGTCGGCGCCGAGCGGCATCAGGTCCCATTCGTAGTCGCGGCCGACGAGCGAGTAGTACACCTGGTTCGCCACATAGCGCGTCCAGCCGTGCCGGTCGGCCTCCGCGAGCGACTTCATGATCTGCCAGCCGGCGAAGTTCGACACGCCGATATAGCGCAGCTTGCCCGCGCGCACGAGATCGTCCAGTGTCGACATCACTTCCTCGACCGGCGTGCCGGCGTCGAACGCGTGCAGTTGCAGCAGGTCGATGTAGTCGGTGTCGAGGCGGCGCAGCGCGTCGTCGACGGCGCGCACGAGCCGTGCGCGCGACGTGCCCGCGTCGTTCGGGCCGTCGCCGGTCGGCAGGCCCGTCTTGGTCGAGATCAGCACCTGGTCGCGGCGCCCCTTGAGCGCGGCGCCGAGGACGCGCTCGGACGCGCCGTCGGAATACACGTCGGCCGTGTCGAACAGGTTGACGCCGGCTTCAATGCAGATGTCGATCAGGCGGCGTGCTTCGTCGACCCCGGTATTGCCCCAGGCACTGAACAGCGGGCCGGCGCCGCCGAACGTGCCGGCGCCGAAGCTCAGGACAGGGACCTTGAGGCCGGAGCGGCCGAGCGTACGATATTCCATGAGCGTTTCTCTCGTCGTGTGAGCGCGGCGCGGCCGCGCGTCGATCGTCAGGCGACCAATGTACCGTTTGCGGCTTTCCCGGATAATCCAGAAGACGACGAAAATATCCTTCGGAAGGAGCGAACAATGCTGCTCGACAACCTCGCGCTGTTCCTGCGCATCGTGGAGAAGGGCGGGCTGGCCGCGGCGGGCCGCGAAGTCGGCCTGTCGCCGGCCACGGTGTCCGAGCGGCTGACGGCGCTCGAGCGCCACTACGGCGCGGCGCTGCTCACGCGCACGACGCGCGCGATCAGCCTGACCGACGAGGGGCGCACGCTGGCGGAGGGTGCGCGACGCCTGCTGGCCGAGGCCGATGAACTCGAAAGCCGTGTGCGGCTGGGCGTGCAGACGCTGTCGGGGCCCGTGCGGCTGAGTGCGCCGGCCGATCTCGGGCGCGAGCGCGTCGTGCCGGTCCTCGACGCGTTCCTGGCCGCGCATCCGGGCGTGACGGTCGACCTGCATCTCGGCGACGGGTATGTCGACCTCGTCGGGCAGGGGCTCGATTTCGCGATCCGTCGCGGCACGCTGGCGGACAGTTCGTTGCGCAGCCGTTCGCTCGGCCGTGCGCGGCGTGTGGTGTGCGCGGCGCCCGCGTATCTCGCCGCACGTGGCACGCCGATGCACCCGGACGAACTTGCCGCGCACGACTGCATCGTGATGCGCTTCGGCCAGGAGCTGTATGCCGAATGGCCGTTCAGTATCGACGGCGCATTGAAGCGCGTGGTGGTGCGCGGCCGGCGCGTCGCCAACGACGGGGCGCTCGTGCGCGCGTGGTGCGTCGCGGGGCACGGCGTCGCGCTGAAATCGCTGGTCGACGTCGAACGGGACCTGGCGTCGGGCGCGCTCGTCGAGGTGCTCGGCGCGTTCTCGCCCGGCGACGTGGATCTGCAGATCGTCTATCCGGGGAGTGCGGCGCAGCCGCGGCGTGTGCGCGCGTTGATCGACAGGCTGGCGGAGGCGCTCGCGTAACAGCACGTTGCCCGCGCGGCCGGCGAGACGTTGCGACGGCGATCTCGCCGCGATCGCATCGAATGCGCGACGGTGCGTGCGGGCGCGCGGCATCGCAGGCTGAAACCGCTGTTCAAGCCCATTGCCCACATTTCGTCATTTAGCTAATATTCAAAACGTCAAACGAAGCCGAACCCCATGGACGACGTGATCCGCATCAGCGCCTTGGCCAACGAAAGCCGTCTCGCCGTGCTGCGCTGGCTCAAGCAGCCGCGCAAGCATTTCCCGCCGCAGCCGCACGGCGACTTCGACGAACTCGGCGTGTGCTGCACGTACATCACCGAGAAGCTCGGCATCGCGCCGGCCACGACGACGCGGCACATGCGCATCCTCGCGGACGCCGGGCTCGTGCAGGCGACCCGCGTCGGCAAGTTCACGTACTACAAGCGGATCGACGGCGCGCTGCAGCAGCTCGGCCGCGATCTCTCGCAACTCTGACCCTGACCGAGGCAACCGACATGGACGAACTCGCCCTGCTGGCCGACGCCGATCGGCGCGCGCACGCGTATCTGGCTGCAACGAACGAACGGCGCGCGTTTCCCGATGCGGCCGCGCTGGCCGGCCTCGCGGCGTTCGACGAAGCGCTGCCCGATACGGGACGCCCGGCCGACGACGTGCTGCGCCTGCTCGACGAGCACGGCACGCCCGCAACGGTCGCATCGAACGGCCCGAACTATTTCGGCTTCGTGATCGGCGCGACGCTGCCGGCCGCGGCGGCGGCCGAGCGGCTGATGCTCGCGTGGGACCAATGCGCGTCGTCGTACGCGAATTCGCCGGTGGCCGCAACGCTCGAGCGCCAGGCCGCGCGCTGGGTCGTCGAGGCGCTCGGATTGCCCGAAGGCAGCGCGGTCGGTTTCGGCACGAGCGCGACGGCCTGCACGCTCGTCGCGCTGGTGGCCGCGCGGCGCGCGCTGCTCGCGCGCAAGGGCTGGGAGATCGACGAGGACGGCCTGATCGGCGCGCCCGAGGTGAAAGTCGTGATCTCCGCGCTCGCGCACATCACGGTGAAGAAGGCGCTGCGCGTGCTCGGCTTCGGAATGAAGCGCATCGTCGTCGCGCCGGTCGATGCGCACGGCCGGATCGACCCGGCGCAGTTGCCGCCGCTCGACGACATGACGATCTTCTGCGTGCAGGCCGGCGAAGTGAACACCGGCGAATTCGATCCGTTCGCGGCATTGATTCCGCCCGCGAAGGCGGCCGGCGCGTGGGTGCACGTGGACGGTGCGTTCGGCCTGTGGGCGCGGGCGTCGTCGAAGCGCGCGCTGACGGACGGCGTCGACGGCGCGGACAGCTGGACGACCGACGGTCACAAATGGCTCAACACGCCGTACGACGGCGCGATGGTGATCTGCCGCGACGCGGCCGCGCTCGCCACCGCGATGAACAGCGACGCCGTATATCTGAGCGGCGCGCAGGATGCGCAGAAGAACCTGAACCTCGAATTCTCGCGACGCGCGCGCGGCATTCCCGTGTGGGCCGCGCTGCGTTCGCTCGGCCGTGCCGGCGTCGCGACGATGGTCGAGCGGCATTGCGCGCAGGCGGCGCGGGTCGCGGACGGCCTGCGGGCGGCCGGCTACGACGTGCTGAACCGCGTCGTGCTGAACCAGGTGCTCGTGCGCGCCGGCACCGACGAGGAAACGGCGGCGATCCTCGAAGCCGCGCAGGCGTCGGGCGACGTGTGGTTCGGCGCGACCGTGTGGCAGGGGCGGCCGGCGTTCCGGATCAGCGTGTCGTCGTGGCGCACCGAGGATGCGCACATCGATCGTCTCGTCGCATTGCTGACGAAGCTGCGCGGCGTGCACGTGGGGTGAGCGTCACGCGTCGTTTGCCGCCTGAATGGTTGCGCGTGCAACGTTCTGGCATTCGATGCAATGTAGCGCAGCCGGTGGGGTTCGCGGCACGTCTGCAAGCGTGAAAATATCGGACAATAGCCATTCCGCGCGGGCCGCGCCGGCACCGCGTCCAACCGAAGCATTCACGCTTGCGAGCTCCCCATGTCGACTCCCTGTCCCCGGGAATTGCTGAAGGCCGCCGATATCGCGAAGATGGAACCCACGCGCGCGGTGCATTCGCTCAATCCCAATGCCGTGCGTCTCAAGCGGCAACTCAGCGACCTGACCGGCCTCACGCAATTCGGCGTTCACCTGCTCACGCTGATGCCCGGTCACGAGTCGGCCGAATATCACCGTCACCTGTACGAAGAAGAATTCGTGTACGTGCTGTCCGGCGCGGGCTCGGTGACGATCGGCGAGCGCACGAACGAAATCGGGCCCGGCGATTTCATCGGCTTTCCGCGCGGCGGCGAAGCGCATACGGTGCAGAACACCGGCGAGGCGCCGCTCGAATTGCTCGTCGGCGGGCAGCGGCTCGAACACGACGTGTGCGAATACCCGCGAATCGGCAAGCGGCTTTATATCGCGGGCGAGCTCGAGGAGTATGTCGAGCTGCCGAAACGGCCATGACGGTCGATTGCACGTCATTACCGGAGCAGGCCGTTCGGCCAATGAGGATGAATTCGCTTCCCGCGGCCCCGTCGCGCTTATGATGCGGGAAAGCCACTGACAGGGTCCCACGCCATGGACGCGCCGCTGCCGCCGATCTCTGCCCCGATTGCCGAAACCGACACCGAAACCGCTCCAGAAACCGAAGCCGCCGGCGAGCCGCGCGCGTCGCGCGTGCACCGGCCGGTCGCGCTCGTCACCGGCTCGACGTCGGGGATCGGGGCGGCCGTCGCGCGTCGGCTGGCGGCCGACGGCTACGCGGTGATCCTGCATTCGCGCCGCTCGGCCGACGCCGGCCGCGCGATGGCGCGCGAACTCGGCGGCGCGTACGTGCAAGCCGATCTCGCCGACGATGCCGAACGCGTGCGGCTGATCCGCGACGCGCTCGCGGTGCACGGCCGGCTCGACGTGCTCGTGAACAATGCGGGCGTCAGCCGCGTGATTCCGCATGACGACCTCTCAGCGGCCACGCCCGACGTGTGGCACGAGATGCATGAAATCAACGTGATCGCGCCGTTCCGGCTGGTCGCCGAAGCGGAAGCCGCGCTGCGCGAGTCGGCGTCGCGCGGGCGGGCCGGGTGCGTCGTGAACGTCAGCTCGCATGCGGGCATGCGGCCGAAGGGCGCGTCGATTCCGTATGCGGCCGCGAAGGCCGCACTCAATCACACGACGCGGCTGCTCGCGCGCACGCTGGCTCCCGCGATTCGCGTCAATGCGGTCGCACCGGGGCTCGTCGATACGCCGCTGACCGCCGACTGGACGGAAGCGCAGCAGCTCTGGCGCGAACGCGCGCCGATGCGCCGCGCGGCGACGCCGGACGATATCGCGCAGACGGTCGCGATGCTCGTCGCGTCCGATTACGTGACGGGCGAGATCGTGATGCTCGACGGCGGCTTGAATCTGACGTGATGCACTGAGGCGGTGGACACGTATGGCGCGCGTGGCAGCCGGGTCATTCGAAGGCGCTTGCGATCAGCCGAGGTTCGACCGCAGCCGCGCGAGCGCCTGATCGTGCGTGCGCTCGAACTTGAGCGGCGTGACCGAGATATACCCTTCGCCGAGCGCAACCGTTTCAGAATCCGCATCGTCGTCGCGCGGTGCGCGCGCGAGCTTCAGCCAGTGATAGTCGATCTCGCGCGGATCGCGTCCCGACACGATCTCTACACCCTGCAGCGTGCCGGCGCCCTGGTTCGTCACCTTCAGGCCACGCACGTCGTCGGCTGGCCGCGGCGGGAAATTCACGTTGAGGCACGCGTCGCTGTCCCAGCCGGCGGCGACGAGCCGGCGGATGACGTCCGGCGCATGCGCGAGCGCGGTGCCCCACGGCACCGCGTTGCGGTCGGTGAAGGCCTGGCTCAGCGCGATGGCCGGTACGCCGACCAGCATGCTCGTCATCGCCGCGCCGACCGTGCCGGAAAACACCGTTTCGGTGCCGAGGTTCGCGCCGCGATTCACGCCGGACAGTACGACGTCGGGCCGCGCGCCCTTCATCAGGTGGCTGACCGCGATCGCGACGCAATCGCCGGGCGTGCCGCGCACCGCGAAGCGCCGCTCGCCCTTGCGATGCACGCGCAGCGGTTCATGCAGGCTCAGCGAATGCGATGTGCCGCTCTGGTCCTCGGCTGGAGCCACGATCCACACTTCGCGCGCGAGTTGCGTGGCGACCTGTTCGAGTATGTCGAGGCCGGGAGCGTCGAATCCGTCGTCGTTGGTGAGCAGGACACGGTCGAACAGCGGGCGGGTTGCTTGCATCGGGGCGATCCTCGTGAAGGGCAATGGCAGGGGAGGTGCGGTGTGGCGCAAGCCACAAGGCTAGCATTCCGGCGCGAGGATCGTCGTGTCGTGGAAGGTGCGTGCCGGTGCGGCAGTCCGGACCCGCTCAGCCGAGCAGGTAGCGCAGCAGGCCGGCCGACGCGACGCCGACGATGACCGTCGGCAGGATCGACAGGCGTGTCGCCGCGACGAGCGTGATCGCGAGCGCGAGCAGGTCGGCCGGGCGCGTCGACACGAACGCCGGCGCGATCACCGAGATCAGCACGCAGCCGGGCACGTTCTCCATCACCGACGCCATCCGCGGGCTCAGCGTGCGGTTGCGCAGCAGCACGTAGCCGAGAATGCGCGACAGGTAGGTGGTCGACGCCATCAGCACGATCGTCGCGACGGTGCCGAAATCCGGAAGCTCAGGCATCGCGAGGCTCCCACAGCAGCGCGGCGATCAGCCCCGCGCAGGCGCCGGCCGCGACATACCACGCACCGGGCAGCGCGAGATGGGTGGCCGCCGCGACGACGAGGCTCACGAACCACGGGCGGCTCGCACGCACGCCTTTCCACATCCCGCGCAGCAGCACCAGAAACACGGCCGTGAACGCCATGTCGAAGCCGTACTGTTCGACGTCGCCGATCGTCGGGCCGACCGCCGCGCCGAGCGTCGTCATCGAGATCCACGTCAGGTAGAGTCCCACGCAGATGCCCGCGTAATAGGGCACGCTGATATGCGTGGCCGAGCGCTCGCGCGCGTCGGCGAGCGACATCGCCCAGCTCTCGTCGCACATGAAGAACAGCGCGACGAACGCGCGGCGGCGCGGCAGGCGGCGGATAGTCGGCTCGAACGCGGCGCCCATCAGGATGTGGCGCGAGTTCACGAGGAACGACATCGCGACGATCAGCGCGATGTGCGGCGGCGACGTCCACAGATGGATCGCCGCGAATTCGGAGCCGCCGCCGAAGTTCAGGCCCGTCATCATCGGCACCTCGAACAGGCTCAGCCCTTTCTGCGCGGCCTGCGCGCCCAGCACGAGCGCGAACGGCACGAAACCCAGCATGACGGGCAGCGCCGCGCGCAAACCGCGACCCATCTCGGCGACATAGGCGGGCCTGTCGCGAAGCCCGGACGACGTTGAAACGCTACTGCTCATTACTCCTCCTTCGGGGGAGGAATTGTCTGCTTTTTTGACTCGAATCGGGTTGCGTTGTCGCCAGATTTTTCTCAGAATTTGGCATTGAACGTGTGATATGAGAATTTTTTGGAATCGGATGCCAAATGAAACTTGACGCTATCGACCGCCGAATCCTGAGCGCGCTGCAGCGCGACGGCCGCATGCAGAACGTGGAGCTCGCGCAGGAGGTCGGGCTGTCGCCGTCGCCGTGTCTGCGGCGCGTGCGGTTGCTCGAGGAAGCCGGCGTGATCGAGAAATACGTGGCCGTGCTGAACCCGGCGAAGGTCGGCAAGGGGCTGACGATCTTCACGCGCGTATGGCTGAAGGGGCAGGACGCGGAATCGGTGAACCGTTTCGCCGAGGCCGTCCAGCAGATGCCGGAAGTC
>Ga0268257_1003255_pt1 | contig 10472 bp, 7 predicted proteins | sample AgamicAtPrz_FD_200249 | JGI IMG/M metagenome (GOLD analysis project Ga0268257, IMG submission 200249) | Agave microbial communities from Guanajuato, Mexico - At.P.rz (v2) (version 3) | ecosystem: Host-associated > Plants > Phyllosphere > Phylloplane/Leaf | place: Guanajuato, Mexico | collected...
CCTTGCGGTTGTTCCAGGCTTCGGCGGCCAGGGCTTTCTGCTCGGCTTCCAGGTCGACGAAACGCGCGCCCTTGAGGCGGCTCGGCACGCCGCGGAAGCACAGGTCGGTGACCTCGTCGGCCAGGCCGACGGCTTCGAACAGCTGGGCACCACGATAGGAACCGACGGTGGATATGCCCATCTTCGAGAGAATTTTCAGGAGGCCCTTGGAGATGCCCTTGCGGTAGTACTTGAAGACTTCGTACAGGTCGCCCAGCACTTCGCCGGTGCGGATCAGGTCGCCCAGCACTTCGTAGGCCAGGAACGGATAAACCGCCGAAGCGCCGAAGCCGATCAGCACCGCGTAATGGTGTGGGTCACGGGCGGTGGCGGTTTCCACCAGAATGTTGCAGTCGCAGCGCAGGCCGGTCTCGGTCAGGCGGTGATGCACCGCGCCAGTGACCAGTGCGGCGTGGGCCGGCAGCTTGCCCGGCGCGATGTGGCGGTCGCTGAGCACCAGCAATACCTTGCCGGCACGCACGGCCTCTTCGGCCTGATCGGCCATGTTGCGCACGGCCGCTTCCAGGCCGATCGACTCGTCGTAGTTGAGGTCGATGATCTGCCGTTCGAAGCCCGGGCGGTCCAGGTTCATCAGGGTGCGCCACTTGGCCGGAGAGATCACCGGCGAACTCAGGATGACGCGAATAGCGTGCTCGGGCGACTCCTCGAAGATGTTGCGCTCGGCCCCGAGGCAGATCTCCAGCGACATGACGATGGCTTCACGCAGCGGGTCGATCGGCGGGTTGGTGACCTGGGCGAACTGCTGGCGGAAGTAGTCGTACGGCGAGCGCACGCGCTGGCTCAGCACGGCCATCGGCGTGTCGTCGCCCATGGAGCCGACCGCTTCCTGGCCCTGCTCGGCGAGCGGGCGCAGCACCTGGTCACGCTCCTCGAAGGTGACCTGGAACATCTTCATGTATTGCTTGAGCTGGTCGGCCTCGTAGAAGGCCGAGCCATGGTCGTTGTCTTCCATGGTCGCGCGCACGCGCAGCGCGCTCTTGCGCAGCCACTGCTTGTAGGGGTGGCGCGACTTGAGGCGGTTGTCGATGTCGTCGGTGGTCAGCACCTGGCCGGTTTCGGTGTCCACGGCAAGGATCTGACCCGGGCCGACGCGGCCCTTGGCGACCACGTCCTCGGGCTGGTAATTCCACACGCCGATTTCCGAGGCCAGGGTGATGTAGCCATTGGTGGTGGTCACCCAGCGCGCCGGGCGCAGGCCGTTGCGGTCGAGCAGGCACACGGCATGGCGGCCATCGGTCAGCACCACGCCGGCCGGGCCATCCCAGGGTTCCATGTGCATGGAGTTGTATTCGTAGAACGCGCGCAGGTCGGCGTCCATGGTCTCGACGTTCTGCCAGGCCGGCGGAATGATCATGCGCACGCCACGGAACAGGTCGATACCGCCGGTGACCATCAGCTCGAGCATATTGTCCATGCTCGAGGAGTCGGAGCCAACGCGGTTGACCAGTGGGCCGAGCTCGTCGAGGGCCGGGATCTGGCCGTTCTCGAACTTGGTACGGCGTGCCTGGGCCCAATTGCGGTTACCGGTGATGGTATTGATCTCGCCGTTGTGGGCGAGAAAACGGAACGGCTGAGCCAGCGGCCACTTCGGCAGGGTGTTGGTGGAAAAGCGCTGGTGGAACACGCAGATGGCGGTCTGCAGGCGCTCGTCACCCAGGTCCGGGTAGAACTGCTGCAGGTCGGCCGGCATCATCAGGCCTTTGTAGATGATGGTCTTGTGCGAGAAGCTGCAGATGTAGTGCTCGGTGTCGGCGGCATTGGCCACCGAGGAACGGCGACGAGCACAGAATAGCTTGATGGCGAATTCCTGATCGCTCAGGCCTTCACCGCCGATGAACACCTGCTCGATCTGCGGCAAACGCTCGAGCGCCAGCTGGCCGAGTACGCTGGTATCCAGCGGCACCTTGCGCCAGCCGACCAGGTTCAGGCCCGCGGCCTGGATCTCGCGGTTCATGTTCTCGCGGGCAGCGCTGGCCTTGGCGTCATCCTGATTGAGGAAGACCATGCCGACGGCATATTGCTTGGGTAGTTCGACGCCAAAGGTGTCCTTGGCGATGGCACGCAGGAACAGATCGGGCTTTTGAATCAACAGACCGCAACCGTCGCCGGTCTTGCCGTCGGCGTTGATGCCACCGCGGTGGGTCATGCAGGTCAGTGCTTCGATCGCCGTCTGCAACAGGTGATGGCTGGCCTCACCTTGCATGTGGGCGATCAGGCCGAAGCCGCAGTTATCCTTGAACTCATCAGGACGGTACAAACCTGCTTTCATAGGGGACTCTCACCAGACAGCCTTTCTCAGGCGTTTCTCCAATCTGCGCGCAGGTCTAGACGCCGCGTTGCGCAGGCAAACGGAGGGCATTGTACATAGCGAGATAGGCGTCACAAAGAACAATGTGACGAAAAACAGGAATAAAATGTCGCAAAAACGAAAGAGCCCGTTACGCGATTTTGTACGTAACGGGCTCTTTCTATCAGTTCGACATTTCCTGGGTGACGCTGGCGAAGGTCTTCGGCCACGGCTTGCCGGCCTGAACCTTGGCAGGCAGGGTCTTCACGGCAGCCTGGGCGGCATCGCGGCTGGCAAAGCTACCATAAGTGATGACGAAAAGTGGCTTACCCTGGTGCATCTTCTTGAAGTAACGGTACTGGGCACCGTTCTGGCTGACGAAGGAGCGCGCCGCAGCCTCGGTGCTGGTGCCGAGCACCTGCAGGGTGAAGTGGGCCTTGTTCTGCGACGCGTACCAGCCATTGGCTTGCGAACCGCCTGCCGCAGCCGGTGCCTGGGCGGCGGGAGCCGGCCGGGTTGTTGGTGCAGGCTGGGTTGCCGGCTTGGGTTGCTCAACCGGTTTCGGCTGCTGAGCGACTTTCGGCTGCTCGGCTGGCTTCGGTTGCGGCGCAGCCGGCGTGGTCACCTGCGGGGCCGGTGTCGGCGCAGGCGCATTTTGCGTGGGCGGCAGGGTCACCGGCGCCGCCGGCGTGGACTCGGGCAGCTCCACATTGGCTTCACCGTCCGTTTCGCCAGCCGCTTGAGCCAGCGGCTGACGGATCACCGGCTGCGACTGACCTACCAGCGGCAACGGCAGCGGCTGGTTGCTGCCGGCGAACTCGATCGGCGGCTTGCCATCAGCGCCCTGCTCGGCACTTGCCGGAGCGCTTGGCGCCGTTTGCGGCTGTGGTGCACTACCCATGGGCAGCTGAGCCTGGGTCGGCGCCGGGGCCTGCGCATCGGTCGGTTCGGAGCGGCCCTGCATCAGCAATGCGGCAGCCACACCGACAGCGACCACGCCAAGGGCCAGCAGATGCTTCTTCGGCAGCTTGAGCGCCAGCCCACCACTCTTGGCCGCGCCACGGCGCGAAGCCATGGCGTCGATCAGCACTTCGCGTGCAACCCGGTTGATCTCGCCCGGCCAGCCGCCGGAGCGCTCGTGGATCAGCTCGACCTGCTCGTCGGACAAGAGCTCGATGCCCTGGGCCGCGCCTTCAAGGCGAACGGCCAGATACTCGCGGGTTTCTTCTTCGCTATACGGTTCCAGCTCGATGACGTGGAAGGACTCTTCGCCGTTGCTCAGGGTATCCAGGCGCGCGATCAGATCGGTGTCGGCGAACAGGAAAACGTGAGGGCGGCCTTCGCCATTGCCTTGCGCCAACACCAGCAGCTCATCGATCGCCGCGTCGCTGAGTTCCTCAGCGTCGTCGATCAGCAGGTACACCTCCTGCCCGGTCAGCGAAAGCTGGCCAACCTGACCAAGCAGGGAGGTGCGGTCGGTCTGCTGGGTATTGAGGCCCTGGGCGATATGACGCATCAGGGTCGCCGGGTCCGCAGCGCCCTGGGCCGAAACCACCACATTGTGCACGGCCTGCTTGTTGGTACTGGCCACCAGCGCCTGACGCAGCAGGGTCTTGCCGCTGCCCTCGGGGCCGGTCACCACCAGCAGCAACTGGCTATAGCGCGCCAGGTGATGCAACTGCCCCAGCACCGGCTTCCGTTGCGCCGGGAAGAACTTGAAGCCAGGCACCCGCGCCGCGAAGGGATCGTGGGTGAACTGGTAGTGATCGAGAAATGCTTCGTCGGCGTGCAAACTGGTCATTGAATACTCACTGATTGTTAAGCCGGGCCACCAGCGCCGGGTAGTCGGCAGCCAGGGTGGCACTCAATATCTCTGCCGGGTAATCGCTGGTCACCACCGCTTCGCCCAGCGAACGCAGCAGAACCAGGCGCAACTGACCATCCAGCACCTTCTTGTCCACGGCCATGTGCTCCATGAACTGCGCAGGCGTCATCTCCTGCGGCGGCACCACAGGCAGCCCTGCCGCCTGGAACAGACGAATACCACGATCACGCTCGTCGGCATTGATCCAGCCCAGGCGATGAGACATCTCCAGGGCCATCACCGTTCCGGCCGCCACGGCCTCACCATGCAGCCAGACGCCATAGCCCATCTGCGTCTCGATGGCATGGCCGAAGGTATGGCCCAGGTTCAGCGTGGCGCGCACGCCGGTTTCCTTCTCGTCCGCACCGACGACCCGCGCCTTGGCGGCACAGGAGCGCTCGATGGCCTCGGTCAAGGCGGCCTGATCCAGGCCGCGCAGGGCGGCCATGTTTTTCTCGAGCCAGCCGAGGAACGGCGCGTCGCAGATCAGCCCGTACTTGATGACCTCGGCCAGGCCCGCCGACAGCTCACGCGGTGGCAGAGTATCCAGGCTGCGCGTATCGATCAGCACAGCTTGCGGCTGGTAGAACGCACCGACCATGTTCTTGCCCAGCGGGTGATTGATGCCGGTCTTGCCGCCCACGGACGAGTCGACCTGGGACAGCAGCGTGGTCGGCAACTGGATGAAGTTCACCCCTCGCTGGTAGCAGGCTGCAGCGAAGCCAGCCATATCACCGATCACCCCGCCGCCCAGAGCCAGCACGGTAGTACGGCGGTCATGGCGAGCGCCGAGCAGGCCATCGAAGATGGTCTGCAGGGTTTCCCAGTTCTTGAACGCCTCGCCATCGGGCAGCACGATCGGGGTGACGCGGTAATCGGCGAGCGTGTCCTGCAGGGCTTGCAGATACAGCGGCGCGATGGTCTCGTTGGTGACGATAGCCACCTGACGGCCGACGATATGCGGCGCCAGCAAATCGGAACGGCTCAACAGGCCAGCCCCGATATGAATGGGGTAGCTGCGCTCAGCGAGATCAACATGAAGTGTTTGCATGGAGCCCCCGATTGAAAAAGGGCTCTAGGATAGCGCAGTTCTGCCCTGTCATTAACGGGGCGCCAGCGCTTCCAGCCGCTCGAGAATTTCCTGAACCACCATTCGCGGCGGACGTTCATCGGTCTCGATGATCACATCGGCGATTTCCCGATACAGCGGATCACGAATGGCCAGCAGATCAGCCAGCACCTGCCCGGGATTGGGTGCACGCAGCAACGGTCGATTGCGATCCCGAGCCGTGCGGTCGATTTGCTGCTCCACGGAAGCATGCAGATAAACGACTCGACCACTTCTTCGCAACGCCTGACGATTTTGTGGGCGCAATACCGCACCACCGCCGGTCGCCAGAACGAGACCATCGACTTCACAGAGCGAGCAGATCACTGCCTGCTCGCGCTCGCGAAAGCCTTGTTCACCCTCGACATCGAAAATCCAGGGAATATCGGCGCCGGTACGCTGTTCGATCTCCTTGTCGGAGTCCTTGAATGGCAACCGCAACTCTTTGGCAAGCAAACGCCCGATGGTGCTTTTACCAGCACCCATCGGGCCGACAAGGATCAGATTACGCACAAATTACCGACTCACGGCCACCGCTTGGGTGTTCATGATGCGCGGAGTGATGAAAACCAGCAACTCGGTCTTGTTGTCCTGCACGATATCACGGCGGAACAGGCGGCCCAGGTACGGTACATCCCCGAGAAACGGAACCTTCTCGACAGACTTGCTTTGAGTATTCTCGAACACCCCACCAATTACGATCGTCTCGCCATCAGAAACGAGCACCTTGGCGTTAACTTCATTTTTGTTAATCGGCGGAACTCCGTTAACTGCTCGCTGGAAATCCGGTGCATCCTTGGTCACCTTTACTTCCATGATAATACGGTTGTCCGGCGTGATTTGTGGGGTCACCTCAAGAGACAAGGCAGCTTCTTTAAACGATGTAGACGTTGCTCCACTGGAGCTAGCTTCTTGATAGGGAACCTCTTGGCCCTTCAAAATCTTCGCGGTTTCCTTGTCGGATGTGACAACTTTTGGCTGCGAGACGACTTCACCATTGCCCGAGCTTTCCATCGCAGAGAGCTGAAGGTCCAATACCAAGTTGCTGGTAAGGAAGCCAATCCCAATACCAGACGTGCTATTGGCTGCGCCCAAGTCTACGAAAGGCACAGGAGCGACACCATCCTCCGCAGTAAAGTTGCCGATTTCGCTAGACCCTGGGAGGAAGCGCCGACCGTCCTCATCAAATGTCTGTGCACCGTCTTTACCGTAAAGCACCGAGTTGCCGCTACTCAAGTTCCCCCCCCAGCGAACACCCAAAGCTTTGTCATAGTTGACATTGGCCTCAACAATACGCGCCTCAATCATCACCTGACGAACCGCTACGTCGAGCTGAGCCACGATGCGACGCAGCTCATCCAAACGCTCCTGAGTCTGGTAGGCGATGATGCTGTTGGTACGCTCGTCGACGGTGATCGAGCCACGATCATCCGCAACGCCACCATTAGCACTAGTCACCGACTGGAATAGCTTGGCCATGTCAGCAGCCTTGGCATAGTTGACCTGAATCAGCTCACGACGCAGCGGTGCCAGTTCAGCGATCTGCTTCTGTGATTCCAGTTCCTGCTTCTCACGCGCCGCAATTTCCTCGGCTGGCGCGACCAGCAATACGTTGCCGACCTGACGCTTGTCCAGCCCCTTGGTTTTCAGTACCAGATCCAGCGCCTGATCCCAAGGCACGTTCTGCAGACGCAAGGTGATATTGCCCGCAACCGTATCACTGGCGACCAGGTTCAGATCGGTGAAGTCGGCGATCAGCTGCAGCACCGAGCGTACGTCGATGTCCTGGAAGTTCAGCGACAGCTTCTCACCGGTATAGGCGAAGCGGTCAGCCTGACGCTTCTCGGCATCTTCCTGGGTCAGTGGCTTGACACTGAGGGTCAGCTTGTTCTCGGTCTGGTAGGCCAGGTAGTCGAAAGCACCTACCGGCTCGATAACGATGCTGGCATCGTCACCCTTACCAGTGGCACTGACGAACTGCACTGGCGTGGCGAAGTCCTTGACGTCAAGACGCACCCGCAAGGCCTCAGGCAGTTGGGTGCGATTGAAGTTGAGGATGATCTTGCCACCGCGCTCCTGAATATCGGGGCTGACGGAGGCATCGGACAGGTTGATGACGATATTGCCCTCACCCTGCTCGCCGCGCTGGAAGTCGATATTGCTGATCGACTTGTTCACGGCGCCGAATACTTTCGGAGCGGCCGGCGCGGAAACTGGTGTTGCAGCCTGAGCAGGACGAGGGGCCGCTGCGGCAGGCGCAGTCACGGGTGCCGCGGCAGTCGTGGTTGCTGAAGTGGCTACGCCGGTACCGACCTGCACGAACAGGTTATTGCCTTCAGTGCGGGTGTTGTAAGGCGACAGATTGGTCAGGTTGATGATCAGCCGCGTACGGTCCTTGGCTTCGACCACAGTGACACTGCGCGCGTTGCCCATGCCCAGCTCGCGATTCTTCACGCCCAGCTTGTTGGATACGCCTGGCAGGTCCAGAGCGATACGCGCCGGCTGCTCGATGGTGTAGCCGCGGGGCGCCGCCACCGGCTCGTCGAAGGATAGTTTCAACTCGACACGGTCACCCGGCAGAGCAGCCACATCCAGCGCCTGCAGATTGGCGGCCAGAACGGCAGGAGAGAGCATAGCCACCAGCAGCGAAATGCTGAGGCGAGAGAGGGAGCTGTTCATGCTTGGGTTCCGTTTGGCAGACCGGTTATTTCTATTCATGGATCACCTCGCTCCTCAGGAGCGCTCCTTCAGAGTGAGGGTGCGAGGACGTTCGAGCCAGCCGCCCTCACCGTCCGGGACGATCTCGACCACGTCGATCTTGGCACTGTCGATGGCAACGATGCGGCCTTCATTGCGTCCCAGGTAATCCCCGACCTTGACGCGATGGACACCACCGGCACCGCTTACCAATGCGAACGAGCCTTTGTCGTTGGCCAGGGTGCCGACCATTTCGAATAGCTCGATATTGAAACCTTCGAGGAACTGCTTGACGCGCGTCTCGTCGGGTTTGATTTCCTTGCTGCCTTTCGCCCGCGCGACCATATCGATCTTCACCGGCGGCTGGAAAGGACTACGCAAGGCGGCCGCACTGTAAGTGAAGCTCTCGTAGGGTTCAGGTTGCGGCAGGGGCTCGATTTGGCCCTTTGGTCGCGCTCGCACTTCATCCATGTAGGCCTGAAGATCACTGAAGTCACCACCGCCGCAACCACTCAGGGTCAACAGCAGCATACCGGGTACGAGGACACGTTTCATTGGTGTGCCCCTTTGTCGTTGTAGCGGTAGGTCTTGGCCAGCACGCTCATGCGCAGCTTGGACGTGCTGCCCTGTTCGGCCGGCACCAGCTCGAAGTCGTGCAGCGTGACGATTCGCGGCTGACTGGCCACACCGCTGACGAACGTCGCCAGGTCGTGATAACCCCCCACCACTTTGATCTGAATAGGCAACTCGATATAGAAAGGCTGGGTCACTTCCGGCAGCAACTTGATTTCCTCGAACTCCAGGCCGCTATCCAGGCCGATACGGGTGATGTCTTCGAGCAGACCCGGCACTTCGGTATCGCTGGGCAGCTGTTTGAGCAGGGCACCGAACGAGGTTTCGGCCTCCTTCATCTGTTCGCGATAAGCCTCGAGGTTGGCGGCCTGGAAAGCCTTGGTGGAAAACTGCTCTTTGAGCATTTCCTCATCCAGCCGCTGCTGATCCAGCGTGGCCTGCAGATCCTTGAGGTGAAAGTTGTAACCGAGAGCCAGCACCAGCACGACGGCCAGAATGCCGGCGATCACCTTGACCGCGGCAGGCCAGGAGCCGATGTTGTTCAGATCCAGATCATTGACGTCGATCTTGCGCAAACTGGCCAGAGAATCGTTCAGGCTCATGGCTTGACCTCCGCCTGTTCCTTGCCCGGCTGCGCTTGCTGCACGGTCAGCTGAAAGGTATTGGCCTGATCCACTGCACCCGCGGTGACAGCCTTGACCTCGGTCAGATTGGGGGCGGTCAGCCAGTCGGAAGCATCCATGTCACGCATCAGTTTGGAAACTCGGCTGTTGGATTCTGCGGCGCCGACAATGGCGATGGTCTTGCCAGTCATTTTCACCCCAGTGAAATACACGCCATCGGGCAGCGTTCGCACCAGTTGGTCGAACACGTGGCCGATGATCGGGCGGTTGCCCTGCAGATCCTGAATGATCTTCATCCGCTCCAGCAGTTGCTGGCGACGGGTGCGCAGCTCGCTGATTTCCGCGATGCGGGTATCGAGCACGGCAATTTCCTTGCGCACGAAGTCGTTGCGGGCCTGCTGATTCTCGATTTCGCCATTCAAATACTGGTCGCCCAAGAACACCAACGCCGCAGCAGCAACCAACAGGCCGCCCAGCGAAACCAGGAAGCGCTGCTTGCGTTCTTCACGAAGCTGCTCGCGCCAGGGAAGGAGGTTAATCCGCGCCATCAGTCGAAACTCCTCATCGCCAGGCCACAGGCAATCATCAGTGCCGGCGCATCACTGGCCAGCGCTCCCGCGTTGACCTTGCCGCTCAGGGCCATATCGGCGAAGGGGTTGGCGACCAATGTCTGGGTGCCAATTTTCTGCTGGATCAGACGATCGAGATCCGGAATGGAAGCGGTGCCGCCGGCCAGCAGGATGTAATCCACATCGTTGTACTGGCCCGCGGCGAAGAAGAACTGCAACGAGCGGGACACCTGCTGCACCAGCGCGTCCTTGAACGGCTGTAACACTTCGCTCTCGTAATCGTCGGGCAGGCCGCCCTGCTTCTTGGCCAGCCCGGCTTCATCGACGGAAAGACCGTAGCGACGCTGGATCTCTTCGGTCAGTTGGCGGCCGCCGAACAGTTGTTCGCGGGTATAGATGGTGCGGCCGTTGTGCAGCACGCTGAGGGTGGTCATGGTGGCGCCGATATCGACGACCGCTACGGTCAGATCGTCGTGGGCGCCGCCCAACTGCTCGACAAGCAGCTCATAGGCACGCTCGAGGGCATATGCTTCGACATCGACGACCTTGGCGGTCAGGCCGGCGAGCGCCAGGGCAGCCTCGCGAACCTCGACGTTCTCCTTGCGGCAGGCCGCCAGCAGCACTTCGACCCGCTCGGGATTACGCGGCGAAATACCCTGAACTTCGAAGTCGATCGCTACCTCTTCAAGGG
>Ga0268257_1003257_pt1 | contig 10463 bp, 6 predicted proteins | sample AgamicAtPrz_FD_200249 | JGI IMG/M metagenome (GOLD analysis project Ga0268257, IMG submission 200249) | Agave microbial communities from Guanajuato, Mexico - At.P.rz (v2) (version 3) | ecosystem: Host-associated > Plants > Phyllosphere > Phylloplane/Leaf | place: Guanajuato, Mexico | collected...
GCACCTACGATCCGACCTACGGCTACGAGCTGGCGGTGATCATCCAGGACGGCATGAAGAAGATGACCGAAGAGCAACAGGACATCTTCTACTACATCACCGTGATGAACGAGTCGTACCAGCAGCCAGCCATGCCGGCCGGTGTCGAGGACGGCATCATCAAGGGCATGTACCTGCTGGAAGAAGACACCCGCGAAGCCGCGCACCACGTACAGCTGATGGGCTCCGGCACCATCCTGCGCGAAGTCCGCGAGGCCGCGAAGATCCTGCGTGAAGAGTTCAACGTCGGTGCCGACGTGTGGAGCGTCACCAGCTTCAACGAACTGCGTCGCGACGGCCTGGCCGTGGAACGCGCCAACCGCCTCAAGCCTGGCCAGAAGCCTCAGAAGACCTACGTCGAAGAGTGCCTGGCCGGTCGCAAGGGCCCGGTCATCGCCTCCACCGACTACATGAAGCTGTTCGCCGAGCAGATTCGCCAGTGGGTGCCGAGCAAAGAGTTCAAGGTCCTGGGTACCGACGGTTACGGTCGCAGCGACAGCCGCAAGAAGCTGCGTCACTTCTTCGAAGTCGACCGCCACTTCGTGGTGCTGGCTGCCCTGGAAGCCCTGGCTGACCGTGGCGAGATCGAACCCAAGGTTGTGGCTGACGCCATCGTCAAGTTCGGCATCGACCCGGACAAGCGCAACCCACTGGACTGCTGAGGAGTATTTTTAAGTGAGCGAACTCATTCGCGTACCTGACATCGGCAGCGGTGAAGGTGAAATCATCGAGCTGTTCGTCAAGGTCGGTGACCGTATCGAGGCTGACCAGAGCCTGCTGACCCTGGAGTCCGACAAGGCCTCCATGGAAATCCCCGCGCCGAAGGCCGGTGTGGTCAAGGAACTGAAGGTCAAGCTGGGCGACCGCCTGAAAGAAGGCGACGAGCTGCTGGTCCTGGAAGTCGAGGGCGCCGCTGCCGCGGCCCCTGAGGCTCCGGCTGCCGCGCCTGCCCAGGCTGCCGCCCCCGCGCCTGCCGCCGAAGCCGCCCCTGCTCCGGCCGCAGCCCCGGCTGCCGCCAGCGTGCAGGACATCCACGTGCCGGACATCGGCTCGTCGGGCAAGGCCAAGATCATCGAAGTCATGGTCAAGGTCGGCGACACCGTCGAAGCCGACCAGTCGCTGATCACCCTGGAGTCCGACAAGGCCTCCATGGAAATCCCGTCGCCTAGCGCCGGCGTGATCGAAGCCGTGCTGTGCAAGCTGGAAGACGAAGTGGGCACCGGCGACTTGATCTTCAAGATCAAGGCCGCAGGCGCCGCCCCTGCTGCAGCGCCGGCTCCGGCCGCTGCTGCTCCGGCTGCCGCCCCGGCCCCAGCCGCCGCACCTGCCGCCGCCGCGCCGGCTGCTGCGCCTGCTCCAGCTCCGGTCGCCACCGCGCCGGCCGCCGGCAGCAACGCCAAGGTGCATGCCGGCCCTGCCGTTCGTCAGCTGGCCCGTGAATTCGGCGTCGACCTGGGTGCGGTTGCGGCCACCGGTCCGCACGGCCGCATCCTGAAAGAAGACGTGCAGGTCTACGTCAAGGCGATGATGCAGAAGGCCAAGGAAGCCCCGGCTGCCGGCGCTACCGGTGGTGCCGGCATCCCGCCGATCCCTGCCGTGGACTTCAGCAAGTTCGGTGAAGTGGAAGAAGTGGCCCTGACCCGCCTGATGCAGGTCGGTGCCGCCAACCTGCACCGCAGCTGGCTGAACGTGCCGCACGTGACCCAGTTCGACTCCGCCGACATCACCGAGCTGGAAGCCTTCCGCGTTGCGCAGAAGGCCGTGGCCGAGAAGGCTGGCGTCAAGCTGACCGTGCTGCCGCTGCTGCTCAAGGCCTGCGCCTTCCTGCTCAAGGAACTGCCGGACTTCAACAGCTCGCTGGCGCCAAGCGGCAAGGCGATCATCCGCAAGAAGTACGTGCACATCGGCTTCGCCGTGGACACCCCGGACGGCCTGCTGGTCCCGGTGATCAAGAACGTCGACCAGAAGAGCCTGCTGCAACTGGCTGCCGAAGCTGCAGCGCTGGCCGAGAAAGCCCGCACCAAGAAGCTTTCGGCCGACGAGATGCAGGGCGCCTGCTTCACCATCTCCAGCCTCGGCCACATTGGCGGCACCGGCTTCACGCCGATCGTCAACGCGCCTGAGGTGGCGATCCTCGGTGTGTCCAAGGCCACCATGCAGCCAGTCTGGGACGGCAAGGCCTTCCAGCCGAAGCTGATGCTACCGCTGTCGCTGTCCTACGATCACCGTGTGATCAACGGCGCCGCCGCCGCGCGCTTCACCAAGCGCCTGGGCGACGTGCTGGGCGATATCCGCACCATGCTGCTGTAACGCTGCACGCTGCCCCTCCCCGGAGGGGCAGCCCCGTTTTCGAGCTGCCACGCTCGTACCTCAACCCCGCCAATTGGCGGGGCTTTTTTTGCCTTGGGATTGCCGGGAGGGCTGCGCCCTCCTTTTCGCGGCGCAAGGCCGCTCCTACAGGGGGATGCGATCGTCTGCCGCCCGCCAGTCCTACAGATTCTGCGAGAGCAGCCGACAACCTGTTCACAGCATCCCCCATGGCCGCTTGCCAGCCCACGGGACATGATGCAACCTTGCCCGATGCGCCGTGCTCCAGGCCGCGCCCCAGTTCAAGCGAGTCTTCGATGAAAAGCCAACCCGATGCCGCCAGCCGTGTGGCGGCCGAGGTCGTGACGCAGCTTCCCGTGCCCTCGCGGCTCGGCATGCTGCGTTTCGAGCGGCTGAACGAAGCCAGCTGGGCCATGCTTTACCTCGACCCGGCCTGCGACCGCCAGTTCGGCCTGCCCGCCGCCGAGCTCTGCGCCCTGATCGGCTCGCCCTACGCCAGCCTCATGGAGCCGGAAGCACGCTACAAGCTGCACGACGAGATCCAGCTGCAGCTGGCCCAGCGCGGCTACTACCGGGTGCGCTACACCCTGCACGCCTACCCGGCGCCGCTGCGCCTGCTGGAGGTCGGGGAGAGCTACAAACAGCACAACCGCCAGCTGCTGCGCGGCTACCTGACGGTGTTCGACGACCACCGCCAGGACACCCCGGACCTCGATGCCAACGATCTGGAGTCGCGCAACAACCGCCTGCAATTGGCCCTGCAACTGAACCAGCGCGCCCAGCAGGAGCAGCTCGAACACCTGGAGCGGGTCCGCGCCCAGCAGGACCTGATCCTGCGCCTGGCGCGCCAGCGCTACAGCATCGGCAACTCGCTGCTCGAAGCCGCCGAGCTGATCACCCGCAGCGCCTGCGAGATCTACAAGGTCGACTGCGCCAGCATCTGGTACCTGAACGACCAGCGCCTGGAGCCGATCAGCGCCTGGTACCGCCGCGAACAGCAGCACCGCATGCCCGAGGCGATCGACGCCAGCCGCTTCCCGGACTACCTCGAAGCCCTGCACGCCAGCCGCGCCATCGACGCCCACAACGCCAGCCACGACCCGCGCACCCGCGAGATGGCCGAATCGCTGTACAGCACCGACGACAATGCCATGCTCGATGCCAGTATCCGCATCGACGGCCAGGTGGTCGGCGTGCTGTGCCTGGAGCAGACCGGCCAGCCACGGGCCTGGCAGTCGGACGAGATCGCCTTCGCCGGTGAGCTGGCCGACCAGTTCGCCCAGGTCATCAACAACCACAACCGACGTACCGCCGCCAGCGCCCTGCACCTGTTCCAGCGCGCCGTGGAACAGAGCGCCAGCGCCTTCCTGCTGGTCAACCGCGACGGCGTGGTGGAATACGTCAACCCCAGCTTCACCGCGATCACCCAGTACAGCACCGAGGAGGTCCAGGGCCATCACCTGGCCGAACTGCCGGCGCTGGAAAACCTGAGCGAGCTGCTGTTCGATTCGCCGTCGAGCCTGGCCATGGGCAACAGCTGGCAGGGCGAGTTCAAGAGCCGGCGCAAGAACCTCGAGCCGTACTGGGGCCAGCTGTCGATCTCCAAGGTGTACGGCGACAACCGCGAACTGACCCACTACATCGGCATCTACGAGGATGTCACCCAGAGCAAGCTTGCCCAGCAGCGCATCGAGCGCCTGGCCTACACCGACAACCTGACCAACCTGGGCAACCGCCCGGCGTTCATCCGTAACCTCGACGAGCGCTTCGCCCGCGACAGCGCCAGCCCCATCTGCCTGCTGCTGGTGGACATCGACAACTTCAAGCGGATCAACGACAGCCTCGGCCACCAGACCGGCGACAAGCTGTTGATCAGCCTGGCCCGGCGCCTGCGCAACAGCCTGGCCAACGGCGGCAGCCTGGCGCGCTTCGCCAGCAACGAGTTCGCCGTGCTGCTGGACGACACCAGCCTGGAAGATGGCCAGGGCGTCGCCCACCAGCTGCTGCGCACCCTCGACAAACCGATGTTCGTCGACAACCAGCTGATCAACGTCACCGCCTCCGTGGGCCTGGCCTGCGCGCCGCTGCACGGCAGCGACCCGGCCACCCTGATGAAGAACGCGGGCCTGGCCCTGCACAAGGCCAAGGCCAACGGCAAGCACCAGGTCCAGGTGTTCACCGAAGTGCTCAACGCCGAGGCAAGCTACAAGCTGTTCGTCGAGAACAACCTGCGCCGCGCCCTGACCCAGAACGAACTGGAAGTGTTCTACCAGCCCAAGCTGTGCCTGCGCAGCGGCCGCCTGCTCGGCCTGGAGGCGCTGCTACGCTGGAACCACCCCGAGCGCGGCATGATCCGCCCCGACCAGTTCATCAGCGTGGCCGAGGAAACCGGCCTGATCATCCCCATCGGCAAGTGGGTGGTGCGCCAGTCCTGCCGCATGAGCCAGCAGCTGCGCGAGGCCGGCTTCGGCAACCTGCACGTGGCCATCAACCTGTCGCCCAAGCAGTTCTCCGACCCCGAGCTGGTCAGTTCGATCGGCAGCATCCTCAAGGAAGAAGCCCTGCCGCCGCACCTGCTGGAGCTGGAACTGACCGAAGGCCTGCTGCTGGAAGCCACCGAGGACACCCACCGCCAGCTCGACGAGCTCAAGGCCCTGGGCCTGACCCTGGCCATGGACGACTTCGGCACCGGCTACTCGTCGCTGAGCTACCTGAAGAAGTTCCCGATCGACATCATCAAGATCGACCGCAGCTTCATCAACGAGATCCCCGACAACCAGGACGACATGGAGATCACCTCGGCGGTGGTGGCCATGGCCCACAACCTCAAGCTCAAGGTGGTTGCCGAAGGGATCGAGACGCCCGAGCAGCTGGCGTTCCTGCGCCGGCACCGCTGCGATGTCGGCCAGGGCTACCTGTTCGACCGGCCGATTCCGGGGCGCGAGCTGAACGAGAAACTGCGCCGTTATCCCCGTGGTCCGGTGGACTGACAGCGGCGTAAAGCTCGGGCACTATAGACATCACTTGCCTCCCGGGGCTGCTTTGCAGCCCTTTCGCGGCACAAGGCCGCTCCTACAGGGATCATGCGTCCCCCTGTAGGAGCGGCCTTGTGCCGCGAAAGGGCCGCAAAGCGGCCCCAGGTTGTTGAATATCAAATAGAGGAACGGCCATGACCCTGCGTTCGGAAATCCTGGTGAACAAAAACGTCCTGCCCACCGCGGAACAGGCCCTGCCTGGCCGCGAAACCCCGATGGCCCTGCCCGAGTTCCACTACGTGTTCGAAGGCACGCCATTGCTCGGCCCGTTCTTCGAAGGCGACATCGATTTCGCCATCTTCGGCCTGGGCTGCTTCTGGGGCGCCGAGCGCCGTTTCTGGCAGCGCGAGGGTGTGGTCAGCACCGTGGTCGGCTACGCCGGCGGCTTCACCCCCAACCCCACCTACGAGGAAGTCTGCTCGGGCCTGACCGGCCACACCGAAGTGGTGCTGGTGGTGTTCGACAAGAACCGGGTCAGCTACCGCGAGCTGCTGGCGATGTTCTGGGAACTGCACAACCCGACCCAGGGCATGCGCCAGGGCAACGATGTCGGCACCCAGTACCGCTCGGCAATCTACTGCACCTCGCCGCAGCAGCTGGATGAAGCCAACGCGAGCAAGGCCGCCTTCCAGGCCGAGCTGGGCAAGGCCGGCTTCGGTGAGATCACCACCGAGATCGCCCAGGCGCCGACCGTGTACTTCGCCGAGGCCTACCACCAGCAGTACCTGGCCAAGAACCCGGAAGGCTACTGCGGTATCGGTGGCACCGGCGTGTGCCTGCCACCCAGCCTGCAGGGCAACTGAGCCATGATCCTGTTCCATTCGCCGCTGTCGCCGTTCGTGCGCAAGGTGATGATCGTGCTGCACGAGACCGGCCAGCTGGACCGGGTCACCGTGCAGGGCGTGAACATCAGCCCGGTGAACGGCGATGCGCAGCTCAACCAGGGCAACCCGATCGGCAAGATCCCGGCCCTGCGCCTGGACGACGGCAGCGTGCTGCACGACAGCCGGGTGATCTGTGAATACCTCGACAACCAGCACGTCGGCCTGCCACTGATCCCCCGCGAGGGCTCGGCGCGCTGGCGGCGCCTGACCCTGGCTTCCCAGGCCGACGCGATCATGGATACGGCAGTGGCCACCCGCTACGAGACCTTCCTGCGCCCGGCGGACAAGCGGTGGGACGGTTGGGTGCAGGCGCAGGGCGAGAAGATTCGCCGCAGCCTGGCGAGCCTGGAGCACGAGCACCTGGCTGAGATCGCCTCGGGGTTCGATATCGCCGCGATCGGGGTGGCCTGTGCGTTGGGATATCTGGACCTGCGCCAGCCTGGGTTCGATTGGCGTGGGCTGTATCCGGGTCTGGCGGCGTGGTATGCCGAGGTGGCAAAGCGACCATCGATGGTCGCTACAGCACCGGTAGCCTGATTCGACCTTTTCGCGGGTAAACCCGCTCCCACAGGTGAAGTACCGCACCTGTGGGAGCGGGTTTACCCGCGAAAGATTCACCTGGGTATCACAGGAAACAACTGGCCAATCCTCACGGCCAACCACCGCCCGATCTCTCTATCCTCCCTCATACCCCCCTCCCCACCCGCGACCAGTCCAGCCGCCGGGTCAGCACCATGAACACGCCCAGCAGGCCGAAGCACAGCAGCGAGCCCATCAGCAGCGCATAGTCCTCGGCGCTGAGCAGCCCGTAGAGCATCGCGTACAACGCCGCCAGCCCCGTCGCAAAGCCAATCCCACGCCCCAGGCTGCGCAGCACATGAACCAGGTAGAAGCCGATCAACAGCACGCACCCTGACGCCGACAGCCCATAGGCCAGGCCGAACCCCAGGTGCTCGGACAGCGACAGCAACAACAGGTAGAAAAACGCCAGGGCCACGCCCACCAGGATGTACTGCACCGGGTGCACGCTGAGGTTCTTCAACACCTCGAACAGGAAGAAGCCGGCAAAGGTCAGGGCGATGAACAGCAGCGCATACTTGATCGCCCGTTCGCTCTTGAGGTACTGGTCCACCGGGTCGACGAAGCTGACGCCAAAAGCGCGCTCGTTGAAGTCGCCACACTTGCCGACGGTCGCGCAAAGGCGCATGGATTCTTCCAGGTTGGTGGCGAAGAACGAGGTCTGCCAGTGGGCGCTGAAGCCCTTTTCATCGATGGCACGGCGGCTGGGCAGGTAGCTGCCGACGAAGCTCGGGTGAGGCCAGTTGGCGCGCATGTCCACCGTGGTGCTGCGGCCGACCGGCAGCACCGCCAGCTGGCCGGTGCCCAGCAGGGCCAGGTCGAACTCGCGGGCCTTCTGGTCGCTCAATTGCGGCAGGGCCACATGCACGCCGCCAGGCAACCAGTCGACGCCGCTGCCGGCCTCGAACGGCAGGCGCTGGTCATCCAGGGTCAGCTCCAGGCTGTTCTCGATGCCGCGAATATCGCTGATGCCGACCATCAGGAACGGCTTGTCAAAACGGTAGTCGTCGTAGTCCTTCTCGATACCCCAGCGCTCAGGCAGCTTGAAACGACCACTGATCTGGCTTTTGGCATGGAACAGGCGCGCCTGGTAGATGCCGCGGGCGCGCAACTCGGTATCGACGCCCACATCCATCGCGAAGGTTTCCGGCAGGAAGTAAAGATTGCCGTGCATCGTGGTGGTCTCCTGGACGCTCGTGCCGTCCTTGTCGATCCAGCGCCGCTCGTACTTGCGATAGGGCACCACCAGCACCGGGCCGCTGACCAGCTGGTCGAAGCTGGAGCTCGCGGCGATCTCGCCCAGCACGTTGTTGCGCAGTTGCTGGCGCTCGTCGATCAGGCCGCCGATCATCAGCAGGGGAATCAGCAGCAACAGGATCAGCACGGCGATCAGGCCGAGCTTGAAACCTAGGGTCTTGTTCATGGGGATTGGGCTCCGTTTGCGATGGGGGCAGTGTCTGCCCGCCGCGTGGAGCCCTTGGGGAGGGAATGTGGAGATTGTGTGGAGATTGCTTGGACGGCAACACACCAATTGAGCGGGCTTGTCAGGCCGTGATGTTGCCTGGGCTGGCCACATCGCGGGGCAAGCCCGCTCCCACAGGGTCAGCTATAACGTCGAGCCGACAGCCAGAGTCGAACCCGCACCCCACCCTCGACGTTGTCCACCGCCAGCGCCCCGCCGTGCAGCTGCATCACCTCAGCCACGAAATTCAGCCCCAGCCCGGTGCTCTTGCGCCCGGTCCCGGGCCTTGGCAACGAATAGAACCGCTCGCTGACCCGCCCCAGGGCGTACTCGGGAATCGCCTGCCCCTGGTTGAACAGGCTCAGCGCCACACGCTCGCCGTCACGCTCCAGCTCGAAGGCCAAAGCGCCTCGCTCGGGGGTGAAATCCAGCGCGTTGTCCAACAGGTTGGCCAGGGCCTGGCGCATCAGGAACGGATCGCACAGCAACCTGACGCCCGCCGGAATGCGCTGGCGCACCTGCAATCCGGCGGCATCGATCCTCGCACCATGGGCCAGCAGCAGTTCGTCGATCAGCGATGCCACCACCACCTGCTGCTCGTCTTCCAGCGCCTGCATCTGCTCGACCCGCGCCAGGTTTAACAGCCGCTCGATCATCTGCTGCAGGCGCTCGCTCTCGCGCTCGATATTGCCGGCAAAGCGCACCCGCTGCTCTTGTGGCATGTCGCCCTGCAGCAGCTCCGAGGCGCCGCGGATCGCCGCCAGCGGGCTCTTGAGCTCATGGGTGAGCGTGTGCACGTAGCGCTCGACGTAGGCCTTGCCCTCCAGCTGGGTGCGCATGCGCTCCACCGCCGTGGCCAATTGCAACAGCTCGCCACCCTTGTAGTGCGGCAACGCGGCGCGCTCACCCTCGCTGACCGCCTGGGCGTAGTGGGTAAGCCGGCGGAGTGAGCGGGTCAGCCACCACGACAACGCCGCGCCCACCAACAGCCCGAGCACGATCAGCCCCAGGCCGAGGGTGAGCAGACGCCGCTCGGAGCGGTCGATGTACGGCTGCAGCGAGCTATTGGGCTTGGCCACCGTGACCACGCCGATGATCTGGCCCTGGTCGAGGATCGGCGCCGCTACATGCATCACCGAAGTGCTTTCGTCGTCCGGGTCGCTGCGGGTCGAGCGGGCGCCGTACTGGCCGCGCAGGGTCAGGTAGACATCGTTCCAGCGCGAGTAGTCCTTGCCCAGGTCCTGGCCGCTGGAATCGAGCAGGACGATGCCCTTGGCGTCGGTCACGTAGATGCGGTGGCTGACCTGGTTCTTCGCCAGCCCCCAGATCTGCGCGCTGGTGCGCCGCTCGCCATAGGAGGCGAGCACCTGCGACAGGCGGCTCTGGGTCAGGGTGGCGTTCTTCACATCGTCGTGCAGGATCTCGGCCAGCAGGTTGGCGGTGTCCACCAGGGTCTCTTCCGATGATTGTCGCACCACCGGGCGGATCTGCTCGCGCACCGTATTGAGCAGGAAGTAGCCCGCCAGGCCGACGAACAGGAAGTACACCAGGAAGATGCGAATCCCCAAGCGCATCAGGCGTGTTCCGGGCTGTAGCTGTAGCCCAGGCCGCGGTGGGTCTGGATCGCCTCGGCATCGGGAGCGACCTGGCGCAGCTTGGCGCGCAGGCTCTTGATATGGCTGTCGATGGTGCGCTCGTAGCCGACGTCCGAGGCCACGCCCAGGCCGTCGAGCAGCTGTTCGCGGCTGAATACCCGGCGCGGTTGTTCGAGCAGGCTCTGCAGCAGACGGAACTCGTGGCGGGTCAGCGTCAGCGCCTGGCCACGGTAGCTGATGCGCATGGCCAGGGTGTCGAGCTGGAACGGCGTGCTTGCGCTGGCCGCGTCCGACCTGGGCGCCATGCGCTTGAGGATGGCCCGTACCCGCGCCGCCACCTCACGGGGGCTGAAGGGTTTGACCACGTAGTCGTCGGCACCGATCTCCAGGCCCAGCACCCGGTCGATCTCGGCATCGCGGGCACTGAGGAACATCACCGGCACCTCGCTGAAGCGGCGCAGTTGGCGGCAGGTCTCGAAACCGTTGATGTCGGGCAGGCCGATGTCGAGGATCACCAGGTCGGCCGGACGCAGGCGCTGCT
>Ga0268257_1003258_pt1 | contig 10462 bp, 13 predicted proteins | sample AgamicAtPrz_FD_200249 | JGI IMG/M metagenome (GOLD analysis project Ga0268257, IMG submission 200249) | Agave microbial communities from Guanajuato, Mexico - At.P.rz (v2) (version 3) | ecosystem: Host-associated > Plants > Phyllosphere > Phylloplane/Leaf | place: Guanajuato, Mexico | collected...
TCAAGGAGTGTTTCATGCCCATCACCTCGCTGCCCTCGGAAGACGGGCAAGAGTTGACCATCACCATTCAAGGTCGCTTCGATTTCGGCGCCCACCAGGAATTTCGCCGCGCCTATGAGCGTGTCGATATCCGCCCCAAGCGTTACACGGTCGATCTCAAGGGAACCACCTACCTCGACAGTTCCGCGCTGGGCATGTTGTTGCTGCTGCGTGACCATGCTGGTGGCGACCGTGCGCAGATCCGGTTGCTCAACTGCAACGCTGACGTGCGCAAGATTCTCTCCATCTCCAATTTCGAACAGCTCTTCCAGATCGACTGAGGCGCGATGAAGGCCTCACCGCTTACCATCCTGATCGCCGAAGACAGCGCCACCGACCGCATGCTGCTGTCGACCATCGTCGGTCGCCAGGGGCATCGGGTGCTGGCTGCCGCCAATGGCCTGGAGGCGGTGGCGCTATTCGAATCGCAGCGCCCACAGCTGGTGCTGATGGACGCGCTGATGCCGATGATGGATGGCTTCGAAGCTGCTCGGCGGATCAAGGCCATGGCCGGCGAAGCCATGGTGCCGATCATCTTCCTGACCTCCCTGAGCGAGGAAGAGGCGCTGGCCAGTTGCCTGGAAGCGGGCGGCGATGACTTTCTCGCCAAGCCCTACAGCCGGGTGATTCTCGAAGCCAAGATCAACGCCATGGATCGCTTGCGGCGCCTGCATCAGGAAGTGTTGCGCCAGCGTGATCAGATCGCCCGGCACAATGAACACCTGCAGAACGAGCAACTGGTCGCCAAGGCGGTGTTCGACAAGGTGGCTCACTCCGGTTGCCTGGGCGCCGGTAACGTGCGTTATCTGCAGTCGCCGTATGCGCTGTTCAATGGCGACCTGCTGCTGGCGGCCTTTCACCCCAGTGGCGATATGCACGTGCTGCTCGGTGACTTCACCGGCCACGGCCTGCCGGCGGCGATTGGCGCCATGCCGCTGGCGGAAGTTTTCTACCGCATGACCGGCAAGGGCCATTCGCTGGTGGAGATTCTCCACGAGGGCAATGCCAAGCTGCGCCGCATTCTGCCCCGTGGCGTGTTCTGCTGTGCCACGCTTTTGAACATCAGCTTCCGGCGGCGCATGGTCGATTTCTGGGGCGGTGGCTTGCCGGCCGGCTATGTGCTGCGCAAGAACGGTGCTGAGCGGGTGCCGCTCGTGTCGCGCCATTTGCCCTTGGGTGTGCTCGACCCGGACAGCTTTCGCGATGACTACGAGTCCTATGCGCTGAAGCTGGGGGACCGGGTCTTTCTGCTTTCTGACGGCGTGCTCGAAGCGCAGAACGAGCATGATGAACTGTTCGGCGAACAGCGCCTGCTCGATGTACTGGATGCCAGTCGCGATCCGTCGCGGCTGTTCGCCGATATTCAGCAGGCCCTGCAGGCCTTCCACGGCGAGGCGCGCGACGATGTCAGTCTGGTCGAAGTGACCATGGTCGAGGAGGGCGCGGTCAGTCGGCCGCCGCTGCCGGCCAGCGAATCACAGACTGGCCCGGAGAGCTGGTCGGCCCGCTACGATTTCCGCGGGCCCACCCTGCGCGACTACTACCCCTTGCCCCATCTGTTGCAGTTGCTGCTCGAAGTGCCGGGGCTTCGCGGTAACGGCGGAAACCTCTACAGCGTGCTGTGCGAGCTGTACACCAATGCACTCGAGCATGGTGTGCTGGGGCTGGACTCCTCGCTCAAGCGCGATGCGGCCGGGTTCGCCGAATACTATCGGCTGCGTGCCGAACGGCTCGACAGCTTGCAGGACGGCTGCGTCAGCGTCGCCTTCGATGTGCGTCAACAGCCTGGCGGGGGGCGCCTGACTGTGACCGTCGAGGACAGCGGCATGGGCTTCGATCCGGTGGCCGTCCTGGCACGCGAGCGTACTGCTGGAGGCTTCAGCGGGCGCGGTATGGCACTGATCCGGCAGGTCAGCGAGCGTTGCGAGTGGTCACCTGACGGACGTCGGGTCAGTGTGGAGTTTTCCTGGGCCACGCAGGCATAATCCCGGCTTTCGCGCGCGGCCCAGCGGGTTCGCGTAGTGACGTACCGTCATGCGAGGCCGGCCTGGAGTCTAGGGTGTCCGACAATCATCTCGATCGCGATGTGCTCAATTCCCTTCAGGAGATCATGGAGGATGAGTATCCGGTGCTGCTGGATACCTTCATGACCGACTCCGAGGAGCGCCTGCGTCTGCTGCATCTCGCTGAGCATGATAAGGACGCCGGCGAAATGCGCCGCGCCGCCCACAGCTTCAAGGGTAGCTGCAGCAACATGGGTGCCAGAACCTTGGCCGAGTCGTGTCGGGAGCTTGAGGAGCTGGCTCGTCGGGGTGAGCTGGACGAGTCGGCGCAGCTGGTCGCGCGTATCGAGCGCGAGTTCGCCATTGTGCGCATTCTGCTGAAGTCCGAGCGTCAGCGTTTTCCTGCTGCCTGAACGCTATTCGAATAATTGGCCCGACCCTTGCTTTGCCAAGGCATACGCCATTATTCAAGCGGAGAGCGTTCATGCCCGTTGCCCCTGATCTGTTGCTGACCCCTGCGGCTGCCCCCAAGCCGAAGGCTGCGCCGGCGAATACCTCACAGAGCGCCGCACAGCCGCGCAAGCAGGAGGGTTCCAGCTTCTCCCAGGTCTACGCCAAGGAGCGTCAGGCCAAGGCCGCCGAGCGTCAGGACGCAGCCGCCAAGTCGGCGCGCGACAGCAAGGCCGATCCCCAGGCGAACGCCAGCGACCCGACAGCGGCCGTTGCCGCCGAGCCGGTGATTGCCGATAGCGGCAAGGATTTGCCCGAAGAGCCTACGCTGGAAGAGGGCGCCGTCGATCCTTTGATGCTGCTGGGCCTGTTCCAACCTGAACCGCAAACCGAGGTGGTCGAAGAACAGCCCGACACCGCGCCGGCTGTCGACGTATCCCCCAGCCTGATCGGTTCGGCTCCGGCGGCCATGACCGAGGCGAGCTTCGATCCGGAAATCGACGCGCTCAACCAGCAGCCTGCCGTGCAATTGGCGCTCGAGGTCGGCGCCCAAGAGAAAGCCGCTGCCCAGTCGACCGCTACAGCGGGCGGCGCGGCGAACTCTTCATCGGCCAGCAGCGGCCAGGCATTCACCAGCGCCATGGCGGCCATGGGTGTAAAAGCCAGCACGATGGAAGGTGAGTCCAGTGAAGCGACGCCGTTGCCGTCCTTCGAGCTCAGCACCGAAGGGCTGGAGGCGCTCAAGGAAAGTTCGGCCGACACTCCGCCCGAGCAGTTCGTCAGCAAGCTCAGCGCGCTGAGTCAGGCGATTGGTCAGCAGACCGCTCAGGTCGCTCGGGCGCCGGTGGTGCCGGGCCAGCCGCTGGCCATGCAGAACGCTGGCTTTAGCGAAGGAGTGGTGGACAAGGTGATGTGGATGTCCAGCCAGAACCTCAAGTCCGCGGAGATTCAGCTCGACCCCGCCGAGCTGGGGCGCCTCGATGTGCGTATCAGCCTGAATCAGGATCAGACCCAGATCACCTTTGCCAGCGCACACCCAAGCGTGCGTGAGGCGCTGGAAGGTCAGGTGCACCGCTTGCGCGAAATGTTCACCCAGCAGGGCATGAACCTGGCGGACGTCAACGTTTCCGATCAGTCCCAGGGTCGTGCCTGGCAAGGTCAGGAAGGCGAAGGGCGTGGTCGCGGCAGCCGCATGGCGGACGAAGGCGGAGTCGGTGGCGAGAATGAGGAGCGGGTTATCGGCAGCGTCGAGATCCGTGAGCCGGCTCTGGGCTCTGGTCGCGGCATGGTCGACTATTACGCCTGACGGCGCCGCTTTGCAGCGGCTGTTCTAGACTTCGAATCACCCTGCTCGATATATCGGGCAGGGTGATTTGCGTTTCAGGGCGCGCCGAGAGTCGGGTCAGGCATCATGCTTTCGCGTAACATGGCGCGCTCGGTGATTGCAGCCGCATCTATGAGCTGGCATAACACTTGCTCTTAACCCATTGAAAGCGGAGGGTTCTCCGCTCCGTGACGGATTTTTGGCATGGCAAAGAAGAACGCGCCTCCCGCCGCTGCTGCCGAAGCAGGCAGCAAGCCGCCAGGCAAGCTCAAGCTCATCATCGCCATCGTGCTGGCTCTGTTGCTGGCCGTCGGCGCGTCGATCGGCGGCACCTGGTTCTTCCTCAGCAAGGACAGCGCCAAGCCCAAGGACGAGCATGCGCAGGCGGAAAACGCTGCGCCGGTCAAACAGCCGGCGATCTATGAAGAGCTGACGCCGGCCTTCGTGGTCAACTTTACCCAGAATGGCAAGCCTCGTTATATGCAGGTCAGCGTGGCGCTGATGGGGCGTGACCAGGCGGCCATGGATGCGCTCAAGGTGAATATGCCGGTGCTGCGCAACAACCTGGTGATGCTGTTTTCCAGCCAGGATTTCGCCAGCCTGATCACCCCGGTCGGCAAGGAAATGCTGCGCCAGCAGGCGACCGCGAGCGTGCAGCAAGTGGCCGAGAAGGAAACCGGCAAGGTGGCTGTCGAGCAGGTGCTGTTCACCAACCTCGTGTTGCAATAGGGCGGGAGTTCGCTAATGGCTGTACAAGACCTGCTGTCCCAGGACGAGATCGATGCGCTGCTGCACGGCGTCGATGATGGCCTGGTGGAAACCGAGGAATTCGTCGAGCCCGGCAGCGTCAAGCAATACGACCTGACCAGCCAGGATCGGATCGTGCGCGGACGCATGCCGACCCTGGAGATGATCAACGAGCGTTTCGCCCGTTATACCCGCATCAGCATGTTCAACCTGCTGCGCCGCTCGGCCGATGTAGCAGTCGGCGGCGTGCAGGTGATGAAGTTCGGCGAGTACGTGCATTCCCTGTACGTGCCTACCAGCCTGAACCTGGTAAAGATGAAGCCGTTGCGCGGCACCGGCCTGTTCATCCTCGACGCCAAGCTGGTGTTCAAGCTGGTCGACAACTTCTTCGGCGGCGACGGCCGTCACGCCAAGATCGAAGGCCGCGAATTCACCCCCACCGAACTGCGTGTGGTGCGCATGGTGCTCGATCAGGCGTTCATCGACCTGCGCGAAGCCTGGGCGGCGGTGATGGACATCAACTTCGAGTACGTGGGCTCCGAGGTCAATCCGGCTCTGGCCAACATCGTCAGCCCCAGCGAAGTCATCGTGGTGTCGACCTTCCATATCGAGCTGGACGGTGGTGGCGGCGACCTGCACGTGACCATGCCGTATTCGATGATCGAGCCAATCCGCGAAATGCTCGACGCCGGCTTCCAGTCCGACGTGGACGATCAGGACGAGCGCTGGGTCAAGGCCCTGCGTGAAGACATTCTCGATGTCAGCGTGCCGCTGAGCGCCACCGTTGCACGGCGCCAGCTCAAGGTGCGCGACATTCTGCATATGCAGCCCGGCGACGTGATTCCCGTGGAGCTGCCCGAGCACATGATCTTGCGCGCCAACGGTGTGCCGTCCTTCAAGGTCAAGCTCGGCTCGCACAAGGGCAACCTGTCGCTGCAGGTGCTCGATCCGGTTGATCGTCACCGCTAGCCCACTATTTTTCGCTGCGCCGCGTGCGCAGCCAAGCCGATAAACGCCAGCCGAGGTCCAACGATGGCAGACGAGAACGAACAAACCAGCCCCGAAGAACAAGCGCTCGCCGATGAGTGGGCGGCTGCGCTGTCCGAATCCGGTGACGCGGGCGGGCAGGACGATATCGATGCGATGTTGGCCGCCAGTGCGGCCAGCCAGCCGTCGGCGCCGCGTGCGCCAATGGAAGAATTCGGCAGCATGCCCAAGACCAATAACCCGGTTAATCTAGAAGGCCCGAATCTCGATGTGATCCTCGATATTCCGGTGTCCATTTCCATGGAAGTGGGCAATGCCGACATCACCATTCGCAACCTGCTGCAGCTCAACCAGGGCTCGGTGATCGAGCTCGACCGCCTGGCCGGCGAGCCGCTCGACGTGCTGGTCAACGGCACCCTGATCGCCCATGGCGAAGTGGTGGTGGTCAACGAGAAGTTCGGCATTCGCCTGACCGACGTGATCAGCCCCAGCGAACGCATCAAGAAGCTGCGCTGACGCCATGAACAGACTCCTGCTCGCACTCCTTGCGCTGCCGTGCTTCGCCTTCGCCGCTGAGCCGGCTGCCCAGGCGCCTGCCGCCAGCGGCGGTATCGCCGGACAGCTGGCGCAGCTGGTGATTGGCCTGTTACTGGTGATCGGCTTGATCTTCCTGCTCGCCTGGATGATGCGCCGCGTGCAGCGTCTGGGCCCCAACAATGGCAAGGTGATCAAGATCGTTGCCACTCAGGCGCTGAGCCCCCGCGATCGGCTGGTGCTGGTGCAGGTCGGCAACGAGCAGGTCTTGCTAGGCCTCACACCTGGGCGCATCAACTCGCTGCACGTGATGGGCGAGCCGGTTCACCTGCCCGATGCCGAGCCGGCATCCATCGAGTTCTCCCAGCGCCTCATGGAACTGCTGGGCAAGGACCAGAAGGACAAGTCCTGATGTTGCGACTTCTGCTTGTGCTGGTGTTCGCGCTAGGGGCTTCGCTGGCCTTCGCTCAGGAACCGCCATCGCCCAGCCCATTGATCCAGCAGGGCAGCAATCCGCTGTCGATTCCGGCGATCACCCTGAGCACCGATGCCGAAGGGCAGCAGGAGTACTCGGTCAGCCTGCAGATCCTGCTGATCATGACGGCGCTGAGCTTCATCCCGGCGTTCCTCATGCTAATGACCAGCTTCACGCGGATCATCATCGTGTTCTCGATCCTGCGGCAGGCCCTCGGTTTGCAGCAAACACCGTCAAACCAGATCCTCATCGGCCTGGCGCTGTTTCTGACCATGTTCATCATGGCGCCGGTGTTCGACCAGATTAACCGTGAAGCCCTGCAGCCTTATCTGAATCAGCAGCTGCCGGCGCAACAGGCGATCGAGCGGGCCGAGGTGCCGATCAAGAACTTCATGCTGGCGCAAACCCGCGAGAGCGATCTGGAACTGTTCGTGCGCCTGTCCAAGCGCACCGACATCGCCACGCCGGAAGCGGCGCCGCTGACCATCCTGGTGCCGGCCTTCGTGACCTCGGAGCTCAAGACCGCATTCCAGATCGGCTTCATGATCTTCATTCCGTTTCTGATCATCGACATGGTGGTGGCCAGTATCCTCATGGCCATGGGCATGATGATGCTATCGCCGCTGATCATTTCCCTGCCGTTCAAGATCATGCTTTTCGTGCTGATCGACGGCTGGGCGCTGATCATGGGCACCCTGGCCAGCAGTTTCGGCACGTTATAGCGAGGCTCACATGACTCCTGAAGTTGCTGTCGATCTGTTTCGCGAAGGGCTCTGGCTGATTTCCCTGATGGTCGGGCTGCTGGTCATGCCCAGCCTGCTGGTGGGCCTTTTGGTGGCGATGTTCCAGGCCGCCACGCAGATCAACGAACAGACCCTGAGCTTTCTGCCGCGCCTGCTGGTGATGCTGCTGACCCTGATCGTTGCCGGGCCGTGGATGGTGCAGCAGCTGATGGAATACACGCAGAACCTGATCATGAACATTCCGCAGCTGATCGGCTGATCCGATGTTCGAGCTGAGCGACGCGCAGATCGGCAGCTGGGTCAGCAGCTTCCTGCTGCCGCTGTTTCGTATCGCCGCGTTGCTGATGGTGATGCCGATCATCGGCACGCAGCTGGTGCCGACACGGGTGCGCCTATACCTGGCGCTGGCCATCAGTGTGGTCATCGTGCCCACCTTGCCGCCCATGCCGCAGGTCGATTCGATCAGCCTGCAGGCCTTCATGCTGATCGCCCAGGAAATCCTCATCGGCGTGATGCTCGGCTTCGTGCTGCAGCTGTTATTTCACGTCTTCGTAGTCGCCGGGCAGATCCTTGCCATGCAGATGGGCCTGGGCTTCGCTTCCATGGTCGACCCGGCCAATGGCATTTCGGTGCCGGTGATCGGTCAGTACTTCACCATGCTGGTGACCTTGCTGTTCCTGGCCATGAACGGGCATCTGGTGGTGTTCGAGGTGCTGGCCGAGAGTTTCGTGACGCTGCCGCCGGGTAGCGGCCTGCAGGTCGAGCATTACTGGGAATTGGCCACCAAACTCGGCTGGGTGATGGGCGCTGCGCTGATTCTGGTGCTGCCGGCCGTTACCGCGCTTCTGGTGGTGAATATCGCCTTCGGGGTGATGACCCGCGCGGCGCCGCAACTGAACATCTTCTCCATCGGTTTTCCGCTCACCCTGGTGCTGGGCATGGTGATCGTATGGATTTCTCTGGCTGACATCCTGGCTCATTATCAGGCCATCGCGAGCGAGGCGCTGATCATGTTGCGTGAACTGGCGAGGGCCCGCTGATGGCCGAGTCGGAAAGCGGTGCCGACAAGAGCGAGGAACCCACGGAGAAACGCCGCCGGGAATCTCGAGAAAAAGGGCAGATCGCCCGCTCCAAGGAGCTCAATACCTTCGCCATCATGCTGGCCGGCACTGGCGGGCTGCTGGCCACCGGCGGTTCGATCGGCAATGCCATGCTGGAAATCATGCGCGGCAATTTTTCGCTGCCACGCGAGATCCTGATGGATGAACGCAATATGGCGCTGTGGCTGGCGGCCTCCGGGCAGCTGGCACTCGATGCGCTGTTGCCGCTGTTGATCGTGCTGTTGGTGATGTCCATCGTCGGGCCCATTGCTCTGGGCGGCTGGCTGTTTTCGGTCAAGGCCATGGCGCCCAAGTTCAGCCGCATGAATCCGCTCGCCGGGCTCAAACGCATGTTCTCGATGAAGGCGCTGATCGAGCTGCTCAAGGCATTGGCCAAGTTCATCGTCATTTTGATGGTGGCCCTGGTGGTGCTGTCGATGGACCGCGACGATCTGCTGGCGATTGCCAACGAACCGATCGAGTCGGCCATCATGCACTCGGCCCAGGTCGTCGGCTGGAGCGCGTTGTGGATGTCGCTCGGGTTGATCCTGATCGCCGCCGTGGACGTGCCGTTCCAGCTCTGGGACAACAAGCAGAAGCTGATGATGACCAAGCAGGAGGTCAAGGACGAGTACAAGGACAGCGAGGGTAAACCCGAGGTCAAGCAGCGCATCCGCCAGTTGCAGCATCAGATGACGCAGCAGCGCATGATGCAGGCCGTGCCCCAGGCTGACGTGGTGATCACCAACCCGACCCACTTCGCCGTGGCCCTGAAGTATGACCCGCAAACGGGGCAGGCACCCATGCTCTTGGCCAAGGGTGGCGATTTTGTCGCGCTGAAGATCCGCGAGATCGCCACCGAGCACAGTGTGCTGATCCTGGAGTCGCCGGCGTTGGCGCGCTCGATCTACCACACCACCGAGTTGGATCAGGAAATTCCTGCCGGTCTGTACCTTGCGGTTGCTCAGGTGTTGGCTTACGTCTATCAGATTCGTCAGTTCCAGGCCGGCAAGGGCAAGCGTCCGGCGCCGCTGAAGGATCTGCCGATCCCGCCCGATCTTCGCCGCGACGAATGATTGAGCGCAGCCTGCCAGGTGCAGGCTGCGCTCGGCTCGTTACTCGATCACGCCGCAGGCGACGCGTGCGCCACCGCCGCCCAGAGGCTTGGGATGATCGGCATGGTTGTCGCCGCCGGCATGCACCATCAGCGAAAGACCCTTGAGTTCGTCCACGCTCTTGATGCGCGGTGCCAGTACCGGCTGGCTGGCCTTGCCGTCAGCGGTCACCAGCAGAGCGGGGAGGTCGCCCAGGTGGCCATCGCCCCAGGGCAGGTCGTGCTTGCCGGTTTTTTTCGGATCCCAGTGGCCGCCGGCGGCTTCGGCCGCAGAGGGCTTGCCATCCTTGGGCGCCGGCTCGCAGCTGGGTTTGCTGTGTACGTGGAAGCCGTGGATTCCGGGCTCCAGGTCATGCAGCTCGGGCGTGAACACCACGCCGTAAGGACTTTGGCTGATCACCACCTTGCCCACCGAGCTGCCGACGCCGTTTGCGTCCACTGCGTTGAGTTCGACCGTCTTGTCGGCAGCCTGCAGGCTGGCCGCGCAGCAACTGGCCAGTGCGGCCATCATCCAGCGTTTCATGGTGTTCTCCTTGGTGGGTGAATCCAGTGTTCACAGGCTGTGACTGGGCTTCGCCGCAGGGGTTCGTGTTTTCGTTGCCAAAACCGTCGCAAGCCTCGCTTTACGTGCTCTGTGACGGACATTTCCGAGAGTTGGAAGGGTTCTTGCAATACCGGCTGCAAAGGCGTCCTGGACGTCAAAAGATTGAATCAGTCGGGGTACCCACGTGGCACTAAATCGAGCACAGATGATTGGCGATGTTCGCAGCAACCTCGCGGGGCTGCGTCACGGCAATCTCGGCATTCCGCTGCTGCTGCTGGTCATGCTCGCCATGGTCATGCTGCCGATCCCGCCGTTTCTGCTCGACGTGCTGTTCACCTTCAGCATCGCGCTGTCCATCGTCGTCTTGCTGGTGGCGATCTATGCGTTGCGGCCGCTGGATTT
>Ga0268257_1003260_pt1 | contig 10458 bp, 11 predicted proteins | sample AgamicAtPrz_FD_200249 | JGI IMG/M metagenome (GOLD analysis project Ga0268257, IMG submission 200249) | Agave microbial communities from Guanajuato, Mexico - At.P.rz (v2) (version 3) | ecosystem: Host-associated > Plants > Phyllosphere > Phylloplane/Leaf | place: Guanajuato, Mexico | collected...
ACGGCGCGTTCGTCGGCGAGCACGGCAGCTGGAACCGCAAGGATCCGGTGGGCTACAAAGTCGTGTTCGTACCGTTCCAGGATGGCCGGCCGTCGGGCCCGCCGGTCGATTTCGTGAGCGGGTTTCGCGATGACGACGGCACCACGCGCGGCCGCCCGGTCGGCGTGACGGTCGACCCGAAGGGCGCGCTGATCGTTGCCGACGATCTGTCGAACACGATCTGGCGCATCACGCCCACGCAGGCGGGCGGCGCGCGCTAGGGCGCCGGCCGGGGCCGGGCTGAAGTGTCGTAAATTGGTGGGCTGCGGACGGGTCGATCGCGCCTCGTCCGGCGACATGCAGGCATCCTGCATCGGCCCACCTTTCTTCATTCCGCCATGTCATCCCTGCGTCTGGACAGTCTGGAAATCTTCGAAGATGTCGTACGGCACGGCGGCTTCCGTGCGGCGGCGGTGAAGCGCGGCGTATCGTCGTCGGCCATCAGTCAGTCGATCACCGCGCTCGAGGCCGCGCTCGGCATCCGGCTGCTGCACCGCACGACGCGCAGCGTGTCGCCCACCGAGGCGGGCGAGCGCCTGCTCGGGCGGCTGTCGCCCGCGCTGCTCGACATCCGCGCCGCCATCGACGAGCTCAATCAGTTTCGCGAGAACCCCACCGGCACCCTACGCATCAACGCGCCCGGTCCGGCGGTGGACCACGTGCTGTGTCCGCTGGCGTTTCGTTTCATGGAGACCTATCCGGACGTGAAGGTCGAGATCGTGAGCGATGCGGCGATCGTGGACATCGTGGAGCAGGGCTTCGACGCGGGCGTGCGGTTCGGCGCGCAGCTCGCGCAGGACATGGTCGCCATGCCGCTCGGCCCCGCGCTGCGCTACGCGATCGTGGCCTCGCCCGGCTATCTGCAGAAGTATCCGCGCCCCGTGCTGCCCTCCGATCTCGCGGCGCACGACTGCATCCGGCGCCGCTTCCCGGGCGGCACGACCGTCACGTGGAAGTTCGGCAAGGATGGCGAGACCCCCGAAATCTTGCCGCAGGGCCGGCTCACGCTGAGCTCCGCGCAACAGGAGCTGCAGGCCGCGCTGGCCGGCGCGGGCGTGGCGCATCTGTTCGAGGATTACGTGCGCGAGCACATCGAACAGGGCAGTCTCGTGGAGCTGCTGGTCGACTGGAAGCAGACGCTGCCGAGCTGGTGTCTGTATTACCCCAGCCGGCGGCATCCGAGCGCGGCGATGCGCGCGTTCATCGATTACGTGCGCGATTACGACTGGGCCTGAGCGTCCGGCAACACGAGCACTTCATGCACCGCGCTGGCCTGATCGCCACCCACGCGCAGACCACCGCCCACCACATGAATGCGATTGCCGATGACGGCCGCGCCCAGACCGTGCCGCGGCGTGGGCAGGGGCGGCAGCGCGCTCCAGCGATCGCTCGCGGGCTCGTAGACCCACGCATTGGCGAACACCTTCTGCTCGGGCACCCACTGCTCGCCACCAAACACATACAGGCGTCCGCCATGCGCGGCCGCGGCCAGTCCGCCTTGTGCCTGCGGCATCGGCGCGCGCTGCGACCAGCGATCCGTGCGCGGATCGTAGACCTCGAGCTGCGCCACATTGACCTGGCGCAGCGAGCCATCGGCCTGCTTGATCGCCTGGCGCCCGCCGACGACGAACAGGCGGCCACCGATCACCGCCGCCGCCGCGCTGTTGCGGGCGGTGGGCGCGTCGGCGATGGCCGACCAGCGCCCATTCGCCGGGTTGAACACCAGGCTGCGCGCGGTGTCGGCGTGATCGTTGAAGTGGCGTGCGTCATCGTGCGCGCGCACCCGCCCGCCCACGAGATAGAGCCGTTCCGCAATCGCGGCGAACACGCCCTCGGCCGTCGGATAGGGAATGGGCGTGCTGTCGCGCCAGCGGTTGGCGCGCGGGTCGTACACATAGGCCGAGGCCTGCGCGCGCCAGTTGGGGAAGCCGCCGCTGAAGCCGCCCACGCCGTAGAGCAGGCCGCCCGTCGCGGCCAGGGCGATGTGATGCCGGGCCTCGGGCAGCGTTGCCAGCCGGGTCCAGGTGTCCGTGGCGGGGTCGTACGACTCGAAATGCGCGGAGTAGCCGGTGTTGGGCGTGAGCAGTCCGCCCGCGACATACAGCCGTCCGTCCAGCACTTCGGGATAGAGCTCCTGGCGGGCCACGGTCGGCGCGGCCGCCGTGGTCCAGCGCGGCGCGGGGGTTTGGGCGAAGGCGGGTCGAATGAAAGGCACGGCGGCCAGGGCAGCGCCCAGGCGCAGAATGTCGCGTCGTTGCATGGTCGGTCTCGTGCGTGAAAGGGTTCGACCATGGTAGGGAGACGCGGCGCGCGACACTAGACGCTCGGGCCTTAGCGGGCTGTTCAGCGTGGGTTAACAATCATGGCGGCTCGCTGGTTCCGCCGGACCCGTCGCCAACTAGCCGCCGAACAACGACCAGGGCTTCTTGATGCAACGCATCGAGAAGCCGTAGGCACGGCCCACGAAGTTCAGGTTGGCCGCCTTGGCGTCGGTTTTCAGGTAGTAGAAAAACACGTCGCCTTGCGTCGTGCGGCTCCAGTAGGCACCCTGCGCGGGGGCATACGAACGATCTTCACGCACCTCGAAGCCCATCCCCTGGGTTTGGCCTTCCAGGGCGCGGTACATGGCCATCGGCAGGCGCAGCTTGTCGAAGGCATCGGCGGCATTTGCGATTTTCTCGGCTTCCCACTCGGCCTTGGTGGGGATGTCGAAGCCCTTGGGGCAGGGGTTATTGGCAGCCTGCCAGCCTTCGTCGCTCCATTCGACCTTCTTGCCTTCGAGTACGCCCGGCTTGAGATCGATGGACTCATCACCCCAGCTTTCGGGATCCCATTTTTCAACGTCGTGGATGGCGTTGCCGATGTAGGCCTTGGCCCGGTTCCAGCGGTAGATCGATCCGAAAGCGTGATCGTCCATCGGATTCTCGGCGACGCGTTCCGCGCCGAGGTTTCGGTCCATCCAGAGCCGGCCGGTGACCGGGCTCTTGATCGTGGCAATGTCGGAAGCTGCGGCGCCTAGGGGCAAGAGCAGCATCGCGAGCGAGACGCGCAGTGAAGCGGAAATAGACATGACTACGAAATGGGCGCGTGGCTGCGCCTGTACAGGGGTGACTGCGGAGGCCGCATTGTAGCGATGCATGCAAGGAGGCGTGCGACACACGAACCGCTCCTTTGCGTTTGCGCATAAGTACGCCCGCTGCGACGGGCCCACTTCGCGTGGGCCCGTCGCAGCGGGCGTGGCTGCACCTGCCTCGATTACTTCAGACGCGCCTTCAGTTCCTCGGCGGCCTGGTGCAGTGCCGAGCGGGTGGCGGGCACGTCGGACAGCACGTTGAGCAGACCGAAGTCATGGATCATGCCGTTGTAGCGGGTCACGACCACGCTCACGCCGGCGGCGTCGAGCTTGCGGCCGTAGGCTTCGCCCTCGTCGCGCAGCACGTCCTTCTCCGCGGTCTGGATCAGCGTGGGCGGCAGGCCCTTGAGCTGGTCCGGGGTGGCGAGCAGCGGCGAGGCGTGGATGTCCTGGCGTTGCTTGGGATCGGTCGTGTACGCATCCCAGAACCACTTCATCATGTTGCGCGTAAGAAAGTGGCCTTCCGCGAACTCGTCGTACGAGGCGTTTTCGAAGTTGGCGTTGGTGACCGGCCAGAACAGCACCTGCGCGCGCAGTGCGGGCTTGCCCTTCTCCTTGGCCATCTGGGCCACGACCGTGGCCATGTTGCCGCCCACGCTGTTGCCGGCGATGGCGAGACGTTTGCCGTCGACGTTGATCTGCGCGCCGTTCTCGGACACCCACTTCGTGGCCGCGTAGATCTCGTTGATCGCGACCGGATAACGGGCTTCGGGCGACGGCGTGTAGTCGACGAAGATGGCGGCCGCGCCGGAGTCGGCCACGAGATCACGCACGAAGCGTTCGTGCGTGGGGAAGTCGCCCAGGATCCAGCCGCCGCCGTGCACGAAGATGAAGCCGGGCAGCACGCCCTTGGCGCCCGCGGGGCGCACGATGTGCAGCTTGATCTGCTTGCCGTCGACCGTGATCGTCTTTTCGCTGACGTCGGCGGCAGGCAGCTTGGCACCCTGCTGAGCGCCGACCAGCACCTGGCGTGCGGCGGCGGGCGTCAGCGTTTCGAGCGGCTGGCCCCCGCCCTTGGCGAGGGCTTCCAGGAAGGCTTGCGTGTTGTGCTCGACGCCGGCGCTGCCGGCGGCGAAGGTGGTCAGGGGAGCCAGAGCCAGCAGGGAGGCGGCGAGGAGCTTGCGGGGGAATGCCATGATGTGTTGTTCCGTGTGGGGTTGCGATGGGTGTCACTTTAGGCCCGTTGGCAGAACTAAAAGTCACGTATAGTCTTGAAAACTTGATTAGGAGTATTTTCATGGCGGACGTGTGCTCGGACCGGCTGGACGCCCTGCTGAACCGTTTTCCGGTGCGCGCGCATCTGTTCCACGCGGGAACGCTGTGCGGCATCAACGGCCTGGCCGACTCGGAAGGGGGGCGCGGCCAGCTGCATCTCGTCAAGGCGGGCACGCTGGATGTCGTCCATCCCGGGCGCGACCCGCTGCGCGTCACGGAGCCCAGCCTGCTGATGTATCCGCGCCCCATGCCGAGGCAGTTCCACACCGACCCGGAGCGCGGCGCCGACATGGCCTGTGCCGATCTGGAGTTCGACGGCGGCGCGACCAATCCGCTCGCCGCGGCCCTGCCCGACGTGGTGTGCGTGCCGCTGCGCGAGATCGATGGCGCGGCGCCGATTCTGGGCGTGCTGTTCGACGAGGCCTTCGGTGAGAACTGCGGCCGCTATCCCTTGATCGACCGCCTGTTCGAGGTGGTACTGATCCAGATGCTGCGCCACTTGATGGAGACGGGCCGCGTGGCGGGCGGCATGCTGGCCGGCATGTCGCATCCGCAGCTGCGCCGCGCGCTGGTCGCCATGCACGAGCAGCCCGCCCACGAATGGACGCTGGCCTCGCTGGCCGACGTCTCGGGCATGTCGCGCAGCGTGTTCGCGGGGGCGTTCCGGGACGCCGTGGGCTGTACGCCGGGGCATTACCTGCAGGGCTGGCGGGTGCGGCTCACGCAGCAGGCGCTGCTCTTGGGCAAGCCACTCAAGTCGATCGCGATGGACGTGGGGTATGGCAGCGAGGCGGCGCTGTCGCGCGCGTTCAAGGCCATCAGCGGGATGACGCCGCGGGAGTGGCGGCAGGGGCAGGAGCGGGCCTGACCGCGCGCACCTCTGAAGGGCAGGCGTGCAAAAAAAGGGGCCGCATCTGAGGTACGCTTGCGCCTTTCTCTTATCCCGGTATCCCCATGAAGTCGATTCCCTTCGCGCTGGCCGCGCTGTTTTTGCCCACCCTCGTGAGCGCGGCCTATACCCCGACGCCGCTCGAAAAGGCGTTGATCGAGCACGAAATCCGCGAAGAGCACAGTGAGTTGCTCAAGGGCGCGCGCCGCGTGATCGCGCAACGCATGGATCTTTCTCATGAGGAAGTGACCGATGTGGCCAAGGCGTATGCCAACGGTCCCTCGGAGCACTTGCCCGCGGTCATCGAAACGCCGATCCTCCTGCGCGGCAAGGTGGACACCTCCGCCACGCAGGGCACGCGCGTCGCGTACGTCACCGAAGCCGGCGCGCCGGTGCGCGCGGAGCTGCCGCAAGCCTTGGCATCGCAGACCGAGCCGGTGGTGCTGTGCGACAAGCTGACGTGGAGCGACGGCGCCGTGCTGTTCACCGGCTGCGCCGACTGGAAGACGGTCGTCGAACAGAAGATCGCGCAGTACCGTGCCGAGATCACGGACTTTTTGCAGGGCAAGCCCGCGCCGGCGGACGTGAAGCGGGTCGTGGTCCAGCTGTTCGTGGTGGCGGACGATATGCCCGGCATGAGCGGCTGCCCGGACGACTACGCCAGGTGCACGGCTGCCATCCGCAACACCGACATGACGCGCGAGGGCTACGCCGCCGTGCGCGCACGCCTGACGAAGGCCGGCGTCCAGGCGGAACGCTGATCGCGGGACAGGAGCCGCCGGGGTGCGGCCGGCCAGGTGCGATGATCAGCGGCGCTGAGAAACGCCTGGGATCGTCGCTGCGCTGCCGGTCGCGCCCCTACTCGTTATCCATCGACACCAGCGCGATCGGAATCAGAAACTGGCCGTCTTCGTACGGCAGCGTGTAACGGTGGCGCGTGGTGGCGACGGTGGCTTCGACACATTCGCCGTTTTTCTCGTCGGCGCGCGTGGTGGTGGCGACTTCGGTGGCCATCAGGTTGCGGCCGCTCATCGCGAGCGTGCGACGGGTGCGGATGAATTCGCCTTTGCAGCGCGTGTCGTATTCGCCCTGAAGCCGCTCCATCGACACGCCGTCCAGCGCCATGCGCAGCGAATCGCCCTCGGGCACGAACAGACGCAGACTGGTTTCCTGGAAGGGGTTCGGCTGTGAGCCGTTGGCGCGCGCGATGCGCACGCCGAACGCACGATTGCCGTCGACGCTGTAGCGCGCCGTATCGAGCGTCACGTCGGAGATGCGGACGGCGTCGTCCGTCATCAGGCCGGTGATACGCAGCGACTGGCGCACCTGCAGGGTGTCGGCATCGAGCACGTACAGCCCCAGATCGCCCGTGTTGCCGTCGTCGCTCTCCGGCACATCGGCCAGCACGGGCACCGCGGCGAGCATGAGATTGCTGTCCGCGGGCCAGACCTTGCAGGCCACGCGCGGCACGCTCTCGAACTCGCGCAGCGGAATGCGCGCCATGCTGTGGCTGTCACCCAGCGGCATACGCCCGTTGGCGTCGGGACCGCTCGCGCTCGGCCAGATCGCTCGCACGATGTCGGCGGCCTGGGGGCACGGCGTGGCGGCGTGCGCGGCGCTGCAGAGCGCGGCGGTCAGCGCGAGGGTGATGGAGCAGGCGGAGCAAAAACGGGGCATGACAATAGAGGCGGATGAGAGCCATGACATCTTAGGGGGAGTGGACTTGTCGCGAAACCCTCGCGATGTCGCGACAGGGGCTTGCCCGCATTGCGCTTATGATGGCGCACTCTGTCAGGAATTCTCATGAACAAATTCGAACTCGAAAAGAACAAGTCGCTCAAGGTCGTGGGCCAGCTCAAGCAATCCAGCACGCCGGGCCGTTTCGGTGGCGACGCCGTGCCGGATCGCCGCGAGCAGCGCAAGCTGGATCAGGCCGCGGGTCTGGTGCCGTTTCCGCTCAAGCTCACGCAGGCCCAGGCCGACCGCGTGCGTGCCATCGCGCAGGAGCGCGGCGTGTCCACCAACGAGGTGGTGGCCGAGCTGCTGCAGAAAGCGCTGGACGCCTGAGGCTCATGCATATCTGGGTCGACGCGGACGCCTGCCCCGCGGTCATCAAGGACATCCTGTTCCGCGCTTCGCAGCGCTGGCAGGTGCCGCTGACGCTGGTGGCCAACCAGATGCTGCGCACGCCGCCCTCGCCCCTGATCCGCGCCGTGCAGGTGCCGCGCGGGTTCGACGTGGCGGACGCGCACATCACGACCCATGCGCAGGCCGGGGATCTGGTCATCACGGGTGACGTCCCGCTGGCCGCCGACGTCCTGGCCAAGGGGGCGATGGCGCTCAATCCGCGCGGCGAACGCTATTCGCCCGAGACCATCCGCGAGCGCCTGGCGTTGCGCGACATGATGGAAGAGCTGCGCTCGAGTGGCGTGGATACGGGCGGGCCCTCCGCCTTCAGTCAGTCCGACCGCAAGGCATTCGCCAACCAGCTCGACGCGCTGCTCGCGCGTCTGGCGCGCCAGCAGCCCAAGCCGTCCGACTGAGCCTTAATGCCGGCCGGATTCCTGCATCAGCAATCCATGGATGTACCGGCCCGCTTCGAGAATGTCGTCGCGGATCGCCTGGGCCACGCCCTGCGCGTCGCGCGCGGCCAGGGCTTCGACGGCCGCCGCGTGGTGATCGGTGGCCTTCAGGTGCGGCACGTACTCCGGCAGCACCATGTTGAGCACCGGCCCGCAGCGCAGCCACAGCGTCTCGATGCTGTCCTGAATCACGTCCAGACCGCTCAGCCCATAAAGATGGAAATGAAAGCGCCGGTGCACGTCGAGATAGCCCTGGCGCGGCTCGGCGTCGATCAGCTGCGCCATGCGCGCGTGCAGACCACGCATCGTCTGCACGTCGTCGTCGGTGGCATGGGCCACCGCGTCGTGCGCGGTGCGTGACTCGAGCTCGGCCCGCATGATCACCAGCTGCTGGAACACGCCCGCGTCAACGTGGGGCACGGTCGCGCCGCCGCCCTGGCCGCCGGTGCCGCGCTCGAGGATGCGCTCGGCGGTGAGGCGGTTCACGGCGTCGCGTACGGGTGTCAGGCTGATACCGAGCTCGGCGGCGACCTCGCGCAGCACGATGCGGTGCCCGGGCGCGTAGCGGCCGTTGAGTAGCGCTTCGCGCAGCGCCGCATAGGCGCGATCCCAGAGCGTCTCGCGCTCCAGCGGACGCAGGATCGCGGTCCGTTTGGGGGCTTGCACGCCAGGCTGACGGGAAAAATCGGGCACGGAAACTTCCTCTGCAGATAGGGGCCGCGGATGCGCACATTCTCGCATTACGTGCTGCGCCGCATGATCGATGGTGATTGTTGTTTGTTATAACGAATGATAGAGTAAGTCTCGAGTACCCACAAAAACAGCCCTGAGAGGCGGTTCACGAAGCGTCCTCATGGCGACTTTCGGAGGAGACTGAAATGTCGGTTCTGTCCAAGCTGATCCTGGGCGTGTCCGCCCTGGCGTGCTGCAGCATCCCGTTGGCAAATGCCGCGGACAAGACGTATCCGGCCCGGGAGATACGCTTCGTCGTTCCCTGGAATGCCGGCGGCTCCAACGACATCGCGGCGCGCATGCTGCAACAGCTGATCAGCGAGCAGGGCGTGACGGTCGTGGTCGAGAACGCGCCCGGCGCCACCGGCGCGATCGGCATGACCAAGGTCGCCAACGCGGATCGCGACGGCTACACGGTGGGCATGGGGACGAGTTCCACGCTGGCGCAGATCGCACAGAACCTCACGCCGCTGCGCAACGAGCAGTTCACCCACATCGCGCGGGTGTCCACCGATCCGCTGATGCTGCTGGTGCCGGCCGACGGGCCCGCCACGCTCGAGGCCTTCCTGGCCGAGATGAAGAAGAATCCCGGCAAGGTTTCGATCGGCACGCCCGGCAACAACAACCTCAATCACATCTTCGCCGAAATGACGGCGCGCGCCGCCGGCGTGCCTTACGTCAACGTGCCCTACCCCGGCGGCTCGCGCGTGATCGCCGATCTCTCGGGCAAGCAGATCAACGCGGCCGTGCTCAAGCCCTCGGAGAGCAAAGGCCAGATCGACGCCAAGCATGTGAAGCCGATCGCGGTGTTCGCCAACGAGCGGCTCGCGCTCTATCCCGACGTGCCGACCCTCAAGGAAAAAGGCTACGACGCATTCCCCTACGGGCCGCTGGTGCAGATGGCCTATGTGGTGGCGCCCGCGGGCATCCCCGATGACGTGCGCAAACGCCTGATCGAGATCTTCGACAAGGCCATCCAGAGCGAGAAATTCAAGACCTTCGCCACGCAGAACGGGTTCCTGGTCGACGACAAGACCGGGGCCGCGCTGGACAAGGAAGTGCAGGGGGTGCAAACCACCCTGAACGACGTCGCCAAGAAAGTATTCGTGTCCGCCAAATAAGCATCCTGGGAGCAAACAGTGAGTCAGATCAAGAAAGTCACCTGCCATGTCGTCAGCGCACCGGTCGAGCGGCCGTTCACGTCGTCGCGCGGCTGGCTCTACAAGCAGCGCGGCTCGTGCATCGTGGAGATCGAGACGGCCGACGGCATCGTGGGCTGGGGCGAGTGCTACGGGCCCTCTCAGGTGGCGCGCGCCTACATCGAGTCGCAATATGCCGCCCGCATCATCGGGCGCGATGCGTTCGACGTGGAGGTCATCTGGGAAGACCTCTACAACCGCATCAAGGACTACGGCAACAAGGGCATGGCGATCTCGGCCTTGAGCGGCATCGACATCGCGCTGTGGGACATCATCGGCAAGAGCTGCGGCAAGCCGATCCACAAGCTGATCGGGGGCGCCTACCGCACCGAGGTGCAGTCGTATGCGACCGGGCTGTATTTCATCGATATGGACCGCCTCATCGAGGAAGCCGTGGAAGAGGCCCAGGGCTATGTGGCCGAAGGCTTCACCGCGATCAAGATGAAGATCGGCCTGGGCTCGCCCAAGCTGGACCTCGAACGCGTGCGTGCCGTGCGCGAAGCGGTGGGCGGCGATGTGCGCCTGATGGTGGATGCCAACCATTGCTTCACGGTGCCCGCCGCGATCCGCCTGGGCCGCGAACTCGAGAAGCTCGACGTGGAGTGGTTCGAGGAGCCGATCTCGCCCGAAGACCTCGACGGTTACGTGGAAGTGACGCGTGCGCTCGAC
>Ga0268257_1003262_pt1 | contig 10456 bp, 8 predicted proteins | sample AgamicAtPrz_FD_200249 | JGI IMG/M metagenome (GOLD analysis project Ga0268257, IMG submission 200249) | Agave microbial communities from Guanajuato, Mexico - At.P.rz (v2) (version 3) | ecosystem: Host-associated > Plants > Phyllosphere > Phylloplane/Leaf | place: Guanajuato, Mexico | collected...
TCCTGGCAAATCGCCATCACTTCCTCCGGCAGTTCGCCCATGGCGAAGCGGTGCTCGGCCTCCTGGGCGCCGGGGAGATAGAGATTAAGAATGTTATTCAGCGAGGCGATATGGGTATAGACAGTTTCGCAGTGCTCGCTCAGCCGCTCCGGCACCGCCAGCGGCGGGATGGTTTTGGGGCGGAACTGATCCATACAGGTGGCGACCAGCTTGCAGAAGAGATCTAATTGCAGGCGAAACCAGGGAGCGGTGATCTCGGCGCTCATCTCCAGCGCATCCCGCGCCACGTCGGGCAGATGGTGGCCTTCGTCCAGCACCAGCAGCAGGTGCTTTGGCTCCGGCAGCACCGCCTCGCTCTCCAGCGCCGCCATCACCAGCGCGTGGTTGGCCACCACCACCTCCGCCTCCTGAATCTCCCGGCGGGCGACGAAGAAGGGGCACTCCCGGTAGTAGTGGCAGTTGCGGTTCAGGCAGCTGGCTTTGTCGGTGCTGAGCCGCCGCCACAGGTCGTCGCTAATGGCCTGTTCGGTATGATCCCGCAGGCCGTCCCACCTATAGCCGTCGAGATCGGTTTTCAGCTTTGCGCACTGCTCCTGCTCGGCCTTGTTGTTGGGGGTGAGCTCATCATCAAGAAAGGCCAGCAGATCCTGCTGGGAGGGTTCGCTGCTGGCCAGCGCCGCCAGGTTGCGCGGGCAGACGTAGCGCCCGCGGCCAAAGGCGGCGGTAAAGCGCAGCTCGGGAATAATTTTGCGCAGCAGGGGCAGATCTTTACTGAAGATCTGATCCTGCAGCGCCACGTTGGCGGTGCTCACCACCAGCGTTTTTTGCTCTTCCCGGGCGATGGCGATGCCAGGGATAAGATAAGAGAGGGTTTTACCTACCCCCGTCGGGGCTTCGATAGCCAGATGGCGCCCCTCGTCCCCGGCGAGCGTCTTCGCCACCTCGGCGATCATCTGTCGCTGCGGCGCGCGGGGGATAAAATCGGGGATCTGCTGTTGCAGCGCCTTATACCAGGCGGCAATTTGCGCTTTTAGCGCAGCGGTTAAAGCCATCGGGGAACCTGAAATACTGTATAAACAGCCACTATTGTGGCACGTTCATCCGCCAGCGGCAAAAAGAAAAGCCCGGCTTCAGGGCCGGGCTTCCAGATTACTGCGCTGAAGCAGGTTTACGCGGGCGGCGTCGGCGCTGCCCTTCCCCTGCCGGTTTGGCTTCGCCGCTGCGCCACGGGTTATCACCGGAGGCTTTAGCGTCGCCGCTGCGGCGCGGCGGTTTACCAGCGGATTTCGGTGCGCCACCTTCGGCACGGCGCGGCTGCTGGCCGCGTCCACCGCCGCCCTGACCGCGACCGCCGCCCTGACGACCGTTCTGGATCGGCTCGGCCTTAATGGACGGATCCACTTCGTAGCCCGGGGTTTCGATGCGCGGGATCTCTTTTTTCAGCAGGCGTTCGATATCGCGCAGCAGCTTGTGTTCATCCACGCAGACCAGCGACAGCGCTTCGCCGGTAGCGGCGGCACGACCGGTACGGCCGATACGGTGAACGTAATCTTCCGGAACGTTTGGCAGCTCGTAGTTCACCACGTGCGGCAGCTCTTCGATATCCAGGCCGCGGGCGGCGATGTCGGTCGCCACCAGCACGCGCAGATCGCCGGATTTAAAGTCGGCCAGCGCGCGGGTACGGGCTCCCTGGCTCTTATTACCGTGGATCGCCGCGCTGCGGATGCCGTCTTTGTTCAGCTGTTCCGCCAGGTGGTTAGCGCCGTGCTTGGTGCGGGTAAAGACCAGCACCTGCTGCCAGTTGCCCTGGCCGATCATCTGGGAGAGCAGCTCGCGCTTGCGCTTCTTGTCAACAAAGTGCACGTGCTGGGTGATCTGCTCGGAGGCGGTATTGCGGCGGGCCACTTCCACTTCCAGCGGGTTGTGCAGCAGCTTCGAGGCCAGCGATTTAATCTCATCCGAGAAGGTCGCGGAGAAGAGCAGGTTCTGACGGCGCGCCGGCAGCTTCGCCAGCACGCGGCGGATATCGTGGATAAAGCCCATATCCAGCATGCGGTCCGCTTCGTCGAGCACCAAGATTTCGACGCTGTCGAGCTTGAGAGCATTCTGGTGTTCCAGATCGAGCAGACGGCCCGGCGTCGCCACCAGCACGTCCACGCCGCCGCGCAGTTTCATCATCTGCGGGTTAATGCTCACCCCGCCGAACACCACCAGCGAGCGAATATTCAGATACTGGCTGTACTCGCGCACGTTTTCGCCCACCTGGGCGGCCAGCTCGCGCGTCGGGGTGAGGATTAGGGCGCGAATCGGGCGGCGGCCTTTGGCGTGCGGCTGATTGTCGGTCAGACGCTGCAGCAGCGGCAGGGTAAAGCCGGCGGTTTTACCGGTACCGGTCTGAGCGCTGGCCATAAGGTCACGCCCTTGCAGCACGGCGGGGATCGCCTGCTGCTGAATGGGGGTAGGTTCGCGATAGCCCTGCTCTGCAACGGCGCGCAGAATTTCAGGGTTCAGGCCCAGGTTTTCAAAAGACATAACAACTCCGAACCGCCCCGACCGTTACAGGTGTAGTTTTCAGGGAGATAAAACGTATAGACAGGGACAAAAACCACGATGTCGAGAAGCTGCGGAGTGTAGCAGATTTTGTGATATGGCGCATAAAATATCCCTCATTCCTTATCAGACAAAATATCTCTCCGCCTCGCTGGACAAGGTGAAAATTTAGCCATAATCTTAATCAATCGATTGATTAATTTTCAGAGCCGCTATGAATCCGACTCCGACCACCACCAAAGGTGAACAGGCCCGAAGCCAGCTCATTGCCGCCGCGCTGGCGCAGTTTGGCGAGTATGGCCTGCATGCCACCACCCGGGATATCGCCGCCCAGGCCGGGCAGAACATCGCCGCCATCACCTACTACTTTGGCTCCAAAGAGGATCTCTATCTCGCCTGCGCCCGCTGGATCGCCGATTTTATCGACGTCAACTTCCGTCCGCACGTGGAGGCCGCCACCCGGCTGCTGGAGCAGCCCGCCCCCGACAAGGCCGCGATACGCGCGCTGATCCTGGAGGCGGCAAAAAACATGATCCGGCTGCTGACCCACGACGAGACGCTGAACCTCAGCAAATTTATCTCCCGGGAGCAGCTCTCCCCCACCGCGGCCTACCAGCATGTGCACGATCGGGTCATTGCCCCCATGCACGGCCACCTGACCCGGCTGATTGCCGCCTATACCGGGCGCGCCGCCGACGATACGCAAACTATTCTGCACACCCACGCGCTGCTGGGGGAGATCCTCGCCTTTCGTCTCGGGCGGGAAACCATTCTGCTGCGCACCGGCTGGAGCCATTTCGACGAGGAGAAAGCCGACCAGATTGTCCAGGTGGTGAGCTGCCACATTGACCTTATTTTGCAGGGATTAACGCAAAGGAGTCCGGAGTGATGAAAAAACCCGTCGTTGTTGCGCTGGCCGCGCTGGCGCTTCTGGCCGCCGTCATCGGAGGCTGGATGTGGTATCAGAGCCAGCAGGATAAAGGGCTGACCCTGTACGGCAACGTAGATATCCGCACCGTCAATATGAGCTTTCGCGTCGGCGGGCGGCTGGCGTCCCTCACTGTAGATGAAGGGGATACCATCACCGCCGGCCAGACCCTGGGTACGCTGGATAAGGCCCCCTATGAGAATGCCCTGCTGCAGGCCAGAGCGGGCGTCTCCGTCGCCCAGGCGCAGTACGAGTTAATGCAGGCGGGCTACCGGGAAGAAGAGGTGGCCCAGGCCGCCGCCGCCGTAAAACAGGCGCAGGCGGCCTACGATTACGCGCAGAATTTCTATAAGCGCCAGCAGGGGCTGTGGGGCAGCCGCGCCCTCTCCGCCAACGATCTGGAGAACGCCCGCTCGGCCCGGGACCAGGCCCAGGCGACCCTGAAATCGGCCCAGGATAAGCTCAGCCAGTACCGCAGCGGTAACCGCCCGCAGGACATCGCCCAGGCGAAAGCCAGCCTCGAACAGGCCCAGGCCCAGCTGGCCCAGGCCGAGCTGGATCTGCGCGATACCACCCTGGTTGCCCCCTCCGACGGCACGCTGATGACCCGCGCGGTGGAGCCCGGCAGCATGGTCAACGCCGGCAGCACCGTGCTTACCCTCTCCCTCACCCGTCCGGTATGGGTCCGGGCCTATATCAATGAGGCCAACCTCGGCCAGATGCAGCCGGGCCGCGAGCTTCTGCTGTATACCGACGGTCGTCCGGATAAGCCCTACCACGGCAAGGTGGGCTTCGTCTCCCCGACCGCCGAATTCACCCCTAAAACCGTGGAAACGCCGGATCTGCGCACCGACCTGGTCTATCGCCTGCGCATTATCGTCACCGACGCCGACGACGCCCTGCGTCAGGGGATGCCGGTCACCGTTACGCTCAGCAGTGGGGAAGGCCATGAATGACGCGGTTATCAGGCTCGGCGGGCTGGTAAAAAACTTTCCCGGCATGGACCGCCCCGCCGTGGCGCCGCTGGACTGCACCCTGCATAAGGGCTACGTCACCGGGCTGGTGGGGCCGGACGGCGCCGGAAAGACCACCCTGATGCGGATACTCGCCGGGCTGCTGAAGCCCGACGGCGGCGAGGCGCGGGTGCTGGGGCTGGATCCCATTCACGACGACCGCGCCCTGCACGCCATGCTGGGGTATATGCCGCAAAAGTTCGGGCTCTATGAAGATCTGACGGTGATGGAGAACCTCAACCTGTATGCCGATCTGCGCAGCGTCACCGGCGAAGCCCGGCGGAAAACCTTCGAGCGGCTGCTGGCCTTTACCGCCCTCGGCCCCTTTACCGGCCGGCTGGCGGGCAAACTCTCCGGCGGCATGAAGCAAAAGCTGGGGCTGGCCTGCACCCTGGTGGGGGAGCCAAAGGTGCTGCTGCTGGACGAGCCCGGCGTGGGGGTGGACCCCATCTCCCGGCGCGAACTCTGGCAGATGGTGCACGAGCTGGCGGGAGACGGGATGCTAATTCTCTGGAGCACCTCCTACCTCGACGAGGCCGAGCAGTGCCGGGACGTGCTGCTGATGAACGAAGGCAGGCTGCTTTATCAGGGAGAGCCCACCGCGCTCACCGCGACCATGGCCGGACGCAGCGTTCTGCTGCACAGCCCACAGGAGTCCAACCGCCGGCTGTTGCAGCGGGTGCTGAAGCTGCCCCAGGTGAGCGACGGCATGATCCAGGGGAAATCGGTGCGCCTGATCCTGAAAAAAGAGGCCGCCATTGAGGAGATTCAGTCTGCGCCGGAGATGCCGGAGCTGGTGGTAAATGAGACCGCCCCGCGCTTTGAAGATGCTTTTATCGATCTGCTCGGCGGCGCCGGAACGGCGGAGTCGCCGCTGGGGGCGATTTTGCACACCGTTGAGGGGACGCCGGGCGAGACGGTTATCGAGGCGAAGCAGCTCACTAAAAAATTCGGCGATTTCGCGGCGACGGATAACGTCAACTTTGCGGTGAAGCGCGGCGAGATTTTCGGCCTGCTGGGCCCCAACGGCGCCGGCAAGTCCACCACCTTTAAGATGATGTGCGGCCTGCTGGTGCCTACCGCCGGCAAGGCGCTGGTGCTGGATATGGATCTGAAGGTCAGCTCCGGCAAGGCGCGCCAGCACCTGGGCTATATGGCGCAGAAGTTCTCCCTGTACGGCAACCTCACCGTTGAGCAGAACCTGCGCTTTTTCTCCGGCGTCTACGGCCTGCGCGGGCGGGTGCAAAACGAGAAGATCGCCCGCATGAGCGAGGCCTTTGGCCTGAAGAGCATCGCCGATCATGCCACCGACGCCCTGCCCCTCGGCTTTAAGCAGCGGCTGGCGCTGGCCTGCTCCCTGATGCACGAGCCGGATATTCTGTTTCTCGATGAACCCACCTCCGGGGTCGATCCCCTTACCCGCCGGGAGTTCTGGCTGCATATCAACAGCATGGTGGAAAAAGGGGTAACGGTGATGGTGACCACCCACTTTATGGACGAGGCGGAGTATTGCGATCGCATCGGGCTGGTGTACCGCGGCAAGCTGATTGCCCACGGCACGCCGGACGATCTGAAGGCGCAGGCGGCGGACGAGACGGTGCCGGACCCGACCATGGAGCAGGCCTTTATTACGCTTATCAACGACTGGGATAGGGAGCAAGGCCATGTCGCATAACGCCCTCTCCTGGCGCCGGGTGCGCGCCCTGTGCAGTAAAGAGACGCGGCAGATCGTGCGCGATCCCAGCAGCTGGCTGATTGCGGTGGTGATCCCCCTGCTGCTGCTGTTTATCTTTGGCTACGGCATTAACCTCGATTCCAGCAAGCTGCGGGTCGGCATTTTGCTGGAGCAGCGCAGCGAAGAGGCGCTCGATTTCACCCATACCATGCTCGGCTCGCCCTACATCGACGCCACCGTCAGCGACAATCGCCAGCAGCTGATTCAGATGATGCAGGCCGGGCGCATCCGCGGCATGATTGTTATTCCGGTGGATTTCGACGCCCGCATGGCCACCCCGGGCGATACCGCCCCCGTACAGGTAATCACCGACGGCAGCGAGCCCAATACCGCCAACTTCGTGCAGGGCTACGCGGAGGGGATCTGGCAGCTGTGGCAGATGCAGCGCGCCGAAGACCGGGGCGAATCCTTTGAGCCGCTGATCGACGTGCAGACCCGCTACTGGTTCAACCCCGCCGCCATCAGCCAGCACTTTATTATTCCCGGCGCGGTGACCATCATCATGACGGTGATCGGCGCTATTCTTACCTCGCTGGTGATTGCCCGCGAGTGGGAGCGCGGCACCATGGAGGCGCTGCTCTCCACCGAGGTGACCCGCACCGAGCTGCTGCTGTGCAAACTCATCCCCTACTACTTCCTCGGGATGCTGGCGATGCTGCTCTGCATGCTGGTCGCCGTCTTTATTCTCGGGGTGCCCTACCGCGGCTCGCTGGTTGTGCTCTTCTTTATTACCAGCCTGTTTTTACTCAGCACCCTGGGGATGGGGCTGCTCATCTCCACCATTACGCGCAACCAGTTTAACGCCGCCCAGGTGGCGCTGAACGCCGCCTTTTTGCCCTCGGTGATGCTCTCCGGATTTATTTTCCAGATCGACAGCATGCCGGCGGTGATTCGCGCCGTGACCTACGTTATTCCGGCGCGCTATTTCGCCAGCACCCTGCAAAGCCTGTTTCTGGCGGGCAATATCCCGGCGGTGCTGCTGGTGAACCTGCTGTTTTTGATTGCCTCGGCGGTGATGTTTATTGGCCTGACCTGGATTAAAACCAAACGGCGGCTGGATTAAGGAGCACCCATGTTTCATCGTTTATGGACGTTAATTCGCAAAGAGCTGCAGTCGCTGCTGCGCGAGCCGCAGACCCGGGCGATTTTGATTTTGCCGGTGCTGATTCAGGTGCTGCTCTTCCCCTTTGCCGCCACCCTTGAGGTGACGAACGCCACTATCGCAATCTATAACGAGGACAACGGCAGGCACTCGGTGGAGCTGACCCAGCGCTTCGCCCGCGCCAAAGCCTTTACCCACGTGCTGCTGCTGAAAAGCCCGCAGGAGATCCGCCCCACCATCGACCGGCAGAAGGCGCTGCTGCTGGTGCGCTTCCCGGCGGATTTCTCGCGCAATCTGGAGAATATGCAGGCCGCACCGATGCAGCTGATCCTCGACGGGCGTAACTCCAACAGCGCCCAGATTGCCGCCAACTATCTGCAGCAGGTGGTGAAGGATTACCAGCAGGAGCTGCTGGAGGGGAAACCCAGGCCCAACAACAGCGAGCTGGTGGTGCGCAACTGGTATAACCCGAACCTGGATTACAAGTGGTTCGTGGTGCCGTCGCTGATCGCCATGATCACCACCATCGGGGTGATGATCGTCACCTCCCTGTCGGTGGCCCGTGAACGCGAGCAGGGTACCCTCGACCAGCTGCTGGTGTCGCCGCTGGCCACCTGGCAGATTTTTGTCGGCAAGGCGGTGCCGGCGCTGATCGTGGCCACCTTCCAGGCCACCATCGTGCTGGCCATCGGCATCTTTGCCTACCACATACCTTTTGCCGGATCGCTGGTGCTGTTTTACTTCACCATGGTGATTTACGGGCTGTCGCTGGTGGGGTTTGGCCTGCTGATTTCGGCGCTCTGCTCTACCCAGCAGCAGGCCTTTATCGGGGTATTTGTCTTTATGATGCCGGCGATTCTGCTCTCGGGGTACGTATCGCCGGTGGAGAATATGCCGGTGTGGCTACAGAATCTGACCTGGGTGAACCCGATCCGCCACTTTACCGATATCACCAAGCAGATCTACCTGAAGGATGCGAGTCTGGATATTGTCTGGGGAAGCTTGTGGCCGCTACTGGTGATAGCGGCCACGACGGGCTCAGTGGCGTACGCGATGTTTAGACGCAATATCGCGTAGCTTTTTCTCCCGGGCCAGCAGCGACACTACGGCCGGCCCGGCGAGGATCGCCAGCCCCGCGAGGGCCAGCAGCAGGTTGTTTTGCAGCACGCGCGACAGCAGCCACAGCACGATCATCGCCGCGCCAAAATACCAGGTGGTGGTCAGCTCTTCGAGCACGTCCGCCACTTCACGCCAGCGCGCATCGTGGTGGCGCTGTAAAAAGAGCATCAGCAGTACGGTGACGCCGTAAAGCACGCACAGCCCCAGGCCGACCCGCACCAGGGTGCCGCTCGTCCAGGCCATAACCAGCACGGCGACCACCGCTAAATGCAACATGATCTGCCAGCAGCTCAGGCCGGTTGCGACACGAATGCGTTGTTGCCACTTCATGGCATCTCTCCTGAAGGATTTTTATCTGCAATTTCAGACTACCGCACTTTACGGAAAATTCCGTAACGCAGCACCTTTTTGTGACGACGACTACACTTTATTTTCATCAGGATAGTGACGTTGGAAGGAGCTTATGACCCAACAGAACGGCCATTTTTCGCTAAAAGTGTTGACGATCAACATACACAAGGGCTTCACGGCGTTTAACCGCCGTTTCATATTGCCAGAACTACGCGATGCGGTTCGTACCGTCAGCGCAGATATCGTCTGCCTGCAGGAGGTGATGGGGGCGCACGAGGTGCACCCGCTGCACGTAGAGAACTGGCCCGATACCAGCCACTACGAATTTCTGGCCGACACCATGTGGAGCGATTACGCCTACGGGCGCAATGCGGTCTATCCTGAAGGGCACCACGGCAACGCGGTTCTCTCCCGCTATCCCATCGAACATTATGAAAACCACGACGTCTCGGTAGGTGAAAGCGAAAAGCGCGGGCTGCTCTATTGCCGGATCGCGCTGCCGGAGTATCGCAACCCGCTGCACGTGGCTTCTGTACACCTTGGCCTGCGGGAAGCGCACCGTACGGCCCAGCTGAATATGATGGCGGACTGGGTTAACGCCCTGCCGCAGGGGGAGCCGGTGGTGATCGCCGGCGATTTTAACGACTGGCGCCAGCGGGCCAACCATCCGCTGAAAAGCCGGGCCGGGTTAGAGGAGATCTTTACCCGCGCCCACGGCCGCCCGGCGCGCACCTTCCCGGTGGGATTCCCCCTGCTGCGCCTCGACCGAATTTATGTCAAAAATGCTCACGCCAGCAGCCCCACGGCGCTGGCGCTGAGAAACTGGCGTCACCTGTCCGACCATGCCCCTTTGAGTGCGGAGATACATCTATGAAATGCTCATGGCAAGAGGGTAACCGGATCACGCTGCTGGAGAATGGCGATAACTATTATCCGGCGGTTTTTGCCGCCATAGGCAAAGCACAGCGCAGGGTTATTCTCGAAACTTTTATCTGGTTTGAAGATGAGGTAGGCCGCCAGCTGCACGAGGTAATATTGCGTGCGGCCCAGCGCGGCGTGCAGATTGAAGTGCTGCTCGACGGTTACGGCTCGCCGGATCTGAGCGACGAATTCGTCGGCGAGCTGACCGCCGCCGGGGTGGTGTTCCGCTATTACGATCCCCGCCCGCCCCTGCTCGGCATGCGCACCAACGTCTTTCGCCGCATGCACCGCAAGATTGTGGTCATCGATGACACTATCGCCTTCGTCGGCGGTATTAACTACTCCGCCGAGCATATGTCCGACTACGGCCCCGAGGCCAAGCAGGATTATGCGGTGCAGGTGGAGGGGCCGGTGGTGCAGGATATCCTGCAATTTGAACTGGAAAACCTGCCGGGCCACGCCGCCGCCCGCCGCTGGTGGAAACGCCGCCACCGCGCGGAGGAGAACCGCAAGCCCGGCGAGGCCCAGGCGCTGTTCGTCTGGCGCGATAACGAAGAGCACCGGGACGACATTGAGCGCCACTATCTGAAGATGCTGGCCAACGCGAAGTGCGAGGTGATTATCGCCAACGCCTACTTCTTCCCCGGCTACCGCCTGCTGCACGCCATGCGCAACGCGGCGCGGCGCGGGGTCACGGTGAAGCTGATCGTGCAGGGCGAGCCGGACATGCCGATCGT
>Ga0268257_1003272_pt1 | contig 10415 bp, 10 predicted proteins | sample AgamicAtPrz_FD_200249 | JGI IMG/M metagenome (GOLD analysis project Ga0268257, IMG submission 200249) | Agave microbial communities from Guanajuato, Mexico - At.P.rz (v2) (version 3) | ecosystem: Host-associated > Plants > Phyllosphere > Phylloplane/Leaf | place: Guanajuato, Mexico | collected...
CGCCCGCTCAAGCTGTATGCGCAATGCCGCCAGCGGCGTACGCAACTGGTGCGCGGCATCAGCAACAAATCGCTTCTGCGCCGATGCCGCGCCTTCCAACCGGCCCAGCATGGCATTAAAGGCGGAGAGCAGAGGCATTAACTCCTGAGGTACCTCGGCCACAGGCAATGGGGCCAGATCATCCGGAGAGCGATTTTCAATTGTTCGCGCCAGGCGCTCGATCGGTGCCAGCCCAACCATGACGCCACGCTGAATCGCCATCCAGGCAAGAACCATCAGCGTGAGCTGCGGCGCGATCACGGCAAACACGATCTCGTTAGCCAAAACCTTGCGCTTTTTAAGCGTTTCAGCGTACTGGACCACGATCGTCGGCTGATTCGAAGGCAGCAGCGGAATCGACACCACGCGCACCGCCTCACCCTGCACGAAGGTGTCGTAATAGACCGCACGCTGGGATACGCCCGGCGGCTCCGGCAGCACGGTGTCGCCTGCCACGACTTCACCGCCGACAATACGGATCTGATAGTAGATACGGTCTGTCGAGTCGGCCCGGATGATTTCATCGGCAACCGCCGGCATGTCCAGCAGGACATCGCCGCCCGTGACCTGCACCTGCTCGGCAAGGCCGCGCGCCTCCTCCAGCATGGAGCGGTCGTAACTCGCATTAACAAAGTTCTTGGCCTGATAGAAGCCGATCACGCCACTGATGGCCATGACGATGGCCATGGGCACCAGCACACGGACGAGCAGCTTATTGCGAAGCTGGATATTTTTGGGGTTCATGGGACTTGCGCTGAATCAACCGGCAGGGGACAGGGCTTTATATAATGAAATTATCCATGACAGGAGGTTAACCATGTTCAAGCATCTGCTCGTGCCCACCGATGGCTCCGCCTTATCCGATGAAACCGTGGCCTCTGCAGTCCAGTTCGCTGCGGAAACCTCGGCGAAGATCACCTTCCTGTATGTGCGTCCCGACTACCCGGTCAGCTACTTCGGTGAAGGTGCGCTGGTCGATCCCACCACGCCGGAAAGCTTTTCCGACATGACCGAGAAAGTTGCCCAGGAAATTCTGGAGCGCAGCAGCGCTGCCGCCAAGGCGGGCGGGGTAGCCTGCGCTACCCAGTCCATGGTCAATGACCTTCCCTACGAAGCCATCATCGAAACGGCAACCAAGGAGGGCTGCGACCTTATTTTCATGGCTTCGCACGGCCGCCGCGGCTTGGTGGGGCTACTGCTGGGCAGCGAAACGCAAAAGGTATTGACTCACTCCAGCATTCCCGTGCTCGTCTATCGCAAGCCCGAATAAGGCTGAGGCTGCTGTCTTCAGGCGATGCTGGTGCCGCCCGGCTTTTGTGGGCGGGCACCAGCTTGTGCATTGATTTCGGCGGCGGGTCGCTGCAACGACCAAGTCAAGTAGCTCGATACTGCGCAAATAGCCCAGAAAGCGAGAAAGCCTACCGAGTAGGTGGCCAGTGGGCTGTAGTGCACCGGTTCGCCGAGGAAATACAGTTCCTGCGGATTCACCAGCGAGAAAAAAACCCCTTCCGCGATGCCAGCGACCAGGAAGGATGGCCAGAGTATCCACATCCACTTGTGCATGATGCCTCCTTGCATGTGCTGCACGCCGGCAAGCTTGCCGGCTCAAGAAGCTTAAGGCGAGAGCTATGGATTACCACTCGCTGTGGCGTCTATCTTAACCTCAGTCGCTGGCAGTATCACCTTGCCCAGCATACGCCAGCCCTGCTCATCGTTCTCGATCAGCAACAGCCAGTGACCTGAAGCCGGCAAATGCAAGCGGCCGCGATAGGCATCGCCCTCGCGCAGCAAGGTCTGGGTTTGATCTAGGCCCGCACGGGTCGGGTGCGACAAGGTCAGGCGTATCGCGGACGGTGCCCGGAAGTCATTTTGGTTTGAGTTAAGCACCACGCTGACCGTATCTTCTGCGGTCAGGCGAAAACTAGCTTGCAGCCGCAGCGCACGAGCGTGATCGCTGCTCGCCAGTGTCTGCTGCGCAGCCAATCCCCTACGGTAGTAGTCGTCACTGATAACCGGATCACCATGCGTATAAGCAATCCAGGCGGTGAAGATGCCGGCGATCACCACGACGGTCGGCCCGGTCATCAGAATCCACGGCCAGGGCTCGCGGTACCAGGGCTTGCGTGGGGTCAGAGGGTGAGCAAAGGTATCCATAGGCACCAACTAGGGGTCAACGTGGAATCAGGAAGGTGGCCTTTTCGCTGGCCTGCGCGTCGCCCAATAACGACTCTATCTCGAAACGTATAGGGTTGGCCCCGGCCTTGCCGCCCTCGGGTGGAACACGGACGCGCATGGTGAAGATATGTGAAGACTCTGCCGCCAGCTCAATCACATTGTCGCTGGCAAGCTCGATGCCTTTCAAACCACTCACCTTGACCGAATAGAACTGGTAATGCTCACCGACATTCATAACCTGCAGGCGGTACACATTCTCGATCAGACCGCCCTCGACCTCTCGTCCGGCCACGCCGCGGTCGCGCATGACATTCACCTTGAGCGGCGACTTGGTCATTACGCCGAACAGAAAGGCGCAAGTCACGGCTCCTAGAATGGCGCTGTAAATCAGCACGCGTGGCCGTGCCACGTGGTGCATGATCTCGTGCCACCCCCAACGCTGCGATACAGCATTCTCTGTCGAGTAGCGGATCAGGCCCTTGGGGTAGTTCATCTTTTCCATGACCTGATCGCAAGCATCAATGCAGGCGGCACAGCCTATGCACTCGTACTGCAAGCCATCGCGTATGTCGATGCCCGTCGGACAGACCTGCACGCAGATATGGCAATCAACACAATCGCCCTTGCCTACGCTGCGCGGATCAATTCCCTTCTTGCGAGCGCCGCGCGCCTCGCCACGCTCGGCGTCGTAGGTAATGACCAGGGTATCCGGATCGAACATCACACCCTGAAAGCGCGCATAGGGGCACATGTACTTGCAGACCTGCTCACGCATATGGCCGGCGTTCATATAGGTAAAGCCGCTGTAGAAGATCAGCCAGAAGCCTTCCCAGGGACCCAGGGCGAAGCGCCAGATCTCGTCCCATAGGTCCCGGATAGGTGTGAAGTAGCCGACAAAGGTAAAACCGGTCCAGACCGACAACAAGGCCCAGGTAAGGATCTTGCCGCCCTTTCGGGCGGCCTTCTCTGCCCCCATGGATGCAGCGTCAAGCTTCATGCGTGCCACGCGATCACCTTCGAAGACACGCTCGACCCACAGGAAAATCTCCGTATAAACGGTCTGCGGACAGGCATAGCCACACCAGAGGCGGCCGGCCACGGCCGTGAATAGGAAGAGGCCGAAGGCCGAGATGATCAGAAGGACGGCAAGATAGAAGACATCCTGCGGCCAGAAGACGATGCCGAAGATGTAGAACTTGCGCTCGACGATGTTGAACAACACCGCTTGCCTGTCATTCCACGGTAGCCAGCACAGGCCGTAGAAGAGTAGCTGGGTAAAGATGACCAGACCCCAGCGCCACCGTGCAAACAAGCCGCTGACTGCTCGCGGGTAAATCTTCTTGCGGACCTCGAACAGGGGCTCATCGATGTCCTCGGCAGCTGACTGCGGGACGATCGCTATGACCTTGCGATCGCCCGTGTTCGAGAGGTGGTTCTGATCGGTGTCCATGAGGCCCCGACTACTTGCCCGCCTCCGCGGCATTGCGCAGGCTCAAGCCATAGACATAGGCCGCCAGCAGATGCACCTTGTCCTCGCCGAGGAACTCACCAAAGGCCGGCATACTGTTGGTGCGTCCCTTACTGATGGTTTCGATCAGCGTGGCGTCGCTGCTACCGTAGAGCCAGACCTTGTCGGTCAGGTTGGGAGCAAGTCCGATATTGCCCTTGCCTTCGGCACCGTGACAGGCAGTACAGCCCGCACTATTGAAGACAGCTTTGCCGCGGTCAGCCTCAGGCACGTTCGGGTTAACGACACCGGACAGGGAACGCACGTAGTAAGCAACATCCTTGATCTTCTGCGGGCCCAGATGCGCAAAGGGCGGCATCACGGCATGACGGCCTTTGGTGATGGTCTCCTTGATCTGATCCGGAGAACCGCCCCACAGCCAATCAGTATCGGTGAGATTGGGAAAGCCCTTGGCACCGCGCGCATCGGAGGCATGGCACTGGGCGCAGTAATTCAGGAACATGCGCTCACCAACATCATGTGCCTTTTCGTCAGTCGCCACCACCTCGATACTCTGCGCCAGGAGCGGTCCATAGGCGGCTTTGAACTGCGCTTCGGCCGCAACCTGCTCTTCCTGATACTGACCGGCGGAAGTCCACTCCTTCTTGCCCGCATAAGTGCCAAGCCCCGGGTACAGCGCCAGGTAACCAATCGAGAACACAATGGTCAGATAGAACAACCAGCGCCACCAATTAGGCATGGGGTTGTTGTACTCCTCGAGGTTCTCGTCCCAGACATGCCCGGTCACCTGTCCCTTGGTATTGCGTGCCCGGCTTTGCATCCACAGCAGCAACACACAGAACAGAATGCCGCCGACGGTAATGACGATCACCCACCAGTTCCAGAAATTATTATTGAAGTCGCTCATTGCGAAATCCCTTATGCCTTGTGCTGCTGACGGGAGGATGTGGCGCCACTCGTCGGTAGCGGGTAGTCGTCTTCCAGTGGTATGCGCGCAGCTTCGTCGAAATCAGCCTTGCGGCGCCCCGACCATGCCCAGCAGACAATGCCGATAAAGAGCAGGAAGCTCACGACGGTGATGATGGTGCGAAGATCATTGACGTCCATGTCTGTCTCCTTATCGCGTCTGCTTGAGCGCAGTGCCCAAGCCCTGCAGGTAGGCGATCAGCGCTTCGAGTTCGGTCTTGTCCTTGATCGCGTCGTAGGCGCCGGCGATTTCCTCGTCGCTGTACGGCACACCGACCTTGCGCAAGGCGCGCATCTTGGATTGGATATGCGGCTCATCAAGCGGACGGTTCAGCCAAGCATAGGCCGGCATGTTCGACTCGGGCACGACATTGCGCGGGTTGAGCAAGTGTTCGCGATGCCAGAGATCCGAATAACGGCCGCCAATACGGGCGAGATCAGGACCCGTACGCTTGGAGCCCCATTGGAAGGGATGGTCATAGACAAACTCACCGGCAACCGAATAGTGGCCGTAGCGCTCGGTCTCGGCGCGGAAGGGGCGGATCATCTGCGAGTGACAGTTGTAGCAGCCTTCGCGGATATAGATGTCACGTCCCACCAAACGCAGTGGATCGTAAGGCTTGACCAGCTCGTTGGCCGGCGTGGTGGTGGACTTCTGGAAGAACAGTGGCACGATTTCGACTAGGCCACCGAAACTCACCGTGAGCACCGTCAGCACAATCAGCAGGCCGACGTTCTTCTCGATTTTTTCGTGTGAGAACATAAGTCTTCCCTTTAGTGAGCGGCAACAGCTGCGGGTGCAAGGACCGGCGCGTCATTGACGGCACGGCCACCGCGCATGGTCAGTACCATGTTCCACACCATCAGCAACATGCCGACTAGGAACAGGACGCCGCCGAACAAGCGTATGCCCCAGAAGCGGTAGCTCGCCTTCACGCCCTCGACGAAGGAGTAGGTCAACGTGCCGTCCGGATTGGTGGCACCCCACATCAGGCCCTGCATGACGCCGGCGATCCACATCGAGGCGATGTAGAGCACGATGCCCAGGGTGGCGATCCAGAAGTGCATCTCGATCAGCTTCTTGGAGGCCATCTCGGTCTTGCCGAACATGCGCGGCAGCAGGTAGTAGCAGCAGCCGATGGCGATGAAAGCGACCCAGCCGAGTGCGCCTGCGTGAACGTGGCCGACAGTCCAGTCGGTGTAGTGCGAGAGTGCATTGACCGTCTTGATCGACATCATCGGACCTTCAAAGGTGGCCATGCCGTAGAAGGACAGCGAGGTGATCATGAACTTCAGGATCGGGTCATCGCGCAGCTTGTGCCAAGCACCTGACATTGTCATGATGCCGTTGATCATGCCGCCCCAACTCGGCGCCAGCAGGATCAGCGAGAACAGCATGCCCAGCGACTGCGTCCAGTCGGGCAATGCGGTGTAATGCAGATGGTGGGGACCGGCCCACATATAGGTGAAGATCAGCGCCCAGAAGTGCACCACCGACAGGCGGTAGGAGTAGATCGGGCGATCGGCCTGCTTGGGCACGAAGTAATACATCATGCCGAGGAAACCTGCGGTGAGGAAGAAACCCACCGCATTGTGGCCATACCACCACTGGATCATTGCATCCTGAACACCGGCATAAGCCGAATAGGACTTGGTCAGCGAAGCTGGGACCTCTGCGCTGTTAACAATGTGCAGAAGCGCCACGGTGAGGATGAAGGCACCAAAGAACCAGTTGGCAACAAAGATGTGCGGCGTTCTGCGCTTGATGATGGTGCCGAAGAAGACAATCGCATACGAAACCCAGACAACGGCGATCAGGATGTCGATCGGCCACTCTAGCTCGGCGTACTCCTTGCCCGAGGTATAACCCAGCGGCAGGGTAATCGCGGCCAGCACGATGACCAGCTGCCAGCCCCAGAAGGTAAAGGCCGCCAGACCCGGCGCAAACAGCGGCGTGTGACTGGTGCGCTGCACACAATAGTAGGAAGTGGCAAACAGCGAGCAGCCGCCGAAGGCAAAGATCACCGCATTGGTATGCAAGGGCCGCAGACGGCCGTAGGAAAACCACTCTGCAAAGTTTAGCTCGGGCCAGACGAGCTGGGCGGCAATGATGACGCCAACCAGCATCCCGACCACGCCCCAGATCACCGTCATGACGGTGAACTGGCGCACGACCTGATAGTTATAAGCCGCTTGTTCTTGCATGCTTGCCCTCACTCACAAGGAAACACAGAGAGCACGCAAGTATCAAGCGTACCCAGACTGATAACGGAAGATACCGATGCTGTTAATGGCCACCTTGACTCAGATCAATTGCCATTCAAATCAGGCTGGTTTTGGCAATCTGACCGGGAACTATTGATGCAATCATCAATGTAGGACAGTTCCCACAAAAACCCAAATTGCATAATGGGTTTGCCAAATTCAAGACAAAAAAAGGGGCGCTGACGCGCCCCCAACCCCAACAGAGAGATTGCATGATGCGGCTCAGTCTTGGGATTGGGCTTGATCTGGGTCAAGGGATACTGTCTTGGCTGGCGATTCTTGAGCCTTTTCGGAGTCGCGCTGTACCGGCCTGTCGTCATCCATGAGGATGCGGAAACCCTCGCCCTCAAGATCCTCGAACTGGCCGCTCTTGAGCGACCACCAGAACACCACGCCGATCACGAAGACCAGCACGACGGACAAAGGCACCAGCAGGTAAAGGATGTCCATGCCGTCCATCACGCCTCCACCCCGCTCGGTTCGGCCACAGCAACGCCCACATTTGCCCCGCTCCGTTGCAGGCGCAAGGCATTGAGCACTACCAGCAAGGAGCTGGCCGACATGCCCAGCCCAGCCATCCACGGCGTCACCAGTCCGCACATGGCGAGTGGAATCGCGGTGATGTTGTAGGCAAAGGACCAGAACAGGTTCTGGCGCACCACGCCCATGGCCTTGCGGGCCAGGATCATGCTGTCCGACAGCACTGCCAGATCGTTGCCAAGCAACACCACATCGGCCTGGCTGCGTGCCAGATCGGTACCGCTGCCCATGGCAATGGACAGCTGAGCCTGGGCGAGGACCGGTGCGTCGTTAACCCCGTCCCCCGCCATCGCCACCACAGCACCTTCGGCCTGCAGTGCACGCATGGCCGCATGCTTGTCCTCCGGCAGCAGCCCGCCGCGCGCATCGCCTATGCCCAGCATGGCGGCCAGCCTGTGCACTACGGCTTCGTGGTCACCGCTGAAAATCGAGACTTTGATATCCAGTGCCTGCAGGCCTTCTATCATCTGCCGAACACCCGGCCGCAACTGGTCGCCAAGCCGGAAGGCGGCCCGCCAGCCCTGCGCATCGGCCAGCATAACTACAGTATCGCCCGCCTCATTCCATGCCTGCACCTGCGACGGCAAACCTAGACCATGCAAGCCCATGCCATAGGCGGCATTGCCCAGACGCAACTCCACACCGGCCAATACGCCACTGACCCCAGCCCCAGCCAGCGCTTGTCGTCCTTCAATCGCGGGCGGGTCCGACGCATCGGCCGCGGCAAGGAAGGCCAGCGCCAGCGGATGCTCCGAACCCCGCTCCAGTGCAGCCGCAAGTTGCAAGGCAGCTTGCGCATTGCCATCACGTGCCCAGGTCTCGAGCACGCGCGGCCGTCCCTCGGTCAGGGTGCCGGTCTTGTCGAACACAAAATGCGTCACCGCTGCCAGTGTTTCGATCGAATGGCCACGCGCTAATAACAGGCCGCGGTGGGCCAGCGTGCCGGTTGCCACCGTCAGCGCTGCAGGCGTTGCTAGCGACAGCGCGCAAGGGCAACTCACCACCAGCACCGCCACAAACACCCACAAGGCCTGCGTAGGTGCGAGCTGCCACCAGACAAGCGCAGTGATCGCTGCCAGCAACAGCAGCGCGAGGACAAAACGCGAGGCATAGTGATCTGCCAGCGTCACCAGATGCGGCCGCTCACCGGCAGCCTGAGCCATAAGCCGCTGTATCGCCGCCAGCCGCGTGGCAGCACCCACCGCAACGACGCGCATGACCAGTGGACTGCCGCCATTGAGGCTGCCGCCCACCAGGGCATCGCCAAGCTGCTTGCTCACAGGCCGGCTTTCGCCGCTCAGTAGCGACTCATCCACACGGCTGCTGCCAGAGACCACCGTCCCATCGGCCGGCACCCGCTCACCCGGCTTGATCAGCAATAGATCGCCACTGGCCAGCTCGACTACGGCAACATGTTCACCACTCAAGGTCGCCGCATCTGCCAAGCGGAAAGCCACCGCCGGCTGCGCCCTATCAATCGCCTCAATGCCACGCACCGCCTTCTGCCGCGCCATCATTTCCAGGTAACGACCGCCCAGCAGGAAGAAGACAAACATGGTGACCGAGTCGAAATAGACCTCACCACTGCCCGAGATCGTCGCCCACAGACTGGCGGCAAAGGGAGCGCCGACGCCCAGCGCTACCGGCACATCCATGCCGACGCGATGCAAGCGCAAATCACGCCAGGCGCGCTGGAAGAAAGGCGCGGCCGAATAGAGCACTACCGGCAGGGTCAGAATCAGGCTGGCCCAACGCATCAGGGACTCGATATCCGCTGTCATGTCACCGTTGGCCAGATAAACCGGCACGGCATACATCATCACCTGCATCATGCCGAAGCCAGCAACAAACAAGCGCCACAGCGCCGACTGGCGCTCCTGCTTCGCCAGCGACTCGACCTTGGCAACATCATAGGGATGGGCGCGATAACCGATCGCGGCAATCGCATCAAGGATCTGCGAGAGACGAAGCTGACGCACATCCCAGCGCACCTGTGCGCGCCGCGTCGTGTAATTGATGCGTATGGCCGTCACACCCGGCAGACGCGCCACATGCTGCTCGTTGAGCCAAACACAGGCAGTGCAGGTCAGCCCCTCCAGCACGAGGTGAGCTTCAAGCTCATGTTCTCCGACAGGACTGACAAAGCCCTTCTGCACAGCGGGGTGATCGAACAGAATGCTATCCCTCAGGTTTGCAGGGATTGCCTCACGCGGAGAGTCGGGCAAGGCGTCGCGGTGCCGGTAATAGTCGTCCAGCCCACTATCAACAATGGCCTGCGCCACCGCCTGGCAACCTGCACAGCACATGCTCCGGTCCTCGCCGCCCACCCGGACGCGCAAGTCTAGGCTCGCAGGCACAGGTAAACCGCAGTGATAACAGGCAAGCTTCATGACGACAGCTTACCCCCAGCCCCCAATGCCTTGCTTGCGCTGCATCAAGCCCACCCACTAGGCCAATTTATGCGTGTTGCATCCGCGCAAAAGAAAAAAGGCCTAGCCTGATGGGCTAAGCCTTTGAATTTACTGGTGCTGCTGACCGGAATCGAACTGGTGACCTACTGATTACGAATCAGTTGCTCTACCGACTGAGCTACAGCAGCACTGAGGGCAACATTATAACAACAATGATGCGTTACTTATCGGCCTCCGTTAATCCGAACCTTCATACCGTTTATCAGCTCCCGGTAGACTGTCCTGCACTTACTTTGCTCTACTTGAATTAACGAAAGGACTCCCCATGCGCCCCAAAATTTCTCACTTTCATCGAGGCTTTACGCTGATAGAGCTGATGATGGTCACCGTCATCATGGGTATCCTGCTAGCTATCGCGGTACCTATGTACAACGAGTATGTACTTGAAGCAAAGCTTGTCGAAGCCCAGTCAAACTTGGCCGACATGCGAATTCGGGCAGAACAGTACTTTTCTGATAATCGCACTTACCTTGCTATTGCCCCCGCCGTCA
>Ga0268257_1003274_pt1 | contig 10409 bp, 10 predicted proteins | sample AgamicAtPrz_FD_200249 | JGI IMG/M metagenome (GOLD analysis project Ga0268257, IMG submission 200249) | Agave microbial communities from Guanajuato, Mexico - At.P.rz (v2) (version 3) | ecosystem: Host-associated > Plants > Phyllosphere > Phylloplane/Leaf | place: Guanajuato, Mexico | collected...
CCCGTTCAAAATCACTTCTGATATCGGGGTGCGGGTGCCGATTACCTGGACGGCCACTGGTCGTCTGCTGCTCAGTAATTGGTCGGACAGCGCCATTCTCGATCTTATCCCCGAAGAGGATTACCGTCTGGCGAACGGGCAAGTCCTCGACAAGCAGGCATTCCTCGAAGATATTCATCGTGCCGGGCAGCAGGGATATTGCCTGACTGAAGGTTTGTCAGAGAGTTTTACCTGCTGTATGGCGGCACCGATTCGTTCCCGTAGCGGGCAGCCGGTAGCCGCTATCTGTTTTATGGTGAGTCGCGATACGCCGGAGGAGCGCCGTCAGATGCTGCTGAAAGAGCTGATCGTTTCCGGGCAAAAATTATCTGATTTCACCTGAGCCGCTATGCCATGTGGCTGGCACCCGTTGAGGATGAACTTACCGAACACACCAGTGTGGCGTGATCCCACCACGCGTTGTGATTCACGCGCGCTGCCAGCACATTTAACTGCGCTTCCTGGATCTCATGAATGAGGTCCGAAAGCGGTTTCAACGTGCGCCAGGGCTGCCCCTCTTTCAGTAAATGGTGCTTTACGGGATCATAAGCGGTTATGTCCTCAGCATACTGGGGAATTCCGCACATCGAACTGATCACCACTCGCCCTCCCGGTTTGAGCAATCGCCTCACTTCGGCGAAAAAGAGGCGGCGGGCGTCATCTATCAGGCAGTGCAGACAACTGCCATCAATAATTAATGCAAACATTGCGTCCTTACATTGCGTGAGGTGACAAACATTGCCGACAAAAAACTGTGCGCGGAGGCCTGCCTGCCGGAAACGCTCTTCTGCCCATCCGATCGCGGTTTCAGACAGATCGACGCCCCAGACAGAATATCCTCGTTCAGCAAGAGACTGCGCTGCCATGGCGCCGTTCCCACATCCCATTTCAAGTACCGGCGCGCCAGGGGGCGGGAAATACCCCTGTGAGTGAAGCCAGTTAAAGGTTTTTTCCTGCTGTTGTTTTGCCCGGGGAAAACTTTCCCCGGCCCAGGCGACAGCCCCGTTTGCCATCAGCTGCCTGTATTGTTGTTCATAGGGATTCATAGCGAAGAGGTCTTTTTACCGGCAATAATCCCCTTCACTTTATACGCCATAGGTTATTGAAATAAAGATTACGATCATGAAAAAGGAGGGGGACGGATGCGCAACTTTCCCGACTTTGCGCTCAAAACAAAGAAAGGTAACAGCCGCTGTAACTGAGCTGGAACCACCGATATTGCCTGCTCTTTGCGTATTTCTTGTTCATTCCCTTCTCCGTTCATGCAGATACCAGCCTGGTGCTGGCCTTTTGTTAACAATAAAGATATAAAGAACCCGGACATGGACATTTAGACATCTATACGTTTAGAAGGTGATATGCACGAGCAACAAGAGAATGGAGAGCTTAAGCGCACCATGAAAACCCGCCATTTGATCATGCTTTCCTTAGGCGGCGTCATTGGCACAGGGCTATTTTTTAATACCGGATACATCATCTCTACCACCGGTGCGGCGGGCACGCTGCTGGCGTATTTGATTGGCGCGCTGGTCGTCTGGCTGGTGATGCAGTGCCTTGGTGAGCTTTCCGTGGCGATGCCCGTCACCGGCGCTTTTCATATCTACGCGGCGCGCTATATTGGCCCGGCGACGGGGTATGCCGTGGCGTGGCTGTACTGGCTTACCTGGACCGTTGCTCTGGGGTCAAGCTTTACCGCCGCCGGGTTCTGTATGCAGTACTGGTTCCCGCACGTTCCGGTCTGGATATGGAGCGCCCTGTTTTGTGGGGTGATTTTTTGTCTTAACGCGATTTCGACGCGCTTCTTTGCCGAAGGGGAGTTCTGGTTCTCGCTCATTAAAGTCGCGACCATCCTCGTCTTTATCATCCTCGGGTGCGGGGTGATTTTCGGGTTTATCCCGATGAAGGATGGTTCACCTTCACCGGGGCTTGCTAACCTCACCAGTGAGGGCTGGTTCCCGCACGGCGGTTTGCCGATTCTGATGACTATGGTGGCGGTCAATTTTGCTTTTTCCGGTACGGAGCTTATCGGTATCGCGGCGGGCGAAACGGAAAATCCGCACCACGCTATTCCGGTCGCGATCCGCGCCACGATTGCCCGGTTAATCCTGTTTTTCATCGGCACCGTTTTTGTCCTTGCTGCGCTGATTCCGGCGAATGTGGCAGGGGTTGAGAAGAGCCCGTTTGTACTGGTCTTTGAAAAAATAGGCATTCCCTATGCCGCGGATATTTTTAACTTCGTCATCCTGACCGCGATTCTTTCAGCGGCGAATTCCGGGCTTTATGCTGCGGGCCGCATGCTCTGGTCGCTGGCAAACGAAAAAACGTTGCCGGGCTGTTTTGCCCGCGTCAATAAGCGTGGCGTGCCGTTGATCGCCCTTTCTGTCTCGATGCTCGGCGGCCTGATGGCGCTATTATCCAGCGTGATTGCCCCTGATACGGTGTTCGTGGCGCTTAGCGCCATTTCTGGTTTTGCCGTTGTGGCCGTATGGCTCAGCATCTGCGCGGCCCATTTTGTCTTTCGCCGCCGCCATTTACAGTCGGGCAAGCCGTCTGCGGCGTTGCAATATCGCGCACCCTGGTATCCGCTGGTTCCCGTACTTGGATTCGTGCTGTGTCTGATGGCCTGCATTGGTCTTGCGTTCGATCCGGAGCAGCGCATTGCGCTCTATTGCGGTCTGCCGTTTGTCGCCCTTTGCTATGGTGTTTATTTTCTTACCCACAAAACAAAATTGAAGGAGGCGGACTATGCCGCAGATTAACTCCCTTGCCACGCTGCTTGAACGTCATCCCTTTGTCGTGCTTGATGGCGCACTGGCCACCGAGCTTGAGGCGCGCGGTTGTAACCTTGCCGATAATCTCTGGTCCGCCAAAGTATTAATGGAAAATCCGCAACGTATTCGGGATGTGCATCTGGATTACTTCCGCGCGGGCGCGCAAATAGCCATTACCGCCAGTTACCAGGCCACGCCCGCAGGCTTTGCGGCGCGCGGGCTGACGGAGGTGCAGTCGAAAGCGTTGATTGAACAGAGTGTGAAGCTGGCAAAAGAGGCGAGTGACATTTATCGCGCAGAAAACCCCAGTGCCGGTCCGCTGCTGGTGGCTGGCTCGGTTGGGCCATACGGCGCTTATCTGGCCGATGGCTCTGAGTATCGCGGCGACTATGTGCGTAGCCACGAAGCGTTTCAGGCATTTCATCGCCCGCGAATTGACGCGTTGTTCAATGCCGGTGCCGATCTGCTGGCCTGCGAAACGTTACCTTCCTTTGCTGAAATAAAAGCACTGGCTGATCTGCTGTCCTCCGAATATCCGCATGCGCAGGCGTGGTTCTCATTTACCTTGCGTGACGACAAACACCTGAGCGATGGCACGCCGCTGGTTGAGGTGGTGAACGCGCTGTCTGCTTACCCGCAAATCGTCGCGCTGGGGATTAACTGTATTGCGCTGAGCAAAACAACCGCCGCGCTCAAACATTTGCACAGCCTCAGTGCGCTGCCGCTGGTGGTCTACCCTAACTCCGGGGAAACTTACGACGCTGTCACCAAGGCGTGGCATGCGCACGGCGATAGCTGCGGATCTTTAGCGGCACAGTTGCCCCAGTGGTTAGAGGCGGGCGCGAGACTGATTGGCGGATGCTGCCGGACAACGCCACAGGATATTGCCGCACTGAGTGAGCGCCGCTGACGGCAGTTTCATCGCAACGTCCCCCTTCGTTCCATGCATAAAAAGGCAGTCCGTAAGTACATCCGGACTGCCTTTTTCATTGTCAATAATTCTTCTGAAGATAATTATTGACCAGGTAGAACGATCGTTCTACCATTATCCCATGAACAAGAAAACGACCGATACCCGAGAAAAAATCCTGACTACCGCCGAGCAATTGATCTATCGGAACGGAATCCATGCCACCGGCATGGACCTTCTGGTCAAGACCTCCGGCGTAGCAAGGAAAAGTATTTATCGCTATTTCGCGACCAAAGATGACGTGGCCGCCGCCGCGTTGAATGAACGTGATGAACGCTGGATGCAGTGGTTCAGAACGGAATCTGATAAAGGCGAAACTCCCCAGCATCGCATTTTGAACATGTTCACGGTGCTCAAGGGCTGGTTTGAGTCAGAAGGCTTTCGGGGTTGCGCATTTATCAACACCGCCGGAGAAGTAGGAGACCCGGCAGACCCCGTTCGCCAGATAGCAAAACTGCATAAACAAAAATTGCTCGATTACGCGCTGGAACTCACCGAGCAATTAAACATTGAGCAACCGGCAGCACTGGCCAGACAGTTGCTGATTCTGATCGAGGGCGCTATCACCACGTCCTATGTGATGGGCGATAGCAGCGCCGCCGACAGCGCCAGGGACGTTGCGAAACTCTTGCTGGAACAGGCCTCTTCTTAAGGCCTGAGTATCAAAAAACGGTTTCTACTGATAAATCCATTTTTACAGGAGGCTTCACCATGCCCGCTACACAAACTCGCCCGCCACTGCCACCTTTCACTCGCGAGTCGGCGATTGAGAAAGTCCGGCTCGCTGAAGATGGCTGGAACAGCCGCGATGCCGAAAAAGTCTCGCTGGCGTATTCACTGGATACCAAATGGCGTAACCGCGCCGAGTTCGCCAATAATCGTGAAGAAGCGAAAGCCTTCCTCGAACGTAAGTGGAAAAAAGAGCTGGAGTACCGTCTCATCAAAGAGTTATGGGCGTTTGACGGTGACCGCATCGCTGTCCGGTACGCTTATGAGTGGCGCGATGACTCCGGTAACTGGTTCCGCTCTTACGGCAACGAAAACTGGGAATTTGGTGCAGATGGGCTGATGCATCATCGCTACGCGTGTATCAATGACATGCCGATTAAAGAAAGCGAACGCAAGTTCCACTGGCCACTGGGGCGTCGTCCGGATGATCATCCGGGTCTGTCGGAGCTGGGTCTGTAAATTTGTCGGTTATCTCGTGAAAAGCCTCCGACTACTGTCCTGGTCGGAGGTTTTTTCTTAACTCCACTTATTAACCCCAAGAGATCATTCAGTTGAGGCTAATGGCGTCTGGTCGTAACGTGAGGCAAGTTTGTCGAGAAAAGTGAATAACATCCTGTTCATTTCACTGTAGTCATTGGCCCGTAATTCGTCCGGGGACTGGACAAAACGAAAGTCTGCGGCCCGCTGTAACTCCGTTTCGGAATGGGCAATTAATAATTCGACCACCTCCGGTGTCAGTTCCATGTGGCACTGAAACCCGTAAACCCGTTCAGAATAAGCCACTATCTGGCGTGGGCATCCTTCGCTCCAGGCGATAATTTCCGCCTCGGGCGTAAGCCCCGGCATATCGTTATGCCAGTGACCAACGTCAAGCGTATTGCCGAAGTGAGAGAACATTTCGCTCCTCGCACCCTTATCGGTCATAAAAATGGGAAACTTGCCTATCTCTTTTTCCGGGCTGTGAGCAAAGGGGGCACCCAATGCTTCGCCGATCAGTTGAGCGCCCAGGCAGACTCCGATGATGGCTTTACCTGCACACACCGCGGAGGCAATAAGAGCCTGCTCAGCTTTGGCATCAAAATGAGCGCATTCTTCCACGGTGACGGAAGGATCCTGCGGGCCGCCCATGATGATCAGCAGATCGATGTCCCGTGCATTTTCGGGGAGTTTTTGGCCCGCATAAACACGGGAAAAGGTGATCTCATGGCCACGACTTCTGGCCCAGCTTTCGTAAGCGCCGGGCGCTTCGAAACGTTCATGCACAATAAAATGTACTCGCATAGGCGTATCTTCCTGTAATGCTTGTGACAAACTGAATGACGCGCACGTTACCCCGCCGAAAGGGTCGCTCGGGTAACGTCAGCGGAATCATGGTAAACAAGAGGTCCTCATCTGAAATGCCAGTAAGCATTGATAAAGCGCCAAGACATGATGAAGCGACGGGGTGGTCGGTAACGGCAATTTCTTACCGGCGGGGGGAGGTGGATCCCCCTCATTACCATCTGGAAGGGCAGCTATTATTTGCTATCAGAGGCGTTATGTTGGTTGAAACCGCTGACAGACAGTGGGTTATTCCCCCGCAGCGCGCCCTCTGGATCCCACCGCTGATGGTTCACTCTTACAGCGTTCTCTCCTGTACGGAATTACGTGCGGTCTACGTCAGCAGTAGCCTTATTGCCGAGTGTACAAACTTCAGCAGGAACAACCAGGTTCATACCATTAACGCAACTCCGCTGGTGAAGGCGTTAATAAATGGCCTTTTTACCGGTGAACATAACGGTTCGATAAAGCGAAAAATGGCGCTTTTACTGCTGGAGATTCTCAGCGAGTCGCCTTCCGGGGGCGCGGAACTTCCCATGCCGCGCGATGAGCGTTTACTCCGCGCGGCAAGAGAACTGATGATCAGCCATCGCTGGGAAGCGTCTCTTATTGATATGGCTGATATTGCGAACATGTCGGAACGGACTTTTTCCCGCCAGTTTTTACGTGACACCGGATTCAGCTTCAGAACATGGAAACAGCGAGCCAGAATATACGCATCCCTGGATCTTCTCGCTGATAACGTGCCCGTTAAACAGATCGCCTATCAACTCGGCTTTTCATCTCCTGCTGCGTTTTCTGCTGCCTTTCGTTCAGTGATGGGCGCAACACCCGGCGCGTTTTGATCTGACGGCGGCGCGCTACATAACGCCTTTCAGCGTGAATGTCGGCTCCTCGTGCAACGCAGGCATATGCGTTTGAGAAGCCCCATTTTGACGCCTGAAAACGCCCGGCGGAACGCCCACATATTGCGTGAAGGCCACGTTAAAGGCGCTTGCTGACTGATAGCCGATGTGAAAGGCAATCTGTTCGATTTTCTCTTTGCTGCTTACCAGCGCTTTCTTTGCTAACGACATGCGCCAGAAGAGAAGATATTGCCCTGGCGGCATGCCGACCGTCTCATTGAACGCGGCGAAAAAAGCGGAGCGGGACATTGCGGCGTGGCGGGCGAGCTGCGCGATTTGCCACTCATCGCCCGGTTTTTCATGCATGAGATGCAGCGCGACGGCGATCTTTTCATGTTGCAGCCCCTTCAGGATGCCCGCCGTTTGCGGCAGTTCAGGGTTACTGCGTAACGATTCCACTAACAGCAGCTGTAAAAGATGCATTAACACCACGTCGCGCCCGGGGCGCCTGGCCCGGCTTTCCTCACGGAGAAGTTCAAGCAAGGTGACGAAACGTCGCTGCCCTTTAATCAGGATCTCGCTTGGCAGTAAAGAGACGATGAGTTGTTTATCCGGGGTATCGAATTCACAATGGCCGACATGCATGACCAGATCGGCTGGCCCGCTTGCTGCGCCAATTCTCACATGCCCTTCGCTGATCATTGTTGGCATTGTGATTTCCGTGGGGCTGGATCTGCCCGCGTTGGTGTTCTCGAAAGAGTAAGCGGCGGGTATCAGAATAAAATCACCGGCAACCAGCAACTTTGGTCCTTGCCCGTTCACATTGATCAAGCATTCGCCTTCCAGCACGGCGCAGTAAAAAGCCTCTCCGCCAGACTCGCGAACAATACGCCACTCTCCGCGCCCCTCAACGAGTTTTGCATGCGACGGTTTGGGATTGAGCAGGGCTACGATATCGGTCAACGGATCTGACATTGGACGATCTCTAAAGTTTGCGGGACTTTTGATTATATATTGTCCGAATAGCGGCGGCTATGATCGCTGCTCTTGCCATGAAAGAGGATCAAATATGCCTACTGTACTGATTACCGGTTGTTCTTCTGGCTTTGGCCTTGCCGCCGCAAAACTGTTTTTACACCAGGGCTGGGACGTGATTGCCACGATGAGAACGCCTGATCCGAGCTGTCTGCCGGAAAGCGACAAGCTGACGATTTTGCCGCTCGATATTACTTCCGCGCAGAGTATCAGCCATGTGGTGAAAGAGGCGGGCGCGATTGATGTGTTGGTGAATAATGCGGGTTTTGGTGCGCCTGTACCGGTCGAACTCACCTCTTTTGCCACTGCGCAGCAGTTAATGAACACCAATGTCCTGGGGACATTGTCCTTAACGCAGGCGTTTCTGCCGCTGATGAGAAAGGCCAAATCCGGCGTCATCATCAATGTCTCTTCGTCCGTGACGACCAAAGCGATGCCGCTGATTGGGCTTTATCGCGCCAGTAAAGCGGCGCTGAATGCATGGAGCGAGTCATTGTCCCTTGAGGTCAGGCCTTTTGGTATTCGTGTTCATATCGTGTTACCGGGGCGCTCGCCGGAAACGAAGTTTGGCGAGAATGCGCGCGCGCATTTTGCCGGGATGGACGATCCCGCCTACGGGCAAATGGTGAAGGAGTTTATCCAGAGCGTGGGCGATAGCAACTCGCCCGTGACGCATGCTGATGATGTCGCGAAGGCCATTTTTGCCATTGCTCACGATGCAAATGCGCCGCTGTACACCGCAGCGGGTGAAGATGCCGAATTGTGGCTGAAAGAGGCGCAGCAGCATTCACCTTTCTCTTACTGATGACGCCGAACGAAGAGCATGCCAGGGATTTCCTACCCGGCGATTTCCTACCCGGCATTCGCCGCCTGGTGCAGGAGATTGCTCCTGCACCAGGCGATTAAAGCTGAACGGCATCCTCAAGAGCCGGAAAGGCGGTATCCCGTACCGGCGCGGGAAACGGTCGCAAACCCAGCCTGGCCGAGGTGCATGCCCGCAATAAGCAGTTTTTCCCGTGCGGCTTGCGCCAGGATTTTTTGGCGGGTTGCTTCGGCCAACGCGGGATCGGCATCAAACAGAATGCTCACCGCCGGTTGTGCCGTCTGAATATGCGGGTAATGGACGATGTCGCCCCAGATAAGTAAGCTTTTTCCCTCCGAGTCAATGCGAAACCCGCTATGCCCTGGCGTGTGGCCCGGCAGCCATACCGCAGAAATGCCCTCCGTTATGGTGCCCTCGCTAAATAAGCGGACGTTCCGTGCATAAGCCTCTAACGTCTGGCGCGCCAGCATAAAATTACGTTGGCTGCGTTCGCTGGCTGTTTTTCGTTTTTCATCATCCCGCCAGTAATCCGCTTCGCGATGGTGCAGGAGAAGTTCCGCATGTGGAAAGACCGGTTGCTTGTCGGCATCAAGCAGGCCGCCAATATGGTCCGGATGGCCGTGCGTTAATAACACGGTGTCCACGTCGTTGTGGCTGATTCCGAGGGCGGCGAGGTTGGCTTTAAGCTGCCCGCCCGCGTTGTTCAGCCCTCCGGTACCGGCGTCAACCAGAATGGTTCGCCCCCGCCCGCGAATGAGATAGCCGTTGATATGGATATTACCGGGTTCAGCGATTCCGGCGCGATGCTGAATGAAGGCGGCATCCTCTGTGGTAATACCTGACAATAACTCCAGGCTGGCGGACATATTGCCATCACTCACCGCCGTGACCTGAAAATCGCCAATTTGACGTGATGGAAAGGTAAGAGGGTGCATAGATACCTCAGGATTAGTTTTTGGCGTACGGGGACGGGGCAGGGGATCCAAAGCAGCGAATCCGCTTAATGACGTTTAATCATGCTATAAGGTGTATTCCGCTCTGAAAATCGACAATATTTCATTGTTTAGTGACATTAACTCACTAAGCGGCGTTATCAGCACAGAGGAAAGGCTCTTTTATGCGCAGAAAAATACCCAGTAGCACTTCCCTGCAGGCTTTTGATGCCGCCGCAAGGCACGGCAGTTTTGCTCGCGCCGCAGAGGAGTTATCCCTGACGGAAGGGGCCATTAGCCGTCAGATTGCCCGCCTTGAATCGTTGCTGAATTGCAGACTGTTTGATCGTACGGGAAGCCGCGTAAAGCTTAATCCCGCAGGCGCACGCTATGCGCGTCATGTCCACGAAACGCTGGCGCGGCTCGAAAGGGATACCCAATACATCATGGGGCTGCCAGAGGGAAATAAGAGTCTGGATATTGCCGTGCTGCCGACCTTTTCCAGCCGATGGCTGATCCCGCGCCTGGGCAGATTCAGATCATTGCACCCGGACATAACGGTAAATATTGCGGCCAGTACCGACCCTTTTATTCTGAGCGGCAGTGGCTTTGACGCCGTGATCCATTTTGAACATCCCGCATGGACCGGCATGCGCATACAGTTTCTGTTTCAGGAAAAGCTGGTTCCGGTGTGCCACCCCGCGCTGTTATCGCAAGGTGACGTTGATCACCAGTTAAACGCGCTGCCACGGATTCACCGACGGCAGAATCCGGACGCGTGGCATCTGTATGCCCGAGAAAGTCACATAAATCTGGATAATCCAGCGCTGGGAGTGCGGTACGACCTGCATGAAATGGCCATCGCTGCCGTTATGGCGGGGCAAGGTGTGGCGCTGGTACCCCGCATGTATATCGAAAATGAATTGCGGCGCGGTCTGCTTGTTT
>Ga0268257_1003279_pt1 | contig 10401 bp, 10 predicted proteins | sample AgamicAtPrz_FD_200249 | JGI IMG/M metagenome (GOLD analysis project Ga0268257, IMG submission 200249) | Agave microbial communities from Guanajuato, Mexico - At.P.rz (v2) (version 3) | ecosystem: Host-associated > Plants > Phyllosphere > Phylloplane/Leaf | place: Guanajuato, Mexico | collected...
CGGCCATCGTCGCGATCAGCAGCAACAGGAAGCCGATCAGCGTGCCGTCGAGCGAGCGGTCGGCGAGGCGCCCGCCCGCGATGTTGCCGATCGAGAAGCCGACGCCGATCAGCACGAGCATCGCGGTCACGAAGCCGGGCGTGGCGCCCGTCAGGTGGGCGAGCGTTGGCGCGACGTACGTATAGAGCGTGAACATCGCGCCGGCGCCGAGCACCGTCGTCGCGAGCGCGCCGAGCACGACCGGGCGCGTGAGCACGGAGAGTTCGGCGCGCAGGTCCGGCATCTTGCCGGCTTCGCCCTTCGGCAGCGCGGCGAACAGGCCGGCGATCGCGACCAGGCCGAGGCCCGCGGTCGCCGCGAACGACATGCGCCAGCCGATCATCTGGCCGAGCCAGGTCGCGGCCGGCACGCCGCCGACGTTCGCGATCGTCAGCCCCATGAACATCGTCGCGACCGCGCTGGCCTGCTTGTCGCGCGGCACGAGGCTCGCCGCGACCACCGAGCCGAGCCCGAAGAACGCGCCGTGGTTGAGGCTCGTCACGAGGCGGGCGAGCAGCAGCGTCGTGTAGTCCGGTGCGGCGGCCGACAGCAGGTTGCCGATCGTGAAGATCGACATCAGCGCGATCAGCGCGGAGCGGCGCGACCAGCGCGCGAGCAGCAGCGTCATCAGCGGCGCGCCGACCATCACGCCGATCGCATACGCGCTGATCAGCATGCCGGCTTGCGGAATCGACACGTGCACGCCGTCGGCGATCACGGGCAGCAGGCCCATCGGCGAGAACTCGGTCGTGCCGATGCCGAACGCGCCGGCGGCGAGCGCCAGCAGCGGCAGCGCGGCGCTGCCGCCGGGGCGGGGCGGAGAGGAAGTCGTGGGGTTCACGCGGCGGGCTCCTGTAAGCGGGGGACAACGGCACGAAGCCATTGAGGACAGTGCGAAGTGTGCCTGCATTACTTTTGCGGAAAAAGCAGCATCCGGACGAAATTATCTTGATTCCATGTCAACAATGCAGCGCGTGGGCGACGTGAGCGGCGTGACCCATGCGCCGTGCTTCGGCGGGATGGGCGCACGACGGCGATTTTCAGAAAGCTTTCCGCAACGAGTGAACGCGCGGTTTCCGGGGAGATCGCCGCCGCTCAGGGGCGCTTCGCGGCCGATCCGTGACCGGCCGGGGGCAATGCTCGGGAAGTCGTCCGGCGACCGTGAAATGACACGCGGCTGGCCTGTCCGGACGCATTGCCCGGCGATAGGCGATCGCCCGGGGCCGGTGTCGCGCAATGGCGGGAAAGCCTTTCACTGCAAGGCGCAGCAGCAAAAAAGCCCCGACCACAGGGGGACCGTGGCCGGGGCGGAAACGCATCCTCTCTTTGGCACGAGGGGTGGATGCGCGCGCAGTATATTTCGGGCCAGGACGATTCGAATCGGCGTTAAACGGCCGTTTTGGGTGCCAATTTGAAAATAGCGGTGTCGTGGCGTCGTCCGTCGGCGTTCTGAACGATTTTTCGGTGACGCGGCTGTGTCGTTTAGGGTGCAATAACAGCGAAAACGGCGAGATCGCGGAATGGCGATTCCGTCCGTCGGCCGGCGCCGCCAGTCGCATCGCATGACCGCGCGCCGATGCGTCCGGCGTACGTTCAGCCCGGTTCGCCGGCCGCGTCGCGGACCGCCGCGAGGAACCGCGCGATGACGGGCGACGGGGCCGCCGCAGCGCCGTCGAACACGCACTCGATGTCGAAGCGGCTCGCGAGTTCGTCGAGCGCGACGAGCCGGACCGTGCGCGGGCAGGTTGGCGATGCGCTTTCCGGCACGAACGCGCAGCCCATGCCGGCCGCGACGAGGCCGATCAGCGTCGGGATGTCGCTGCCAACCTGCGCGATGCGCGGCGTGAAGCCGGCCTGCTGACACTGCGTCATCAGGAATCGGTGGTGCGCGGCGGAGCGCTGCGCATCGAACCAGACGAATGGCGCGTTCGCGACGTCGGCCAGCGTGCGCGGCGCGACGAAGCGGCCGCCCGACGGGGCGGGCATCGCGAGCACGAAGCGGTCGCTCAGCAGCCGCACGCCCGTCAGGTGCGGCGCTTCCTCGCGACGCCACGCCATGATCCCGACGTCGAGCTGGCCGCGCATCAGCGCGCTCGCCTGTTCGGCCGACAGCATCGGCGCGATCGACAGTTTCACGTCCGGGCACGCATCGCGAAACGCCCTGAGGACGTTCGCGACGACCGGCAACGGCAGGCAGTTCGGCAGCGCGCCGAGCCGCAGTTCGCCGAGCTGGCCGGCCGCGCTGCGCAACGCGCGCTCGCGGCTGTCCTGCAGCATCGCGAGCAGGCCGGTCGCATCGTGCAGGAAGCTCGTGCCGGCTGCCGTGAGCGTGACGCCCGTCGCGCGACGGATCAGCAGCGGCGTGCCGATCGCGTCCTCGAGCTCGCGGATCTGCCGCGACAGCGCGGGTTGGACGATGCCGGCCGCGCGGGCGCCGGCCATCACGCTGCCGGCCTCGGCGACGGCGACGAAGTAGCGCAGGTGACGCAGTTCGATCTGGCGCATGCGGTGTCCGGTCGGATGGTTGGATATGCCTGTAGAGCATAGCAAACGCCATCCGATGGTATTGGAAAGCATGGCGGGCCTGCCGTACGATGGCCGTCATTGCCGCATTCGCTTCGTCGCGAGTCGCGTGCGTTTCCTTCGTCCTCATCGCGTTCCGTCCCATGCCGCTTCATATCCCGACCCCTTATATCCGCTCGCCGATCGCGTCCCGCCGGCTCGGCAGGACCATCCGGCTGAAGCTCGACGCGCTGCAGCCGTCGGGCTCGTTCAAGCTGCGCGGCATCGGCGCCGTGTGCGAGGCGCGCCATGCAGACGGGGCGCGGCGGTTCGTGTCGTCGTCCGGCGGTAACGCGGGCATCGCGGTCGCGTACTGCGGCCGCGAACTCGGCGTGCCGGTGCGCGTCGTCGTGCCGGAAAGCACGTCGGCGCGGGCGCGCGAGCTGATCCGCGTCGAAGGCGCGGAACTCGTCGTGCACGGTGCGAGCTGGGCCGAGGCGAATGCGTTCGCGCAGTCGGCGCTCGGCGAGCACGACGCGTTCGTGCATCCGTTCGACGACCACGTGCTGTGGCAGGGCCACGCGACGATGATCGACGAGATGGCGGCGGCCGGCCCGAAGCCCGACGCGGTCGTGCTCGCGGTCGGCGGCGGCGGTCTGCTGTGCGGCGTGCTCGAAGGGCTGGCGCGTAACGGCTGGCACGACGTGCCGGTCGTCGCGGCCGAGACGGCGGGCGCCGACTGCTATGCGCGCTCGGTCGCGCAGGGGCGTCCGGTCGAACTGGCGGCCATCGCGAGCATCGCGACGACGCTCGGCGCGAAGCGGCCGTGCGACGCGGCGGTCGAATGGGCGACGCGCCACGCGATCCATCCGGTCGTCGTGTCCGATGCCGACGCGGTGGCTGCGTCGCTGCGGTTTCTCGACGAACACAGGATCGTCGTCGAGCCCGCGTGCGGCGCGGCGCTGGCCGCGCTGGAGCGGCCCGTGCCGGTGCTCGCGTCGGCAGCGGACATCGCGGTGATCGTCTGCGGCGGCGTGACCACGACCGTCGAGCATCTGCAGACGCTGCGCGCGACGTTGGGGTAGGCGGGGGGCGCCCGCAAGCAGCACAGTCGCGAGACGGCGGATCGCCTGCGATCGTCGCGTGGGGTGACGGCGGGCCTGGGTCGCGTGTGGCCAACCGCGACGCGTCGACGTTGCCTTTCCGGCAATCCCGCGCGGCCATGCGCGGCCGGCTTACGGCCGAATGGTCAGAGACGACTTCAGGAGGGGAAGGGGGCGTGCCGTCGCGCTGCGGCGCATGCGGCCGGGCGCGACGATACGGGAGCGCGATCAGTTCGCGGTGGGTGCGCTCGCGCCGGACGGCGCGGACGATGCGACGGGGTTGGCGGTAGCCGGCGCAGGCGATGCGCTCGGCGGCGTCGATGCCGATGCCGATGTCGATGCTGCTGACGAAGGCGCGGGCGCGGCCGATGACGGCGTGGCGGCGGCCAGCGGCGCCACCGGGCCCGACACGGATGCAGGCGCGGAAACCGGCGCGCTGGCCGATACCGCCGTCGAACCGGAGGTCGACGAAGGTGCCGGGGCGGTTGTCGGACCGGAAACCGGCGCGGGCGCCGAAGCGGGCGCAGCAGCCGACGCGGGCGTCGGGGCCGAGGCGGGCGCCGAACCGGCAGCCGGAGCCGGTGTGGGCGAGGGGGCAGATGCAGGTGCCGGCCCCGAAGCCGGCACCGGCCCGGACGCCGCCGCCGGCGCGGCAGCGCGCATCGCAGCCGGCGCCGCGGCGGCCGATGCCGCGGCCGGCACGGCATTCGCGCCCGACCCCGGCGCGACACCCGGCGCCGACAGCGGCACCGGCGCCGCGGGCGGCGTCGGCACGACCGGCGTCGTCATCTTCATCGGTTCGCCCTGCGGCGTCGGCGCGGGCTCGGGCAGCGGCGCGACGGGCTCCTTCTCGGCGGCCTTCACGGTCGCGCGGTCGCGGCGCGCCGGGTCGATCTTCAGGAAATGGTCGACGAGCGTGAAGAAGCGCTCGTAGAACACGCCGGCGGGAATCGTCTCGCTCGCGGTCTTGACGAGCGCGTCGTCGCTCGACCCGATCGGCAGCGACAGCGAGCCGAACACGCTGAGGCCCACGCTGGCCGACGTATTCGATTTCTTCAGCGTATAGCGGTCCTGCACCGCGTTCACGTACGCGATGCTCGATGCGCCGTCCGCCGTCGCGTCCGCGCACACGACGTGAAACTCGATCACGACGTGCATGTCGTTGCTGGGCTGGAAATTCTTGCTGCCATCGACCGCGTCGTTGCGCGACGACGACACCACGTAGCCCTGGCTCAGCAGCGCGCGCCGCGCGGCCTCGCAGGCCGCGTCGGATTTGGCGTGGAACGTATGCGCATACGGGCTGCTGGTCGCGTCGAACTGTTCCTGCTGGTAGATCGGCTTGGGCGGCGACGAGCATGCCGCCAGCACGGTCGCGACCGCGAGCGCGCACGAAACGGAAAACAGGCGAAATCGGTTGTGCATGGCGTCTTTCAGAAGGCTCGGCGAGAGGCGGCGCAAGGGGAGTGCCCGGATTGATGCGTGCGCACATCTCGTATGGCCGGGGCGACATTATAGTTTCGTTTGATGTCGCGCTCGCTTCAGTCGGCCGGCGCGCCGCGCGCCGCGGCCAGCAACTGCGACGTCAGCGGATGATGTTCGCCGCGCCGCGAGCGGATCGCATGGATCTCCTCGGTCACGTCGCCTGCCCGCCCGAGCCGCCTGAGCCCGCGCAACAGCGACGCATCGTTCGCGCCGAGTTCGCTCAGCGGAAACACGCCGAGGCCGCGCGCCGCGAACACGGCCATCAGCGCGCTGTCCTCGAACTCGCCGGCCACGCGCGGCACGATCCGCTCGCTTTCCAGCCACCGGTCGAGACGCGCGCGCAACGCCGAATGCGCGGTCGGCAGCAGCACCGGCAGGTCGGCCAGGCACTGCGGAAAGCGCTGCCGCGCGGCCGGCGTGACGAGCGCCGCGGGCCCGTACCAGTCGACCGGCGAGGCCACGAGCCGCTCGCTCGTCACGCGCAGGTTCGACCCCGATGGCGCGCCCTGGCCAGCCAGCACGAGATCCAGATGATGCAGCGCGAGTTCCGCGAGCAGCGCGTCGTGCTCGCCCTCGTGGCACAGCAGCCGCAGCGTGGGCGTGTCGAGCACCGGTGCGAGGATTGCGTGCGCGGCGAGCTTGGAGATGCCGTCCGCGAGGCCGACCGCGAGCCGCACGGTCGGCTGGCTGGCCGCCGCGCGCACGTCGTCGGGGATCTGTCGCCCCATTTCGAAGATGATTTCCGCGCGCGCAAAGGCGGCCTGCCCGGCGTCGGTCATCGCGACGCCGCGCCCGGCCGGGCGCAGCAACTGGTGCCCGAGCGATTTCTCCAGCTCGCGCACCTGCGCGCTGATCGTCTGCACGGCCATGTCGAGCCGCTCGGCCGCACGCGCGAAGCCGCCTTCCTTCACGACGACCCAGAAATAGTACAGATGGCGAAAATTCAGCATCGGCGCGCGATATATCGGAAAAACCGAACCTAAAGTCATATTCTCGCTGATTTTTACGAACTCCGGGGCAATCTATCATCGGGCTTTCCACTTTCGTATCGGCCCATCCCATGGACTATTTGCTGACGCTTGCCGCCGACCCCGCCGTCTGGGCCGCGCTCCTGACGCTCGTCGTGATGGAAGTCGTGCTCGGCATCGACAACCTGATCTTCATCTCGATCCTCAGCAACAAGCTGCCCGAAGCGCAGCGCGCCCGCACGCAGCGCCTCGGCATCGCGCTCGCGCTGGTGATGCGCCTCGCGCTGCTCGGCAGCGTCGCGTGGATCGCGAGCCTGACCGAACCCGTGTTCACGCTGTTCGGCCATGCGTTCTCGTGGCGCGACATGATCCTGCTGTCGGGCGGCCTGTTCCTCGTATGGAAGGCGACCACCGAGATCCATCACCACGTGTCGCACGACGGCGACGGCGCGGGCGGGGCCGCCGGCGCGGCCGGCCTGACGGTGTGGGCCGCGATCGGCCAGATCGTGATGCTCGACATCGTGTTCTCGATCGACAGCATCGTGACCGCGATCGGCATGACCGAGCACGTTCCGATCATGTTCGTCGCCGTGATCGTCGCCGTGACCGTGATGCTGTTCGCCGCGCAGCCGCTCGCACGCTTCATCGACCGCAACCCGACGATCGTGATGCTCGCGCTGTCGTTCCTGGTCGTGATCGGCATGACGCTGATCGCCGAAGGGTTCGGTTCGCACGTGCCGAAGGGGTACATCTACGCGGCGATGGCGTTCTCCGCGTTCGTCGAGGGCATGAACATGCTGGCGCGGCGCGCGAAGGCGAAGCGGGCGGCGCATGGGGCGCGCGACTGAGCCGGCGCGCGTGACTCCGGCCGCCGCGGCGGCCGGCTCGCGCGCCTCATCCGGCATCCCGATGAAATTCGTACGGAAAGGAGAAATGCGATGAAATGTCCTGTCTGCAAGACGCCCGACCTGCTGATGGCCGAGCGCCAGTCGATCGAGATCGATTACTGTCCGACCTGCCGCGGCGTGTGGCTCGATCGCGGCGAACTCGACAAGCTGATCGCCCGCGAAACCGGTGACGCGCCGGCCCGTCGCGACGCCGCGCCGGCGCCGCACGATGCGCACGCGCCGCGTGGCCGCGATGAGGGTTGGGGCCGCGACGGCCGCTCGCACGACGCGCGTGACCGGCACGACGGCCGGCGTCGCAAGAAGTCGGTGTTCGACCTGTTCGATTTCGATTGAAGCTGCGGTCCGCGCGCCTGAACGCGCGCGACCCGATGCAAAAAATCCCCGCCCGGCATCGCGCCGGGCGGGGATTTTTCATGCGCATCGCGTCAGGACACGCGTCAACCCTTACGCATTGCCGGCCGTCACGTCGATGCGGCGCGGACGCGTTTCCTCGCGGCGCGGGATCGTCAGCGTCAGCACGCCGTCGCGCAGGTTCGCGTCGATCCGCGACGTGTCGAGGTCGGCGCTCAGCACGAACGACCGTGCATAGCGCGTCGCGCGCACTTCCGCGTGTCGCACGCGCAGGTCGGCCGGCGTATCGATGTGCGTCGCGGCTTCGATCGTCAGCGTCGTGTCGTGTACCTTCACGTCGAGGTTGTCGCGCGGCACGCCGGGCAGGTCGGCCCGCAGCGTGACGCCGCGCGCGTCCTCGACGATGTCGACGGACGGGGTGATCGCGGGCCGGCGCGCGGCTTCGGCGGCGGCAGCGTGAACGGTGCTCGGTTGGCGTTCGGCCAGGGTCGGGTTCGTGTTCATGTCGGTATTCCTGAAGATTACTGAATGGTGATCGCACGCGGCTTCGATGCCTCGCGCCGGCCGACGCGAATCAGCAGGCAGCCGTTTTCGTAACGGGCGCTGACCTGGTCGGGGTCCGCGTCGCGCGGCAGTTCGACCACGCGGCGGAACGCGCCGTGAAAGCGCTCCTGCGCATACGTGCGCACGTCGTCGCCTTCGGTGCGCGGCGCCGGTTTGCGCTCGCCGCTGATCGTCAGCAGATCCTTGTCGATCGACACGTCGAAGTCGGCCGCGGCCATGCCGGGTGCGAACGCGACGATCTCGATCGCATCGTCGGTGGCGCCGACGTTGAGTGCGGGAAACGCGCCAGCGCGCCCCGCACGGATGCCGGCCGGGCGTTCGCCGAGCAGGCTCGTCATCTGCCGCTGCACGCGGGCGAATTCGTCGAACAGGTCATAGCCGTGATGGATACCGCTCATGTTGGTCCTCCTGAACAGGGAACGCGGGAGACGTGACGGCGCGTCGCCTGCGGCGGGCGCGACGGGTGGCTCCACGGGGTCGATACGGGGCGGTGCGTTGCATGCGGCACTGCCCGACGACGCTTAATTAGTGGCCGCCGTCGCGCATTTCAAGAGGGAATCTGCAATCTGCGTCGACGTCAGCGCGCGGGATTCGATGCGACAATCGCCGCGACATATCCGCAGACCCACCACACGGGACAACCATGGACATTCGACGTATCGCGATCGTCGGCGCCGGCGTGATCGGCGCGAGCTGGGCCGCTTTCTACCTGACGCAGGGCTTCGACGTCGTCGCGACGGACCCGGCGCCGCAAGCCGACGCGCGGCTGCGCGACGCGCTCGCCGCATTCCTCGGCGAGCGGGCCGCCGAACTTTCCGCGCGGCTGTCGTTCGACGCCGATCTCGTGCGCGCGCTGGACGGTGTCGACTTCGTGCAGGAGAACGGCCCCGAGCGACTGGACCTGAAGCGCGCGCTCTATCGCCAGATGGACGACGTGCTGCCCGCGCACGTGCCGATCGCGTCGAGCTCGTCGGGCCTGAAGATGTCCGATATCCAGAGCGCATGCGCGAAGCATCCGGAACGCTGCCTGATCGCGCATCCGTTCAATCCGCCGCACCTGATCCCGCTCGTCGAGCTGGTCGGCGGCGACGCAACCGGCCAGGACGTGATCGCGCGCGTGAAGCAGTTCTACGATGCGCTCGGCAAGCAGACGATCGTGCTGAACAAGGAGATGACCGGCCACGTCGCGAACCGGCTCGCGGCCGCGCTGTTCCGCGAGGTGTATCACCTCGTCGGCGAAGGCGTCGTGAGCGTCGCCGATGCGGACAAGGCCGTCGCGTGGGGCCCCGGCCTGCGCTGGGGGTTGATGGGGCAGTGCCTGACCTATCACCTCGGCGGCGGCGCGGGCGGGATCGCGCACTTCCTCGAACACCTGTCGGGGCCGATCACGAGCTGGTGGGACGACCTCGGCACGCCGTCGTTCGATCCGGAAGTCGATCGCAAGCTGAACGACGAACTGCGCGCGATCCAGGGCGAGCGCTCGATGCAGGAACTGGCGGCGGAGCGCGACCGGTTGCTCGTCGAATTGATCGATGCGCGGCGCCGCAGCTTCCTGCCCTGATCCTGATCCGGTCGCACCGGCGCGGCGGCGCCGGTCACTGCTGCGACGTCGCCTGGCTGGCCGGCGGCACGTGGGCCAGCCAGGCGGGGCTCGTGGCCTGCACGAGTTCGCGGTTGCGCGCACGGGTCGCGGCGTCCGGCGGGTAGTTGCCGTCGTTCGTCGGCAGTTCGCCGTCGAGATAAGCCTGCTTGAGCTGGTCGATGACTTCCGCGCGCGTCAGGCCCTGTTGTGCGGGGGCCGACGCGTCGGTCTGGGCAAAGGCGGGGGACAGCAAGGCGGCTGCAGCGGTCGCGACGGCGAATCGCAGGACGTTCTTCATGGCGGGCTCCGATCAAGGGGACGGGTACCGGACGCGCGCGGCGATGCGCGGTGCGTTCGGATGGAGCCCATTGTCGCGAGCGGGTGCTGCGCGGACGATGACGCGTTCCGGGCAAAGCTGTCAGGTGTGGGTGCGGGGGCGACCGCGCCCGTGTGCGGTGCGCGCCGTGCCGTTACAACTCGGCCGCCGCCGTGATCAGCGTGGCTTCCAGCGCGAGCGTCGAACGCGACGCGGCCGCCGGGCGATCGATCACGTATTCGAGTTCGCCGAGTTCAGGCAGCCGCGCCTCGAGCCGCGCGAGCCCAGCCGGGATCACGTAGCCGGCGAACGCGCTGACGCCGAGCCCTGCGCTCGCGGCCGCCCGCAGCACCGCGATGCTGCTGCTCACGACGGCGATCCGGTACGGCCGCCCGACGGCTTCGAGCGATTCGAGCACGCGGCGGCGCGACACGCTCGGCTCCGGATGCATCGCGAGCGGCAGCACGGCCTCGTGGCCGGTGATCCGCGAATCGGGGCCGGTGCACCAGTACAGCGGTTCGCTGCGGATCACGCGGCCGCGCCGGCTGCCGGCGATGCGCTTCGCGAACACGAGATCGTGCCGGCC
>Ga0268257_1003280_pt1 | contig 10399 bp, 9 predicted proteins | sample AgamicAtPrz_FD_200249 | JGI IMG/M metagenome (GOLD analysis project Ga0268257, IMG submission 200249) | Agave microbial communities from Guanajuato, Mexico - At.P.rz (v2) (version 3) | ecosystem: Host-associated > Plants > Phyllosphere > Phylloplane/Leaf | place: Guanajuato, Mexico | collected...
CAACAAGGGCGTGAAGATGGTGGGTGCCACCGCGCACTACATCAACAACGACCTGGACGAAGGGCCGATCATCGCCCAGGGCGTGGAGGTGGTGGACCACAGCCACTACCCGGAAGACCTGATCGCCAAGGGGCGGGACATCGAGTGCCTGACTCTGGCGCGGGCGGTGGGGTATCACATTGAGCGGCGGGTGTTCCTCAACGCCAATCGCACGGTCGTGCTCTGATAGATCGCCGGGGCTGCTGCGCAGCCCTTTCGCTGGCAAGCCAGCTCCCACAGGTTCTGCGCGGACACTGTGGGAGCTGGCTTGTCGTGGCGACGAACCGCAGCGAATGGGCCGCAAAGCGGCCCCAGGTTTTTGCGCCGCAAACAGGCATCCCCCTGTCGCATCCAGTCACCGCCCCATCCCCCATCAAGCCCACAATCCATTCATTCCAGTAACACAGGCCGCCCACGGAAAGGCGGCGCTTTCCACCACCGCTGCATAAATACAAATCAAGCGAGGTAAGAGCATGTCTGGTAACCGTGGAGTGGTGTATCTCGGCGCGGGCAAGGTCGAGGTGCAAAAGATCGACTACCCCAAGATGCAGGACCCGCGCGGCAAGAAGATCGAGCACGGTGTCATCCTCAAGGTGGTCTCCACCAATATCTGCGGCTCCGACCAGCACATGGTCCGCGGCCGCACCACCGCCCAGGTCGGCCTGGTACTGGGCCACGAAATCACCGGTGAAATCGTCGAGATGGGGCGTGACGTCGAGCGCCTGAAGATCGGCGACCTGGTGTCGGTGCCGTTCAACGTCGCCTGCGGCCGTTGCCGTTCGTGCAAAGAGATGCACACCGGCGTCTGCCTGACCGTGAACCCGGCCCGCGCTGGCGGCGCATACGGCTATGTGGACATGGGCGACTGGACCGGCGGCCAGGCCGAATACGTGCTGGTGCCGTACGCCGACTTCAACCTGCTGAAACTGCCGGACCGCGACAAGGCCATGGAGAAGATCCGCGACCTGACCTGCCTGTCCGACATTCTCCCGACCGGCTACCACGGCGCCGTCACCGCAGGCGTTGGCCCGGGCAGCACAGTGTATGTCGCCGGTGCTGGCCCGGTCGGCCTGGCCGCCGCAGCGTCCGCCCGCCTGCTGGGTGCTGCCTGCGTGATCGTCGGCGACCTCAATCCGCTGCGCCTGGCCCACGCCAAATCCCAGGGCTTCGAGGTGGTCGACCTGTCCAAGGACACCCCGTTGCACGAGCAGATTGTCGATATCCTCGGCGAGCCGGAAGTGGACTGCGCGGTGGATGCCGTGGGCTTCGAAGCCCGTGGCCATGGCCATGAAGGCGCCAAGCACGAAGCCCCGGCCACCGTACTCAACTCGCTGATGCAAGTGACCCGCGTTGCCGGCAACATCGGCATTCCGGGCCTGTACGTGACCGAAGACCCGGGCGCGGTGGATGCCGCCGCCAAGATTGGCGCGCTGAGTATCCGCTTCGGCCTGGGTTGGGCCAAGTCCCATAGCTTCCACACCGGGCAGACCCCGACCATGAAGTACAACCGCCAGCTGATGCAGGCGATCATGTGGGATCGCATCAATATCGCCGAAGTGGTGGGGGTGCAGGTGATCAGCCTGGATCAAGCGCCGGAGGGATATGGCGAGTTTGATGCGGGGGTGCCGAAGAAGTTTGTGATTGATCCGCATAAGACGTTTAGTGCGGCGTAGTCGGAATAGTCAGGGCCCCTATGTAGGGGCTCTGTTTTTGTATTGTTCATGTTCGGTAGGCACTTTAAGTGCGCGATTTTTTCGACTCTGATGAACTTGCAGTACGAGATTTTTTATCCTTTTTACAGGGGGGCGCAAAAAGCATCAGCGTTTTCGGTTGAGTGCTGACGGAGCACTGAGCCCTGCATATCAGTTGCCAGTAATGTCGTGGAGGTCATGCGCTTATGTGCCTGTGTCATACGGGTAGCCTATATTGAAAGACTTTGCGCCTGAGGCTGCTGTGAAATCACAAGTCTGACAATTTATCTATAAGTAAAATTATTAATTGGTGTTGGTTCGCATAAGATCTTGCGCGCTGTTAAGGTCAGCTTTAAGCTGCGATAGATGCTTGGTGAGTGTAATAAGATTTTTGTCGGCGGCTGAATACTGTGCCGATAACCTGGTAAATTCTGTGCGATTTGTTTCTATTTTGTCATCTATATAAGAGATTGTGTTTTTTACTGCGCGACGGTCTTTAGTCCATTCGAGGGAGTCAACGTATGTTTTGCGATTCGCGTTGAGTTTATCTATGGTGGCTTCCGATTTACGCAGTTCTCGAATGCCGCCGCCATAACGTCGATTGATATCTTGAATTTTTTGGGTTGTCGCCTGAATTTCTTTCGTTTGTTCTTGACTGAATTGTTGTAGGTGGATAGTTTCTGATGCGGTGAAACCGGGAGCTTGTACTCGTCTAGTTTGACCGCCGATTATTTCGTTCCTGTAGAGCGTCCCATTTACGTTGCTTTTCCCGCCGATTAGCGTTAAGGCCGCTGGGCTTCGTAGAGGATTTCGCATGTGGCCGGAGGCGTCAGTATAATTTACCGGGTCATTAGAGCAGTAAGCGTAAGCATTGATGTTGCCGGCTTCGAAAGGACTTAAGTAATCGGGCGAGTGAAAACGCATCAGTATTGGATTGTAGGCTCTGTAGCTGCCAAGTAGGTAGAAACCTGAAACTGTGCGAAGTTCTGCGTTGAATCGGAGCTGGGGGCTATCCGAGATTGCATGTGGGTCGAACCCGTAGGTCGCATACGATAGTGAAATAGGTTCTTGTTTTGTATGCGTACGCAATATTGACCCTTGCATGTCTGTTGCCAGTAACGATGTTGCCGAGGGGGAGAGGTGCTTCGGTTGCATGACTTTCTCCAAATGATCTTGGGTCTCCTTCCCAAATTTGCAGCAATGGAGCTACGCCCGCTACTGGCAGAAATGCTAGGTCTCAAGAAGAATCCTACCCAGAATGAGGCTATACCCCACATACTGCTTGAGGTTGCAGGAAATATCCTGCGCGATCTGTCGATGCACGTCTGATTGTCCGGGGAAATCCTGCCCACTAGGCTTTCCCGGTCGCTGTCGGTTCAGCGATCGGGGGTGGAAACCCGGCAGTTAGCATGGTTGTTGTCGTCATGACGGCTGTACGCGGGAGGTCTCTGGGCCTGCCGGGTTCACCATGCACCGGTCTTTCCACCCCGTGTACAGCTGTCACCCTGATGTGTGGAAGCGGACGGGTGGCACCCAACACAGCATGGTGCCTCGATGAAAAAGATCGTCCCCGACCCACCCGAAGACCTCCACGCCAAATTCCACCTCCCACCTGGCCAATCCCTCTCCACTGCCATCCTCGAAGGCGCCGTACCCATCGAGGAGGTGCTGATGAACGTCTGCCATTTCATGTTCATCGCCTATACCGACGGCTACCACGCCCAGGAACTGGCGACCGACGGCGATCTGAAGCAGCTCCAGGCTTCGAGCCTGCAGCATCTGACTGTCGCGTGGGGGCAGGTCGATGCGCTGGTGGGGGCGTTGAAGCAGGTGCCTGCCTCGGGGTTCTATCAGCCGGGTTGAAATAGCCGGGGCCGCTGTGCGGCCGGCAAGCCAGCTCCCACAGGGACCGCGCAGGGCTCAGACTATTGCGCAATCCAATGTGGGAGCTGGCTTACTAGCGATTGGGCCCTGGGATGAACACCGATGGCCGGCCCGGAACAAACCCCCGGCACCCCAGTCCAACCCCTCGTTTCCCGGCCATTCCGGCCGACGAGGTCCCTCCCGATGAAAGCATTCACCCTGGCAACCCTGATGACCCTGGCCGCAAGCCCGGTGTTCGCCTTCAACCTCAGCGACGCGGCCAACGCTGTCTCGGCCATGCAGAACCATCAGGCCCAGGGGCAAGCGCCAGCCGCCCAGGCCAACCTGCTCAATACCCTGGGCAGCGAATTGAAGATCACCCCCGAACAGGCCATCGGCGGTGCGGGGGCCATGTTGGGCCTGGCGCGCAACAACCTCAGCGGCGATGACTACGGGCAGTTGACCAAGGCTGTGCCGGGGCTCGACCTGCTATCGGGCAACAATGCGCTGGGTGGGCTGAACGGGCTGGGGCAGTTGCTGGGCAACGACAAGAACAGCTCGGCGCTGAGCAATGCGCTGGGCGGTGAAGTCGAGAACCGCAATGATCTGGACAACGCCTTCAAGGCGCTGGGCATGGATACCGGGATGATCGGCCAGTTCGCGCCGTTGATCCTGCAGTACCTGGGGCAGCAGGGGATTGCCGGGTCGTTGCTGCAAAACCTGGGGAGTTTGTGGGGTAACCCGGCGGTACATACCCCGTCGGTCTGACCCCCGACTTTCTGCAGGAGCGGTGCACCGCCGCTCCTGCAGGAGGCATGCGGGGCTACGCGGTTTCGGAGAAATCCACCAACCGCACCGGCCGACGGAAACCAGCCGTCAGCACCGCCAGGTACGCCAGCCCCAGGGCAAACCAGCACAAGCCGATCACCAGCGTCAGCGCCGACAGGCTGGTCCACAGCCACAAGGTCAGGCTCAACCCCACCAGCGGCACCGCGCCATAGCGCAGCAGGCCCAGCGGCGTGCGCTGCCCGGCGTCATCCATCAGGTGCGTCTTCACCACCGCCAGGTTCACCGCCGAGAACGCCACCAGCGCGCCAAAGCTGATCAGCGAGGCGAGGGTGGCCAGGTCGATCACCAGTGCCAGCAGCGAGAACGCCGACACCAGCAGGGTGGCGAACACCGGCGTGCCGAAGCGCGGCGACAGGTAGCCGAAGCTGCGCTGCGGCAGCACGCGGTCGCGGCCCATGGTGAACAGGATGCGCGACACCGCCGCCTGCGAGGCCAGCGCCGAGCCCAGGCTGCCGGCAACGAAGGCAGCGGTGAAGAAGTTGGCGAGGAACTGGCCGCCGGCCTTCATCATCACTTCGTTGGCGGCGGCATCGGTGTTGGCGAAGGTGCTGCCCGGCAGTACCAGCTGGCTGACGTAGGCCAGCACGGTGAACAGCAGCCCGGCGCCAAGGGTGGTGAGGATGATCGCCCTCGGCACGTCGCGGCGGGCGTCCTTGCATTCTTCGGCCAGGGTCGACACGGCATCGAAGCCGAGGAACGACAGGCACAGCACCGCCGCCCCCGCCATCAAGGCGCCGAAGCCCGGCGCGCTGCCATCACCGCGCAGCGGCGCCAGCAGGTCCACCGGCTGGCCGGCCAGGCCCTGCCAGGACAGGGCGACGAACACGCCGATGAAGACGATCTGCGCGCCGACGATCAGGTTGCTGGTCTTGGCCACCGAGTGGATGCCGACCACGTTGAGCACGGTCACCACGGCGATGGCCGCCAGCACGATGGCCCAGGCCGGGATGGCCGGGAAGGCGATGTTGAGGAACAGCCCGATCAGCAGGTAATTGATCATCGGGATGAACAGGTAATCGAGCAGCAGCGACCAACCCGCCAGGAAACCCACGTTGGGGCCGAACGCCATGTTGGTGTAGGAGTACGCCGAGCCCGCGACCGGGAAGCGTTTGACCATGAAGCTGTAGGAGGTGGCGGTGAACAGCATGGCCAGCAGGGTGACCAGGTAGGCAGCGGCGGTGCGGCCACCGGTGAGTTCGGTGACGATGCCGTAGGTGGTGAAGATGGTCAGCGGGACCATGTACACCAGGCCGAAGAACACCAGGGCGGGCAGGCCCAGGACGCGGCGCAGTTGCGCGGGGGCGGAGCAGGGAGGGTTGGCCATCGATCGATCCTGGCTTTTCTTGTAGTTGTGGTTGATCGATTTTTATCCACTCAGGTGGGTGGTGACAAACAAAGAGTTCCTTATGTCGATTATAAATCTGGATTTTAATCGGGATTTGGTGGGGTGTTTGTAGGCCCTATCGCGGGGCAAGCCCGTTCCCACGATTTGACTCCCACGCAGCTACATGGGCTTCGTGGGAGCGGGCTTGCCCCGCGATAGCGCCTATGGTTCAACGCATTTCAGCGCGCAATTGCGCGATTCGCTGGTCCTTGTCCAGCCACAGCTGGTTGACCCAAGCCTGCACCGTCTGGCGGAACGCTGGGTCGTTCTCGTAATCGCCCTCGCACAGCGCCGGGTCCAGCTCGCGCACGCGGATGTCGATGATCACCCGGCTGATGCTGCCGTTGAGCAGGTCCCAGAACCCCGGCGCCTTGTCGCCCGGGTAGACGATGGTCACATCGAGCAGCGCATCCAGCTGCTCGCCCAGCGCCGCCAGCACGAAAGCCACGCCGCCGGCCTTGGGCTTGAGCAGGTGACGGTAGGGCGATTGCTGCTCGGCGCGCTTGGCCTCGGTGAAGCGGGTGCCTTCGAGGTAGTTGACCACGGTCACCGGCTGGCGCTTGAACAACTCGCAGGCGGCCTTGGTGATCTCCAGGTCCTTGCCTTTGAGTTCGGGGTGCTTGTCGAGGAAGGCCTTGCTGTAGCGCTTCATGAACGGGTAATCCAGCCCCCACCAGGCCAGGCCCAGCAGCGGTACCCAGATCAGCTCTTTCTTGAGGAAGAACTTGAAGAACGGCACGCGGCGGTTGAGGCTCTCGATCAGCGCCGGGATATCCACCCAGGTCTGGTGATTGCTCACGCACAGGTACGAGGTGTCCTGGCGCAGCGTGTCGACGCCGCGGATGTCCCACTGGGTGGGGATGCACAGGGCGAAGATGGCCTTGTCGATTTCCGACCAGGTTTCGGCGATCCACATCACCGCGGCCGACGCGTAGTCGCGGCCACGGCCCGGCAGCACCAGCTTGAGCAGGGCGAAGACCAGCAGCGGGCCGATCAGCACCAGGGTGTTGAGCAGCAGCAGGGTGAGGGTGAGGATGCCGGTCAGCAGGCGACGCATAAGGGGACTCTTGTTGTGTGAGGTGAACGGTTGGCAATGATAAGCAGGGTATGGCCCTTAGCCAAACGTCGTACGTCCATTAACTGGGACAAATGTTTCACATTATGTTGTTTAACCTGTGGCGACGAACCTATCCTGCCCGCACAGTCTAAGCACTGACCCCTCTCAAGGAAGCCTGCCCTGTGAAACCCTTGCTTGCCCTGCTGTCCCTTCTGGCGCTGCCGGTAATGGCCGCCGAACCGACGCTCTATGGCCGTTACGAGAGCATCAAGCTGCCGGAGATCGGCCAGACCTTGAAAGCCAAGATGGATACCGGTGCCTGGACCGCTTCGCTGTCGGCCAAGGACATCGAGATGTTCAAACGTGATGGCAACGAGTGGGTGCGCTTCCGCCTGGCGACCGAGGGCGCCAGCGACAAGCTCTACGAGCATGAAGTGTCGCGTATCAGCAAGATCAAGAACCGCGCCGAGGAAGATGACGAGGAGGAGTCGCCAGCGCTCTCGCATCGCCCGGTGATCGACCTGGAAATGTGCCTGGGCGATGTCAAACGCACCGTGGAGGTCAACCTGGTCGACCGCAGCAATTTCCGCTATCCGCTGTTGATCGGCTCCAAGGCCCTGCGCAAGTTCAAGGCGGCGGTGGACCCGCGCGAGAAGTTCACGGCAGGCAACCCGGGCTGCTGATGCAGCAGTTGCAAGCATAGAGCGACAAGCTGCAAGAAACGGCGGATCGGTGTAAGTTGCCGCGATCCGCTTTCACTTGAAGCTTGCAGCTCGAGGCTTGCCGCTCAGATGCCCCACATCCTCATCGTCGAAGACGAATCCGCCATCGCCGACACCCTCATCTACGCCCTGCAGGCCGACGGCCACAGCACCGAGTGGGTGACCCTCGGCAGCGCCGCCGTCGAGCAGCAGCGCCTGCGCCCGGCCGACCTGGTGATCCTCGATATCGGCCTGCCCGATATCAGTGGCTTCGAGACCTGCCGCCAGCTGCGCCGCTTCAGCGAGGTGCCGGTGATGTTCCTCAGCGCCCGCGACGCCGAGATCGACCGCGTGCTGGGCCTGGAGATCGGCGCCGACGACTACGTGGTCAAGCCGTTCAGCCCCCGCGAGGTGGCGGCGCGGGTGCGGGCGATCCTCAAGCGCATGGCGCCAAGGATTGAAGTGGCCAGCGACAGCACGCCGTTCCAGCTCGATACCCTGGCGATGCGCATCAGCTACCGAGGCCAGGCGCTGGCGCTCACCCGCCACGAGTTCCGTTTGCTGCAAAGCCTGCTCGAGCAACCACGCCGGGTGTTCAGCCGCGAGCAACTGCTCGATGGCTTGGGCGTGGCTTCGGACGTGGGTTACGAGCGCACCATCGATAGCCACATCAAGAGCCTGCGCGCCAAGCTGCGCCAGGTCGCGCCCGACGCCGAGGCGATCCAGACGCACCGCGGTCTGGGCTACAGCTACAGCCCGGAGCACGCCTGATGCGCCTGGGGATTCGCATCTTCCTGGTGTACTTCCTGTTCGTCGGCCTGGCGGGTTACTTCCTGCTCAACACGGTGCGCGAGCAGATCCGCCCGGTGGTGCGTCAGTCATCGGAAGAAACCCTGGTGGACACCGCCAACCTGCTGGCCGAGATCCTTCATGACGATGTGAAGAACGGCACCCTGAGCCAGAGCCGCCTGTCGCAGGTACTGGCCTCCTATGGCGAGCGACGCCCGAGCGCGCAGATCTGGGGGTTGGCGAAAAACCAGGTCAGCCACCGGATCTACGTGACCGATGCCAAGGGCGTCGTACTGCTCGACTCCAGCGGCCGGGACATGGGCAAGGACTATTCGCGCTGGAATGACGTCTACCTGACCTTGCGTGGCCAGTACGGCGCACGCTCGACCCGCAGCGACCCGGATGACGAAAGCACCTCGGTGATGCATGTGGCGGCGCCGATCCTCGACGGCGGCCAGATCATCGGCGTGGTCACCGTGGCCAAGCCCAACAGCTCGCTGCAGCCGTACATCGATCGCTCCGAGCGGCGCCTGCTGATCCTCGGCCTGGGGCTGATCGTGCTCGGCCTGTTGGTGGGGGCGGCGCTGTCGTGGTGGCTGACCCGCTCGCTGCGCCGCCTCACTCATTACGCCCAAGCGGTCAGCGAGGGGCAGCGTGCCGCGCTGCCACACTACAAGGGCGGCGAGCTGCTGCAACTGGCCACGGCGGTGGAGCGCATGCGTACTCAGCTCGAAGGCAAGGCCTACGTCGAACGCTATGTGCACACGCTCACCCATGAACTCAAGAGCCCGCTGGCGGCGATTCGTGGCGCCTCGGAACTGCTGCAGGGCGATATGCCGCAAGAGCAGCGGGCGCGCTTTGCCGGCAACATCGAGCGCGAGAGCGACCGCCTGCAGCAGATGATCGAGCGGCTGCTCAACCTGGCCCGGGTCGAACAGATGCAGGCCCTGGAGGACGAGCAGCAGGTGGCGGTGGCGGCGTTGATCGACGAGCTGCTGCTGGCCCATGGCACGAGGATCGACGGTGCCGGGTTGCAGGTGCGCCAGCGCATTCCGGCGGGCCTCAGGCTGCTGTGCGATCCATTCCTGATGCGCCAGGCGCTGGCCAACCTGCTGGACAACGCGCTGGACTTCACTCCGCAGCAAGGCGCATTGGCCTTCGAGCTGGAGCGCGATGGCGAGCGGGTGGCCTTGAGCCTGTTCAACCAGGGGCAGGCGATCCCCGACTATGCCCTGGGCCGGGTCAGCGAGCGCTTCTATTCGCTGCCAAGGCCCGGCACCGGGCGCAAGAGCACCGGGCTGGGGCTGAACTTCGTGGCCGAGGTGATGCAGTTGCATGGCGGGGCGCTGGCGGTGGACAACGTCGAGGGTGGCGTGCGGGTGAGGTTGTGGCTGCCGGCGCGGCGCGTCAGTTGAATTGCCGGTGGCCGCTTTGCGGCCCTTTCGCCGGCGAGCCGGCTCCCACAGGGATTTGCGCATGGCATGCGCGCGGGTAGCCCGAATCTCCACACAATCTCCACATTCCCTCCCCAAGGGCTCCACGCAGCGGGCAGACACTGCCCCCATCGCAAACGGAGCCCAACCCCATGAACAAGACCCTAGGTTTCAAGCTCGGCCTGATTGCCGTGCTGATCCTGCTGCTGCTGATTCCCCTGCTGATGATCGGCGGCTTGATCGACGAACGTCAGCAACTGCGCAACAACGTGCTCGGCGAGATCGCCGCGAGCTCCAGCTTCGACCAGTTGGTCAGTGGCCCGGTGGTGGTGGTGCCCTATCGCAAGTACGAGCGCCGCTGGATCGACAAGGACGGCAAGAGTGTCCAGGAAACCAGCACGGTCCACGGCCAGCTGTATTTCCTGCCGGAAACCTTCGAAATGGATGTGGGCGTCGATACCGAGCTGCGTGCCCGGGGCATCTACCAGGCGCGCCTGTTCCATGCCAAGAGCAGGATCAGCGGCCGCTTCAAGCTGCCCGAGCGCTGGGGGATCGAGAAGGACTACGACGACTATCGCTTCGACAAGCCGCGG
>Ga0268257_1003283_pt1 | contig 10395 bp, 8 predicted proteins | sample AgamicAtPrz_FD_200249 | JGI IMG/M metagenome (GOLD analysis project Ga0268257, IMG submission 200249) | Agave microbial communities from Guanajuato, Mexico - At.P.rz (v2) (version 3) | ecosystem: Host-associated > Plants > Phyllosphere > Phylloplane/Leaf | place: Guanajuato, Mexico | collected...
GGCAACGCGCACAGCAGGCTCGGCGCGCCGTAGCGCGGCACGCGCTGGCGCTCGGTCCGGTAGCCGCCGTCGAGGTAGCACGACAGCGTGTGGTGGCCGGGCTGCTCGTAGACCGTCTCGCTTTCGTCGGTGATCCGCGTCCATTCGGCGATCGCGAGGTGGTCGCCGAGCCACGCGAAGCGCTCGAGCGTCGCGTTCGCGTCGGCGAGCGTGCGGCACACCGACTGCAGACCGAACGGCAGATCGCCGCCGGCCAGGGCGGCGGCGCGGTCGATGGGCGGGGCGCTGAGGGAGAGACTCATGATGCGCCGAGTATAAGCGGGCGCGCGGCGCCGCGTGCGGCGTCCCGAAAAAGACCGCAATTCCGGACAATCGGCGCGCGCGGTGCGACGGCATAGTCGGGATCCCGATTCACCCGATTGTCCGGAATGCCGCCATGAACCTGTCGCTTTATTTCGTCACCGTGCTGATCTGGGGCACCACCTGGATCGCGATCAAGTGGCAGCTCGGTTCGGTGCCGCCGCCCGTGTCGATCGCGTGGCGCTTCTGGCTCGCGGCCGCCGTGCTGTTCGCGCTGCTGCGCGTGATGCGCCGCCCGGTGCGCCCGCCGCGCGAAGCGTGGCGCTTTCTCGTCGCGCAGGGCTTCGCGCTGTTCTGCCTGAATTTCCTGTGTTTCTACTATGCGGAGCAGGTCGTGCCGAGCGGGCTCGTCGCGGTGATCTTCTCGACCGCGCCGCTGCTGAACTCGATCAACGGCCGGCTGTTCATGGGCCGCCCGCTGCGGCCGTCGGCGATCGCCGGCGCGCTGCTCGGCCTGACTGGCATCGCGTGCCTGTTCTGGCAGCAGATGGCCGGCCATCTCGACGACCACGCGACGTGGACGGGGCTCGCGATCGCGTTCGCCGGCACGATGTGCTTTTCGGCGGGCAACCTGCTGTCGAGCCGGATGCAGTCGATGGGGCTGCACCCGCTCGCGACCAACGGCTGGGCGATGCTGATCGGCGCGGCGATCCTGACCGTCGGCAGCGCGGTGGCCGGGATGCCGTTTACGCTCGACACGAGCCCGCGCTATCTCGGCGCGCTCGTGTACCTGGCCGTGCCGGGCTCGGTGATCGGCTTCACCGCGTACCTGACGCTCGTCGGCCGCATCGGGCCGGAGCGCGCCGCGTACTGCACGGTGCTGTTCCCGATCGTCGCGCTGGCCGTGTCGACGGTGTTCGAGGGCTACGAGTGGTCGCCGCTTGCGGTGATCGGGCTGCTGCTCGTGGTGGCCGGCAATCTCGTCGCGTTCGACCTCACGCGGCGGTTGTTTCTGCGGACGGCCTGATGAAGTTCGCCGCTGCGTGAACCCGCGTTCGAGGAAACCGGCGAACGGTCGATTTGGTTGACACGGTTGACTTGGTTTCGATTCGGGGCTACGCTCGATCATTCCGGTCGTGACGGGAGGTGATGATGATTGCGCGGGCGCATACGCTGGAAGGGACGGCCGTCGTTCTTGATGTCGAGGCGGAGGAAGCGCTGCGCAGCGCTGTCGGCGCGGCGACCATGCTCGGCCCCGATCGCGCGCGGGCGCTGCTCAGCCTGTCCGACGAGCAATTGGGGCACCTGTTCAAGGCCGGCATCGCGCAGGTCATCGATCTGGCCGGCACGATCACGTTCGGCATCGCCGCTGCGGCGACGCGCGACAGGAAGCCGACCGGCGGAAAGAAGCGGGCGGCGGGCGTCGCCGCCGATCCGGAGCGGCAGGTGCAGGCGGAACGGCGCATGCTGGTCGCCGACGGCAAACTGCTGCCTGCCGCGCAGACATGGGCCGGCCTCGGCATGACGCGCCAGGCGCTCAGCAAGGCCGTGGCGTCCGGTCGGATCTTCACGGTCGATGTCGGCGCCGCACAGTACTACCCAGCCTTCTACCTGGCGGGGGACATCGATCGCAAGACGTTGGGCAAGGTGACCCAATGTCTGGGCGGTTTGCCGGGATGGAGCAAATGGCAGTTCTTCACGACGCCGAAGGCATCGCTGGGCAACGTTACGCCGCTCGTCGCGCTGTCGCGCGGGAAGGTGGACGAAGTCGAGCGCGCCGCCACGGCGTTCGCCGAGCGCTAGGCGGCCCGTTTGCTGACGGCGCCGGGGGAACATTTCGCGAGCGCGACGCTGGTGACGCGCGAAGTTGCGCCGACGGCGCTGGTGCGTATCTCGCGATATGCGACCGGCGAGCCCTACTTCGGGAAATCGGGCGGCAATCGCTTCGACGATCCGCGCAAGCGGCGGCGGTACGGCACCAGCTATTTCGGCTTCGATCTGCATTGCGCATTCGCCGAGACGGTGCTGCATGACGAAGTCGCCGATCTCGTGCTGGGCGGCTTTCCGCTCGTGACGACCGAACTCGACCGCTACGTCCTGTCGTTCGATGGCGCGCCGCTGACCGTGGCCGTCCTGCATGGGTTGCCGTTAAAAAACCTGGGCGGCGATGGCGCGTTGTCGGCCATCGCGCCGTACGACATTCCGCAGCAGTGGTCGCTTGCGGTCCACCGACATCACTGCCGGGTCGACGGCTTTCTATACATGTCCCGCCATCTCAACACGTCGGAAGCACTCGTACTCTTCGATCGTGCCGCACCCAAACTCTCGCTCAAGCATGCCGTTCCGTTTCGGCGTCATCCCCACGCGGTTCACGTATTGCGGGACTTCAACGTGTTGCTGCGTTGAGCCGCGTTGAACCGCATCGCGCACGACACGCTCACGCCGCCGCGCCGCTCCCTTCGACCCGCGCCTGCCGCTGGTACAGCATCATCGACAGCGCGACGCCTGCGGCGGCCGCCACCGCCGCGAACAGGAACACCTGCGGATAGCCGAACGCGCCCGCGACATAGCCGGCGAGCGGGCCGGTGATGCCGAGCGACAGGTCGAGGAATACCGAATAGGCGGACAGCGCCGCGCCGCGGCTTGCCGGCGGCACCAGCGCGACGGCTTCGACGCCGAGCGCCGGGAAGATCAGTGCGAAGCCGAAGCCCGTCAGCGCGGCGCCGACGAGCGCGACGTGCGGCACCGGCGCGAGCCACAGCAGCACGAGGCCCGCGGATTCGAACGCGAACGACACGATCGCGACGCGGAAGCCGCCGTAGGTCTTGATCGTGTTCGCGAACAGCAGGCGCGCGCCGATGAACAGCGTGCCGAACACGGTCAGCGACAGCGCGGCGTTCGGCCAGTGGCGCGCCGCGTAGTACAGCGTGACGAAGGTGGCGATCGAGCCGAAGCCGGCCGAACCGAGCGCGAGGCCGAGGCCGTGCGGCAGCACGCGCGTGAACACGCTCGCATACGACATCCGTTCGCCGTGCACGAGCGGCACCGGCGCGATCAGGCGGGCGAGGTAGAAGCCGAGCGCGGCGAGCGCGATCACGATCACGCCGATCAGCGCTGGATTCAGCGTATGCGCGATCGCGACGCCGACCGGCGCGCCGAGCGCAAGCGCGCCGTAGGTCGCGATGCCGTTCCACGAGATCACCTTCGCGTTGTGCGCGACGCCGACCCGGCCGATGCCCCACAGGATCGCGCCGGTGCCGCACAGGCTTTCGCCGACGCCGAGCACGAGCCGGCTCGCGACCAGCAGCACGAGGCTCGCGACCGGCCAGTGCGCGAGCAGCAGCGCGACCAGCAGCAGCACGCCCGACACGCCGCAGCCGACCAGGCCGCGCAATACCGTCTGCTTCGGTCCGAGCGTATCGGCGAGGCGCCCGGCGAGCGGCCGCGACGCGAGCGTCGCGAAATACTGGACGCTGATCGCGCCGCCCGCGACGATCGCGGAAAAGCCGAGGTCGTCGTGGACGAAGCCCGGCAGCACCGCGAGCGGCAGGCCGATGGTCAGGTAGCAGATGAACGTGAAGCAGACGACGGACACGATTTGCAGCGTGAGCGCGAACCCGCTGCGCGGCGGTGTGGCGGAATCGGATGACATGGGGTCGGAACGAATGGCGGAGCCAACGGAAAACGGCGGAAAAGGGAATCGGGATTTTCCCATGGAACCGGTTTTCACGCAGGTACCGTTTAGTTAACGGGGCCCCGTTCGGGAAGGGGACCGACGGTCACGGGGGCCGGGAACAGACGGAGCGCCCCGTGCGGCAAGGGCGTCGGCCGGCCGGGCGCGCATATCGCGGCAGTTATATGAGCCGCATGCGTGATGGGCTATGGGTTGCGGAATTTGACGGTGATAGCGTGCAAACTGTCGGAAAACGTCGGTCGAGCGCTCCGCGCGGGCCGCCTTGCCCCCATTTGAAGAAACACCGAGACATGAGTGAGCCGATTCGCTTCTACCATCGTCACGCGATCCGCGAAGTCAGCGGCGCGGACGTGACCCGCACCGTGCTGCAATACCTGCGCGAGGATGCGCATTGCACCGGCACCAAGGAAGGCTGCGCGGAAGGCGACTGCGGCGCGTGCACGGTCGTCGTCGGCGAGCTGACCGACGCCGGCGCGATCGAGTTCAAGGCCGTCAACGCATGCATCCAGTTCCTGCCGACGCTCGACGGCAAGGCACTGCTCACGGTCGAGGACCTGCGCCAGCCGGACGGTTCGCTGCACCCGGTGCAGCAGGCGATGGTCGATTGCCACGGTTCGCAGTGCGGGTTCTGCACGCCGGGCTTCGTGATGTCGATGTGGGCGCTGTACGAGAAGCACGGCCACGAAGGCTGCGGCAGTGCGTGCGCGAAGGCGAAGGACGTGCCGACGCGCACCGAGATCGCCGATGCGCTGACCGGCAACCTGTGCCGCTGCACCGGCTATCGCCCGATCGTCGATGCGGCGGTGCGGATGTTTGACGCGACCGGCGAAGGTGCGACCGGCGAAGGCGCGCCGGCGCCCGCCGCGCCGGTCGACACGGCCGCGCTTGCCCGCACGCTCGCATCGCTGAAGCGCGACGACACGTTCGACTACGCGACGGTCGACGGCGCACGCTTCGCGGCGCCGCGTACGCTCGACGCGCTGGCCGCGCTGAAGGCCGAGCGTCCTGACGCGCGCATTCTCGCGGGCAGCACCGACATCGGCCTGTGGGTCACCAAGCAGATGCGCCGGCTCGACGACCTGATCTACGTCGGCCAGATCGCCGAGCTGCAGCAGGTCGTGCACGGCGACGACTGGATCGAGATCGGCGCGGGCGTGACGGTCGAGAAGGCCTATGCGGCGCTGGCCGGCACGTATCCGGAGCTGACCGAGATGTGGAAGCGCTTCGCGTCGCTGCCGATCCGCAACGCGGGCACGCTCGGCGGCAACGTCGCGAACGGATCGCCGATCGGCGATTCGATGCCGGGCCTGATCGCGCTCGGCGCGCACGTCGTGCTGCGCGGCGGCGACACGGTGCGCGAGCTGCCGCTCGAGGCGCTGTACACCGGCTATCAGCAAAAGGACATGGCGCCGCACGAATTCGTCGTCGGCGTGAAGGTGCCGACCCGCACCGGCGCGCGCGACAAGCTGCAGTTCCGCACGTACAAGCTGTCGAAGCGGTTCGACTCGGACATCTCGGCCGTGTGCGCGGCGTTCGCGTTCATCGCGGACGGCGACACGATCCGCGAGCCGCGCATCGCGTTCGGCGGGATGGCCGCGACGCCGAAGCGCGCGGCCAATACGGAAGCCGTGCTCGACGGCGCGCAGTGGCACGAAGCCACCGCGCAGGCGGCGATGCAGGCGCTCGAGCGCGACTACCAGCCGCTGTCCGACATGCGCGCGACGAGCGCGTATCGCCTCGATACCGCGAAGAACCTGATCTATCGCTTCTGGCTGGAGACGCGCCCGCACGACCCGCTGCCGCCGCAGGCGCTGAATGTGCGCGAAGTGGCCGCCGAAGTTGCCGATGTCTCGGCGCGCGTCTGACGACGGAGAACACCGAACATGAACCAGCAAGCAGAACCGTTCCTGAGCACCCTCGATCCGCAGGCCGACGCCCCGCAGGTGCACGTGTCGCGCGCACACGAATCCGCCCACCTGCACGTGAGCGGGCGCGCCACCTACACCGACGACATTCCGCTCGTCGCCGGCACGCTGCATGCGGCGCTCGGGTTGTCGGCGAAGCCGCACGCGAAGATCGTGTCGATGAACTTCGACGCGGTGCGTGCGACGCCGGGCGTGGTTGCCGTGTTCACGGCCGACGACATTCCGGGCGTCAACGATTGCGGTCCGATCATCCATGACGATCCGGTGCTCGCGAAAGGCGTCGTGCAGTTCGTCGGTCAGCCGATGTTCATCGTCGTCGCGACGTCGCATGAAACCGCGCGGCTCGCCGCGCGCCGCGCGCAGGTCGACTACGAGGAGTTGCCCGCGATCCTGACCGCGCAGGAAGCGCGCGCGGCCGAATCCTACGTGATCCCGCCGCTGAAGCTCGCGCGCGGCGACGCGGCCGCGCGGCTCGCCGTCGCGCCGCATCGCGAGTCGGGCGAGATGCTGCTCGGTGGCCAGGAGCAGTTCTACCTGGAAGGACAGATCGCGTACGCGGTGCCGAAGGACGACGACGGGATGCACGTGTACTGTTCGACGCAGCACCCGAGCGAGATGCAGCACCTCGTCGCGCACGTGCTCGGCGTGGCATCGCACAACGTGCTGGTCGAATGCCGCCGGATGGGCGGCGGGTTCGGCGGCAAGGAATCGCAGTCGGGGCTGTTCGCGTGCTGCGCGGCGCTCGCCGCATGGAAGCTGCTGTGCCCGGTGAAGCTGCGTCCGGACCGCGACGACGACATGCTGATCACCGGCAAGCGGCACGACTTCCATTACCGCTTCGACGTCGGCTACGACGACGACGGCCGCATCGACGGCGTCGCGCTCGACATGACGTCGCGCTGCGGCTTCTCGGCCGACCTGTCGGGCCCGGTGATGACGCGCGCGGTGTGCCACTTCGACAACGCGTACTGGCTCGGCGACGTCGACATCGCCGGCTATTGCGGCAAGACCAACACGCAGTCGAACACCGCGTTCCGCGGCTTCGGCGGCCCGCAGGGCGCGTTCGCGATCGAAACCATCCTCGACAATATCGCGCGTTCGCTCGGCCGCGATCCGCTCGACGTCCGCTACGCGAACCTGTACGGCAAGACCGAACGCAACGTGACGCCGTACGGGCAGACGGTCGAGGACAACGTGCTGCATGAACTGCTCGGCGAACTCGAGACGACGAGCGACTATCGCGCGCGGCGCGCCGGTGTGCGCGCATTCAACGCACGCAACGCGGTGCTGAAGAAGGGCATCGCGCTCACGCCGGTGAAGTTCGGGATCGCGTTCAACGTCACGCACTTCAATCAGGCCGGCGCGCTGGTGCACATCTACACGGACGGCTCGGTGCTCGTGAACCACGGCGGCACGGAGATGGGGCAGGGGCTCAACACGAAGGTCGCGCAAGTCGTCGCGCACGAGCTCGGCATCCGTTTCGGCCGGATCCGTGTGACGGCGACCGACACGAGCAAGGTCGCGAATACGTCCGCGACCGCCGCGTCGACGGGTTCGGACCTGAACGGCAAGGCCGCGCAGGATGCGGCGCGCCAGTTGCGCGAGCGGCTCGCGGCGTTCGCGGCGAAGCAGTTCGGCGATGGCAAGGTCGATGCGGCCGACGTGACGTTCGGCAACGACGTCGTGCGGGTCGGCGGCGCGAGCGTGCCGTTCGGCGAGGTGGTCGCGAAGGCGTATCTCGCACGCGTGCAGCTGTGGTCCGACGGTTTCTACGCGACGCCGAAGCTGCACTGGGATCAATCGAAACTGCAGGGTCGGCCTTTCTACTACTACTCGTACGGCGCGGCGGTGTCGGAAGTCGTGATCGACACGCTGACGGGCGAGATGCGCACGCTGCGCGTCGATGCGCTGCACGACGTCGGCGCGTCGCTGAACCCGGCGCTCGACATTGGCCAGGTCGAAGGCGCGTTCATCCAGGGGATGGGCTGGCTGACCACCGAGGAGCTGTGGTGGAACCAGGGCGGCAAGCTGATGACGCATGCGCCGTCGACGTACAAGATTCCGACGGTGAACGACACGCCGCCCGAGTTCAACGTGCGGCTGTTCCAGAACCGCAACGTCGAGGACAGCATCCACCGCTCGAAGGCCGTCGGCGAGCCGCCGCTGCTGCTGCCGTTCTCGGTGTTCTTCGCGGTGCGCGATGCGATTGCCGCGGTCGGCGACTATCGCGTGAACCCGCCGCTCGACGCGCCGGCTACCGGCGAGTCGATCCTGCGCGCGATCGGCGCGGTGCGTGCGGCGAGCGCCGCGCGGGCGGGCTGAGATGAACCGCCTGTCCACGCTCGCTTCGTGCGCCGGCCCCGACGGGGCGGTCGGCCTCGTCGGGCCGGCCCGGCGGAGGCCGGCATGAACGGCCCCGCTCGTTCGCCGCGTGCCGCGTCGCAGGCGTCCGCCGCCGGATGCGACGGCGCGTGCGGCAGCGCGCCGTCGCAATTGCAGCCGTTCGCGCCGGGCACCGGCCAGCGCAACCGCGCGACCGGTGCGCCGGCGCCGATGCACATCGTGCTGTTCGGCGCGGGGCACGTCGGTCACGCGCTCGTCACGCTGCTCGGCGCGCTGCCGTGCGTCGTGCAGTGGGTCGACACGCGCGACGAGCTGTTCCCGGACGAATGTCCGCCCAACGTGCAGCCGGAGGCGACCGACACGCCGGAGGCCGTCGTCGATGCGGCGCCGCCCGGTGCGTACTTCCTCGTGATGACGCACAACCACGCGCTCGACTTTTCGCTCGCCGCGCAGATCATGCGGCGACGCGACTACGCGTACTTCGGGATGATCGGTTCGCGCACGAAGCGCGTGAAGTTCGAGCGCCGGCTCGCCGCGCGCGGCGTCGATCCGGCGCGGCTCGTCGAGATGGTGTGCCCGATCGGCGTCGCGGGCATCGTCGACAAGGCGCCGGGCGCGATCGCGGTGGCCGTCTGCGCCGAGCTGCTGCAGGTGCGGTCGGGGATGCCGGTGGCCGATGCGAAGGCGGCCGCGGCCGGGCGCGCACGCGGCGACGTGTCCTGCGCGCGGTAAAACACGCGGTAAAACGGTCATGCCGCGCGGTCGGCGCACGGCCGTGCGTTTTTGCATACACTGCACGACAACGCGCGGCAGCGGGCCGCGCTTCACTTCACCGTGCACGCGCCCATGTCCGATTCCTCCGTCTATCTCGACGCGCTCGATGCGAGCCTCGTCTCCATCGAGCGTTGGCTGTCCGGCGTCGATACCGCGCCGGCGGCGCTCGACGCGCTGCTCGCCGCGTTTTCCGCCGACTTCACGATGATCCTGACCGACGGCCGCACGGTCGACCATGACGGCATGCGCGCGCTGTTCGCGAAGCTGGCCGGCGCGAAGCCGGGGCTGCGCATCACGCTGTCGGAGATCCGCGTGCTCGCGGCCGACGCAGCGCATGCGGTAATCACCTATCTCGAAGCGCAGCACGCGGCCGCGGGCGAACTGCCCGCGCGCCGCGCGACCGCCGTGTTCGCGCGCGACGCGGCGGGCGTCGTGCGCTGGACCCATCTGCAGGAAACCTTCTGCACGGCCTGAGCGGCGCGTTGCCTGAACGGCCGCGCCACTACGCGCCGGCCGCGCGTCAGCGCTTGCGCGTGCGGGCGACCGTCAGCTCGTCGGACACGCTCTGCATCAGCGCGCACAGCCACGCGACGTCGGTTGGCCGATCGGGCTGCGGGTGCGTGAGCAGGTAGCTCTTGATGCGCGGGAACGGTACGGGTGGCGTGACGACGACGAGCGGCAGCAGTTGCGCATAGTGCGTCGCGAAGCGGCGCGTCGTCGTGAAGATCAGGTCCGACTGCAGCAGCACCTGCGGCACGATGCCGAAGTACGGCAGCGTCGTGACGATGCGCCGCGTGAGGCGCGCACGCGCCAGGCCGATCTCGATCGCGTTGCGCTTGTCGCCGGTGTACGGCGTCGGCGCGACGTGCGCGGCCGACGCGTACGCGTCGCGCGTGAGCGGCGCGCGGGCGAGCGGATGCGCGTCGCGCATCAGGCACACGATCGTGTCGGAGAACAGGTCCTGACGCGCGAACTGCGGGTCGGGCTTCGGCCAGTTGCCGATCACGAGATCGAGCGCGCCCGATTCGAGCGCGCCCGCGTGATCGAGCGCGGGATTCAGTGAATCGATTTCCAGATGGGCATGCGGCGCCGCGTCGCGAAAGCGCTCGATCAGCGTCGGCATGAAGAAATCGTTCAGGTAGTCGGGCGCGGCGACGCGGAACGTGCGCCGCGCGGACGACGGATCGAAGTCGCCGTGCGGCGTCGCGATGAAATCGACCTCGCGCAGCGCGCGCGACGCGGCTTCGAGCAGCGACGCGCCGTATTCGGTCGGCACCATGCCGGATTTGCCGCGCACGAGGATCGGGTCGTTCAGCGTCTCGCGCAGCTTGCGCAGCGCGGTGCTGATCGCGGGCTGGG
>Ga0268257_1003286_pt1 | contig 10388 bp, 8 predicted proteins | sample AgamicAtPrz_FD_200249 | JGI IMG/M metagenome (GOLD analysis project Ga0268257, IMG submission 200249) | Agave microbial communities from Guanajuato, Mexico - At.P.rz (v2) (version 3) | ecosystem: Host-associated > Plants > Phyllosphere > Phylloplane/Leaf | place: Guanajuato, Mexico | collected...
ACCGGCGTGCGCGTGCCTTCGGGGAACATGATCATCCATGCGCCTTCCGACAGGCGCTTCTTGCCCTGGCGGATCACCGAATTGAACGCGTTCTTGCCTTCCTTGCGGTTGATGTTGACCATGTGCAGCAGCCCGAGCGCCCAGCCGAAGAACGGCACGTACAGCAGCTCGCGCTTGAACACGTAGCACAGCGGCTTCGGCATCAGCGCCGGAAACGCGAGCGTCTCCCACGCGGACTGATGCTTCGACAGCAGCACGGCCGGGCCGTCGGGCAGGTTCTCGAACCCTTCGATCCGGTAGCGGATGCCGTTCAGCCAGCGCACGACCCACAGCGTCGACTTGCACCAGCCGGCCGCCATCCAGTAGCGCGCGTCGGGGCGCATGAACGGGAACGCGATGAAGCACGCGGTGGCGTACGGCACCGTGTACAGGATGAAGTAGATCAGCAGCAGCAGGGAGCGGACGAAGCGCATCGGCGTGAGTCTGGTGTTGGGGAGGATGCGCGCGGCAGCCGCATCACTCGTGTTCGTGTGAAAGAAAGTCGAGCGCGAACGCGCGCAGGTCGTCGTGGACCTTCGTGTCGGGCGGCAGATTGCCCGCGGCGAGCGTCTTCTTGCCCTTGCCGGTCAGCACGAGGTGCGGCTGGAAGCCGACCGCGACGCCGGCCTGCAGGTCGCGCAGCGAATCGCCGACGACCGGCGTGTGATCGGGATCGATTTCGAAGCGCTCGGCGATCATCTGCATCATGCCGGGTTTCGGCTTGCGGCAGTCGCAGTGATCCTCGGCCGTGTGCGGGCAGAAGAACACCGCGTCGATGCGCGCGCCGACCGCGGCCGCCGCGCGATGCATCTTCAGGTGCATCTCGTTGAGCGCGGCCATGTCGAACAGCCCGCGACCGATGCCGGACTGGTTGGTCGCGACGACCACGCGGTAGCCCGCGTGGTTGAGCCGGGCGATCGCCTCGAAGCTGCCGGGCAGCGCGATCCATTCGTCGGGCGTCTTGATGAACGCATCCGAATCGACGTTGATCACGCCGTCCCGGTCGAGGACGACGAGCTTTCGGTTGGGGCTGGTCGGCATCGTGCGGCCCTTATGCGGCGAGCTTCGAGATGTCGGCGACGCAGTTCATCTGCTGGTGCAGCGCGGACAGCAGCGCGAGACGGTTCGCGCGCAGCGCCGGATCATCCGCGTTGACCATCACGTCGTTGAAGAACGTGTCGACCGGCGCGCGCAGCGCGGCGAGCGCCGACAGCGCGCCCGTGTACGCACGCGCCTCGAGCTGCGACTGCACGTGCGGCGTGACGGCCGCGAGCTGTTCGTGCAGCGCCTTCTCGGCGGCCTCGACGAGCAGCGTCGGCTGCACCGTGCCGTTCGCGCCGCCTTCCGACTTCTTCAGGATGTTCGAGATCCGCTTGTTCGCGGCCGCGAGCGCTTCGGCTTCCGCGAGGCGCGTGAATTCGCGCACCGCGTCGAGGCGCGCGACGAGATCGTCGATGCGCGTCGGGTTCAGGCTCAGCACCGCGTCGATTTCGCCGGCCGAATAGCCGCGCTCGCGCAGCAGGCCGCGCAGGCGATCCATGAAGAACGCGAAGATCGCGTCGGTCGATTCGGCGACGCCCGGCATGCCGTCGAAGCGTGCGTGCGCCGTGCGCAGCAGCGACACGAGATCGAGCGGCAGTTGCTTCTCGAGCAGCAGGCGCAGCACGCCGAGCGCGTGGCGGCGCAGGGCGAACGGATCCTTCTCGCCGGTCGGCGCGAGGCCGATGCCCCAGATGCCGACGATCGTTTCGAGCTTGTCGGCGAGCGCGACGGCGGTCGAGACCGGCGTGGTCGGCAGCGCGTCGCCGGAGAAGCGCGGCTGGTAGTGCTCGGCGCAGGCGAGCGCGACGTCGTCGGCTTCGCCATCGTGGCGCGCGTAGTACGTGCCCATCGTGCCCTGCAGCTCAGGGAACTCGCCGACCATGTCGGTCAGCAGGTCGGCCTTCGCGAGGCGCGCGGCGCGCTTCGCGTGCGCGGTATCGGCGCCGATCACGGGGGCGATCTCGCCGGCCAGCGCCTCGAGGCGCTCGACGCGTGCGAGCGCCGAACCGAGCTTGTTGTGATAGACGACGTTCGCGAGTTGCGGCACGCGCTCGGCGAGCGGCTTCTTCTTGTCCTGCTCGAAGAAGAACTTCGCATCGGCGAGGCGCGGGCGCACGACGCGTTCGTTGCCTTCGATGATCTCGCCTGGTGTCTTCGTCTCGATGTTCGACACGATCAGGAAGCGCGAGCGCAGCTTGCCGGCGACGTCGGTCAGCGCGAAATACTTCTGGTTCGTCTGCATCGTGAGGATCAGGCATTCCTGCGGCACCTGCAGGAATTCGTCCTCGAAGCGGCACGGGTAGACGACCGGCCATTCGACCAGCGACGTCACCTCGTCGAGCAGCGACTCGGGCATCACGACCGTGTCGCCGTTCGCATGTTCGTTCAGCTGCGTGCGGATCGTTTCGCGACGATCGGCGAAGTGCGCGATCACGCGGCCCTTGTCGCGCAGCGTGTCGGCGTACGCGCGCGCATGCTGGATCGCGACGAGGCCGTCGGACAGGAAGCGGTGGCCGAGCGTGGTGTCGCCGGCATCGACGCCGAACGCGGTGACGGGCACGACGCGGTCGTCGTGCAGCACCGTCAGGCGATGCACCGGGCGGACGAACTTCACGTCCGAGCCGTCCGGGCGCTGGTACGTCATGAATTTCGGGATCGGCAGCTTCGCGAGCGCTTCGTCGAGCGCGGCCTGCAGGCCGTCCGCGAGCGTGGCGCCGGCCGCCGAGTAGTTGATGAAGAACGCTTCGGCCTTGCCGTCCTGCGCGCGTTCGAGATCGGCGATCGAGGCGTTCGGGTGGCCGAGCGCCGCGAGCTTCTTCGCGAGCGGGGCGGTCGGCTTGCCTTCGGCGTCGAGCGCGACCGACACGGGCAGGACCTTTTCGCGGACCTGTTTGTCGGGCGCGACGGCGCGTACGTTCTGCACGACGACGGCGAGGCGGCGCGGCGTCGCGTAGCGTTCGAACACGAGTTCGCCTTCGACGAGGTCGCGCGCGGCGAGGCGTTGTGCGATACCTTCGGCGAATGCGTCGCCGAGGCGCGCGAGGGCCTTCGGCGGCAGCTCTTCGGTCAGCAGTTCGACGAGCAGGGGGGCGGGATGATTGTGCGTCATGTCTGGAATAAATCTCGTCTCGTCAGTCCTGATCGATCTTGCGTTCGACCTTGAGCGGCGGCGCCCATGCCGGCTGCGCGGCGTCCTGGGCGTCGGTGGTGAGGCCCGGCACGCCCGGCGGGTTGCCGAGCATCGGGAAGCCGAGCTTCTCGCGCGAGTCGTAGTAAGCCTGCGCGACGAGACGCGACAGCGCGCGGATACGGCCGATGTACGCTGCCCGCTCGGTGACCGAGATCGCGCCGCGCGCGTCGAGCAGGTTGAACGTGTGGCCGGCCTTCAGCACGAGTTCGTACGCGGGCAGCGCGAGCTGCGCGTCGATCATCTTCTTCGCTTCCGCTTCGTAGCTGTTGAAGAACGTGAACAGCAGGTCGACGTTCGCATGCTCGAAGTTGTAGGTCGACTGCTCGACCTCGTTCTGGTGGTACACGTCGCCATACGACAGGCGGCGCAGCTCGGGGCCGTTCGGGCCTTGCTCTTCCCACTCGGTCCACACGAGGTCGTACACGTTCTCGACCTTCTGCAGGTACATCGCGAGGCGCTCGAGGCCGTACGTGATCTCGCCGAGCACCGGCTTGCATTCGAGGCCGCCGACTTCCTGGAAATACGTGAACTGCGTGACTTCCATCCCGTTCAGCCACACTTCCCAGCCGAGGCCCCACGCGCCGAGCGTCGGGTTTTCCCAGTCGTCCTCGACGAAGCGCACGTCGTTCTGCTTCAGGTCGAAGCCGAGCGCCTCGAGCGAGCCGAGGTACAGGTCGAGGATGTTTTCCGGCGCCGGCTTGAGCACGACCTGGTACTGGTAGTAGTGCTGCAGGCGGTTCGGGTTTTCGCCGTAGCGGCCGTCCTTCGGGCGGCGCGACGGCTGCACGTAAGCGGCGCGCCACGGCTCGGGGCCGACCGCGCGCAGGAACGTGTGGACGTGCGACGTACCCGCGCCGACTTCCATGTCGATGGGCTGGAGCAGGGCGCAACCCTGCTTGTCCCAGTAGGACTGCAGCGTCAGGATGATTTGCTGAAACGTAAGCATGAAGAGCCTTCGTGGCGCTGGCGCTCCGTTGCGGGCGGCGCTCCGGGCGGGCCCGGAGGGTCGGCTCGCGCGGCGGCGCGGCTTGTTAGTGTGCTGAAACGCGTAATTTTACCGGATCGGCGACCGGATGCGGCCGGAACGCGGGCGAGGCCCCCGCCGGCCTGCTTCCGGTGGCCTGTGCACCCATGTCCCGCATGCGCCGCGCGGCCGCGTGCGGCCCGCCGCGACGCCCATGCCGCGGCGCTTCGCGCGGGCGGTAAGATGCGCGTATTGCGGCGCGCGCCACGCGTGCCGCGTCACCGCTTGCCGACGCTCACTGCATGGACGAACCGACCGACATCCTGATTCCGCTGCTTCCGCCGTTCCTCGCGCTGCTCGGGCAGGCCGCCGACGCGCAGGCGCGCGGCGAGCGCGCCGCGCACGATCTGTGGCTTGCCGCCGCCGCCCATCTGCATCCGGTCGATGCGTCGGCGATCGCGCAGCTCACGGCCATGCTCGTCGCGCGGCAGCGCACGGACGACGCGATTGCGCTCGCCGAATGCGCGGCGCGCGCGCAGCCGGGCGCGGACGCGTACTTCAACCACGGCTACGTGCTGCAGATGGCCGGCCGTCACGCGGATGCGGTTGCGCCGTACCGCGCGGCGCTCGCGATCGATGCCGGCTGGCCGTCGCTGCGCAACAACCTCGCGATCGCGCTGCGATTGTCGGGCGCGGATCGCGCGGAGGAGATCGCGTTGCTCGATGCGGCCGTGAAGCACGATCCGCGGGACGTGCAGGCATGGATCAACCTCGTCGTCGCGCGGATCGCGATGCACGACCTGGACGGTGCGCTCGCGAGCGCCGCGCGGCTCGCCGATCTCGCACCCGACAACGCGCTCGCGATGAACAACGTCGCGATGGCGATGAAGGAGGCGCAGCGCTGGGACGACGCCGAGCGCTACGCGGCGCGTGCGTGCGAGCTGGCGCCCGACGACGCGTCGTTCCGCTTCAATCTCGCGATCATCCAGCTCGTGCGCGGCAACCATGCGGCCGGCTGGCGCGGCCACGAGGCGCGCTGGGACGGCGCCGGCGAGTTGCGCGGCCGTCGGCCGGCGCTGCCGGGCCCGCGCTGGCAGGGCGAGCCGCTCGCCGGCAAGACGCTGCTGGTGTGGGGCGAGCAGGGGCTCGGCGACGTGCTGCAGTTCTGCCGCTTCGTCGCGCCGCTCGCCGAACGCGTGCATCGCGAGGGCGGCCGGCTCGCGTGGAATACGTTTCCGGCGCTCGGCGCGCTGATGCAGCGCAGCCTCGGCGCGCATGCGGACGTGTTCGGCGCCGGCGGCGGCGTCGACGCGCTGCCGGCATTCGATTACGAAGTGCCGCTGATCGGCCTGCCGCTGATGCTCGGCATGGAGGCGTCGCCGCTCGCCGCGTCGGTGCCGTACCTGCGGGCCGAGCCAGGCGCACGCGACGCATGGCGCACCCGGCTCGCGGACGACGGCCGGCTGAAGGTCGGGCTCGTGTGGACGGGCAGTGCGGGCCACCAGCGCAATCCGTTCCGGCGCGTCGGGCTCGAGCGCTACGCGAAGGCGTTCCGCGGCATCGATGGCGTGACGTTTTACTCGCTGCAGCCGGGTGCGGACGCGGATGTCGCCGCCGCGCGCGCGGCCGGTTTCGCGATCGAAGACTACACGGCCGAATTGACGAGCTTCGACGATACGGCCGCGTTCATCGGCGCGCTGGATCTCGTGATCACCGTGTGCACGTCGGTCGCGCACCTGGCCGGCGCGCTGGGCGCGCGCACCTGGGTGCTGCTCGACGTGAATCCGCACTGGCCGTGGTTGCTCGATCGCCGGGACAGCCCGTGGTATCCGACCGCGACGTTGTACCGGCAGCCGACGTTCGGCGCGTGGGCGCCGGTGATGGAGGAAGTGAGCCGCGACCTGCGGGGCCTCGCCGCACTGCCGGCACCGTTGGATCAACCGGCTCAACCGGCTCAATCGGATCGGCCGGCCCGGCAGGCCTGAGCGGCCGGCCGGTTCACGGTCGCGGGCCGCCGCGCGCGGCGGCGGCACGCTGCATCATTGCGCGTCGTCGCCGCCGTGCTGCTTCCGGCCGTTGCGCCGGCGCAGCCCGGGCCCGAACGTGAAGCCGAACGCGAGCAGCACGAACGACACCGCGAGCACGATGTTGTTGCCGCTCGTCACGTACGGCGTGAAGCCGCTCGTGCCTTCGATCCGCACGTCGAGCGAGCCGATCGTGAACGGCTTCAACTGGCCGAGCACGCGCCCGTGCGCGTCGATCGCGGCCGTCATCCCCGTGTTGGTCGAGCGCAGCATCGGCCGGCCCGTTTCGAGCGAGCGCATCCGCGCGATCTGCAGATGCTGGTCGAGCGCGATCGTGTCGCCGAACCACGCGAGGTTCGTCACGTTGACGAGCACGCCGGGCGGCTGCGGATTGTCGCGGATCGTCGCGGCGATTTCCTCGCCGAACAAATCCTCGTAGCAGATATCGGCCATCACCGGCTGGTTGTGCACGAGGAACGGCTTCTGCACGGGCGCGCCGCGCGCGAAGTCGCCGAGCGGCATCTTCATCAGGTTGACGAACCACCGGAAGCCCCATGGAATGAATTCGCCGAAGGGCACGAGGTGATGCTTGTCGTAGTGATAGATGTCGCGCGAGTGCGGCGTCACGCCGTACAGGCTGTTCGTGTAGTCGACGTAGTGGCCGTCCTCGGTCACCGACGCGCCGACCGCGCCGAACAGCACGGCCGACCCGGTCGTGTCGCTGAACTTGCGGATCGCGACGGCGAACGGCTCGGGCAGTTCCTGGATCATCACCGCGATCGCGGTCTCGGGCGTGACGATCAGGTCGGCCGGCTTCTCGACGATCATCTGCTGGTACATCTTGATCGCCGCGTCGATGCCTTCCTGCTCGAACTTGATGTCCTGCTTCACGTTGCCCTGCAGCAGCCGCACGGTGAGCGGCGCGTTCGCGGGCACGGTCCACGTGACCTGCGACAGCCCGAGGCCGGCCGCGACGAGCGCGACGGCGACGCCGGCCGGCGCCGCGATGCGCACGCGGGCGTTGCCGCTCGATGCGCCGGCTTCGCCGTCACGCACCGGCGACGGGCGCGCGGCGGCGAGCGCCTGCACGATGAGCGCGGCGAACAGCGCGAGCACCCACGCGATCCCGTACACGCCGACCACCGGCGCAAAGCCCGCGAACGGGCCGTCGACCTGCGGGTAGCCGCTGCCGAGCCACGGAAAGCCGGTGAATACGGTGCCGCGCAGCCATTCGCCGAGCGCCCACGCGCTCGCGAACGCGAACGCGCCGTGCCAGGTCGGCGAGAACGGCCGCGGGTCGGGCTCGCGGCGGTGCCACGCATGGCCCGCGCAGAACGACCACAGCCCGGCCGAGAACGCCGGGTACAGCGACAGGTACAGCGCGAACAGCACGAGCGCGCCGCCCGCGAGCGGCGCGGCCATCTCGCCGTACACGTGCATGCTGATGTAGAGCCACCAGACGCCGCTGATGAAGTTGCCGAAGCCGAACGCGCCGCCGGTGAGCGCGGCGCCGCGCCAGCTCGACGTGCGCGTCAGCTGCGCGAAAAACCAGACGAATACGACGAGCTGCAGCCAGCCGCCATGTGGCGTGGGCGCGAAGGCGAGGGTATTGGCCGCGCCGGCGAGCAGCGCGGCCGGGTAGTGCCAGCGCGGCAGCGCGCGGCCGGGCGCCGGCGCGAGAAGGCCGCCAGCCGGGCGGGACGGGATCGGATCGTCCATGTGAAGCGGAAGAGGGCGAGCGGTTGAAGAAGGCGCGGCTGGCGCGGAACGGTCAGTCTTCGTGCGAGGTTTCGGCGCGACGGCTGGCGAGCGGGTTGCGGCGCACCAGCAGCACATGGACCTGCCGTGCGTCGCCGCGCTGGATTTCGAACACGAGGTTGCCGAGCTGCAGCTTCTCGCCGCGGTGCGGCACGCGTCCGAAATGATGGGTGATCAGCCCGCCGATCGTGTCGACTTCGTCGTCGGGGAAATCGGTGCCGAACGTCTCGTTGAACTGCTCGATCTCGGTGAGCGCGCGCACGCGGTAGCGGCCTTCCGGCCCCGAGATGATGTTGCCGGCTTCCTCGTCGAAGTCGTATTCGTCCTCGATGTCGCCGACGATCTGTTCGAGCACGTCCTCGATCGTGATCAGGCCCGCGACGCCGCCGTATTCGTCGACGACGATCGCCAGGTGGTTGCGGTTCACGCGGAAGTCGTGCAGCAGCACGTTCAGGCGCTTCGATTCCGGAATGAACACGGCCGGGCGCAGCATTCCGCGCACGTCGAACTCTTCCTCGGCATAGAAGCGCAGCAGATCCTTCGCGAGCAGCACGCCGATCACGTTGTCGCGGTTCTCCTCGTACACCGGGTAGCGCGAGTGCGCCTTTTCGAGGACGAACGGGATGAAATCCTCGGGCTTGTCGGCGATGTTGATCGCGTCCATCTGCGCGCGCGGCACCATGATGTCGCGGGCGCACAGATCGGAGACCTGGAACACGCCTTCGATCATCGACAGCGAATCGGCGTCGATCAGGTTGCGTTCGTGGGCGTCCTGGAGGATTTCCAGCAGCTCGCCGCGGGATTCGGGCTCGGGCGAGATGAAGTCGGTCAGGCGCTCGAGCAGCGAGCGCTTTTCTTGCGGTTTGTCGGTTGGCTTACGACTGGGATACGAATCGTTCATGGTGGTGCGCCCGGGTCATGCCGGGGCGCGCGGTCACGGAGTAGGCAAGGATACACCAAGGGCACGACGCGACCGTGTCACCCGGCCGTACGGCCAGGGTGGGCGGCTCGCGCGGGCCCCGCTCGCGGACGGCCGCGCGGGGCGCGACGTCGTCGTCGGGTCCATCCTATCGCAGAAAGCGCCGGCGGGGCGCGGCGGCAAAAAAATGGCGGCGGGCAGGGCGGCGCGGCCCGACGCGCGAAACGGCCGGCGACGGCGGCATTCCGCCGCAGGCGGGCGCCGCCGGTGCGCTGCTCAGAACCGCATGCCGGCCGAGCAGCCGCCGGCGGCCGCGCCGTTGGTCGCGGCGCCGCCGCAGCCGAGTATCCCGCAGCCGGACAGCGCGACGCTCGCGGCGACGAGCAGCGCGGCGATCCTGCAATGCGACCAGCGTGACGGTTTCATCGGGCGTGTCCTCGTGCGGATGCGCGGGCGGCGCGGGGTCGCATGGCGGCAGGCCGCGTGTCGTGCCGGATCACCGGCATCGCGCCAGCAACCCTTCGAGCGCGCGGTCGGGGATGCCGCTCGCGCGCAGCGCGTCGACCGTGCGGCTCACGTAGTCGAGCGTCGTGCCGTAGCGGCCGGCCGCGCAGCTGAACACTTCCTTCACGACGGGGTCGGTCAGCTTGCCCGTATAGGTCGGTGCGTCGCGGCGCATCACGAACGCGAGCGCGTTCACGCGTTCGCCGGTCTCGAGCGTGCACGGCAGCCACGCGGGACGGTACGAGCCCATCGGCATCTCGCGCTTCCACAATGTCTCGAGATGGGGCTGCGCGGTCGGGCCGGAGAGCCGGAAGGCGATGCCCGAGCACGAGCCGCCGCGATCGAGCGCGAGCACGAGGCCCGGCCGTTCGGGCGTGCCGCGGTTCACGCGCGACCACAGGTAGAGCCCGCGGTGATAGCCGTGCACCTTGCCGCGCACGGCGGCGACGGTCGGCAGCCCGGGGTTCCAGATCAGCGAGCCATAGCCGAACAGCCAGAGATCCTGCCGGCCGTCCCAGTCGCGCATCGTGTGCGCGAGCGACGCCGCGAGCTCGTCTTCCGTCAGCAGACGGCCTTCGCCGATCGACGGCGGGTAGGCGGGCGGCAGCATCGCGGGGTTACGCATCGGGCGGACGGCTTACTGGTACGGGTTCGGGAAACCCAGTTTCGCGAGGATGTCGACTTCGAGCGCTTCCATTTCGGCCGCGTCCTCGTCGCTCGTCTCGTGGTCGTAGCCCTGCGCGTGCAGCGCGCCGTGCACCAGCAGGTGCGCGTAATGGGCCGCGAGCGGCTTGCCTTGCTCGTGCGCTTCCTTCTCGACCACCGGGCAGCACAGCACGAGGTCGCCGATCACGGTGCCGTCGGGCGCCGCGTCGTACGCGAAGGTCAGCACGTTGGTCGGATAGTCCTTGTGGCGGTAGCCGGCGTTCAGCGTACGGCCTTCGTTCT
>Ga0268257_1003302_pt1 | contig 10332 bp, 9 predicted proteins | sample AgamicAtPrz_FD_200249 | JGI IMG/M metagenome (GOLD analysis project Ga0268257, IMG submission 200249) | Agave microbial communities from Guanajuato, Mexico - At.P.rz (v2) (version 3) | ecosystem: Host-associated > Plants > Phyllosphere > Phylloplane/Leaf | place: Guanajuato, Mexico | collected...
TCTACAGCAAGTAAATCCTGCTGCGCTGAGCTGTCATGAAGTGCCCCTTCTGCAACCATCCGGACACGCAAGTGGTTGAGACCCGCGAGTCCGAGGACGGGGGCTTCATCCGCCGCCGCCGCCGCTGTGGCGGCTGCGACAAGCGCTTCACGACCTACGAGCGCCCCGAGGTCAGCTTTCCGACCGTGGTCAAGAGAGACGGCCGCCGTATTGAATACGAGCGCGCCAAGCTGCAAGGCTCTTTTCAGATCGCGCTGCGCAAGCGCCCCGTGAGCACCGAACTCATCGATGCGGCCATAGAGCGCATCGAGGACAGGCTGCTCAATCTGGGCCAGCGTGAAATCGATTCCAGCCGCCTCGGCGAGCTGGTGATGGACGAGCTCAAGGGCCTGGACAAGGTCGGCTATATCCGGTTTGCCAGCGTGTATCGCAGCTTCGAGGATGTGGACGACTTCAAGAACATCATGGATGAGGTTCGCAGTCCCAAGGCCAAGGCCGCCAGAAAGCCCCAGGCCTGACCGCCGCCATGACAAAAGCCACCCTCGGGTGGCTTTTGTTTTGTGCACTTGACGGCAGGTATCTGCTATCAATTTATGAGCGTCTAGCGCATGATTTCAAAGGATATCAGATAGATTTTTATCTGATATCCTTAATGCAAGCGCGTAATGCGCTCCTTTAAAGGTAGTGCCATCGGACCGCTGCGGCTTTGCTCGCGCACATGTTCGGCCAGGGCATCCAGATCCGGCATGCCACCCACCACATCGATGCCTTGCGCGAAGATGCTGAAGTTGTCGCCGCCGCTGCCCAGATAGCTCTGCAGTCCCACGCGGTAGCGCTGCGACATCTCTAGCCGCCGGCCGTTCAGGCGCAGCTCGCTCACGCGCCGGCCCGCGGGCTGGCGGCGATCGAAGCGATAGCTGAAGCCCTCGGACACCTGCAGGATGCGTGGCGTATTCACGGTGTTGCTGCCGCTGTCGAATTGCTGCTCCAGCGCCTGGCGAATCTGCTCGCCCGTCAGACTCATCACCATCAGCGTATTGCCGAACGGCTGAACGCTGAACAACTGTCCATAGGTCACGCTGCCGTCGGCCGCGGGCAGCAGGTCGGCGCGCACACCGCCAGGGTTCACAAACGCCAGTTGCGCTGCGCCCGCGGCGGCATCGCGCGTGGCCGCAAGTATGGCGTCGGCCACTATGCGCCCCATCACGCTTTCGCCATTGGCTTGCGGCATGCGACTGACAGGTCCGGCCAGCCGCCCTGCAACGGCCTCGGCCAGCGGCCGCGCCGCAGCCTTGTAGCGCGCCACCAGCGCCGCCACTTCGGCATCGGCGTCAAAGACCGGAAACTCGGACTGCAAGCCCACCTGACCACCAGCGCTGCGATAGGCCTCGCCCTGCACGATGGTCTGATGCGCCGACTTGCGGCTGACTCGGCGTGTGCGCGCATCCACCGTCAGTCTGACTTCGGTCAGCAGCGTGCCGTACTGACCCGCGCTGGTCAGCAAGAACGGCTTGCGGGCATTCACCCTGGCGTAATCGCACACATAGGAGCGGTGGGTGTGACCGGAGATCACCACATCGACCTCGCTGGAGAGCTGCTCCAGAATCGGCACGATCGCGCCGGACAGGCCCTGGCAGCTATCGTCCTGAAGGCCCGACGTGGTGGCTCCGCCCTCATGGATCAGCACCACGATCACATCGGCCCCCTGCGCACGCAGCTGGGGGATCAGCGCATTGGCCGTCTGTGCCTCGTCGGCGAATGTCAGCCCTCTGACCCCGCTGGGCCGCACCATATGCGGCGTGTTCCTGAGCGTCATGCCGATGAAGCCCACGCCTATGCGCAGACCGTCCTGCTCGAAGAACTTCAGCCCCGTCGCGGGAAACAGCGGCCGACCGTCGCCGCGCAGCGTATTGGCTGCGAGAAACGGGAACTGCGCGCCCCTGAAGGGCTGGCTGATCTGGCATGGCTGCTTGCTGGTGAACTTCTCGCAGCCACCGTTTTGCATGCGCTGCAACTCGGCCACGCCCTGGTCGTATTCGTGATTGCCGGTGGCTGCAAAGTCCACCCGCATGAGATTGAGCACCTCTATCGTCGGCTCATCGAGAAACAGCGCCGAGACCATGGGCGAAGCCCCGATCATGTCCCCTGCCGTGACCAGCGCCACATGGCGGCTGGCCTGGCGACGCTGGGCGATGGCCCGGGCCATGTAGGCCACGCCGCCAGCGGGCACGACAACGTTGCGGCCCTGCGCGTTCTGCGCCGTCACCGCCAGTCCGGGCGGCTCCAGATGGCCGTGCAGGTCGTTGAAGCCCAGCACGGTGATCTCCATGCTGGCAGGCCTTGTCACACCACCGCTGCATGCGCTCAAGCCCAATGCGAACAGCGCAGCGCAGAGGGGAGCGCAGACCTTGTGAAAAGCACAACGCCAGCCTGGCGACAGGGCGCGAGACTGGCGTTGATCCGGTTTTTTGTCAGTTGCAACCATCGGACTCTCCTGAGTCAGAGCTTGTAACGCACAAAAAGGTCTGGGTGATGTCAGCTGGCCGAGGCCGGAATCGGAACCAGGCCGGAATCCACATCGGCATTCTGCGCGCGGTGGCGCAGCGCATGGTCCATCACCACCAGCGCCAGCAGCGCCTCGGCAATCGGCGCGGCACGAATGCCCACGCAAGGGTCGTGGCGCCCCTTGGTGATGACTTCGGTGCTCTGGCCGTGCACGTCGATGGACTCACGCGGCGTGATGATGGAGCTGGTGGGCTTGATGCCGATGCGCACTTCCAGGTCCTGGCCGGTGCTGATGCCGCCCACGATGCCGCCCGCGTTATTGCTGCGGAAACCCTCGGGGCTCAGCGAGTCGCCGTGCGTGGTGCCACGCTGGGCCACGCTATCAAAGCCTGCGCCGATCTCCACGGCCTTGACCGCATTCAGGCCCATCATGGCGTAGGCGATGTCGGCGTCCAGGCGGTCATACAGAGGCTGGCCCAGGCCGACCGGCATATTGCTGGCGTTCACACGCAGCGCCGCGCCGCAGGAATCGCCGCTCTTGCGCAGCTGCTCCATGTATTCCTCGAAACGGCTCACATCGGCCACGGGCGCGAAGAAGGGGTTGTGAGGCACATGCTCCCAGCTCTCGAAGCCTATGGACAGCTCGCCGATCTGGGTCATGCAGGCGCGGAACTCGGTACCGAATTTTTCCTTGAGCCATTTCTTGGCCACGGCACCTGCGGCCACGGTGGGCGCCGTCAGACGTGCCGAGGAGCGACCGCCGCCGCGCGGATCACGGATGCCGTACTTCTGGAAATAGGCATAGTCGGCATGACCGGGGCGAAAGCTCTGCGCAATATTGGAGTAATCCTTGCTGCGCTGATCGGTGTTGCGGATCAGCAGGGCGATCGGCGTACCCGTGGTCTTGCCCTCGTACACGCCGGAGAGAATCTCCACTGCATCGGGCTCGTTGCGCTGGGTGACGAACTTGCTGGTGCCTGGGCGACGCCGATCCAGATCATGCTGGATATCCGCCTCGCTCAAGGCCATGCCCGGGGGGCAGCCATCAATCACACAGCCAATGGCCGGACCGTGGGACTCACCGAAATTGGTGACCGTGAAAATTGTGCCGAAGGTATTGCCGCTCATAGACCGTCAATTATGCCTGCAGCGCCTGCTCACCACCGCGGCTGACTGCTGCCGGGCAGCATGGATGCATGGTCCCAGGCCACCGGCGTGTGCGAGAACCTGGCGCTGTGACGCACGGCCTGCAACCTGCCAAAGCCGCTGTCCAATGTCTGCAGATAGGGCGCGATATCAGGCCTGGCCTCTGTCCAGGCATGGCCCGCTACCTGCACCCGCCCCAAGCCACGCAACCAGTGCGCCACACCAGCCAGGGTGACACGCACACGCCAGCTCCCTCCCTGTTGCGCTTGACGAAGCAAGGCGGTCTCTATGCCAAAGGCCAGCCAGAACCCTGCACCATAGTCCAGCGCCTGCATGGGCAGCGCGCGGGGCTGGGCCGAGCCATGCGCGGCGGCCTCGTCCTCGTTGATGCCGCTGGCCGTCTGCACCAGAGAATCAAAGCCGCGCCGCCCGGCCCATGGCCCCTCCCATCCATAGGCGCAAAGTTCGGCCACCACCAACCCGGGCCGCATCTGCAGCAGTTGCTCCGTGCCAAAGCCCTTGGCCTGCAAAGCCCCGGGGCGGTAGGCCTGCATGAAGACATGGGCACCCCCTACCAGCATGCTCAGGGCATCGCGTCCTGCGACCTCATTCATATCCGCATATGTGGACCGCTTGCCCCTGCTGGTATCGGCAATAGCCTCGATATTGGGCAAATGCGGGCTGTTGACCAGCATCACATCCGCGCCATAGGCGGCCAAAGTACGCCCTGCAACCGGCCCGGCCAGAATGCGCGTGAGATCCAGCACCCGCAACCCCGCCAGCGGCCGCTGCCCGTTCTGTAGTCCCGGCCAGGGCAATGCTGGAGCATCGCCCACTCGCTCTATCTGCACCAGCCCAGCACCGGCCCCCCCATCCTCCTGACCCAATGACTGCCACTGGGCATGGCTGCGCGATGCGGCCACCGGCAAGCCACGGATGGCTGCCTGTGTCTCGAAGTCCTGCGCACGCCAATGGGCCAGCGCCTGAGCCACGGCCTCGCGTGGAGTGGCTGCGCCCTCGGGCAGCCCCAGCAAGGCCAGCGCCCCGTCGCGGTGATGATCGAAATTGGCATGAATACGAACCCAGCCTGGTTCGCCCACCGCCTGGCCGCAGGCATACAGACCGGAGACTGGCGCCCACTGGTCAGGCCTTCGTCCGTCCAGGGTGAAATAGCCGCTGGACTCGAATGCCGCATGCTGGGCATCCACCGTCACCACTTGCACAGGGCGACGGGGCTGACGCAGCTGCTCTATCTGCGTGGCCGCCAGCGCTGCCGCTGCCACGCTGGCCTGCACCGCATCCACCACGGCAAAGCTGCTGACAAAGCCGCGGGCCCTGCCCGTCAACCGCAGCTGCGATAAGGCCTGTGCTGGCAAACCGGCCAACTCCCACTGCTGCTGCAGCGCTGCACAAGCCCGCTGTGAGGACGCTGTGGAAGAAGAAAAGCAAAGACTGGCTGTAGACATCGAAACTCCTGGCGCGCGCCGTAAACCCATGTCTTGCATTGCACGCGCCATGGTCCATGGCCGTCAATCTTGATTGGCCCAATCGACTGCGGACAGAACACACTCGCCATCAACCAATCGGTAGGCGCTACGATGCAGGGCCATCACCCTTCATCGCCTGATCGACTGCCCATGTCCGCTGATACGCCCTCTTCCTCCCCATGGCTGCAGGCGGCAGAAGCTGCAGCCATGCTGGGGGTGCAGCGCGCCAGCCTCTACAGCTATGCCAGTCGCGGCCTGTTGAAGGCTCAACGACTGGCCGGCAGGCGCGGCACCGTCTACCTGCTGTCTGATGTGCAGCGTCTCGTGCGCCAGCGGCAGGCCGTGCGCAACCCCGCACAACTGGCCCAATCCACCCTGGACTGGGGTCAGGCAGTGCTGGACTCGGCCATCACCCTGGTGCGCGACGGACAGCTTTACTACCGCGGCCACAGCGCCGTACAACTGGCACAGAGCGCCACTTTGGAAGAAACCGCAATGCTGCTCTGGCAGCAAGGCAGCGCAGACCCCGCCGGGGTCGATGAGCCGCCGGCAAGATTGGGTGCTCGGCACATGCCCCGTAGCGCGGCACAGGCACTGGCCACATGGTTTGGCATGGCAACGGTGCCGGGAAATCATCTGGCACTGCTGCACTGCATGGGAGATGTATTGCTGGGTCTGCCGCCACCAGCCAGCGCATCCAGTTCAAAGCCATCTGCGCAACCTGTGACGCTTGTGCCACTGCATCAGCGCCTAGCCGCCAGTTGGCAGCCCGATGCAGATGCTGATGCCAACGTCGATGCCGCCAATGTGCTGCGTAGCGCCCTGGTACTGTGCGCCGACCATGAGCTCAATGCATCCAGTTTTGCCGCACGCGTGGTTGCGTCCACCGGCGCCAGCCTGCATGCCAGCGTCGGAGCAGGGCTGGCCGCATTGTCCGGCCCACTGCATGGCGGCATGACCCAGCACATCAGTGCTCATTGGGAGGAATGGCATGGCAGACCGCCCAAGGCACCCCTGGCAGCCTCGTTGCTGGCCTTGCTGGAAGCCACGCAGACCGGTCAGACACCGCACTACCTGGCAGGATTTGGCCACCCGCTCTACCCTTCAGGCGACCCGCGCAGCGCCTACCTGCTGGCCCTGCTGCCATTTGACTCCCAGCGCGAAAACCTGATTGACCAGGTCCATGCGACCACTGGACTACACCCCAGTCTGGACTACAGCTTGGTGGCCATTGAACGCGCCCTGCGCCTGCCGCCAGGTGCGGCCTTTGTGCTGTTTGCCCTGGGCCGCACCGCGGGCTGGATCGCCCATGCTCTGGAGCAGCAGGCTACGGGCCAGTTGATACGCCCACGCGCACAATACACCGGCGCCCAGCCCGCTACAAACGTGGAGGCAGCGCCCACACAGCTCGGCCGCATCATCCGCTTCTAGGCGGTTTACCGGGCCGCAAAAAACGGCCCGAAGGCCGCCTGACTCAGATGCAGAACTGCTGCGCAGTCATTACTCCGCGCCCTGGCGCTCGCCTTCGGGCCAGTCGCGGATATAGGCCTTGAGCATGCGATTCTCGAAGTTCTGGCTGTCCACCACGGCCTTGGCCACGTCATACAGCGAGATCACGCCCATCAGCATGCGCTTGTCCATCACCGGCATATAGCGCGCATGGCGATCCAGCATCATGCGGCGCACCTCGTCCATATCGGTTTCCATGGTGCAGGTCATGGGCGCGTCGTCCATGGCGCCGCGCACGGAAATGTTCTCCACGCCGCCGGTCTTCACAAAGCCCTGGATCACTTCGCGGAAGGTGAGCATGCCCACCACATCGCCGTGATCCATCACGACCAGCGAGCCGATGTCCTTCTCCGACATCACCTGCACCGCTGCGGCCAGGCTTTCATCGGGCGACACCGTGTACAGGGTATTGCCTTTGACGCGCAGGATGTCACTAACTTTCATTGCTGTTCTCCGAAGTCTGTTTGGCACGCTGTGGCAGCTTTTGTCCTGCATGTGTCAGCACATGCGGCATCGCTTTGCACAGAATGCAGGTGCGTGCACAAATATAGCCCACAATGGCTTGCATTGAGAAAAACTAAAACAATGACGAAACATATGAATTTCCACATATTTAATCGTCTATTCGACCAAATTGATCTTTGATTGCCTGCTCGATCACACATTGCGTCAATCAATACCAGCCATGGAGACACAACATGCCCGGTTACTCTGACCCCGGCTTCGACACCCTGAGCCTGCATGCAGGCGCCCAGCCCGACCCCGCCACCGGCGCACGCGCCGTGCCCATCCATCTGACGACATCCTTCGTCTTCGAATCCAGCGACCACGCGGCCAGCCTGTTCAATCTGGAACGCCCCGGCCATGTCTACAGCCGCATCTCCAACCCCACCAATGCGGTGCTTGAGCAACGCGTCTCGGCCCTGGAAGGCGGCGTGGGCGCGATTGCCGTGGCCAGCGGCCAGGCGGCGCTGCACCTGTCCATTGCCACGCTGATGGGCGCGGGTAGCCATATCGTGGCCAGCACGGCCCTGTATGGCGGCTCGCAAAACCTGCTGCACTACACGCTGGCGCGCTTCGGCATAGAGACCACCTTCGTCAAGCCAGGCGACATCGATGGCTGGAAGGCTGCGGTGCGCCCCAACACCAAGCTGTTCTTCGGCGAAACCGTGGGCAACCCCGGACTCGATGTGCTGGACATTCCCACGGTCAGCCGGATCGCCCACGAAGCCGGCGTGCCGCTGCTGGTGGACTCGACCCTTACCTCGCCCTGGCTGATCAAGCCTTTCGAGCACGGCGCGGACATCGTCTATCACTCGGCCACCAAGTTCCTGTCCGGCCACGGCACGGTGATCGGCGGCATCGTCGTCGATGGCGGCAGCTTCGACTGGGAAAAATCGGGGCGCTTTCCCGAGTTGACCCAGCCCTATGACGGCTTTCACAACATGGTGTTCAGCGAGGAGTCCACCACCGGCGCCTTCCTGCTGCGCGCGCGCCGCGAGGGCCTGCGTGACTTCGGCGCCTGCATGAGCCCGCACAGTGCCTGGCTGATCCTGCAAGGCATAGAGACCCTGCCGCTGCGCATGGAGCGCCATATGCGCAACACCGAAAAAGTGGTGCAGTTCCTCGCCAGCCACCCTCTGGTCAGCCGCGTGGGCCACCCCATGCTGGAGACCCACCCCTCACACGCTCTGGCCAGAAAGCTGCTGCCGCGCGGCGCCGGCTCGGTGTTCAGCTTTGACATTGCCGGCAACCGCAACCAGGGCAAGAAGTTCATCGAAACGCTGAAGGTCTTCAGCCATCTGGCCAATGTGGGCGACTGCCGCTCGCTGGTGATCCACCCTGCAAGCACCACGCATTTCCGCATGAGCGACGAGGCGCTGGCCCAGGCCGGCATAGGCCAGGGAACGATCCGGCTGTCGATCGGACTGGAAGACGCCGACGACCTGATCGACGACCTCAAGCGTGCGCTCAAGGCGGCCGAGAAAGCCGTCTGATGCAGGTTCGAGCCTTCACGCCGGCAGACACAGAGGCCGTCGTCCAGCTATGGCAGGACTGCGAGCTGCCCCGCCCCTGGAACGATCCGCACAAGGACATTGCGCGCAAGCTCAGCGTCTCGCCCGACCTGTTCTGGTTGGGCTGCGACGCGGATGGGCGGATCATCGCCAGCATCATGGTCGGCTATGACGGCCACCGCGGCTGGATCAACTACCTCGCCGTGCACCCTGCGCATCAGCGCCGGGGCCATGCACGCCAGCTGATGCAGCGCGCCGAACAGACGCTGAGCGAACTGGGCTGCCCCAAGCTCAACCTGCAGGTGCGTGCGGGCAATGAAGCGGTGCTCGCCTTCTACGAAAGACTGGGCTATGCCGATGACCGGACACTGAGCCTGGGCAAGCGGCTGATTCCCGATCTTTGAGCCGCTTGCATCGCCTATTTATATAAAAAACAGCCTCTAGCGCTTACCCATACTGCGGAGACAGCTATGTTTTTAGAAGTCAACAAGGCCAATATCTACGCCTACACCGGTGGCAAGGCCTTCGATGCGGCCAAGCCCACGGCCATTTTCATCCACGGCGTGCTCTGCGATCACAGCGTCTGGGCACTGCAAAGCCGCTATATGGCCAATCACGGCTGGAACGTGCTGGCCATCGATTTGCCCGGCCATTGCAGAAGCGGCGGCCAGGCCCCGCAAACTGTCGAAGAGGCCGCGAGCTTCATCGGCGCCCTGATGGATGCAGCCGGATTGCGCAGCGCTGCCCTGATAGGCCATAGCTGGGGCAGCCTGATTGCCATGGAGACTGCGGCCAGGCTGCGGGAACGCATCAGCCATCTGGTCTTGGTGGGCACGGCCTTTCCCATGAAGGTCTCTCCCGCGCTGCTGGAGTCGGCGCTGAATACGCCCGAAAAAGCCATACAGATGGTCAACACCTTCTCGCGCGCCACGCTGGCACCGCCCAATGGTGCGGGCAGCTGGGTATTCGGCGCCGGCATGGCCCTGGGCCGCCGCGTGCTGGCCAGCAACACGGCCACGAATCTGCTGCATGCGGGCTTCAAGGCCTGTGACAGCTATGCAGGTGGCGAAGCCGCCATGACCCAGGTCAGTTGCCCGCTTCTGTTTGTGCTGGGCGAGCAAGACCAGATGACCCCGCCCAAGGCAGCCAAGGGACTGATCGATGCAGCCAGGGGCGCAGGCAAGACCACCAAGGTTCAGATCATCCCCAACGGCCACAACCAGATGACGGAGTCACCGGACGCGACGCTGTTTGCGATTCGGGATTTTCTGGCTGCGTAGGCCATTAAGCTTGGGCCATGAGCCAAACCTTCCAGCACCACGGCCAACTGGCTGACGCCTGCGCCGAATGGGCCAAGATTTCACTGAACGGTCTGCAGCCCCGACGCAATCTCCAACTGAGCGACAAAAAAGCCGACTGGAAGGAGGCACTGAGCGCGCTCAAGCGCTTTGCCGGCAGCGATAGCTACAAAGCACCCCAGGATTTCAAGGCACATGCCGCGCTGGAAAACTACTGGAAATGGAAGGAAGTGGGCGAGCAGGCGCGCTGGCTGCTGATCTATGGCATCGATCTGGGCCTGAGCGGTGATGTGCTGCGCCCCATCTACCAGGAAGTGGCCGCGCTGTGGATTGATGCTGCCTCGGTGGCCGAGCATGCGCGTGCCAGCATGG
>Ga0268257_1003304_pt1 | contig 10327 bp, 8 predicted proteins | sample AgamicAtPrz_FD_200249 | JGI IMG/M metagenome (GOLD analysis project Ga0268257, IMG submission 200249) | Agave microbial communities from Guanajuato, Mexico - At.P.rz (v2) (version 3) | ecosystem: Host-associated > Plants > Phyllosphere > Phylloplane/Leaf | place: Guanajuato, Mexico | collected...
GTGCCAAGGTCAATGGCAAGGTCGGTGGAGAAGTACCGACGGAAAGCTCCGAACATTCAGGGTCCTCTCAGGCACGGCTTGCGCATCGGCTAGCCGTCGCCGGGATGTAAGGTAATGGAGTCTGGGTGGTGGGCATTTTTTGCACAATGACCAGCCGAACGGAGGTATTGCGGCAAAGCCGAGATAATACCGTATCCCCTGTGAATAACTTCTACTGTCAGGGTTAGAAACACTGCTTTACACGCGGCGGCCCTGCTAAATAATTTCTATGGCATTGAACGATCAAGACATTGCGCGCATCGCCAACTTGGCCCGCCTTGAACTGTCGCAAGACGAAAGTAAGCGCATGCTCGCGCAACTAAACAACTTTTTCGGCATCGTCGAAAAAATGCAGGCTGTGGATACTTCGGGCGTCAGCCCCCTGTCACATCCGGTGGCAGCCATCCAGGACGTCGCCTTACGGCTACGTGACGATTTGGTAAGTGAGGGCAATAACCGCGACGCCAACATGCAGAACGCCCCTGCAGCCGAAAAGGGTTACTTCCTCGTGCCCAAGGTCATCGAATAAACGCGCGGGACACATCAGAACATGAGCCAAACCGAACTCCACCAATTGAGCGTGGCCGAGCTGGCCGCGCAGCTGCGCGCCAAGCAGGTCTCAGCCACCGAAGCCGCCCAGCATTTCCTGGCCCGCGCCAAGCAGCACCAGAACCTGGGCGCTTTTGTCGCCATCGATGAAGACGCCACCCTGGCCCAGGCCAAGGCGGCCGACGCCCTGATTGCCGAAGGCAAGGGCGGCAAGCTGGCCGGCGTGCCCATTGCGCACAAGGACATCTTCGTCACCAAGGACTTCCCCACCACTGCCGCCAGCAAGATGCTGGAGGGCTACAAGTCTCCGTTTGACGCTACCGTGGTGAAGAAGCTGGCCGATGCCGGCGTGGTCACCCTGGGCAAGCTCAACTGCGACGAATTCGCCATGGGTGGCGCCAACGAGAACTCGGCCGTGGCCCCCGTGGGCTTTGACGCGGCACAGCCCGTGCGCAACCCCTGGAACACCGAGCGCGTGCCCGGCGGCTCGTCCGGTGGCTCCGCCGCTGCCGTGGCCGCGCGTCTGGCCCCGGCCGTGACCGGCACCGACACCGGCGGCTCCATCCGCCAGCCCGCCTCGTTCTGCGGCATCACCGGCATCAAGCCCACCTACGGCCGCGCCAGCCGCTACGGCATGATCGCCTTTGCCTCCAGCCTGGACCAGGCCGGCCCCATGGGCCGCAGCGCCGAAGATTGCGCGCTGCTGCTCTCCGAAATGTGCGGCCCCGATCTGGACCGCGACTCCACCAGCCTGGACTACCCCGCCGAGGACTTCAGCGCCCGCCTGGGTGGCTCGATCGAAGGCCTGCGCATCGGCGTGCCCGCCGAGTTCTTTGGTGAAGGCCTGTCCGACGATGTCCGCACAGCCGTCAACGCAGCGCTCAAGGAATACGAAAAGCTGGGTGCCAAGCTGGTTCCCGTGAGCCTGCCGCGCACCGAACTGTCCGTGCCCGTGTACTACATCCTGGCTCCGGCCGAGGCTTCGTCCAATCTGTCGCGCTTTGACGGCGTGAAGTTCGGCCACCGCGCCGCCAAGTACGAAGACCTCAACGACATGTACAAAAAGACCCGCGCCGAAGGATTCGGCGACGAGGTCAAGCGCCGCATCATGATCGGCGCCTATGTGCTGTCCGAAGGCTATTACGACGCCTACTACCTGCAGGCGCAGAAGATCCGCCGCATGATTGCCGACGACTTCCAGGCTGCCTTCAAGGACTGCGACGTCATCGCCGGCGCGGCCGCGCCGACGACGGCCTGGGCCATTGGCGGCAAGGCCGATCCCGTGAGCAACTATCTGGCCGACATCTTCACCCTGCCCGCATCGCTGGCCGGCCTGCCCGGCCTGTCCCTGCCCGCAGGCTTCGGCGACGGCGGCATGCCCGTGGGCCTGCAGCTGATCGGCAACTACTTCGGCGAAGCCAAGCTGCTGAACGCGGCCCACCGCTTCCAGCAAGCGACAGACTTCCACCTGAAGAGCCCTGTTGGCATTTAAATGAAACACCCCCTGAGTCGCTTCGCGCCTTCCCCCTCAAGGGGGAGGACAGCCTCGCTGCGGGGCGGCCCTTGCTCGCTGTCCCTGGATCGGGCCGCGCCGGCTTCATGCGCGGCGCCATGGATACAGCCCACTTTTTGAAGCAAGAACATGACTGTGAAACTAATCAATGGCTACGAAGTCGTCATCGGCTTCGAAACCCATACCCAGCTGGCCACGAACAGCAAGATCTTCAGCCGTGCCAGCACCGCCTTCGGCGCCGAGCCCAACACCCAGGCCAGCGCCGTTGACCTGGCCCTGCCCGGCACGCTGCCGGTGATGAACAAAAAGGCCGTGGAATGCGCAATCAAGCTCGGCCTGTCGCTGGGTTCGACGATTGCGCCGCGTTCCATCTTCGCGCGCAAGAACTACTTCTACCCCGACCTGCCCAAGGGCTACCAGATCTCCCAGTTCGAGATCCCCGTAGTGCAAGGCGGTGAAGTCAGCTTCTATCTGGAAGAGGGCAAGAACAACGTCCTCAAGACCGTGCGTCTGGTGCGTGCCCACCTGGAGGAAGATGCCGGCAAGTCCGTGCACGACGAGTTCATCGGCCAGTCCGGCATCGATTTGAACCGCGCCGGCACGCCGCTGCTGGAAATCGTGACCGAGCCCGATATCCGCTCCACCGCCGAAGCCGTGGCCTACGCCAAGGAGTTGCACAAGATCGTCACCTGGATCGGCATCTGCGACGGCAACATGCAGGAAGGCTCATTCCGCTGCGACGCCAACGTCTCCGTGCGCAAGCCCGGCCAGCCCCTGGGCACGCGCCGCGAGATCAAGAACCTGAACTCGTTCAGGAATATGCAGATCGCCATCGACTACGAAATCCTCTGGCAGATCGAGCAGATCGAGGACGGCCACAAGATCCAGCAGGCCACCGTGCTGTTCAACCCCGACACGGGCGAGACCCGCGCCATGCGCACCAAGGAAGATGCGGCCGACTACCGCTACTTCCCCGACCCCGACCTGCCTCCGCTGGTCGTGGCGCCCGAATGGGTGGAGCAGGTCAAGGCCGAAATGCCCGAGCTGCCCCGCGCCATGGCCGCGCGCTTTGTAGCGCAATACGGCCTGCCCGAGTACGACGCCACCACGCTGACGCAAAGCCAGGCCATGGCCGCCTACTTTGAAGCCGCCGCCAAGGCCTGCGGCCAGCCCAAACTGGCGTCCAACTGGATCATGGGCGAGATCTCGCGCCGCCTGAACATGGAAGAGATCGGCATGGACCAGGTCAAGGTCTCCGCCGAGCAACTGGGCACCCTGATCGCCCGCATCCACGGCAACGTTATCAGCAACAACTCCGCCAAGCAGGTGTTCGAGGCGCTGTGGACCGGTGAAGGCTCCGATGTGGACGCCATCATCGAAGCCAAGGACCTCAAGCAGTCCAACGACACCGGCGCACTGGAAGCCATCATCGACGAGGTGATCGCCGCCAACCCCGCCAACGTGGAGCAATACCGCGCCGGCAAGGACAAGGCCTTCAACGCCCTGGTCGGCCAGGTCATGAAGGCTTCCAAGGGCAAGGCCAACCCCGGCCAGGTCAACGAGCTGCTCAAGGCCAAGCTGGCCTAACTCTGTTACAAGCACGTCCCTCAAGGCGTGCCTCTGCCCCCAGATAATGGGAGCACGCTCCAGGGCCGCAGGCAGCATATGCCTGCGGCCTTATTACTTGCAGCTCATCCCAGTCCTCGGTCCCCATGCCCTGTGGCGCCTGCCCAGGAAAAAATCAGTGATCTTCTCGAACGCCTCACTCATCGAATCCGAAAAAGAGCGCAACCTCTGCAGCAAGTTTTTTGCCGGTTACTTTTTCAACGAATTCACGGCCGGCTATGCCAAGCGCATCGTCCAGTTCAACCGCTACATCCAGGAAGTCACGGGCCGCGACGACCTCGGCCTTCAGTCCCCCCATATCTCCTTCGACACCCACGCCTACCTGTGCCACGAGCGCCTGCGCAGCAAGCTGGCCGATGTGCTCATCTCAGACCCCGCACGGCAGGTCTTTCTGTTCATCGAGACCAAATACCTGAGCAACTGGACTTACGCCGCCGATGTGGCCAAAGGGCTGGAGCGGCTGGACAAGGTCTTCGACGCCGATAAGAAGTCCCATCTGGCAGACGCCCGCCAACATTACTTTGTGCTGACTTCCAGGCGCAAGGAGGAAGCAGCAGGCCGCCCCGTGCAGCACTACGCCCCGGTGAATGGACCTATTTATGTTCCCACCCCTTCGCGCGCCGCAGAAGTGAGCGAGGGCGACGCGGCTGAGTCCGCGAAGCCTTCTTTCACCAGCCTGCTCTATTGGGAAGACCTGGCCCAGATGTGCGACCGCTCGGAAGTGCGCCAGTACATGGAGGCGCGGTTGAAGCTATGTGTCAGCAGCAGTCGGAATCAGCACAAGGCGGGGTACTTTTTGCCGGGGGCGTAAGGACTGCTTGGTCAGGTCGCCACATGCTCGCTGGAAGCAAGGAACTCCAACTGAATCAGCCCGCAGGTCAATGTCAGGTCACGATGCAACGCTGTCCTTCGACAGCGCTGCCCGCAGCCCGAACCGCGTGCCGCAGGCGCTGACACACGGGGGGATGCGGGTACAGGAGGACTGCCTGAATTTTGACGAGATCGGCCTCTAGCGCTTATCCAGATTAAGCAAGCAGCAAAAAAACTTAAAGAAGCTATCCCGTTTCCAGTTTTCGCCCCTTGTGCCCACGCCTGCGACGGCGGCCTCTTGGGGCTGGCAGTTGCACCGCAGAGTGCGACTGCATCGTCTTCAAATATGCGGCCGTTTGTTCGAACGGAGCGGCATGCCGCGAAGTGAGTTGGGCCGCACAGCCACAAGAGGTGGTCGGCGCAGGTTGCCCGCAGGCGAAGCCGGAGGGACGGGGCAGCAGGGGCCCGGCTCTTCGCCTACTTTCTGGTGGTCCGGCATACCGGCAGCAGAAAGCAGGTCGGCAGGCGGGCCGAGACCCGCCCTCTGCAAGCAAAGCAGGCATGTCGTTGGCTTTGTAAAACATGCCCTCATGTAAACCAACAACCAAACAAGGCATCTCATCAAAACAAAACATCAAGCACTGACAGCTATCTTTTTCAAAAGCCACCGTTGATTACATAAATCCAAGGTAAAGCGCACACCAAACCCACACAAATCTACGCACAATCCGGCGCAAACCCCATATCTTTGCGCTCCATGTTCTCCAAGCTGCTCAAGCCCCTGCTCTGGCTGCTGGCCCTGTGCCTGGCGGTCTATATCTGTATCTGCAGCTATATGTTTGCGCAGCAGCGCCAGATGATTTTTCCGGGTGGCGGCACACAGGTGGCGGCCGAGAGCACCGATTTCTCGCTGCAGCGCGCCGATGTTCTGTTGCGGGGCTGGCAGCTGCACCCGGCAGACGGCAAGGCGCTCAATGCGGTGATCTACTTTGGCGGGAATGCCGAGAACATTGCCCACCGGCGCCAGCAGCTGTCGCGCAGCCTGCCGCACAGCGATATCTATATGCTGGCCTACCGCGGCTACGGCGCCAGCGAGGGCGAGCCCACGCAAGAGCTGATGGAGCTCGATGCCGCAGCCTTGTTCGATGAGGTCAGGCGTCTGCACCCACAACTGCCCATCACCGTGATCGGCCGCAGCCTGGGCACGGGCGTGGCGGCTGCCGTGGCCGACCTGCGCCAGCCGGACCAGTTGGTGCTGATCACGCCCTTCGACAGCATCCTGAACACGGTGCGCGGCATGTATGGCTGGCTACCTGTGGAACTGCTGCTGCGCGACCCGTTCGACTCTGCCGCGCATCTACGCAATTACCATGGGCCGATTCTGGTGCTGCGCGCCGGACGCGATCAGGTGGTGCAGCCCGAGCGCACCGACGCCCTGCTGCACGGCCTCAGGGACAAGGCGGTACAGGTGCAGGAATTCGCCCTGGCGAATCACTCGACCATCTTCCGCGCCAACGGCTTCTGGAGCGCCATAGAGCAGTTTGTGGACGGGCATCACAAAGCGGCCTGAAAGGCCTCAGACGCTCCCAGCAGGAGCTGTCCGGCGATGCGTTTCAAGTGCCCGTCAAATCCTTGACGACCGTCGTCGCGCCGTTTTTCCTGACGGACTCGATGCCCGCATCGCGCGAGGCCGCCGAGGCATAGAGCTGGCTTGTGCCGATAACCTGATGGTTGGCCGCCTTGAGGTTGAAATGCTCCTTGCCGTTGCTGGCGGTCTTTTTCTCATAGCGCTCGGCCAGCGGGCTGTTGGTCTGCACCGAGGCAATGCCGTTCTCGGCCGCCGCCCGTGCCTTGTACAGCTCGCTGGTGAGGATGATCTCGCCATTGCCGGCCTTCAGCACAAACCGGAACTGCCCATCGCTGCTCTTGCTCAACTCGAAATGACCTGCCATTGGTTTCTCCTTCAGTTGCAAAAAGCGGCCTGCGCCGCGGGGGTAGCCCGCACACTATAAAACCATCACCGCTGAAACCGGGCATCCCATGGCCGGCTCCGGCGGTGATGAATCCAGCCTTGTCAGCTTTTCATGGCGCTTTCATAGGGCGGCTGATCCAGCCCCATGCCTTCGGCCAGATTCTCGGCATAGCCCAGCATCAGCGTACGCCGAGATAGCAGCACAGACGCCAGCTGTACCCAGCCCGCATGTTCCCGCACCTCGCCCTGCCCCTGGCCGTAGAGCATGCGCAAATCCTCTATCAGCCGATCGACCAGCACCGCATCGGGCAGGCTGCTGCGCACAAACCCCATCCATGCGGCGCCCATGCCGAAGAAGCGATAGCCATATTGCACCGCAAGATGGCGGATGACAGCGTGGTTCTGAAAACTGTCCCAGTCCGCGCTGAAATAGCCATTTGGCTGGCCCGCAATCATGAGCTCGTCGCTGGGCACGGGCAGACGCTGGACATAGACCACCTCGTCGAGCAGCACCTCGGGACTGCCGTTGGCCTGCAGCAGGGCATCTACATCCTCGGCCGCCAGCAGCAGCGTGCCGCAGACCTGCACCCAGTCCTGCACCAGCTCGGGCCGCTGCAGCTGCGCCACCCGGTGCTGCAGCGAAGCCAGCGTCAGGGCCTGCTCCTGCGCCGGGTCGTCCCAGTCCATGTCCTCGGGGTCATCCAGATACAGGCGCTCATCCTGGCTCGCATGGCCGCTGGTGTAGCTGCACTGGCTCACATCGTCCAGCGTGCAGAGGTAGCGATGTGCAGGGTCGGCGGCACGCAGCGCGTCCAGCCGCTCCAGCACCTCGTCCAGCGTCTTGAACTCCTGCAGCCACTCATGGGCGAAGCCGAAGTTGCCCCGGCGATATTCGGCCTGTTCCCCGTCGAATCTTCCTGTCTTCATTTGCGCAGCACCCGGCGATAAAAGAACACACACAGGCCCACGAAATAGGCCAGGCCCAGCCACATGGCGGGCGCAAAGCCTTCGCCGACCAGGGCCAGCGGCGCATCCTTGCCGCTGAAGCCTATGAGTGCCGCAATCAACAGGCCCATCAGGCTCTCGCCCACGATGAGGCCGGAGGCCAGCAGCAGGCCGCGCTCCTCGGCCGCCGCCGTCCAGTCCTTGCCGCCGCGCTGCGCATAGGCCTTGATGGCTCTGGCAATGCACCAGCCCAGCACCGCGCCTATGGTCAGCGTCAGGCCTATGGTGGGCGGCAGATAGATGCCCAGGCCCACGGCCAGCGGTGGCAGCGCACCCTTGCCGCTCTTGCGCAGGGTCAGATCGATCAGGATGACGACAATGCCCACGGCCACGCCCAGACCCAGCATGCTCCAGTCCAGCGAGCCCTTGAAGATGCCGCTGGCAATCTGCATCATCAGCGTGGCTTGCGGCGCGGCCAGGGCCTGATTCGGGTCCATGCCGGCACGCGGCATGCTGCCGGCAAAACCGTAGGCGTTGTAGAGCAGATCCAGCACGGGCGGTATGACCAGCGCGCCCACAAGGCAGCCGATGATGAGCACGATCTGCTGACGCCAGGGCGTGGCCCCCACCAGATAGCCGGTCTTGAGATCCTGCAGGTTGTCGTTGGAGATCGCAGCCATGGCCAGAACGGCCGAAACCATGAACAGCACCAGCGCAATGCCCATCTGCCCAGCGACGGCGCTGGCATAGGCCGGCACCAGGGCATGCAGCGCCAGCAGGGCCACGCCCATGAGCAGGGTGGCGATGATGCCGATGCCAGAGATGGGACTGGCCGACGAGCCCACCAGACCGGCCATATAGCCGCAGGCCGCCGCCACCAGAAAGCCGAACAGGGCCGCGAACAGCACACACAGGGCCGCCAGGCCGTAGCGTGCGCCAGCGGCCAGATCGGGCATATGCCCGGCGATGAAGTCATTGACCACCAGGAACAGCACGCCCAGGGCGGCGGCTCCTATCGTCAGCATCCAGCTGCGCGGCATGTCCTTGTCGGTTTCATCGCCACCGCCGCTCTCGGCGACGCTGCGTGCAGGCTGGTTGCGAATCGCCTGGACAATGGGCTTGGCCAGCGTGGCCACGGTCCACAGCGCCGAGATGCCGATGACGCCCGCACCCAGAAAGCGGGCCTTGCTGCCCCAGAGCTGGGTGGACAGCTCGGAGAGCGCCTGGCCGGCCGCAGGAGAAGCCTGGGCCGTCAGCCAGGGCACGACCACACCCCAGCACAGCGCCAGCCCCACAAGCACTGCAATGCCTGCGGCCGCCCCCATCAGATAACCTGCGGCCAGCAGGGCGGGCGAAAAGCCCGCCGCCACGCGAAAGGCCACGCCGCCTGCGGGAATCCAGAAATTGAAGGCATCGCCGAGCAGGCGCAGACCGCCACTGAGAAAGCCGAACAGCGCTGCCAGCCCCGTGCCCCAGCCCAGCTCGCGCAAGCCCGAACTGCGTGGCTTGCCCTGGTTCTCCGGATCGTGAAGATGGCGCTGCTCATCGCCTACGCGCAACACCTCGGCAGCGGCCACGCCCTCGGGATAGGGCAGCTCGGACTGCACCACCAGCACGCGGCGCAGGGGCACGGTGTAGAGCACGCCCAGCGTGCCGCCGGCCGCGCAGATCAATGCCGTCTGCCAGAACGGGAAACCCGTCCACAGCCCCAGCATGAGCAATGCCGGCAGCACAAAGATGACCGAAGACAAGGTGCCGGCCGCCGAGGCCTGGGTCTGCACCAGATTGTTTTCAAGGATGTTGGAATCCTTGAAGCGATAGAGCAGCGCCATGGAGATCACAGCGGCGGGAATCGCCGAGGCAAAGGTCAACCCGACCTTGAGCCCCAGATAGACGTTGGCGGCGGTGAACGCCAGGGTGATGAGCGCGCCAAGCAGCACGCCACGAAAGGTGAACTCTCTCTTGATTGGTGTATTCATTGTGCAAGCGGGAGGGTCTGTAACGGCACAAGCCTAGCATCAGCGGCGCGCAACACCATGTCCGTCGCGCCCCTTCGGGCCAGCTTCTGGCATCGCCAATGGCCGGTCCATGAAAAAAGGAGACCAAGGTCTCCTTTTCCGTTCAGCTGCCAAGGCTTCAGAACAGCACGCGGCAGCGGATGGTGCCCGCAATCTGCGCGAGCTTTTCCAGCGCCAGCGCCGAGGACTTGGCATCGATATCGATCACCACATAGCCCACTTTTTCATCGGTACGCAGGTACTGACCTGCGATATTGATGCCGTTGTCGGCAAACACCTGGTTGATGGCAGAGAGAATGCCGGGACGATTCTCGTGCACATGCAGGATGCGATTGTTGCCGGGGTGCTCGGGCAGTGCCACTTCGGGGAAGTTGACGGCCGATGTGGTCGTGCCGTTGTCGCTGTACTTGACCAGCTTTTCCGCCACTTCCAGACCGATATTGGCCTGCGCCTCCATGGTGGAGCCGCCGATATGCGGCGTGAGGATGACGTTGTCCATGCCACGCAGCGGCGACAGGAATTCGTCCTTGTTGCTCTTGGGCTCCTTGGGAAAGACGTCGATGGCCGCGCCCAGCAGCTTGCCGCTTTGCAGCGATTCCGCCAGCGCCTCGATATCGACCACCGTGCCGCGCGATGCATTGATGAGAATGCTGCCGGGCTTCATGGCGGCAATCTGCGCCGCTCCCATCATGCCGTTGGTGGAGGCCAGCTCGGGCACATGCAGGGTGACGATGTCGGACTGGGCCAGCAGCTCGTTGAGACCGCTGCTCTGCTGGGCATTGCCCAGCGGCAGCTTGGTCACCACGTCGTGGAAGATGACCTTCATGCCCAGGCCTTCGGCCAGCACCGACAGCT
>Ga0268257_1003311_pt1 | contig 10314 bp, 5 predicted proteins | sample AgamicAtPrz_FD_200249 | JGI IMG/M metagenome (GOLD analysis project Ga0268257, IMG submission 200249) | Agave microbial communities from Guanajuato, Mexico - At.P.rz (v2) (version 3) | ecosystem: Host-associated > Plants > Phyllosphere > Phylloplane/Leaf | place: Guanajuato, Mexico | collected...
ATATCGAGTACCTGGAGTCGCTGCTCACCGGCGCCGGCCAGGACCTGGATCAGCGCACCTTCAAGGTGGTGGACCCGCAGTCCGGCCGCCTGATGGGCTTCCGCGCCGACTTCACCCCGCAGGTGGCACGCATCGATGCTCACACCCTGCGCCGTGAAGGCCCGAGCCGCCTGTGCTATGCCGGCAGCGTGCTGCATGCCCAACCGCGTGCCCTGTCCACCTCGCGCAGCCCGATCCAGCTGGGTGCCGAGTTGTACGGCGATGCCAGCCCTACCAGCGATGTCGAGGTCATCAGCCTGATGCTCGCCACGTTGCAACTGACCGACGTCCCGGATGTGCACATGGACCTCGGCCATGTCGGTATCTACCGTGGCCTGGCCCGCGCTGCCGGCCTGTCTGGTGCAGTCGAGCAGCAACTGTTCGATGCCCTGCAGCGCAAGGCCGTCGATGAGGTCCAGGCGTTGACCGCCGACCTGCCGAAGGACCTGGGCAACATGCTGCGCGCGCTGGTCGAGCTGTGCGGTGGTCGTGAAGTGCTGGCCGAGGCCCGCGTGCGCCTGGGCCGTGCCCCGGCCAGCGTGCTGGCGGCGCTGGATGACCTGCTGGCGATCGCCGATCGCCTGGCATCGCGCTTCCCCGAGCTGCCGTTGTACTTCGACCTCGGCGAACTGCGCGGTTACCACTACCACACCGGCGTGGTGTTCGCCGTGTTCGTGCCTGGCGAAGGCCAGTCGATCGCCCAGGGTGGGCGCTACGACGACATCGGCGCCGACTTTGGCCGGGCACGCCCGGCCACCGGATTTTCCACGGATTTGAAGACCCTGGTCACACTGGGGCGAGCGGAGGTCGTATTGCCAGCTGGCGGCATCTGGATGCCGGACAGTGGCGACGCGGCCCTCTGGCAGCAAGTCTGCCAGTTGCGCAACGAGGGCCAGCGTGTGGTCCAGGCTCTGCCTGGCCAGCCGTTGAGTGCTGCTCTCGAGGCGGATTGTGATCGGCAATTGATTCAGCAAGACGGGCGCTGGCAGGTTCTGCCGCTGGCCCAGTGAGTTTCTGCGTCGGCAACAGGCCGGCAACCAAGTTTGCGTGAATGAGGACCAATGTAATGGGTAAGAATGTCGTCGTCCTGGGCACCCAGTGGGGTGATGAGGGCAAAGGCAAGATCGTCGATCTGCTGACCGAACATGCTGCCGCCGTAGTGCGCTACCAGGGTGGCCACAACGCGGGTCACACCCTGGTGATCAACGGTGAAAAGACCGTTCTGCACCTGATTCCGTCCGGTATCCTGCGTGAAGGCGTACAGTGCCTGATCGGCAACGGCGTGGTCGTTGCCCCGGATGCCCTGATGCGTGAAATCACCAAGCTGGAAGAGAAGGGCGTACCGGTGCGCGAGCGCCTGCGCATCAGCCCGGCTGCGCCGCTGATCCTGTCGTACCACGTTGCCCTGGACCAGGCCCGCGAAAAAGCCCGTGGCGAAGCCAAGATTGGCACCACCGGCCGTGGTATCGGCCCGGCCTACGAAGACAAGGTCGCACGCCGCGGCCTGCGCGTGGGCGACCTGTTCCACCGCGAGCGTTTTGCCGCCAAGCTGGGTGAGCTGCTGGATTACCACAACTTCCAGCTGGTGAACTACTACAAAGAGCCGGCCATCGACTTCCAGCAGACTTTGGACGAGTGCATGGCCTATGCCGAGCAGCTCAAGCCGATGATGCTCGACGTCACCGCCGAGCTGCACAACCTGCGTCGCGCCGGCAAGGACATCATGTTCGAAGGCGCCCAGGGCTCGCTGCTGGACATCGACCACGGTACCTACCCGTACGTCACCAGCTCCAACACCACCGCTGGCGGTATCTCCACCGGCTCCGGCGTTGGCCCGATGTACCTGGACTACATCCTGGGTATCACCAAGGCCTACACCACTCGCGTAGGTTCCGGTCCGTTCCCGACCGAACTGTTCGACGAAACTGGCGCTACCCTGGCCAAGCGTGGCCATGAGTTCGGCTCCACCACCGGCCGTGCACGCCGTTGTGGCTGGTTCGATGCCGTCATCCTGCGTCGCGCCATCGACGTCAACAGCATCTCGGGCATCTGCCTGACCAAGCTGGACGTACTGGATGGCCTGGAAACCATCAACATCTGCGTTGGCTACAAGAACGAGAACGGTGCCGTCATCGACGCGCCTTCCGATGCCGACAGCTACATCGGCCTGGAGCCGGTGTACGAAGAGATGCCAGGCTGGAGCGAGTCGACCCTGGGCGTGAAAACCCTGGAAGAACTGCCAGCCAATGCGCGCGCCTACATCAAGCGCATCGAAGCGCTGATCGGTGCGCCGATCGACATCATCTCCACCGGCCCGGACCGCAACGAGACCATCGTGCTGCGTCATCCGTTCGCCTGATCTGCCCGCCAGGCTGATCTGACGCCGTGGCCCTGAAAGGGGCTGCGGCGTTTTCATTTGTGCTTTCCTGCACCGGCCTCTTCGCGGGCTTGCCCGCTCCCACAGAGCCTCCACAAATTTCAGAATGTGCGGGGTCCCTGTGGGAGCGGGCAAGCCCGCGAAGAGGCCGGTACAGGAAACCCCATTGCTAAACCTTGGCACTTATCCCTGCTGCCCCCGGCACAACCCTTGCTGTAAGAAGTTTCTGAAGATGCCATCAAAGTAGTGGCGCCAGAATACACGAGGGTTTCACCGTGTCTGCCATCCTCTCACTGTTACGAAGCCGCCTTTTGCGGCCTGTGTTTGTTGCCCTTGGTATCGCCCTTTTGGTGCAAGTGCTGGTAGCCGTTGCGCTTACCCGCAGCACGGTCACGTCACTGGAGGCCGAACTGGGCGAACGCCTGGGTAACGACAGCCGCGAACTCGCCAGCGATCTCGAACAGGCCGGGCAAGATGTCCGCTCGGGCCTCGACAGCCTGTCCAGCAGCACCCGCCAGCGCCTGAGTGCAGGGTTGTCGGCACGCCTGCAAAGCGAACAGCAGCAACTGCGCGGTACCCTGGAAAAGAACCTCAAGGACTCCACCAACGACATGGCCCAGCTGCTGGCCTCGGTGGCCCCGCGTGCGATCTGGGACAACGATGTACCAGTGCTCTCGGACTTTGCCCGGCGTGCCCAGCGCAACCCCAACGTGTTGTTCGTGGTGTATGACGATGCCCAGGGCCAACACCTGACCCGCTACCTGAACCGGCAGAACCCGATCAACCAGGCGTTGATGGACAAAGGCCAGGGCGAGCGCGCGCTGGACAAGGTGATCGATGCCGCCCGACGTGACCCGGCGGTGTACTTCGTCGAAGCCTCGATCAGCCCCAATGGCGCGGAAATTGGCAAGGTGATCATGGGCGTTTCCACGGCCGGCATCGATCAGGAACTCAAGGCCCTCGACCAGCGCTTCACCGCCCTGATCGCCAGCGGCGAGCAGCTGGTCGGCGATAGCCTGGTCGGTGCTGCTGCCGAGAGTGGCAAGACCCTGCGCGAGCGTCTGGAGAAGGCGCAGGGCAGTGCTGCTGCCATGCAGGCCAACACCGCCCAGACCGTGCGCGATGCCGCTGCCGAGCTGCGCTGGCGTATCGGCCTGGGCCTGGTACTGGTCGGGCTGGGCGTTCTGCTGGTGGTGGCCGTGGTGCTGGGGCGCCGGGTGCTGAGCAAGCTGCGCCTGTTGATTGCCGCCCTCGACGACCTGGCGGCCGGCGAAGGCGACCTGACCAAGCGCGTGCCGCTCGACAGCCGCGACGAAATCGGTGACATGGCCTCGGCGGTTAACCGCTTCGTCGACAAGCTGCAACCCATCGTCCGCGAGGCCGGCGAGGTGGCCCAGCGTACCGGAGTCGAGATCGGCGCGATGGCCCAGCGCAATGCCGGCGCCGATGCTGCCGCTGCGCTGCAGCGCGATGAAGTGGCGGCCAGCCTGCGCGACCTGTCGAGCATGGCTGATGAGGCGCAGGCTGAAAGCCATGCGATGCAGGCGGCGCTGCAACAAGTCGTGGACATTCGTCAGGCCACCGATGAAAACAGCCGCACCTCGACCCAGCTGGCCGGCTTGATCGAGAACCTGGCCGGGCAGGTGGAAACCGGCTCGCAGGTGATCGAGCGGCTGGCCAAGCAGAGTGAACAGATTGAAGTGGTGCTGACGGTGATCCACGGTATTGCCGAACAGACCAACCTGTTGGCCCTCAACGCTGCCATCGAGGCGGCCCGGGCCGGCGAGACCGGGCGCGGGTTCGCCGTCGTGGCTGATGAAGTGCGGGCATTGGCGAGCAAGACGCAAAGCTCCACCGGGGACATCCAGGCGCATATCGCCGCCTTGCAGAAAGGTGCCAAGGAAGCCGTGGCGACCATCAGCCAGGCCGGGCTCAAGGCCAGTGAGGGGCTGCTGGTGCTGCGTGACAATGAACGTCGTCAGCAGTCAGTGCAGGCGGCGGTCGAGCAGGTGCATGCGGCCATCGGCCTGGCGACCCGGGCAGCCGAACAGCAGGCCCATGGTGCGCAGGCAGTACGGGGGCGAGTGGAGAACATCCACGCACAGGCCGAGCGCTCGGCCGAGGTGGTGATGCAGACCACGGCCAGCAGCAAGGTGCTGGATGACCTGGCTGCGCAACTGCGGGCAAGCCTGGGCCAGTTCAGAGCCTGACGTTCCTGCAAGGGGCGGTGTTGCTATGATGGCGGCGACAGATGACAAAGGGAGTTGTTCATGTCTGCCCCACTGGTCGCCGCCCCGGCGGAGCTGGATTTTCTTCATTGCGATGGCATCGTCGTCACTGCGCCAATGACCGCCTTCCAGGCCTACTGCGCCATGACCTCGCACGTCCCAGGCTGGCTGGCCGTGGCCTTCCGCCTGCGCGACGCCATCTCGCGGCGGTTCAATGTTGCCGCCATCCACGGTTTCTCATCACGCCGCCCCGAGCAGGTGCCGTTGGTGGGCGAGCTTCTGGATTTCTTCACTGTCGAGGCGATCAGCGGTCAGCAACTGGTCCTGACTTCGCGCGACACGCACCTGGCGGTAATGGTGAGCCTGGACCTGGCTGAAGCCGGGCAGGGGCGGCAACACTTGCGCGTAACCACCTCGGTGCGGTGCTTCAACAGGTTCGGCCGCCTCTACATGCTGCCGGTCGGCAAGGCTCACGGGCCTATCGTGCGGCGCATGCTGCGTGACATCGCCTGAAGGCCGCTTCGCGGGCAAGCCCGCGAAGCAGGTTACGCCTTGTTCAGGTACATCCGCGTAGTCAGCAGGTAGACCGGCAACCCTGACACCACGATCAGCAGTGCCGCATAAGGCGCTGCGGCTGCGAACTCGACGTTGGCGGTATGGGCCCACACCTCGGTGGCCAAGGTGGTCATGCCGGTAGGGCTGAGCAGCAATGTCGCGGTCAATTCCTTCATGGCATCCAGGAACACCAGGGCAAAGGCCGCAGCCATGGCCGGGAAGATGATCGGCAAGGTCACCCGGCAGAACGCGGCAAAGCTGTTCGCGCCCAAGGTACGTGCGGCTTCCTCCAGTGTCGGCGAAGCCTTGTTCAGCGCAGTACGCACAGGCGACTGGGCCAGTGGCAGGAACAGCAGCGCGTAGGCGAGCAACAACAAGGCCGTGGTCTGGTACAGCGCCGGTACATAGTGCAGGGCGAAGAACACCAGGGTCAGGGCGATCACCAGCCCGGGCAGGGCGTGCAGCAGGTACGGCAGGCGTTCGGCCCAGATCGCCAGGCGGCCTTTGTAGCGCACCACCAGGAAGCTGATCGGCAGGGCCAGCAGCACGCAGAAGCCGGCACCACCAAGCGATACCGACAGCGAGGTGAACAGCGCCTTGGAGATGGCCGCCACCGGAAACGCCGCCGATGAGCCCACGCTCAGCCAGTAGCCGAGCATGGCCAGCGGAATGCCGCTGCCCAGTACTGCCAGGGCGACACAGAACAGCTGCGCCAGTACGGCCCAGCCGCGTAGCCGCACCGGCTGCGCGCGGCGTGCCACGCCCTGGCCGATGCGCACGTGGCGGGCCTTGCCGCGCACGCGCAATTCCAGCCACAGCATCACCAGGCACAGCGCCAGCAGTACTGCCGACAGCATGGCCGCATTGGCATTGCTGAACTCCAGTTCGAACTGCTGGTAGATCGCCGTGGTGAAGGTCTGCAGGCCGAGGATCGACAGCGCGCCGAACTCCACCAGCATGTGCAAGGCAATCAGCAGTGCGCCGCCGAGCATCGATGGCCACAACAATGGCAGGGTGACCTTGACGAATACCCCCCAGCGGCTGCAACCCAGGGTGCGCGCCGATTCCTCCAGCGAGGTATCGAGGTTGCGCAGGGTAGCCGCCACTGGCAGGAACACCAGCGGGTACTTGGACAGGGCCATGACCAGGATCGCCCCGCCCAGGCCTTCGAAATCCGAGCTCAACGACACCCAGGTGAAGCTGCTGACGAACGACGGCACGGCGAATGGCAGGCACAGCACCACCCCCCACAGCCTGCGCCCGACCAGGTTGCTGCGCTCCAGCAGCCAGGCCAGGGCCAGGCCGACCACCATGCAGGCCAGCGTCACCCCGACCATCAGCATCAGGGTGTTACGCATCAAACCCCAGACAAATGGCCGCCACAGCAGGTGCAACGCCTCGCGCCAGCCGGCTTCCCAGGCTTTGATGGCGACATAGGCCAATGGCAACAAGCTCATTGCCACCAGGAACAGCACAGGCAGCACCACCCAGACGGAAGGGCGCTTGCGGCGCGGTACGAAGCGTACCGGCACCGGCTCGGACAGGGCGGCAGTCATCAGAGCAGGCCGACCTCGCGTTCAAGCTCGATGGCTTCCTCGGCATTGCCCAGGTCCGCCGGCGAAATCTTCGGCGGGCGTAGCTCTTCGAACGGTTTCAGGCCACGGTCGGAAACCATGCCCTTGTGTAGCGGGTACTCGGCGGTGGTCTGGGTGATCACGCGCTGGCCTTCTTCGCTGGCCATCCAGTTGAGCAGGGCCTGGGCTTCCTTCGGGTGCTTGCTGGCCTTGACCGCTGCTGCACCGGAGATGGTTACCAGGTTGCCGGCATCGCCATCGGCCAGGTAGTACAGCCTGGAGTCGAGTTTGCCGCGCTCGCGTTCCAGGGCGTACCAGTAGTAGTTGTTCACCAGCACCGCGGCGACTTCGCCTTTTTCCACAGCCTTCAGGGCGACCATGTTGTTGGTGTAGGTCTTGCCGAAGGCTTTCAGGCCGGTCAGCCATTCTTCGGTGGCTTCACGCCCGTGCATCTTCAGGATGGCCACAGCCTGTTCCTGGAATGCGCCGCTGGTGGGTACATAGCCGACGCGGCCATCCCATTCAGGGCCGGCGAAATCCATGACGGTAGTCGGCAGGTCTTTCTCGTCGATCTTCTTCGGGTTGTACACGACCACGCGGGTGCGTGCCGTGACGCCCATCCAGGTGCCGTTGGCGCCAACATATTCCTTGGGCAGCATGTTCAGCGTGGCATCGTCGATCTTTGCCAGCAGGCCCAGCTCGCCCAGGTTGTTCAGGGGCGGGGACTCTTCGGTGTAGATGATGTCGGCCGGCGAGCGGTCGCCTTCCTCGATGATCTGGCTGGCCAGCTGGTTGCTGCTGCCCTTGCGGATGTTGATGTGGATACCGGTCTTGGCCTCGTAGGCCTTGGCGATGGCTTCGCCGATTTCCTTGTGCTGGCCGTTGTACATGGTCAGGGTGACCGGTGCATCTGCCATGGCGGCCGGAGCGCCGATGACCAGGCTCAGCACGGCGGCGGCCAAGGTACGCATCAGCGGTTGCGGGCGGATCGTCATGCGGGTACTTCCTCGCTTACGGCTACATATTTGGAAACAATGGTAAACGAAATCGTTTCTCAAGTGGCCGGATGAGGAGAAATTCATGGGCGGATCGCCTGGGGCCTTATTGCGCCTGTGAGATCGAGCGCCAGAGCAATCCCGGCAGGAGAGGGCGATACAAAAATCGCAGGCAAGAAAAAACCCACTAGCAAGCTAGTGGGTTTTTGTATGGTGCCCAGGAGAAGACTCGAACTTCCACGACCGTTAAGTCACTGATACCTGAAACCAGCGCGTCTACCAATTCCGCCACCTGGGCAAAGCTTTGCATCATCTGGAGAAGGCGACTATCGTTCGCTTTCACACAGTAGTAACAGATCCTTGGTCATCTGTTACTTGAAAATATTTGGTGCCCAGGAGAAGACTCGAACTTCCACGGCCGTTAAGCCACTGATACCTGAAACCAGCGCGTCTACCAATTCCGCCACCTGGGCACACATTCGAGATTAAAAGATGCTTTACAGCGTCGTTCATCTCTACTACAACTTCGGGGTTGTCCGTCGTTGTGGTGCGCACTATACGGACGGTCCGGGGGGCTGTAAACCCCCTGAGCAAAAAAAATTTCAAAAAATTCAACTTGTTGATTCCGCAGGCCTATTCCTGTCCGCACGAGGTGCCGGTGGGGCTGTCCAAGGCTGACATTTCCGGTTTCAATACGCCTATGCCAGAATTCCTATCTATATACCCCAAGGTGAACCCCTTCTGATGGCCGATTGGCAATCCCTCGATCCCGAGGCCGCTCGCGAAGCGGAAAAATACGACAACCCTATTCCCAGCCGTGAGCTGATCCTGCAGCGCCTTGCCGACCGTGGCGAACCGGCCGCGCGCGAGGAGCTGGCGGCCGAGTTCGGTCTTCACGACGAAGACCAGATCGAAGCCCTGCGCCGCCGCCTGCGCGCCATGGAGCGTGACGGCCAGCTTATCTATACCCGGCGCGGCACTTATGCCCCGGTGGATAAGCTGGACCTGATCTGCGGCCGCGTCTCCGGCCACCGTGACGGCTTCGGTTTCCTGATCCCGGATGACGGCAGCGAAGACCTGTTCCTCAGCCCGGCGCAGATGCGCCTGGTATTCGACGGTGACCGCGGCCTGGCCCGCGTATCTGGCGTCGACCGCCGTGGCCGCCGCGAAGGCGTGCTGGTCGAGATCATTTCCCGTGCCCACGAAAGCGTGGTCGGCCGTTACTTCGAAGAAGGCGGCATCGGCTACGTGACCCCGGACAACCCGAAGATCCAGCAGGAAGTGCTGGTGACTGCCGGGCGCAATGGTGGCGCGAAGATCGGCCAGTTCGTCGAGATCAAGATCACCCACTGGCCAACCCCGCGCTTCCAGCCGCAAGGCGACGTGGTCGAAGTCATCGGCAACTATATGGCGCCGGGGATGGAAATCGACGTTGCCCTGCGCAGCTACGACATCCCGCACGTCTGGCCCAAGGAAGTGATCAAGGAAGCGCGCAAGTTCCGCTCCGAAGTCGAAGAGAAGGACAAGGAGAAGCGGGTCGACCTGCGCCACCTGCCGTTCGTCACCATCGACGGCGAGGACGCCCGCGACTTCGACGATGCCGTGTATTGCGAGCCGCTGGGCAAGCTGCGCCTGTTCTCCGGCGGCTGGCGCCTGTATGTGGCGATCGCCGATGTGTCCAGCTATGTGCGCCTGGGTTCGGCCCTGGACGTCGAGGCGCAGCAGCGTGGTAACTCGGTGTACTTCCCCGAGCGCGTGGTGCCGATGCTCCCCGAGGAGCTGTCGAACGGCCTGTGCTCGCTGAACCCGCATGTCGATCGCCTGGCCATGGTCTGTGAAATGACCATGAACAAGGCCGGACAGATGGTCGACTACCAGTTCTACGAAGGCGTCATCCACTCCCACGCCCGCCTGACCTACAACAAGGTCAGCAGCATGCTCGAGCACTCCCGTACCCGTGAGGGCAAGGCGCTGCGCGAGGAGTACAAGGCAGTCGTGCCGGACCTGAAGAACCTGTACAACCTGTACAAGGTGCTGGTGGCCGCACGCCACACCCGTGGCGCGATCGACTTCGAGACCCAGGAAACCCGCATCATCTTCGGCGACGAGCGCAAGATCGCGGAAATCCGCCCGACCGTGCGCAACGACGCCCACAAGCTGATCGAGGAGTGCATGCTGGCGGCCAACGTGGCCACCGCCGAATTCCTGCAGAAGCATGGCGTGCCTGCGTTGTACCGCGTGCACGACGGCCCGCCGCCGGAGCGCCTGGAAAAGCTGCGCGCCTTCCTCGGCGAGCTGGGCCTGACCCTGCACAAGGGCAAGGACCCGTCGCCGAAGGATTACCAGGCCCTGCTGGCAAGTATTGCCGGGCGCCCGGACTTCCACCTGATCCAGACCGTGATGCTGCGCTCGCTGAGCCAGGCGGTGTACAGCACCGAAAACAACGGCCACTTCGGCCTGAACTACGAGGCGTACACCCACTTCACCTCGCCGATTCGTCGTTATCCGGACCTGCTGGTGCACCGCGCCATCCGCAGCATCATCCG
>Ga0268257_1003312_pt1 | contig 10314 bp, 8 predicted proteins | sample AgamicAtPrz_FD_200249 | JGI IMG/M metagenome (GOLD analysis project Ga0268257, IMG submission 200249) | Agave microbial communities from Guanajuato, Mexico - At.P.rz (v2) (version 3) | ecosystem: Host-associated > Plants > Phyllosphere > Phylloplane/Leaf | place: Guanajuato, Mexico | collected...
CCCCAGTCCCAGTTGTAATTCATCGGGATTTCCCCTCAGACGGTTGTTTCACGGGCACCTCGATACATCCGGGGGCGTTCGACGCCCTCGGATGTAAAGGTTAGACACTAACTAGGTGGCCTGTTGGGTGGATTCGCACGGATGTGCGCCAGGCCACTGCCTGGTGGTCAGGACTTCTTCTCGTCCGCGGCCTTGTCGGTCGGCTCGGCGATCAGCTTCTTCAGCTCGTCGCTCATCGGGAACTGAAGGTTCAGGCCCTTTGGCGGGATCGGTTGCTGGAACCACTTGTCGTAGCTCTTGTTGACTTCACCGGACTTGTAATAAGCAACGATGGCGTCATCGACAGCCTTCTTGAAGGCTGGATCGCCGTTGCGCACCATGCAGCCGTAGATTTCGTACGACTGCGGGGTGCCGGTGATGACCCAGTCAGACGGTTTGCGCGCCTTGGCCATTTCACCGGCCAGGAGGGCGTCGTCCATCATGAAGGCCACAGCGCGGCCGCTTTCGAGCATGTTGAACGCTTCGCCGTGGTCCTTGGCCGAGATCACGTTCATCTTCATCTGCTTGTCGGCGTTCATGGCCTTGAGCAGGCGCTCGGAGGTGGTACCGGCGGTGGTCACCACGTTCTTGCCGGCCAGGTCCGGGAAGTCTTTATAGGATGGCTGGCCATCCTTGACCTTGGTCAGCAGGCGGGTGCCGACTTCGAAGATGCCCACCGAGAAGCCGACCTGCTGCTGGCGTTCGACGTTGTTGGTGGTGGAACCGCACTCAAGGTCCACGGTGCCGTTCTGCACCAGCGGGATGCGGGTTTGCGAGGTGACCAGGTTGTACTTGACCTTGATGTCGGTGCCCAGTTGCTTCTTCAGGGCTTCGACGACGGCCAGTTGGATGTCGTGGGAGTAGCCGACCGGTGTGGTGCTGCCGGCCAGGTAGGAGAACGGAATGGAAGAGTCGCGGTGGCCCAGGGTGATGGTGCCGGAGTCCTTGATCTTCTTCAGGGTGCCGGTCAGTTCTTCGGCCATGACGGGCGAAGCGATGATCGCGGCCGCAATGGTGGCGCCCAACAGATGACGAACGATGCGCATCAAATTTTCCTCGACGTGTTTGTTTTTTTTATGGAGCCGTTGGCGGACTCTTCGTTCAACGAATGCAGCATGAAGCAGTGCATTCGACTGAATAGTGTAGAGCAGGAGTCGTGCCAAGCTCCTGCTTTCGATCATACCCCCTTGAAAAGCGCGTGGATGAAGCTTTTTTGATGAGAGCCTGGGTCTTGGCTTGTCCGGTAATCCGGATGAATGAGGTCTTTTCGTTCGGGAATCCGAACGGGTTTCAATGCGCGCCAAACTTTTCAATATTTAGTTAGCGTTTGGCAACACGACTGCTGTGTTCAGGTTGGCTTTTTTTTCAGGAGCCTCCATGAACCCACTGATACCCGCGGACTCCATCGATGCGTTGATTGCCCGCAACCTGCCGGCGTGGATGACCCTGACCACGGAAGATCATTTGCTTGCGCTGCGCCGGGCCCTAATGCGGGAGCAGGCAATCGACCATCAGGTCGGGCAACTGTGGAGCGCCATTCCTTCCCTGGATACCTTTGCCCGGCAACTGCTGGAGCAGACCCTGGCAATTGCTCGAACCGTTCCATGAGCGCCTGGCAAACATGGAAGAGCACGTGGAAGAAATTGGCGAGATGGCTTATGTGCAGGGCAGCAACACATTGCGCGATGAACTGCTGGCTGCCGAACGGCGGTTGATTCGCACTCTGGCGCGTGCCGCCCATGGCCTGCCGGAGGACCGAGCCTCCGGCAATGGGTTGTCAGGCAGCTCGAACCTGGCTGCGCTGCTTGCCGATGCGCTCCAGGTAATCGCGCAATACCTGTTGTTCGGTGGTGCTGGTGAACAGGCCCAGCTTGGTCCGGCGCCAGAGGACATCCTCGGCGCCGATGGCCCATTCGCTATCGCACAGGTAGTCCACTTCACGGGTGAACAGGCCGCCGCCGATGGCCTGACCCAGGTCCTGCGGCCCTTCGACGCCTTCGAGCAGGTGCCATGCGCGGCTGCCGTAGGTCACCGCCCAGCGTTTGGCGATGTCCACCGGCAGCCAGTCATGACGTGCCAGGATGGCATCGACCAAGGCTTGGACGCTGGTCATGTTTTCACCGCCCGGGAGCGGCGCGCCGGCGGTCCAGCTGCCGCGCATCTGGGTGAAGAACGGCTTGAGTTCGGCCATGGCCGATTCGGCCAGCTTGCGGTAGGTGGTCAGCTTGCCGCCGAACACCGACAGCAGCGGCGCCTGCCCTGCACTTGCGGATAGCGCCAGTGTGTAGTCGCGGGTCACCGCCGACGGGTTGTCCGACTCGTCGTTGCACAGCGGGCGTACACCGGAATAGGTGTGCAGGATGTCGGTGCGGCTCAGTTGGTGGTTGAAGTGTTCGTTGACCACTTTCAGCAGGTAGTCGGTTTCCTGCTCGGTGATCGCCACCTTGCTCGGGTCGCCGCTGTATTCGCGGTCGGTGGTGCCGATCAGGGTGAAACGGTCCAGGTACGGGATGCAGAAGACGATGCGCTGGTCTTCGTTCTGCAGGATGTAGGCATGTTCGCCCTCGTACAGGCGCGGCACGACAAGGTGGCTGCCCTGGATCAGGCGGATGCCGTACGGCGCATCGAGCTTGAGGTCATCCTTGATGAAGTTGGCCACCCACGGGCCCGCCGCGTTGACCAGGGCGCGGGCGCGAATGTTCTGCAGGCTGCCGTCGGCGTGTTGCAGTTCCACCTGCCACAGGCCGTCGATGCGCTCGGCGCGCAGGCAACGGGTACGGGTGCGGATGTCAGCGCCTTTTTCCCGGGCGGCCATAGCGTTCACCACGACCAGCCGGGCATCGTCCACGGCGCAGTCGGCGTATTCGAAGCCGCGGGTAATCGCCGGCTTGAGCGGGTAGCCCGCCCCGAAACGCAGGCTGCGCGAAGCGCCCAGGCGCTTGCGCTTGCCGAGGTGATCGTAGAGGAACAAGCCTGCGCGAATCATCCAGGTCGGGCGCAGGTGCGGGCGGTGCGGTAACACGAAACGCATGGGCTTGACGATGTGCGGTGCCTTGGCCAACAGCACTTCGCGCTCGGCCAAGGCTTCGCGTACCAGACGGAATTCGTAGTGCTCCAGGTAGCGCAGGCCACCATGGATCAGCTTGCTGCTCGCCGAGGAGGTGTGCTGTGCCAGGTCATCCTTTTCACAAAGGAAAACCTTTAGGCCGCGTCCAGCGGCATCGGCAGCAATGCCCACCCCGTTGATGCCACCGCCGATAACGGCGAGGTCGTAGCAATCTTGGAGGGGGGGCTGGGACGAAACGGGCTGGGACACGGGCAAGGCCTCCTGGGGCTGTTCACATCGAATGTGAACATCAATGTTCGTTTCCGAAAATCTTAGCGTAATGAACAGGCGGCTGCCAGTCAGTCTTCATAGAAAAAACTGATCGGATGACGGGGAAATGAACATTTGCGAAAAGGCAGGGTGATCGGTTCGCAAGGTAGGGAGATCAAGTGCCGCCAGGACCCAGCTCGGCCCCAACGGCTTGCAACAGGCGAGGCCCGCAGCCTCAAACCACGTCGAGACGGATCTTGTGCTGGTTGAGCAGCTGGGTCAGGGCCGGGGAAGGCGCCTGGTCGGTCACCAGGCAGTCGACCAGGCTGATAGAGCCCAGGCGAACCATGGCATTGCGGCCGAACTTGCTCGAGTCTGCCGCCAGCAGCACCTGGCGGGCATTGGCGATGATGGCCTGGGATACCCGTACTTCCTGGTAGTCGAAGTCCAGCAGGCTACCGTCCTCGTCGATACCGCTGATGCCGACCACGGCGAAATCGACCTTGAACTGGTTGATGAAGTCGACGCTCGCCTGGCCGACCACGCCACCGTCGCGGCGGACCGTGCCGCCGGCCACCAGCACTTCGAAATCGTCCTTGGCCGCCAGGATCGCCGCCACGTGCAGGTTGTTGGTGATGACTTTCAGGTGATTGTGGTTGAGCAGGGCGCGGGCGATGGATTCGGTGGTGGTGCCGATGTTGATGAACAGCGAGGCATGGTCGGGAATCTGCCGGGCCACCGCGTCGGCGATGCGTTGCTTCTCATCGCGCATCTGATCGGCGCGCATGGCGTAGGCGGTGTTTTCAATGCTCGAGTCGTAGGCGGCGCCGCCATGGTAACGACGCAACAGGTTGGCTTCGGCGAGCTGGTTGATATCGCGGCGGATGGTCTGCGGGGTGACGACGAACAGCTGCGCCATTTCCTCGATGCTGACATAGCCGCGTTCGCGGACGAGCTCGAGGATTTGTTGTTGGCGTGGAGGCAGATTCATGGGCGGTCCTTTGGGGCAGCCGGACAAATTCTGCAATGATGCCGTAGGTCGTGGTGTAGGACCAGTCTGGTTATTGTGCAAATGGCTATCGCGGGGCGCAGAGGGCGCGCCCCGCGATGCTTTCGCTATCAGGCGTCGTGATCTTCCCAGTCGCGGGTGCGATCAACAGCCTTGCGCCAGCCCTTGTACAGCTTCTCTTTCGCCGCTTCGTCCAACTGCGGGCTGAATTCGCGCTCGATGATCGCCTTGTCGCGCAGCTCGTCCAGGCCGCTCCAGAAACCGCAGGCCAAGCCCGCCAGGTAGGCGGCGCCCAGCGCTGTGGTTTCGCGCATTTTCGGGCGCTCGACGCAGGTGCCGAGAATGTCGGCCTGGAACTGCATGAGGAAGTTGTTGGCCACCGCGCCACCGTCCACGCGCAGCTCGGACAGGCGCTGGCCGCAGTCCTGCTGCATGGCGTCGAGCACGTCGCGGGTCTGGTAGGCGATCGACTCCAGGGCGGCGCGGATGATGTGGTCGACCTTGACGCCACGGGTCAGGCCGAACAGCGCGCCGCGGGCGTACGGGTCCCAGTAGGGCGCACCCAGGCCGGTGAAGGCCGGTACCAGGTAAACGCCGTTGCTGTCCTTGACCTTGCTGGCGAAGTACTCGGTGTCGTAGGCATCGTTGACGATCTTCAGTTCGTCGCGTAGCCACTGCACGGTGGAACCACCGTTGAAGACCGCGCCCTCAAGTGCGTAGGCCACTTCGCCACGCGGGCCGCAGGCGATGGTGGTGAGCAGGCCGTGGGACGATTGCACCGCCTTGTCGCCGGTGTTCATCAGCAGGAAACAGCCGGTGCCATAGGTGTTCTTGGCCTGGCCGGGCTCCACGCACATCTGGCCGAACAGCGCCGATTGCTGATCACCGGCGATCCCGGCGATGGCAATGCCGCTCTTGGTATGGCCATAGACTTCGGACGACGGACGAACCTCGGGCAGCATCTGGCTTGGGATGCCAAGGATATCGAGGAGCTTTTCGTCCCATTGCAGGCTGTGGATGTTGAACATCAGCGTGCGCGAGGCGTTGGTGTAGTCGGTGACATGCACCTTGCCCCCGGAGAACTTCCAGATCAGCCAGGTATCGATGGTGCCGAACAGCAGCTCGCCACGCTCGGCACGCTCGCGCACGCCCTCGACATTATCGAGGATCCACTTGAGCTTGGTGCCGGAGAAGTACGGGTCGGTGACCAGGCCGGTGGCCTCGCGGATGTACTGTTCATGGCCGTCGCGCTTGAGCTGGGCGCATATCTCGGTGCTGCGCCGGCATTGCCAGACGATGGCGTTGTACACCGGGCGCCCGGTTTCCTTGTCCCAGACGACGGTGGTCTCGCGCTGGTTGGTGATGCCGATGGCGGCGACCTGGGCGTGGCTGATGCCGGCCTGGGCCAGGGCCTCGACCATGGTCGCGCTCTGGGTGGCGAAGATTTCCATCGGGTCGTGCTCGACCCAGCCCGCCTGTGGGTAGTGTTGGGCGAACTCACGCTGCGAGGTGCCCACCACGTTGGCGTCGCGATCGAAGATGATGGCGCGCGAACTGGTGGTGCCTTGGTCCAGGGCGATGATGTAGTTCTTGTCCAGGGTATCGGTCATGTCGGTGGCCTTGCACGAATTGGGGGTAGTTCAGGGCGTGGCGGGCGCCGGGTGTCAGCCCGGGCTCGGCGCTGGTGTCAGGAAACCTGGGTGTCGCCCTGAGGATTATCGTCTGTCTGTTGGGGCGCGGCTTGTGTCGTCGGCAAATTGCGGGCAATCAGCCCGCGGTACAGGGCCGCGCCCAGGCTGGCACCGAGGATCGGCGCGAACACCGGCACCAGGAAGTACGGAATATCGCGCCCGCCGGTGAAGGCAATTTCGCCCCAGCCGGCCAGGAAGGTCATCAGTTTAGGCCCGAAATCGCGCGCCGGGTTCATCGCAAAGCCGGTCAGCGGGCCCATCGCGCTGCCGATCACGGCGATCAGCAGGCCGATCAGCAGGGGCGCGGTGGCGCCACGGGGCAGGCCGTTGTTGTCGTCGGTCAGGGCCATGATTACCGCCATCAGAATGGCGGTGATGATCACTTCGACCAGAAACGCCTGGCCGATGGACAGCGCCGGGTGCGGATAGGTGGAGAACACCGAGGCCAGTTCGAGGCTGGCCTGGCTGCCGCGCAGCATGGCGTGGCTTTGTTCGAAATCGAAGAACAGGTTGCTGTAGAGGAAGTACACCAACGCGGCGCCGCAGAATGCGCCGCACACTTGGGCGAGCATGTAGAACGGCAGCTTGCGTTTGTCGAAGCCGGCGAACACGGCCAGCGCGATGCTGACCGCCGGGTTCAGGTGCGCGCCGGACACACCGGCGGTGAGGTAGATCGCCATGCTCACGCCGACCCCCCAGATGATGCTTATTTCCCACAGGCCGAAGCTGGCACCGGCGACCTTGAGCGCGGCGACACAGCCGGTACCGAAGAAGATGAGCAGGGCAGTGCCGAGAAATTCGGCCAGGCACTGGGCGGATAGCGTGGGTTGTCGTAGAGCAGTCGTCATGTATGACCTCGGTTCTTGTTGTTGTGAGGCGCTGGGCGCTCGACAGCAAAAAGCCCGGAGTCGATCCCCATTGACGCCGGGCGGTACAGGAAGCGCACCTTATAGGTGCACCATTTATTCATAAACGAAAAAATATAGACAAGAAACGCTGATGTCAAAGGTCGAAAATGAACGCCCGACCACATTCTGACTGCCGTGCCGCGCGGTGAATCCATGGCCGCTGCTCTAGCCTGGGTCCTGCGCTGGCTGCCCCGGCGGATTTACCCTAAAGTACCGGGCGACTTGTGATCGCCTGGAGCCGTTGATGACCCCCGCCCTGGACCTGCTGAAAAAGGCGCGTGCCGAGCACCGCGTGCACAGCTACGAACATGACCCGAAATCCGCATCGTACGGCCTGGAGGCAGCGGAAAAGCTCGGCCTTGACCCATTGCGCGTGTTCAAGACGCTGCTCGCCAGCAGCGAAAAGGGTGAGCTGCTGGTGGCGGTGGTGCCGGTGGGCGGGACGCTTGATCTGAAGGCGCTGGCTCACGCGGCCGGCGTGAAGAAATGCGAAATGGCCGACCCGCAGGCTGCCCAGCGCGCCACCGGCTACCTGGTTGGCGGGATCAGCCCGCTGGGACAGAAGAAGCGCCTGCGCACTTTCATCGACCAGTCCGCGCAACAACATGAAACGATTCATGTGAGCGCTGGCCGCCGCGGTCTGGAAGTGGAACTCGCCGCTGCTGTGCTCGCTGCCCAAACCCAGGCACAGTTCGCCGAGATCGGTCGCGGCTGATCATCTGTACTGATTCAAATTCCACGACTCTGTCACTGTTCGGTCCAGGCGCCTTGGTCCATGCTCGAGGCCTTTTCCGTCCTACACAGGAGTCGTGGCATGCAGCTGCATTTTCACCAGGTCGATGCGTTCAGTGACCGGCCCTTTGCCGGCAATCAGGCCATGGTCTACCACCTGGAGCAGTGGCTCGACGATGCGCTGATGCAGCAGATCGCCGCCGAGCACAACCTCGCCGAAACTGCGTTCGTGGTCGCGGAAGGAGAGGGCTACCGGATTCGCTGGTTCACCCCCGCAACCGAAGTGCCGCTGTGCGGTCATGCCACCCTCGCCAGTGCCTATGTGCTGTTCGAGGTCTATGGCGAGCAGAAGCCCCGCCTGGACTTTCAGAGCCTGTCCGGGCCGTTGAGCGTGACCCGTGAAGGGGGCCGGCTGTGGCTCGATTTCCCGCGCATCGATCCGCAGCCCTTGACTGAGCCGGTGGCCGTGGCCGAGGCGCTGGGGTGCGAGGTACAGGAGGTTTACCAGAACAAGGAGCTGCTGGTGGTGCTGGCTTCTGAGCAAGCCGTGCGTGCCTGCGCGCCAGACATGGTGGCGTTGGCGAGACTGCCGGGTTTGGGCGTGATCGTAACCGCGCCGGGTGAAGAGCACGATTTCGTGTCGCGCTATTTTGCACCGAGTATCGGGATCCCAGAGGATCCGGTCACAGGTTCTGTTCACTGCTCGCTCATTCCTTACTGGGCGGCACGCCTTGGCAAGTCGCAATTGCACGCGTTCCAGCGCTCGGCACGCGGTGGCGAGCTGTTCTGCCGATTGGAGGGGGAGCGGGTGAAGATCGGTGGGCAGGCCCGCTTGGTGGCCTCTGGTACTTTGATGGTGTGATTCAAAGCGATCGGGGCAAGCCCGCTCTCACGCCTGCTTACGGGGCATGGGAACGAGCTTGCCCCGCGAGGCTGTCGAACCTCAGAGCGCCGAGCTGATGCGACGCACGCCGTTCTCCTGGCGCGGAAGCTGCGCGGCAACGCTACCGGGCACCGGGAACAGCACGAGATGATCGGCGGCGACGGCGATACCGACGTCATGGTCGAGCGAGTGGTCGTTGTGGCTGGGGAAAATTGCTTCGAGCTGGCTGCCGGTGGGAAGCTGCAGGCGATACAAGGTCGAAGCGCCGAGGAAGCTTTTGCCGATGACCTTTGCCCGTAGCGTGCTGTCGGGGGCATGGATGATGTCGTCGGGGCGCAGCAGCACATCCACCGAGCTTCCGGGCGCCATGGTATAGGCCCGGTTGCCGCGCAGCTCGCCGAGTTCGGTGGTCACTGCTTCGTGGCTGCTCATCTGGCCACGAATGAAGTAACCCTGGCCGATGAAGCTGGCGACGAACGGGGTCTGCGGCTCGTGGTAGAGGTTGTAGGGCGTGTCCCACTGCTCCAGGCGGCCCTCCTTGAATACCCCCACGTGATCGCTGACGGCAAAGGCTTCCTCCTGGTCGTGGGTGACCAGGATGGCGCTGGTGCCGCGGCTCTTGAGGATGTCGCGGACCTCATGGCTCAAGCGTCGGCGCAACTCTACGTCGAGGTTGGAGAAGGGTTCGTCGAGCAACAGCAGCTGTGGCTCCGGTGCAAGCGCCCGGGCCAGGGCCACGCGTTGCTGCTGGCCGCCCGACAACTCGTGCGGGTAACGTCCGCCGAGGCCGGCCAGCTTGACCAGTTCGAGCATCTCCTCGACCACCGCCGCCTGGCGCGGGTGCTTGCCGATGCCGAAGGCGATGTTCTGCGCGACGGTCAGGTGAGGGAACAGCGCATAGTCCTGGAACACCATGCCGATCCGGCGTTTCTCCGGCGCCAGGGTGAACCCGGCGCGGGAGATGACCTCGCCGCCCAGCTGGATCTCGCCTTCGTGCACCGGCTCGAACCCGGCGATGGCGCGCAGCGTGGTGGTCTTGCCGCAACCGGAGGACCCGAGCAGGCAACCAATGTCGCCTGCGTTGAGGTGCAGGTTGAGGTTCTGGACGATGCGCTGGTCGCCATAGCCGCAGGCCAGGTTGCGCAGGTTGAGCAGTAGCTGTTGACTCATGCGTGGTGGTAAGCCGGTTCTACAAGGAATTCCAGAAGGGCCTTCTGCGCATGCAGGCGGTTCTCAGCTTCGTCCCAGGCGACCGAACGGGGGTCGTCGAGCAGGTCCTGGCTGATCTCCTCGCCACGGTGGGCGGGCAGGCAATGCATGAACAGGGCGTCGGGTGCCGCCAGGTCGAGCAGTTCGCGGGTGACCTGGTAAGGCGCGAAATGCGCCAGGCGCCGTGCAGTTTCCTCTTCCTGGCCCATGGAAGTCCAGACATCCGTGGTTACCAGGTGGGCGCCGCGCACGGCTTCCTTCGGATCACGGATGATCTGCACGCGGTCGCCACCCAGTTGCAGGAAGCGCGGATCGGGCTCGTAGCCTTCAGGGCAAGTGATGCGCAGTTGGAAATCGAACTGCACGGCAGCTTCGATATAGGAGTTGCACATGTTGAAGCCGTCGCCGACCCAGGCCACGGTCTTGCCCTGGATCGCGCCACGGTGCTCGAAGAAGGTCTGCATGTCGGCCAGCAACTGGCAGGGGTGCGATTCGTCGGACAGGCCGTTGATGACCGGCACCTTCGA
>Ga0268257_1003323_pt1 | contig 10269 bp, 10 predicted proteins | sample AgamicAtPrz_FD_200249 | JGI IMG/M metagenome (GOLD analysis project Ga0268257, IMG submission 200249) | Agave microbial communities from Guanajuato, Mexico - At.P.rz (v2) (version 3) | ecosystem: Host-associated > Plants > Phyllosphere > Phylloplane/Leaf | place: Guanajuato, Mexico | collected...
CAGGTAGGCGTTTTCCGTGAATTCATGTAGCGCGAGGCGCTCTGCCATATCGCTCATTACGTGTGATTCCTCAACTCAGAAACCGAAGGGTTTCAGGCAATATTGCCGCAGATACTACCTCATCTGACGAATTGAGTCACAAAGAAAAAGGGCCGCACAGGCGGCCCTTTTCGGGTTATTTGTTCAGCTTGATGACCTGCTTCACGTCGATTTCAAACTCGTTCCAGTCTTTATCGACTTTACCCTGGAGTTCGACCTTATCCTGCGGGCTGACGGTCACGCCGTTCCAGCGCTTGTGGTCAATCTCAACTACCACCGTGCCGGTTTCATCGCGGAAGGTATAGCGGTCATCGGACAGGCGCTCGGTGATGTTCCCGCGCAGCTTCACCCAGGCATCGTCCTTCAGATCCTTCACTTTTGCCGCCGTCGTCAGGTTGGCGTTGTTATCCACAAAACCGCCCTGCTGGGTTTGCGTCTGGGTCGCGGTTGCGGACGGGCCGTTAAATCCGCCCTGCGCGGCAAAAACAGGGGCAGTGGTCATCATCATGATGGCAGCAAGTGCAGCGAATTTTTTCATCTTAATCTCTCCCTTTAATGTGGTTTCGCAGTCCATTAAACAGGGTAATCCTTAACAACTTCTTAAGGGGAAAATTTATTTATTTTTACTGTACAGCATGTTGATTCAGAGGGTTTACTGACGGCATCAAGGAGGGAACATGCGCATTTTACTGGTAGAAGACGACAGGCTCATCGGCGATGGCATCAAAGCGGGCCTGAGCAAAATGGGGTTTAACGTGGACTGGTTTACCGACGGGAAAACCGGTCAGGCCGCGCTGTATAGCGCGCCCTATGATGCCGTAGTGCTGGATCTAACGCTGCCGGAGATCGACGGGCTGGCGATCCTGCGCGCCTGGCGCGAAAGCGGGCGCAGCGAGCCGGTACTGATTCTGACGGCGCGGGATGCGCTGAACCAGCGCGTCGAGGGGTTGCGCCTGGGCGCGGACGATTACCTTTGCAAGCCGTTTGCCCTGATCGAAGTGGCCGCGCGCCTTGAAGCGCTGGTGCGGCGCAGCCACGGTCAGACCCGCAGCGAGCTGCGTCACGGTAAGGTCACGCTCGACCCGACGAGCCTTGTCGCCACGCTGGAGGGCGAAACGCTGACCCTCAAACCAAAAGAGTTCGCCCTGCTGGAGCTGCTGATGCGCAATGCGGGCCGCGTGCTCCCCCGCAAAGCAATTGAAGAAAAGCTCTATAACTGGGATGACGACGTCTCCAGTAACGCCGTAGAGGTCCACGTCCATCATCTTCGCCGCAAGCTCGGCAGCGCGTTTATCCGCACCGTGCACGGCATCGGCTACACCCTGGGTGACGCATGAAACTGAGCCTGAAACTCCGCCTGACGCTGCTCTTCCTGCTGCTCTCCCTGACGGCCTGGTTTGCCGCCAGTCTTGTCGCGTGGCAGCAAACGACGCATAAGCTCGACAAGCTCTTTGATACCCAGCAGATGCTGTTTGCCAAACGTCTGCTGACGATGGACCTGGACGAGATCCGCGCGCCGGAGCGTATGCGCGAGGTGCCCAAAAAAGCCAAACACGGGCATTTGGACGATGACGCGCTGGCCTTTGCCATTTTCAGCGCCGACGGCAGCATGATCCTCAACGACGGTGAAAACGGGCACGATATTCCGTATCACTACCGCCGCGACGGATTTGCTGACGGGCGGCTTCAGGACGACAACGACGAATGGCGCTTCTTATGGCTGACGTCGCCAGACGGTAAATACCGCGTGGTGGTCGGCCAGGAGTGGGAGTACCGCCAGGACATGGCGCTGGACGTGGTGAGCTCGCAGCTTACGCCGTGGCTGGTGGCGCTGCCCGTCATGCTGCTGTTGCTGATCCTGCTGTTGAGCCGCGAGCTGAAGCCGCTGAAAAAGCTGGCGCAGACCCTGCGCTCCCGCACGCCGGATGCCACCGATAAACTCCCAACGGAGGGTGTCCCCACTGAGGTGCGTCCGCTGCTCGACGCGCTGAATCACCTCTTTATGCGCACGCAAGAGATGATGAGCCGCGAGCGCCGCTTTACCTCCGATGCCGCCCACGAGCTGCGCAGCCCGTTAGCCGCCCTGAAGGTGCAAACCGACGTGGCGCAGCTGTATCAGGACGATCCCGAGGCGCAGTCCAAAGCCCTTTCGCAGCTTCATGCGGGTATCGACCGCGCCTCCCGGCTGGTGGATCAGCTCCTTACGCTGTCGCGCCTGGATTCGCTGGATAACCTGGACGGCGTCGAGCCGATTGTCATGGCCGATTTACTGCAGTCCGCGGTGATGGATATTTATCATACGGCGCAGCAGGCGGGCATTGATGTGCGCCTGAATATCCATGCGCCAGAGGTGAAACGCGCGGGTCAACAGCTGCTCCTGAGCCTGCTGGTACGTAATCTGCTGGATAATGCAGTACGTTACAGCCCGCGCGGTAGCGTGGTGGACGTGACGCTGGACGGTCACCGCTTCACCGTGCGTGACAACGGCCCCGGGATTTCCCCCGACGCGCTGGCGCGTATTGGCGAGCGCTTTTATCGTCCACCGGGGCAAGATGCCACCGGAAGCGGGCTAGGGTTATCGATTGTTAAACGCATCGCCACCCTCCACGGTATGCGCGTCTCGCTGGCTAATGCGCCTGAAGGGGGCGTTGAGGTCAACGTCAGCTGGTAGGCATTATTGCGCTGTGTGCAAAAGACTTTGCACATTTTGCTTATTTTTCCGCTCCGTCCTCGCGCGTAGAATCCCCGACATACTCTCAACACCGAGGACAAATAATGAGCAACATTTTGATTATCAACGGCGCGAAAGAGTTCGCGCACTCTAAAGGCCAGTTGAATGACACCCTGACCGAGGTCGCGGACGGTTTCCTGCGCGACGCCGGGCATGATGTTAAGGTCGTGCGCGCGGACAGCGATTATGACGTGAAAGCCGAAGTGCAGAACTTCCTGTGGGCCGACGTGGTGATCTGGCAGATGCCGGGCTGGTGGATGGGCGCGCCGTGGACCGTGAAAAAATACATGGATGACGTGTTCACTGAAGGCCACGGTTCGCTGTATGCCAGCGACGGTCGTACCCGTTCAGACGCCTCCAAAAAATACGGTTCCGGCGGCCTGATTCAGGGCAAAAAATATATGCTCTCCCTGACCTGGAACGCCCCGATGGAAGCCTTCACCGAGAAAGATCAGTTCTTCGAAGGCGTGGGCGTAGACGGTGCGTATCTGCCGTTCCACAAGGCGAACCAGTTCCTGGGCATGGATCCGCTGCCGACGTTTATCGTTAACGACGTCATTAAAATGCCTGATGTCCCGAGCTATATCGCAGAATATCGCAAGCATCTCGCGGAAATTTTTGCTTAACTGGTAACCTGGAATTAGAAGGAGTTAACCATGCTTACCGTAATTGCTGAAATTCGTACTCGTCCAGGTCAACATCACCGCCAGGCGGTGCTGGATCAGTTCGCGAAGATTATCCCGACCGTACTTGAAGAAGAAGGCTGCCACGGCTATGCGCCGCTGGTGGATGCAGCCACTGATGCTAGCTTCCAGGCGACCGCGCCGGATTCAATCATGATGGTTGAACTGTGGGAAACCGTGGCGCACCTTGAAGCGCACCTGCAAACTCCGCACATGAAAGCGTGGAGTGAGGCGGTAAAAGGTGACGTGCTGGATACCCATATCCGTATTCTGGAGCAAGGGGTTTAAGGTTCGTGGAATTTGCCGGGTGGCACTGCGTTTACCCGGCCTACAAAACCTGACCCGTAGGCCCGGTAAGCGCTAGCGCCACCGGGCTTTTTGTATCACCTTAAAGCCCAACTGCTATGCTTATTCTGACTTCATTGTTAACAGGAGGATGGAATGGGTCTTTTTAACTTCGTGAAAGAAGCAGGCGAAAAGTTATGGGATAACCTGACCGATCATAAAGGTCAGAGCGACAAAGTCAGCGAGCACCTCAAAAAGCTGAATATTCCTGGCGCGGATAAAGTCCAGGTCACCGTTACCGACGGCAAAGCCAGCGTGACGGGCGACGGGCTGACGCAAGAACAGAAAGAGAAAATTCAGGTTGCCGTGGGGAACATCGCAGGGGTGAGCGAGGTGGAGAACAACATCACCGCCACCGATGCCGAAGATGAAGCGACCTACTACACGGTTAAATCAGGTGACACCCTGAGCGCCATCTCCAAAACGGTGTATGGCAATGCCAACCAGTACAACAAGATTTTCGAGGCGAACCGCCCGATGCTCTCCAGCCCGGATAAAATTTATCCAGGCCAGACGCTGCGCATCCCGAAAGCGTAACCGCAGAGTCGGGGGGACCTCCCCCGACTGTTTTACCAGTACGATTTCCAGCTTTGCGTAAAGCGTACCAGCGCCTCAACGTAGAAGTAATCCCCCCAGCTTGCGCACTCATCCACCCCTTTATTGCTCGCCAGGTGATACACCGAGTGCTTCAGCAGCCCGTTGCCCTTCTCGTCTTTGCCCATGAGATAGTGCTTCGTCAGCGACGACATGATCCCTTTCGCCCACTCCAGATAGCGCTCGCGATCCGGATCCGTAACCGGCAGATGCTTCACCAGTTCCAGCAGCCCGCATACCGCGATGGCCGCCGAGGACGAATCGCGCAGCGCGTCGGTGCCCACCAGCGCCAGATCCCAGTGGCAGACAGAATCCTCCGGCAGTCGGTTGAGGAAATAGTTCGCCAGCCGCTTCGACAGGGCGATCATCGTCCCGTCACCGGTATAGATATAGCTCAGCAGGAAGCCGTAAATGCCCCACGCCTGCCCGCGTGACCAGCACGAATCGTCGGCGTAGCCCTGCTGGGTATTGCCGTAGCGCGGCGCGCCGGTGTTCACATCCATATAGTAGGTGTGGAACGTCGAGGCATCCTCACGGATGAGATACGTCGCCGCCTGCATCACGTGCGCTTTTGCAGCCTCGGCAAAGCGCGGATCGCCGGTTTGTTCCGTCGCCCAGTAGAGCAGCGGCAGGTTCATGTTGCAGTCGATGATCATGCGTCCGGCCTGTTCCGGATCGGCCAGATCGCCCCACGCCTGAATGATCTTCGCCTTCTCATGGAAGCGCTCCAGCAAGGCTTCCGCCGCCAGCAGGGAGAACCCGCGCGCCTCGCGATTCCCGGTCAGCCGCCAGGCCGCCACGCAGGAGAGCGTGTACAGGAAGCCCAAGTCGTGGGTGTTGGTGTCATTGCGTCCGGCGATGCGCAGGCCGAACGAGCGCACGTGCTTTTCCGCCATCGCGCGGAATTTCGCCTCGCCGCTCATCTCCCACGCCAGCCAGAGCTGGCCGGTCCAGAAGCTGGTGGTCCACTCCACGTTATCGGTCAGCGGGTAAAAACCGTCCTTACAGGTTTCTGCCGGGAACTGCTCGCCGAATTCGGTTAAATGACGGCTAATCAGGTCGAGGACATGGCCGCGTGCCGAGCTGAGTTCATCGCTAAATGCGCGTGGGTCAACGGGCGCGGCAATCGCGGGCAGGCGCTCCTCTTTGATACGACTTAACATATTTCGGTTCCTTCTTTGACGGCGTAATTATCGGGTAGAGGTTTCTGCTACGTTCAGCGTGCGGGGCCCGCGCCATTTGCTCTGACAGGCGGATAACGTGAAGGCAGAAATAAGGGTAAAGGTCAGCGCCGTGGCGCCCATGATGATATAGGTCTGTTCAAAGCCGATGCGATCATACAGATATCCCGCAGGCGAAGAGATGACCACGTTACCGACGTACAGCATTGCCTGATAGCCCAGTAAATACATGGTGGCGTTCACGCGCTTATCGAAATGCTCGGCGATATATTTAAACACCGAGACCAGCAGCAGACAGATTTCCAGGCCGTACAGGGGTTTAAGCACGGAAATTAACAGGTGTGAATCGCACATGCCGGAAATAATCAGACGCGCTCCCACCACCAGACCGACAATTAACAGCCCGCGCTTTGCACCAATAAAGTTGACGAACAGCGGGATCACCATATACATAACAAACTCCATGCCGGACTGCACGGTGCCCAAATAACCAAACACCGCGTTGCCCTGGTGAATATCGTCAAAGAAGGTGACGAAATAGCGCGAGAACTGCTGTTCGGCGATAAACATCATCCACGCCACGCCCGCCACGTACAGGCAGAACGCCCAGAATTTACGGCTGCGCAGCAGAGCGTACACGTCCGAAGGGGCGATTTTCTCTTTGGTCAGCACCTCACCGGCGTGAACGGAGTTAGTGTTCACTTTCAGGCTGAGCAGGACAATCAGCATCACCACAGAGGTCACGCTGCCCATAATAAAGTTATACGCAGGCGAGAGGTTAAACAGCAGTCCGGAGAAGGACGACGCCACCGCCCAGCCGAGCGAGCCCCACATGCGGATCTGCCCGAACTCCATGCCGTTCAGGCGGCTGAAGCGGTCAGAATAGGATTCACACGCCGCCACGCCCGCATACCAGGCAAAGCTCAAATAGAGCGCGCCGATAATTATTCCCAACATGGTGTTGGAGATTAACAGCGGCTGATAGACGTAAATAAAGAACGGCGCCATCAGGGCCGACATGGCGACCACAAAATAGAGCAGGTATTTGCTCATGCCGATTTTATCGAGAATATAGCCGTAGATGGGTTTGAGAATAACGGAGAAAATACCGTTCACCGCGAATACGGTTCCGATCACCGCCCCGCTGAGATTCGCTTTTTGACCGAGCCAGATAGCCAGCAGACCAATACTGGCGGACCAGGTAAAGAAATAGAGAAAAATAAAGCTACTGATTTTGTAATATTCGGTTCTGTTGGTTATCGATGTATTTTTCATACCATCCTCGCCGAGGTGTAGGATCAGAATTTTTATAATGTGAACGACAGTTGACGTTCGCCTCCAGGTTCGCGGATCTCGACCTGGTTTTGAGTGATATTCAGGTGCGGCCTGGCCGCACTATTTTGCTTTTCGCTGGCAAAGACGGCGCAGCAGAGCCAGCTTTCGCCTTGAGGGATATCAGTTTTTAACAGCGGAATGGTGGCGCACTCCGGGAACATGATGCTGCTGTTCGGCGGCGTAACGATGCTGTCCGGCAGGCGCGTGATGGCGGGCGACAGATCGACAATCACGCTGCTGCCGTTCTCGGCTGCCAGATAACAGCCGCGCTCGCGGATCTGGTGTTCAGTTTTCATCACCGCAAACCCACCCTCGGCCGTTTGCAGCGCGCGTGCGCTGTTGATGCGGTGCAGGCGCAGATGCCATTCCCCGAACGGCACTTGCCAGGTGTCGATATGCACGTCGTGCCACGGCGACCAGCGCGAGTAGAGGTAATTTTCATCCACCCGCACCGCTTCGCATTCGCGGCGACCGCGGTAGTAATCGTCTCCGTCCGCCAGCAGCAGCATGGAATCACAGGCCGCATGCTTCAGGCCAAAGCGCCCGCGCTCAATGGTGAAACCAAAGCGGCTGGAGTAGGCAAATTTAGTGTATTTGGCGTCGGTATTGACGTAGTTATTCAGCTCAAGCTGTCCGGCGGTGAGCATGGTGACGTGCTGCGACTTTTCCGCATGGATAAGGATCTGCCGGGCATGCGGAATCACGTGCTTTTCCGCCAGCGCGGGCAGCGGCTCCTCATCGGCCAGCCAGAACGGGTGCGTCTCCGGCAGCGCCAGAATGAGCCAGGTTTTCAGTGCCCAGTACGGCGAACCGGGCGAGTTGTAGTCCTCGCACATCGCGAGGTTCGGATAGGCAAAGCCGAGGGTCAAAATGCCGTCGCGATCGGTAATCGGCTGCTGCTGCCACCAGCGCAGATGGCGCAGAATAATGCCCTTCACGATGCCCGGCGTGAACACCTCCAGCCCGGAAAAAGCCACCGCGCTCCAGAACGCGACCATCGCAAAACGGTAAGTCAGGCTGCGGCCAAACGGCACCGAGGCACCGTCGGCAGCGGACCAGTAGATAAAGTCTTGCGCGAACAGACGCGAGCGCTCGCGCAGCACGTCCGCCCTCGCCTCGTCGCCGCTCAGGGCGGCGTAGATCAGCCCGTAGAAGTGGAAGGCCATTGAAATGTAATAATCTTTCGGACGCCCCGGACCGTCGGAATACCAGCCGTCGCCCAGATAGTACGCGTCCATCAACGCAAAGCGATGGTCGATGGCGCGCTGATCATACGGCAGCCCGGCGCGCTTGAATCCAAGCTGGACCATGATGGCGAAGTAGTTCCAGTTGCTGTCCGGCATCTGCGCGTCGGTAATCTGGCTGAGCCAGGCGTGGAGGTTCATTACTTCGCGCTCGGTGAAACGCTCGAGGAGTTTGTCACCCAGCAGGGACAGCCCCAGACCGTAGGCCGCCATCTCCACCAGACGCTGATCGTAGGGGCTGGTTTCACCCCAGTAGCCCGCGCTTTGCGGATCGGTGCCCAGTTTGATGGCGTCCAGGTATTTCTCACTCCACGACTCGCCCTCGCCGCCCGCCATCAGCGGAAACAGCCCCCACAGCGCGCGGGAAAGCCCTTCCATCTGCGCGATATCCGTCGCGTAGTGCGCGCAGGTCTCGCCCAGCGAAAAACGTGAACTGCCCGGCGGAAACTGCTTATCCAGCGCGCCCAGCATCCCGTTTAAATACGCCACCACGTCCCGGCGTGAAGACAACGGATTTGATTTTTCTTTGTTTGCCGCCCACATAGGTTTGCCCTCGTAATCAACTGCGGCAAAGCATAGTGAATCCGCAAGGGGCAGAAATGTTAGCCGCGTCACAGGTGAGAACGATGAATAAACCTACAGTTAAGAAAATTTAAAAAGGTGGTTTATAAATAGCATCTGACGGGAAAAAGTTGAGTTCTATTGCACTATGCGCGACACGCCAACGTCCGATCATCTGGAGCTGATTACCCTAAACGACACCGTGGTGTCGTTTAGCCGCCTGTTCGCCAATACCGTGCGTTACCACCACTGGCATCAGTGTCTGGAAATTCTCTATGTGGAAGAAGGGTTTGGCGTCGCGATTGTCGATAACCGGCATTACACCATGCGCCCCGGCCGGCTGTTTTTCTTCCCACCCTTTACCCTGCACAAGGTGATGGTGGACGCGCAGGCGGAGGCCATTTACCGGCGCACCATCATTCATCTCGATCATCACGCCGTGCTGAAAAACCTGCGTGATTTCCCGCAAACCCGGCAGCGGCTGGAGCGGCTTTCACGCCGCGGCGGTGAGGCGTGGGTAGCTGACCTGGCACATTGCCATCACCATGTCGATCATCTGTTGGGCTGTTATCAGTCGCCCATGAACAGCGAGGCCATTGCCGGGCTGCTGATCGGCCTGTTTGCCATGCTGCCCGACGATCGCGACGGCACGCCGGGCAGCAGCCAGGGGATCGCCAGCCAGGTGATGTTCTGGCTGGATGAGCACTATCAGGAGAAGTTCCGCCTGGACGCGCTGGCCGCAGAGCTGGGCAAATCGCGCAGCTACGTGTCGCGAAAATTCCATGCGGAGACGGGCGAGAAGATCCACGACTATCTCAACACGTTACGGCTGCGTAAGGCCTGCGAGTGTTTGCTACACACGGATTCGAGCGTGCGAGACATCGCGGCGCAGACGGGGTTCTCCGACGTGACGTGGTTCATCAGCGCGTTTAAAAAAGGGATTGGCGAGACGCCGCTGCAGTACAGGAAGAACCATCGTTCGCTTTGACGCCCTCTACCACAGGAAGAGGAGGAAAATCAACCACTCTTCTTCCCCGGCTTTAATCCACGATGTAACTCGTTGATGCGCTTCATCGACTTAATAGTGCGCTGCGGCTCGGTGGAGGCGACGGACAAAATAATCATTTCAAGGCACAGCAGCACCGTGCCGTGGAGCGGGATTTTGCCCTTCTCGCCGCCGCGCGGAACGTGGATCACCACGCTGGCCTCTTTACTGAATCGCGAGTCGGTCGCGTTAGTCAGCAAAATGGTGGGAATGCTCAGACGTTTCGCCTCGCGCAGCGTGGTCTGCCCTTCCCGGTGCGCGGATTTTTGCGCCATCATCACCAGCACGTCACCGCGCTGAAGCGCAATAAGCTGCTCGGCAAGCCCTATCCCGGTGCGGTTGAGCGGGATCGCGGGAAGTCCCATACGGCTGAACAACCTGGCAGTGTAATCGGCCAGAATACCGGATGCGCCAATGCCAAAAATAGCGACCTGCCTCGCCTGTGCCAGCAGCGACACGGCCTGCGCCATCGCATAGCGGTTGTGTGGTTCAGACAGCACCTCGCAGGTGT
>Ga0268257_1003326_pt1 | contig 10256 bp, 8 predicted proteins | sample AgamicAtPrz_FD_200249 | JGI IMG/M metagenome (GOLD analysis project Ga0268257, IMG submission 200249) | Agave microbial communities from Guanajuato, Mexico - At.P.rz (v2) (version 3) | ecosystem: Host-associated > Plants > Phyllosphere > Phylloplane/Leaf | place: Guanajuato, Mexico | collected...
CAGGAGCGGGAGCAGCAGGAGCTTCCACAGCAGGAGCGGGAGCAGCAGGAGCTTCTTCCTTCTTGCCGCAAGCAGCCAGAGCAGCAGCAGCGATCACGGTAGCCAGAATCAGAGAGTTCTTCATGACAGTTTCCTAAATGGTAGGTTCAGCAGACGGTATGCAGATTGCCATTACGGTCAGCCTTTTGCAGCTATTGATCGCTCTGGCAGATCAGGTCAAACGATAAATTCGACTCAGCCCGCATTATAGGTAGTTTTGCCCATTGCTGACTAACACTGACAGCAACCAAACAATTCTGCACAAATCGGCGCGTTCTCATTTATCGGGCAAGCCCACGCTTGCCTTGAGCCACACTGTGGAGCATAAATTTATTCCTGTCAAATCCCTGACAAAGCTTTGATAAAGATTTACATAACCTACACAAAGCCTGCGAAATCAGCAGGAGCCACAGAGGACAAACCCGTAAGTTAGCACGATCGCTGTTACAAGTCCACCCTGTTTCAGTCGCCGGAGCGAACCCAGCCAGCATCAAACCACGACGACAGCAACTCCAGCGCGTCATCGCTGGCAGTTGCCAGATCCTTGCGCGACAGGGCTCGGCTGTCTGCCAGCTTGCGCATCAACGTGGCATCGCGGCCACCTGCCAGATAGCTTTCGCCATTGATGAAGATGTGCTTGGCGTCATACATCATGCGCGTGCGACGATCCAGCACCACGCTCTCGAACATGCCGTTTTCATCGCCATGCTCGAACCAGACATTGGGCTTGGGGTCGGTCAGGTACTCGCCCAGCGCGCGCTCCAGCGCCAGCGGCTCGGCCATGGCCTTCTTCAGTGCCTCGCGGGCAAAGTCATACATGCCTTCAGGAATCAGCGCCGGGTTGCTCACGGCCTCCTGCTTGGGGTCGCGATAAATGACCGGAGTTTCGGGCTCGTCGGGCTCGTCCGACATGCGCAGCAGCAACTCGCGGCCCAGCTCGCTGCGATCGGGCGAGCGAAAGCCTATCGAATACGTCATGCATTCGCCTTCCGCCACACCGTCATGCGCCCATTTGGGCGGCAGATACAGCATGTCGCCGGGCTCCAGAACGAACTCTTCCTCGGGCTCGAAATTGGAGAGGATTTTCAGTGGCTTGCCCTGCTGCAGAGACAGGTCTTTTTGACGACCGATGCGCCAGCGGCGCTTGCCCTGGGCCTGCAGCAGAAACACGTCATAGCTGTCGAAATGCGGGCCTACGCCCCCCTGATCGGTGGCAAAGCTGATCATCAGATCATCGAGGCGCGCCTCGGGCACAAAGCGGAATTGCTGCAGCAACTCATGCGCCTTGGCGTCATGCATGTCCACGCCCTGCACCAGCACGGTCCAGCCCGGCTTGGTCAATGCAGGCAGGCTGCGACGGGACAGCGGGCCGTGGCTGAGCTTCCAGTTGTCGCCTTCGAGCTGCTGGATCAGGCGCGACTCCACGCCATCCTCGCCCGCCATGGCCAGCAGTCGGGCGCGCGGAATCGGGGCCTTGAAGCCGGGGATGGCCTGGCGCACCAGCAAAGGCTTTTTATGCCAATGCTTGCGCATGAATTGAGAGGCGGTGAGCCCACCCAGCAGGGTGAGCGGCGTATTGATGTCCATGAATACAGTCCTGCTTTCTAAGCAACGGCCTGCATTGTCCTATAGGCCTCGAAAACGCTGGTCGGCACAGATCAATGACCGAGCGCTCTGAACTCGGACGGCGACATGCCGGCATAGGCCTTGAAGGCACGGCTGAAGTGCGCGCTGTTGCCAAAACCACAGCCCATGGCAATTTCCGTAATGGTGCGGTGCGCGAGCGCCGGGGAATGCAGCTCCCGCATGCAAAGCTCCAGCCGGCTTTGCTGGATGAAGCCGCCCAGCGACTGGTCTCGCCCCGCAAAGGCGTTGTGCAGATGCCGACGGCTGCAATTGAGGGCTTCGGCCACCTGATCGACCGACAACCCGGGGTCGCGCACATGGCAGGCCACATGCTCGCAGATGCGGTCGTACAGAGCCTGCTTTTGCGTCACCGCCGTGGCCTGCCCGCCAAGTGCCTGCAGGGACAGATGCACCATATCCACCAGCAACTCCCCGGCGCGGCGCGCCAGCGGTGCCGTCATATTGTCCAGTTCCTGGTAAGTGCTGCGCATGGTCTGCAGAGCAATACGCGCAATGCCGGCGCTGCCCCCCACCGATCGACCCATGAGGTTTTCCAGACGCAGGCCTCGCTCGGCAATGCTCTGTTTGGGCACCATCATGATCAGGTGCTCCGTGTGCCGGGGGTTGGCCACCACATAGGGCTGCGAGGTGTCATAGATGGCCCAGCTGCCATTGCTCACGCAGGCCTTGCTGCCGTACTGCTCCACCTCGGCATGGCCGCTCCAGGGCGCCACGATCTTGAGGTAGGCCGCTTCACTATCGCGCAGACGGTGGCTGTCGCGTATGACGCGGTGGCGCCCGGCATCCAGTTTGGTGAGCATCACATCGCCTGCGTATGCCACGCTCAGATGCCCGTCAAAACAGGTGTCGCCATACAGATCCGTATCCAGACCCGAGAACAGCTGTGCCATCCAGCCCTGCCAGGCTGGTGCAGTTTCCTTCTCGGGAAGACCATCGGTACTCAGTACCACGGGCGCGGTCATGGGCCTTGACTCCTCGTTGTATCTATCTCTGCCTGTACCGACAAAGTACAACAATTATCGGTAAGTGAGCACTTTCGCGCTCAGGCCATGAAGAATCTCCCACACTGCATTCAAACTAGTGTAAACCCTAGGTCGCGTGCACGATTCGTCAAACGGTTTGTGCACATTGCGCACAGCATCTTGCCAGGGCTTTTCCTACGATCACTCACACGCCAGTGTCAGGCGAAACATCACAAAAGGTGGAGACAAGCCCGGTGACACAAGCCTTGTGCAACGACACCAGCCCCCACTTTTCAACTTGCATCAACAAGCAGTGACTGCGGTCACGCGCCCTTGGTAGTGAAGGAAGCGAAGATGATTGAACAAAGCATGCTCATCGGCGGTAAGACCGCACAGGCCAGCAATGGCGCCACTTTCGAGCGCAAAAACCCTCTGGACGGCTCGGTCGCCACGCGTGCCCCGGCCGCCACAACAGCCGACGCCGTGCGTGCCGTGGAAGCCGCTCAGGCGGCCTTCCCTGCCTGGGCGGCCCTGGGCCCCACAGAACGCAGGCTGATGCTGATGAAGGCCTCCCAGGCCCTGGAGGCCAAGGCCGAGGCCTTTGCCGCAGCCATGGCGGCAGAGACCGGCGCCTCCGGCATCTGGGCCGGCTTCAATGTGCATCTGGCCGCCAATATGTTTCTCGAAGCCGCATCGCTGACCACCCAGATCAACGGCCAGCTGATTCCTTCGGACATTCCCGGCAGCATGGCCATGGCCGTGCGCCAGCCCGCCGGCGTGGTGCTGGGCATCGCCCCCTGGAATGCCCCCATCATCTTGGCCGTGCGCGCCATTGCCACGCCCCTGGCCTGCGGTAACACCGTGATCCTCAAGGGCTCGGAACTGTGCCCTGCCACGCACGGCCTGATCATCGAAGCACTGCAGGAAGGCGGCTTGCCGCCCGGCGTGGTGAACTTTGTGACCAATGCACCCGAAGACGCCGGCACAGTGGTCGAGGCCATGGTGGCCCACCCCGCCGTGCGCCGCGTGAACTTCACGGGCTCCACGCGCGTGGGCCGCATCATCGGCCAGACCTGCGCCAAATACCTCAAGCCCGTCATCCTGGAGCTGGGCGGCAAGGCACCGTTTCTGGTGCTCGACGATGCCGACATCGACTCCGCAGTGGCCGGCTGCACCTTTGGCGCCTTCGCCAACTCGGGCCAGATCTGCATGTCCACCGAGCGCATCATCGTGGACGAGGCCGTGGCCGAGGAATTCATCGCCAAGCTGGTGGGCCGCGCCACAACCCTGCCTCTGGGCGACCCCCGCAAAGGCCCCGTGGTGCTGGGCTCCGTCGTGGACATGAACACCGTGAACCGCGTCAACGAGCTCATCGACGATGCCGTGGCCAAGGGTGCCAGGATTCTTTGCGGCGGCAAGGCCAGCGACACCTTGATGGCCGCCACGCTGATAGACGGCGTGACACCCGAGATGCGAATCTTCCGTGAAGAGACCTTTGCCCCGGTAAAAGCCATCGTGCGTGTGCGTGGCGAAGAGCAGGCCATCGCCATGGCCAACGACAACGAGTTCGGCCTGTCTTCCGCCGTCTACACCAGGGACACAGCGCGCGGCTGGCGCGTGGCCGGCCGCATCGAAGCGGGCATCTGCCATGTCAACGGCCCCACCGTGCACGACGAGGCACAGATGCCTTTCGGCGGCGTAAAGAACTCGGGCTACGGTCACTTTGGCGGCCAGGCCGGTATCGATGCCTTCACCGACACCCGCTGGATCACCATGCAGACCACCGCACGTCACTACCCCTTCTAAAGCGTCCAGGACAGCAGTCGTAGCCGGCAGGCGTGACTCCTGTCCTCGCTTGAAACCTCCATCGCCGGCACTGGGCCATGAGGCAAAGACCTCAGGTGCAGCGCCCGCATGGGCAAGGCGCGAGCCCCAACCCGCGCCTTGTGTCTGCCGACCAACAGAACCACCGGAGACCCACGTTGAAACATGCCTCCCAACTGGCCCTGGCAGCCCTGCTGTCTGGCCTCAGCCTCGCCGCCTCGGCTGCGGACTCTCACAACATTGGCCCCGGCCAGCGCTTCTACGAAAAGACCTGCGCCAAATGCCATGAAGCCGGCATAGGCCCCGTCATCAAGGGGCGAGGCTTTCCGCCCGCGACCTACGTGATCATTGCGCGCAACGGCATGAACGCCATGCCATCCTTTCGCGTGACCGATATCGACGACGCCACGCTGGAAGACTTGGCAAACTACCTGTCCAAGACAGAGGCCCCCAAGGCAGCCGAGCCAGCCAGGAAATAAGGAGGACGATGCAATGCAAACCGATCGTCGCTCCCTTCTCAAAGGTCTGACCGCTGCAGGTCTGGCTGTCTCCGGCATAGGCTGGGCACAGGCTGCCACCTCCGCTGCAGGCCGCACCGCCAGCGCAGCCACACGCTCTGCCGAGGTGCTGGCCGTGACCTCCTCCATGCACGCCAGCGCGCTGGAAAAGGCCTTTGCGGCCGGTGTTCAGAGCACCTCCCGCAACGTGGTGCACACCGGCCTTCAAGGTCTGGACAGCGCCGCATTCAACCAATTGGGCGAGCTGCTGACCGACAGCCAGGAAACCCTGTTGCTGGGTCTGCTCGATGACGCCTCGGCCACGCTGGTGCTGGACCTGGTTCGCTCCAGCGGTGGCCGCGTGCTGGCCGTGGAACACCATCGTGTGGACGGCGCCGCCGCCGACTGGGCCCAGGCACTGGGTCGGTCGCTGGCGTCCGGTCAAGTCATGAACACCACCACGGCGGCAGCAGGCAAGGAAGCCCGCGTGTCCTTTAGCTGCGTAATCTAAGAAACAAGGAAAGCAGAGCATGACAAGCAAATACATGGCCCTGCCCAAGGGCATGAGCGAGAGCAGCTTTGATGCGGCCATCGCTCAATTCAAGAAGGCCCTGGGCGAAGACAATGTGATGATCAAGGACGAGCTGGTTCGTCCCTACACCAAGGTGATGATGGCTGTGCCTACCGAAGAGCACACACCTTCCGCCGTGGTGACTGCCACCACCGTGGAGCAGGTGCAAGAGGTCGTCAAGATCTGCAACGCGCACAAGGTGCCCGTGTGGACCATCTCCACCGGCCGCAACTTCGGCTACGGCTCGGCCGCGCCGGGCCAGCGCGGCCAGGTGGTGCTGGATCTGCGCAAGATGAACAAGATCATCCACGTGGACCCCGAACTGTGCACGGCCCTGGTCGAGCCTGGCGTGACCTACCAGATGCTCTACGACTACCTCGAAGAGAACAAGATTCCCTTGATGCTGTCGTTCTCGGCACCTTCGGCCATTGCCGGCCCGCTGGGCAACACCATGGACCGCGGCGTGGGCTACACCCCCTATGGCGAACACTTCATGATGCAGTGCGGCATGGAAGTGGTGATGGCCAACGGCGATGTGCTGCGCACCGGCATGGGAGGCGTCAAGGGCGACAAGGCCTGGCAGGTGTTCAAATGGGGTTACGGCCCGACGCTGGACGGCATGTTCACCCAGTCCAACTACGGCATCTGCACCAAGATGGGTTTCTGGCTGATGCCCAAGCCCCCGGTCTTCAAGCCGCTGGAAATCCAGTTCGACGAAGACAGCGATATCTCCGAGATCGTGGAATTCATCCGCCCCCTGCGCATCGCCCAGGTCATCCCCAATTCGGTGGTGATTGCCGGCGTGCTGTGGGAAGCGTCCACCTGCAACACCCGCCGCTCGGACTACACCACCGAGCCCGGCCACACGCCCGACGCCATCCTCAAGCAGATCCAGAAAGACAAGCATCTGGGCGCCTGGAATGTCTACGCTGCGCTGTACGGCACCAGGGAGCAGGTCGACGTCAACTTCAAGATCGTGCAGGACGCGCTCAAGAAGCTGGGCAAGGGCCGCTTGATCACCGAGGAGATGGCTGGCGACACCCAGCCCTTCAAGTACCGTGCCCAGCTCATGTCGGGCGTGCCCAACCTGCAGGAGTTCGGCCTCTACAACTGGCGCGGGGGTGGCGGCTCGATGTGGTTTGCCCCTGTGTCGCAGGCGCGCGGCAGCGAGTGCGACAAGCAGAAGTCGCTGGCCAAGAAGATCCTCAACAAGCATGGCCTGGACTATGTGGGCGAGTTCATCGTCGGCTGGCGCGATATGCACCATGTCATCGATGTGCTCTACGACCGCAGCAACGAAGAGGAAACCAAGCGCGCCAACGCCTGCTTTGCCGAGCTGCTGGACGAGTTCGAGAAGGAAGGCTATGCCGTGTACCGCGTGAACACGGCCTTCCAGGAGCGCGTGGCGCAGAGCTACGGTCCGGTCAAGCGCGATATCGAGCGCAAGATCAAGCGTGCTCTGGACCCCAATGGGATTCTGGCTCCGGGCAAGTGCGGAATAAACATTTGATCTCCCCCTGAGGCGCTTTGCGCCTTCCCCCTCTCTCGCTTTGCTTCGCAATGCGGGAGGGGGACGACAGCTTTGCTGCGCGGCGGCGCTTGCTTGCTGTCCTTTGATGGGGCATGCCTGTTCAATTGCTGCGCCCTAGCCTCAAATTTTTAAAGCCACCTGATTTGAAAACGCCAGGTGGCTTCTTTTTTCTAGCTCGCTATTTCATCAATAGCTGCCTGCGCTTTATTTAATTAGGTTTGATGCCAATTCGATGCCTAATTCAGCAGGCTCGAAGACTGCACGCCGGCCCTGAACTGCGCAGGCGTCTGCCCCGTGTGCTGCTTGAACAGGCGGCTCAGATGCGCGCCGCTGGCAAAGCCGCTGGCCAGCGCCAGCTCGGTCAGGGTGCAGTGGCGATTGGCAGGACTGAGCAGTTCGCGCTGGAACAGGGCCACGCGCTCGGCCCAGATATGCTGGCTGATGGACAGGCTCTCATCGGCAAAGGCGTTGTAGAGATGACGCTTGCTGCAGTTGAGCGCTGCGGCCACGGCATCGACGCTCAGGGCAGGATCGCGCAGATGCTGGCGTACATAGGCCTTGATGCGGCCCTGCAGCAGCTCGCTGGCGCTCAGCGAGGCCGCGCGGCCGCAGGCATCGAGCAGGGACAGCTGGATCAACTGAAGCAGCGAATCCGTCACATGCTGGGCCAGTCCCTGGCCCATGGCCCGACATTCGGCAAAAGTGCCGCGCATCATGTCCAGCGCAATGCGGGATACGCCTTCGCTGCCGCCCACATAGCGCCCCATGAGGGCGTCGATGGCGCGGCCATGGTCTTCGAAGCGGCTTTTGGGCAAGGTGATGATCAGATGCTCGCACCACTCGGGGTTGAGCACCTCGTACTCCTGCGTGGTGTCATAGATCAGCCACTGGCCGCTGCGCGCCACGGCTTCGCGCCCGTTCTGGCAGACGCGGGCCTCGCCATGCCAGGGGGCCACGATCTTGAGAAAGTCGGTGCTGTGGCGTGCCATGCTGGCCGAAGTGCGCCGCACGCGATGGCGGCTGGCCTCGATCCGGGTCATGCCCACCGGCCCCAGCTCCAGGGTTCCCAGCCGCGCCGAGAAATGCTGATCGCCATAGACATCGCTCTCCAGTCCATAGAGCGTGGACATCCAGTGCTGCCAGGCGCCCACGGCTTGGGCACCTTGCATCTCGGTCATCTTCTCGGTCACTTGGTAGGCAGGAATGTCTGGCCGCATCTGGGCTCCTGAAGAAGTAACAGGATGCTTCATTATCCATAGCGATCCAGACCAGGGGCCGGGCAAAACCGGCGCCTCGCAGGGAAATCAGTGTTTACCCACAGACACTTGCATGCACAGACAAGACGCAGTGCACGCACAGACAAGCCCCTTGCGCCGCGATTTCCTACGATGGCCGAAAACCCGGACACCCGTCCATCAAAAGGAGACAAACATGACATTCGCCGACAAGCGTTTTGTTCTCAAAAGCCTGGTCGCAGCCACGGCCCTGGCGGGCCTGTGCGGCCAGGCCCTGGCCCAGGAAGCGCCCAAGTCCATCCGTATCGGCTGGGCAATTGCCAAGACCGGCGTCAACGCGGGCGGTACTTCCGTGACCACGGCGCCCAACTACAAGCTCTGGGTCAAGGAGATCAACGACGCCGGCGGCATCATGCTCAAGGCCTACAACAAGCGCGTGCCCATCGAGGTCATCGAATACGACGACCGCTCCAGCACCGAGGAGGCCGTGCGCGCCACCGAGCGCCTGATCACCCAGGACAAGGTGGACTTCGTGCTGCCGCCCTGGGGCACGGGCTCCAACCTGGCCGTGGGTCCGACCTACGAAAAACACAAATACCCGCTGCTGGCTGCCACCTCGGTGACCGACAAGGCCCCCGATCTGGCCAAGCGCTGGAAGCATGCCTTCTTCTTCCTGGGCACGGGCGGCGAATATGCCGAGGGCCTGGTCGCCATGCTGGAAAAGGCCAAGAAGGACGGCAAGATCAACAACAAGATCGCCATGATCAATATCGCCGACGGCTTTGGCGTGGAGCTGGCCAATGCCACGCGCAAGGCCGCCAAGCAGCATGGCTTCGAGCTGGTCTACGACAAGAGCTACCCGATCGGCACGCAGGACATGACGCCCGTCATCAACGAGGCCAAGGGCAAGGGTGCCGACACCTTCGTGGCCTACTCCTATCCGCCCGACACCATGCTGATCAACGAGCAGGCCAAGACGCTGGGCCTGACTCCCAAGGTGCTTTTCACCGGCGTGGGCACGCAATTCCCCATGTTCAAGGGCAAGTTCGGCGCAGCGGCCGAAGGCGTGATGGCGCCGGGCGGCATCGATGCCGGCAACCCGCAGATGCAGGCCTATCTGAAGCGCTTCAAGGAAGTGACCGGCCAGGAATCGGACCGCTTTGCCAGCCCCATCGTCTATACCTCGCTGCAGATGCTGCAGCAGGCCATCGAGCGCGTGGGCAAGATCGACCGCGCCGCCGTGACCCAGGAGCTCAAGAGCGGCAGCTTCGAGACCGTGCTCGGCCCCGTCAAGCTTGAAGGCCAGATGCTGACCAAGCTCTGGCATGTGGGCCAGTGGCAGAACGGCGAGTTCAATGCGATTGCGCCGACTAGCCGGGCGGAGGTCAAACCTGCGGTGATCCCTAGAAGCACCCCCTGAAAAACTTGAAGTGCTCCCCCTGAGCGGCTGCGCCGCTTCCCCCTCTCTCGCTTTGCTTCGCAATGCGGGAGGGGGACGACAGCCTCACTGCGGGGCGGCGGGGCCGCCAAGGCCCTTGCTCGCTGCCTCTTTGCTGGGGAATGCCTATTCCAGCATTCGCCCAGCTCCGCGAGAACTATCAAAACAAGAGCTTCTTGCGCATGTCTAGCTTTAACTTTGCATTGATTTCATAACAAGAACAATGAATCACCAGCGGTATACGCTATGAATTTAATAGACATCCTTCTTGCTGGCGCCATGCTGGGCGGGCTCTACGGCCTGGTGGCCATGGGGCTGACGCTGCAGTATGGCGTGGCGCGCATCATGAATCTCTCGTATGGGGAGTTTCTGATTGCGCCGGCCTTTCTGGCCTTTTTTGCGGTGAGCAGCTGGGGTATTTCACCGCTGCTTCTGGTGCTGCTGGTGGTGCCGCTGGGCTTTGCCATCCAGTGGCTGATCTATCAGCTGCTGCTGACCCCGCTGGTGCGCCG
>Ga0268257_1003327_pt1 | contig 10254 bp, 9 predicted proteins | sample AgamicAtPrz_FD_200249 | JGI IMG/M metagenome (GOLD analysis project Ga0268257, IMG submission 200249) | Agave microbial communities from Guanajuato, Mexico - At.P.rz (v2) (version 3) | ecosystem: Host-associated > Plants > Phyllosphere > Phylloplane/Leaf | place: Guanajuato, Mexico | collected...
CCACTAGGCCCTTTTCTTCCATTTGGACCAATGCTTTAACAAATTCCTTAAAGTCACTTGAGTCCTGGATACCAAAGGCTGTTTCTAATTCTTGAACGGTTAATGGCTTGTACGCCTCATCCTTCATGTATTGTAATACCTTGTCTATATGCTTTTGTATATTATCTTCCAAACTAATCCTCCTTTGTAGTTTCCGAGTTAATCGCGCCAGTCCAGCTTTTCTAAAAAGCTATAAACATCCTCATGTAATTGCTCCCGCTCCTTGTCGAGTGTGATGACGTGACCGGATTCTTCGTACCATTTCAATTCTTTTTCGACTGATTCGATTTCATTATAAATAATGTTCGCACTTTCAGTGTTAATCATTTTGTCATGACGTGCCTGAACGACAAACGTGGGTGCATAAATCATATCCACATTTTCACGCACATCGGCGATCATTGCCTGTAAGGCCTTTAATGTTTTCATTGGTGTTTTCTTAAACTCATTCATTTCCATTTCGATTTGCTCGTTTGATTTTCCTTCACGATTTTTAAATTCACGAGCATATTCAAGAATTCCTTCGTACATGACCTCTTCACTTTTTATATACATTGGCGCACACATCGGGATAATCGCTTTTATAGGTACAGTGTATCCCAATTTCAACGAAAATACGCCACCAAGTGATAATCCAGCCACAGCAATTTCTGAGTGACCTTTATTTTTCAAAAATTCATAGCCATTGAGGACATCCTGCCACCAATCCTCTGGCCCCGTGTGAACGAGCTCTTCGGGCGGTACTCCGTGGCCTTTGTAGTGCGGGGCATGACAAGTATAGCCTTTTTTCTCTAAGAAACGCCCCAGCATCCGGACATCCGCTGAGTTTCCGGTAAATCCATGTAGGAGTAGAACAGCCCTTTTTCCTCCTTCAAATGTAAATGGTTTCGGTAAAACAAGTTTCATCATAAAAACTCCCTTAATTTCAATTCATTTAGTTTAGTTTTAGCAAAGCCATGATGAACATTCCAGAAATATGGCTCACGCTTCTGATAATAATTTTTTTCAACAAACAAAAAACCCGGTCACTCGGACCAGGTTCGTGTGTAAATGATTAAATTTTAAAGTAAGTCACTGCAATAGCAAGCAAGATAAACAAGATTGCTAAGACAACCGTAATACGGTGTAAAATCAAATCAAGTCCGCGTGCTTTTTGCTTACCAAATAAAGATTCTGCACCACCAGAAATGGCACCAGATAATCCAGCACTTTTACCAGATTGAAGTAAGACAACACCAATAAGTCCAATACTTACGATTACTAATAAAATCACTAAAAATGTATGCATAAAGGCCACCTCCTGTTAGTCGCACAATTCACAGTATATTAAATTTATCATATTTTGTCGCTTAAGACAATAGTCCCATTGTAACATTCGAGGCCAATGAAACAAAAAAGACACACATCAGAAAATGTGCGCCTTCTTTGATAATAAAATTATTTGCTTAAGTTGTAGAAAGTTTTCTTACCTAGGTATTGAGCTGTTTCACCTAATTGGTCTTCGATACGAAGCAATTGGTTGTACTTTGCTACACGGTCTGTACGAGATGGTGCACCAGTTTTGATTTGACCAGCGTTTGTTGCAACTGCAATATCAGCAATAGTGTTGTCTTCTGTTTCACCAGAGCGGTGAGAGATGACTGCAGTGTAACCAGCGCGTTTTGCCATTTCAATAGCATCAAATGTCTCTGTAAGGGTACCGATTTGGTTCACTTTGATAAGGATTGAGTTACCAATTCCTTTTTCAATACCTTCAGCAAGTTTGCGAGTATTGGTAACGAATAAATCATCACCCACTAATTGAACTTTTTTGCCAAGGCGTTCTGTTAAAAGCTTGTGGCCTTCCCAGTCATTTTCATCTAAACCGTCTTCGATTGACACGATTGGGTACTTAGATGAAAGTTCTTCGTACCAGTCAACCATTTCTGCAGATGTCTTTACGACACCTTCGCCAGCAAGATGGTATTTACCGTCTTCTTTGTTATAGAACTCAGAAGATGCAGCATCCATAGCAAGCATAACTTCTTCACCTGGCTTGTATCCAGCTTTTTCGATTGCTTCAACAATTGTTTGAAGAGCTTCTTCGTTGGATCCTAAGTTTGGAGCAAAACCGCCTTCGTCACCAACTGCAGTGTTAAGGCCTTTGCCTTTAAGAACTGATTTTAAAGTATGGAAAATTTCCGCACCCATACGAAGCGCTTCTTTGAAGCTTGGAGCGCCAACAGGCATAATCATGAATTCTTGAATATCAACGTTGTTATCCGCATGTTCCCCACCATTAACGATGTTCATCATTGGAACTGGAAGCTGCTTAGAGTTGAAACCGCCAAGGTATTGGTATAAAGGAATATCTAAGTAGTTTGCTGCGGCATGAGCAACCGCCATTGATACGCCTAGGATAGCGTTAGCACCTAGTTTTCCTTTGTTATCTGTTCCATCAAGTTCGATTAAAGCTTGGTCAACAGAAACTTGATCTAAAACGCTGAATTCTTCACCAACAAGATGTGGTGCGATAATTTCGTTTACGTTGTCGACAGCTTTTTGAACACCTTTTCCAAGATAACGTTCTTTGTCACCGTCACGTAATTCAACTGCTTCATATTCACCAGTAGAAGCACCACTTGGAACCATAGCGCGGCCAAAGGCACCTGATTCTGTAAAAACTTCAACTTCAACAGTAGGGTTACCGCGGGAATCTAATACTTCGCGAGCGTATACGTCTGCAATAAATGGCATGTAAAATCTCTCCTTAATAATTAGGTTATTTTAATAATGATGTACCAGTCATTTCAACTGGCTTTTCAACACCCAATAAGTCTAACATAGTTGGCGCCAAATCCCCAAGAATTCCTCCTTCACGGAGCTGAATTCCTTGTTTTGTCACAATTACCGGCACCGGATTCGTTGTATGTGCCGTCATTGGTTCGCCTTCTAGTGTAATTACTTCATCGGCATTTCCATGGTCAGCGGTAATAATGGCAGAACCGCCTTTTTCTAAAATTAAATCAACGATTTTTCCTAAGCATTCATCGACTGTCTCAATCGCTTTAATGGTAGGCTCAAGCATACCTGAATGCCCGACCATGTCAGGGTTCGCGAAATTCAGTAAAATCGCATCAAATTTATCTGCTTGAATTTCTTTTAAGAGTGCATCCGTTACTTCGTAGGCACTCATTTCAGGCTGAAGATCATAGGTTGCCACTTTCGGAGAGTTGATTAAAATCCGCTCTTCGCCAGGGAACTTTTCTTCACGGCCGCCGCTCATAAAGAATGTGACATGTGGATATTTTTCTGTTTCAGCAATTCTTAATTGCTTCAAATTGTTTTGGGATAAGACTTCACCAATGGTGTTATCTAAGTTCGTTGGTTTAAAAGCAACATATCCATCAACCGATTCGCTGAAATGAGTTAAGCAGACGAAGAACAGATCCTTCGGATGCTTTGGCCCGCGGTCAAAAGAACGGAAATCATCATTCGTAAATGTATTCGAAATCTGAATGGCACGGTCAGGACGGAAATTGTAGAAAATAACAGCATCATTGTCCTGAATTGTGGCAACAGGCTGACCATCTTCTTTTGTAATGACGGATGGGATTACGAATTCATCAAAGATTCCATGAGAATAAGAATCTTCCACAACATCTAAAGGATTTGTGTAGGTAGGGCCCTCCCCATAAACCATCGAACGGTACGATTTTTCGACACGCTCCCACCGCTTATCACGGTCCATAGAGTAGTATCTCCCTGAAATCGTTGCAAATTCACCTACTCCGTATTCCTTCATTTTGTCCAATGTCTCTTGGATGTATTTCGTCGCTGTTTTCGGACCAACATCACGGCCGTCAAGGAAGGCATGTACATAAACCTTTTCCACGCCTTCTTCTTTTGCCAGTTTCAGCAAGGCAAACATATGTTGAATATGGCTATGAACACCACCATCTGACAATAAACCGAATAAATGAAGGGCTGTACCATTTTTCTTGACATGCTCCATCGCACCTGTAAAGGTTTCAATTTTTTCAAATTCACCTTCACGAATCGCAATGTTTACGCGAGTTAAACTTTGGTACACGATACGTCCAGCACCAATGTTTAAGTGTCCAACTTCAGAGTTACCCATTTGTCCTTCAGGAAGACCCACAGCCTCCCCAGACGCTGTTAAATGAGAATGTGGATATTCGCTCCAGAAACGGTCAAAATTAGGTTTTTTTGACTGAGCAACCGCATTCCCTTTTGTTTCGCCCCTGCATCCAAAACCATCAAGGATGATTAGAGCAACGGGAGATTTACTCATAGCTGCCTGCCTCCAATAGTTGTAAAAAGGATTGTGCTTCAAGGCTTGCTCCGCCTACTAATGCACCATCAATATCTGGTTGTGCCATGTATTCTTTAATATTTTCTGGTTTCACACTGCCGCCATACTGAATTCTTACCGCATCGGCAACATCTTGCGAGAATTGCTGTGCAACAACTTGACGGATATGTGCACATACTTCGTTCGCATCGGCTGAAGTAGAAGATTTACCTGTACCAATCGCCCAAATTGGCTCATAAGCGATGACGGTTTGTTTTACTTGCTCAGCTGATAGACCTTGAAGGGCTTTTGCCACTTGATCGCCAACTAATTGATTGGTTTCCCCATTTTCACGCTGCTCTAATGTTTCACCGCAGCATACAATTGGAGTTAAGTTGTATTTAAATGCTGCTAAAGCTTTTTTGTTCACTGTTTCATCTGTTTCATTGAACATTTCACGGCGTTCTGAGTGTCCGATAATGACATATTGAACACCAAGGTCAGCAATTGCTTTAGGGCTGATTTCGCCAGTGAACGCTCCGCTTTCTTCAAAGTGCATGTTTTGAGCACCAATTTTGACATTCGTTCCTTCAGTTACTTCGACAAGGCTTTGTAAAAATAATGCTGGTGCACAGATTACAGAGTCCATTTTTTCTGGAGCAGGTACTTGTCCTTTTACTTCTTCTGCAAAACTTTTTGCTTCAGAAAGTGTTTTGTTCATTTTCCAGTTTCCTGCAATAATTGGTTTACGCATACTGGCACATCCTTTCAAAATTAAAGCGCAAGCGTCCGTTTAGCGGCGTATGGACTGGAGCGCTTCGACCGAGATAAAGGAAACACGGAGAGCGAAGCGATCCGATGTTGACTTATCGTAGTGAGAAGAGTGACGTCCACTAGCCGCTGGACGCTGGAGCTAGATAGCTTTCTAAGTTCAATAACCTTTACTTTCTATTATTATAAAGTAAATTATTTATCGTTCAATGCAACTACTCCTGGGAGTGCTTTGCCTTCCATGAATTCAAGGGAAGCGCCGCCTCCTGTGGAGATGTGGCTCATTTTATCTGCTAAATTGAATTTTTCAACGGCTGCTGCAGAGTCTCCGCCGCCAATGACTGAATATGTACCTTCTGCTTCAGCAAGTGCTTCTGCAACTGCTTTTGTTCCGCCGGCAAATTTATCAATTTCAAATACACCCATTGGTCCATTCCAAATTACTAGTTTTGATTTTTGAATAACGTCACGGTAGATCGCTGCTGTTTTTGGTCCAATATCAAGTGCTTCCCAATCAGACGGAATTTCTTCAATAGAGACTACCTTGGAATTAGCGTCTGCTGAGAAATCATCGGCAACAATAACATCGACAGGCATGTAGAAATTCACACCTTTTGCCTTTGCTTTTTCAATGAACGAATTTGCAAGATCAATCTTATCTGCTTCTAGTAATGATTTTCCAACTTCGTGGCCTTGTGCTTTCACGAAAGTATAAGCAAGTCCGCCGCCAATAATTAAGTTATCAACTATTTCTAGTAGATTTTCAATAACACCAATCTTGTCCTTAACCTTCGCTCCACCGATAATCGCTGTAAACGGGCGTTCTGGATTAGAAAGTGCCTTACCAAGTACATCTAATTCTTTTTCCATTAATAGTCCAGAAACTGCTGGTAAAAGATGCGCGATCCCTTCAGTTGATGCATGGGCACGGTGTGCTGCACCAAAGGCATCATTCACATAAACATCTGCTAATTCAGCAAAAGATTTTGCCAACTCTGGATCGTTCTTTTCTTCGCCAGGATAGAAACGGACATTTTCAAGAAGCAGAACATCGCCTTCGGTCATCGTTTCAATCAATGATTTCACAGAATCACCATACGCTTCATCTGCCTTCTTCACGTCTTTACCAAGCAGTTCAGATAGTCTGACACCGACTGGAGTTAAGCGCATTTCTTCGACTACTTTCCCTTTTGGACGGCCAAAGTGGCTCGCTAGAATAACTTTAGCACCTTGATCAACTAAATATTGAATCGTTGGAAGTGCTGCACGAATTCGTGTTTCATCGGTAATTTTTCCATCCTGCATTGGAACATTAAAATCAACTCGGCAAAATACGCGTTTCCCTTTTACATCGACATCTTTAAGCGTTTTCTTATTCATAAGGACCTCCTAGAGTATTGAAAATTCAGCATAAAATCAGTAAAAAAGGGAGGGGGGCATATACTCCCCGCTCCCCTTTGGAAAACCTTTGTATGATTAACTTCTTATGATTGAAAAATCAATCATCGTCCGTTCAGATATATTAAAGTCCTTTTTGTGCAAGGTAGTCACAAAGGTCAACAACGCGGTTAGAGTAACCAACTTCGTTATCGTACCAAGATAATACCTTAACCATGTTGCCTTCAAGAACCATTGTTGATAATGCATCGATTGTTGAAGATACAGTAGCACCATTGTAGTCAGTAGAAACTAAAGGAAGATCGCTGTATGCTAAAATGCCTTTTAATGGGCCTTCAGCTGCAGTTTTTAATGCTGCATTAACTTCATCAGCTGTTACATCTCTTTCTAATTCTGCAACCAAGTCAACAACAGATACGTTTGGAGTTGGAACACGCATAGCCATACCGTTTAATTTACCTTTAAGTTCAGGTAAAACAAGCGCAACTGCCTTTGCAGCACCAGTTGAAGTAGGAATCATGTTTTCAGCAGCTGCACGCGCACGACGGTAGTCCTTATGTGGCAAGTCAAGGATTTGTTGGTCATTAGTGTAAGAGTGAACAGTTGTCATCATACCGCGTTTGATACCAAATGTATCATTCAATACTTTTGCAAACGGAGCAAGACAGTTAGTAGTACAAGAAGCATTAGAAATAACATGGTGGTTGTTAGCATCATATTTGTCTTCGTTAACACCCATAACGATTGTGATATCTTCGTTATCTGCTGGTGCAGAGATGATAACTTTTTTCGCACCTGCTTCAAGATGTTTCGCAGCATCTTCACGCTTTGTGAATCGGCCTGTAGATTCAACTACTACGTCAACACCTAGATCGCCCCAGCCTAATTGTGCAGGATCACGCTCAGCAATAACTTTCACTTTGTGTCCGCCAACTACTAAGTATTCACCATCAACAGTTACGTCTTCTGCAAGAGTTCCGTGAACAGTGTCATATTTTAAAAGATGTGCAAGCATGTTTGCATCAGTTAAATCATTAATCGCAACGATTTCAACATTGCTATTGTTTAATGCCGCACGAAATACGTTACGACCGATACGTCCAAATCCGTTAATACCAACTTTTACTGACATAATAAATTTCCTCCTTTAATTGGGTAAGGATGTTTTTATTTTAAAAAGGATTTACCCTTTTAATAACGTTTTTGCTGCACCCTCATCTGTGATTAATATTGTTGATTCCGGTGCTTGTTTTAAGTATGCTTTGATGGCTTTTGCTTTTGAGCCCCCGCCGGCAACAGCGATGACATTGGGAATGTGAACTAGATCTTCTAACTGCAGGCCAATCGTTGACACCTTGTGAACGATTTCTCCTTGTTCGTTAAAATAATAGCCAAATGCTTCACCTACAGCTTGTTGATTTTCTAGCTTATGCAAAACTTCAGAGTTCGTTTTGCGCCGCTCAGCCATTGTGATAGCATCCCCAATCCCATGAAGAACCATGCTTGCTGATTTAATTAGTTTTAAAACCTCATGAATGTCAGGTTCTTTGATGAGTGATTCATAAATTTCGGTACTAACCTGGTCAGGTACATAGAACACTCGATGTTTGGTATGGGTGTTTTTCGACATGATCGAGCAAATCGTATTTGCTTGATTGTTAACATCCTCACCTACTCCGCCTCTTGCTGGGACAAATAGTAGTTCTTTCTGGGTATGCTCGGGTGAAAGTCTTTCTGCGACAGCAGCCATCGTTGAACCGCCAGTTACAGCAATGATATTTTTTCCGCTGAGCAACTTTTTCATGCACACTGCACATGCCTTGCCAAGTTCACCTTTTACCATTGGCGATTCATCACTATCGCCTGGCACAATGATCACTTTCTTTATACCGAGTCGGTGCTTTAATTCCAACTCCATCACATCAATACCTTTTAATTCACGCATAAAGCCTTCTAAGTCTTCGAGCAAATTTTTCCCTTCAGGCGTTAAACTCATTCCCACATTATTTGTGTAAATTAAATTTTGCTCCCTTAGGAAATCTACTTCGCCTCGAAGGACTCTTTCCGTATATCCCAGGCTAACCGCTAAACTCCTTCTTCCTACCGGTTGCATAAAACCTATATATCTTAGGATAGAATATCTCTTCTGAAGGACTTGAAGGAGATCGGGTAATAGTCTTTTCTGGATATCGATTAATGACTGCATGAATCTCATGCTCCTTTATTATATGTAGTTGGTCTTAAAATGTCCACCATAGACATATTATGTCCCGCTACATCCAAAAAAATAACCCCTGCTACGTTTTTTATTGTAACAGGAGTGAAAACCTATTTCAACTGTTAAGATTGGTTTTTTTTTCATGCAAACGGTTACTTATGTCAAATTTGTTAATGACACCAAAACCAGCTTCTACTCCATCAATATGAACTACTGGAATCATTAAACCGTATTGTTCGGTTAATTCATCACTGGATTCAATATCAATTTCTTCTAAAGCGAAATCCCATTCTTTGCTTAGTTCGTGCAGTGTGTGCTTAGCTTTCTCACAAAGCGGGCAGCTTTTCCTAGTGTAAAACGTTATTATTGTTTGCTCCATCATTTGGTTTCCTTTCAATCAAACCTTTTTCTTTTTGCAGAAGAAGGAATGCCCATTTGATCGCGGTACTTAGCGACGGTCCTTCGTGAAACTACCATACCTTCCTCTGTTTTTAATTGTTCCACAATATCTTGGTCCGAAAGAGGTTTTTGTTTATTCTCATTTTCTATTAACGTGGAGATCTTCTTCTTTACTTGTGTGGATGAGGTATTTTCATCGTCCGAAACGGTTTGAATTGTACTTGTAAAAAATGATTTTAGCGGGAAGGTCCCGTAAGGTGTTTGCACATATTTTTCTCGTACCGCTCGGCTTACCGTAGATTCATGGATATCCAGTTCTCCTGCAATTTCCTTCATCGTCATCGGTACTAAATTGTTTGATCCTTTTTGAAAAAATGTTTCCTGCTTTTCAATAATTTTTGCAATTACCTTAGTGAGTGTCTCTTTCCGCTGCTCAATACTTTTTTGAATCCAATTATAATCTTGCAGTTTATCTTGCAGGAAGCGGCTCACCTGTTGGTCCTGGTCTTTGAATTTATGATAATACTGCTCATTTAGACTAATTCTTGGCAGTGATTCATCCGACATCCTGACAGTTAGGCCCTCACCCGATTGTTCAATGATAGCGTCCGGAATAATATATGTGGTGGTTTCTTTTCCTAGAATGGTTCCCGGCTTTGGGTTCAAGGATTGAATTTGGTCGAAAATATCTTGGATCTCTTTAAGGGTCACCTTTAATTCTTTTGCGATAGGCTTCCACTTTTTTTCGGCGAACGGAATAAAATATTCAGAGACAATCTTTTGAGCTAATTCATTATTTGGGTCTAGATAATAGATTTGCATCAATAGGCACTCTTGCAGGTTTCTTGCACCAATCCCGGCCGGCTCGAGTGTTTGAATGATGGCCAAGCATTCCTCTACGACATCTTCCATTACTCTTAGCTTTTGGGCGATTTCGTTAAGGTCACCTGTAAAGTAACCGTTTTCATCAAGATTCTGAATCAGATGGCGAATTACAGTTAATTGCTCTGCTGATAAGTTCGTTATTTTCAATTGTGAAAGTAGATACTCTTCAAGTGAAAAGGGTTTATCGGCAATTTGCTCAATCCAATCCTTTTCCACCTTTTGGTTTTTCCGGCGATTGCGGTCAATAAGT
>Ga0268257_1003328_pt1 | contig 10247 bp, 10 predicted proteins | sample AgamicAtPrz_FD_200249 | JGI IMG/M metagenome (GOLD analysis project Ga0268257, IMG submission 200249) | Agave microbial communities from Guanajuato, Mexico - At.P.rz (v2) (version 3) | ecosystem: Host-associated > Plants > Phyllosphere > Phylloplane/Leaf | place: Guanajuato, Mexico | collected...
CTGATGAACAAGGCGGCGAGCAGCTCGATCGGCGACGTAGAGCTGGTGATTTTCGTTGTGGAAGGCACCCGCTGGACGCCGGACGACGAGATGGTGCTGAACAAGCTGCGTGACGGCAAAACGCCGGTCATCCTCGCGGTCAACAAAGTTGATAACGTGCAGGAAAAGGCCGACCTGCTGCCGCATCTGCAGTGGCTCGGTAGCCAGATGAACTTCCTCGACATCGTTCCGCTGTCTGCTGAGACCGGGCTGAACGTTGATACCATCGCGGGCATCGTGCGGAAGCATCTGCCGGAAGCGATTCATCACTTCCCGGAGGACTACATCACCGATCGCTCTCAGCGCTTTATGGCGTCTGAAATCATCCGTGAAAAGCTGATGCGTTTCCTGGGCGCTGAACTGCCTTACTCCGTAACGGTGGAGATCGAGCGTTTCCAGACCAACGAGCGCGGTGGCTACGATATCAACGGCCTGATCCTCGTAGAGCGCGAAGGGCAGAAGAAGATGGTTATCGGCAACAAAGGGGCCAAGATCAAAACCATCGGTATCGAAGCCCGTAAGGACATGATGGAGATGTTCGAAGCGCCGGTTCACCTCGAACTGTGGGTGAAAGTGAAATCTGGCTGGGCCGATGATGAGCGTGCTCTGCGCAGCCTCGGTTACGGCGAAGACCAGTAACTTAAGACGACGAGCATATGGATGGATGGCAGCGCGCCTTTGTCCTGCATAGTCGTCCCTGGAGCGAAACCAGCCTCATGCTGGACGTCTTCACGGAAGAGTCGGGCCGCGTGCGCCTTGTTGCGAAAGGCGCACGTTCCAAACGTTCTAATCTGAAAGGCGCCCTACAGCCTTTCACGCCGCTGCTGGTACGCTTTGGTGGGCGAGGGGAAGTGAAAACCCTGCGCAGTGCCGAAGCCGTCTCCCTGGCGCTTCCTCTTTCCGGCATCACGCTCTACAGCGGTCTGTATGTCAACGAACTCATCTCACGCGTTCTTGAACATGAGACCCGCTTCTCTGAACTTTTCTTCGATTATCTGCACTGTATCCAGTCGCTGGCTGGCGCAACCGGCACGCCCGAACCCGCATTGCGTCGTTTTGAACTGGCGCTGCTGGGCCACCTCGGATACGGCGTAGATTTTCTGCACTGCGCGGGCAGCGGTGATGAGATAGAAGACACCATGACCTACCGCTACCGCGAAGAAAAAGGCTTCATTGCCAGTATCGTGATAGACAACAGCACCTTTACCGGGCGCCAGCTCCGGGCGCTGTATGAGCGCGAGTTTCCCGATCTGGACACCCTGCGCGCAGCAAAACGCTTTACCCGGATTGCCCTCAAGCCGTATCTTGGCGGCAAGCCCTTAAAGAGCCGCGAATTATTCAGGCAATTTGTGCCGAAACGTTAACGTTTTACCCCTCACCCCAGCCCTCTCCCGGAGGGAGAGGGGGAAGAGAAATGAACCAAAATACCGAGGATTGTCATGGCTGAATTACTGTTAGGCGTCAACATCGACCACATCGCCACGCTGCGTAATGCGCGCGGCACGGCGTATCCCGATCCGGTTCAGGCGGCGTTTATCGCTGAACAGGCTGGCGCTGACGGCATTACCGTTCACCTGCGTGAAGACCGTCGCCATATCACCGATCGCGACGTGCGCATTCTGCGCCAGACGCTGGACACCCGTATGAATCTGGAGATGGCGGTCACCGAAGAGATGCTGGCGATTGCCTGCGAGACCCAGCCGCATTTCTGCTGCCTGGTGCCGGAAAAACGCCAGGAAGTGACCACCGAAGGCGGTCTGGACGTGGCCGGTCAGCTCGACAAAATGCGCGATGCCTGCAAGCGCCTGGCGGATGCCGGTATCCTGGTTTCTCTGTTTATCGACGCCGATTTCGCCCAGATTAAAGCGGCGGCCGACGTGGGCGCACCGTATATCGAAATCCACACCGGCTGCTATGCCGATGCCAAAAACGATGCCGAACAGGCCAAAGAGCTGGAGCGTATCGCTAAAGCGGCCACGTACGCCTCAAGCCTGGGACTGAAGGTTAACGCCGGTCACGGCCTGACCTACCACAACGTGAAGGCCATTGCCGCCCTGCCGGAAATGCACGAGCTGAACATCGGCCACGCCATCATTGGCCGTGCGGTGATGAGCGGCCTGAAAGAGGCGGTCTCAGAGATGAAACGCCTGATGCAGGAAGCGCGTCAGTAATGGCTATTCTGGGCTTAGGCACCGATATCGTTGAAATAGCCCGCATTGAAGCGGTGATCGCCCGTAGCGGCGATCGCCTCGCAAGACGCGTGCTGAGCGATAACGAGTGGGCCATCTGGGAAGCGCATCAGCAGCCGGTGCGTTTTCTGGCAAAGCGCTTTGCGGTAAAAGAGGCGGCGGCCAAAGCCTTCGGGACCGGCATTCGTAACGGCCTGGCGTTTAATCAGTTCGAAGTGTTTAACGATGAGCTGGGCAAACCGAGCCTGCGTCTGTGGGGAGAAGCGCAAAAGCTGGCGGAAAAGCTGGGGGTGAATCATATGCACGTGACGATCGCGGATGAACGTCACTATGCCAGCGCGACGGTGATCATCGAAAGTTAAAGTTTGTCCGCGTGGTGCATCAGGACAAACTTATCCCATAGCTGCTCTTCGCTCTCGACGTGGGCCGGATCCTTCAGGATGGTATTCGGGATCGGGCACACTTTCTGGCAGGTCGGCGTTTCATAGTGGCCGATGCATTCCGTGCAGCGGTCGCTGTTAATCTCATAGATGCTGTCGCCCATCGAAATCGCCTGGTTCGGGCATTCGGGCTCGCACATATCGCAATTAATGCATTTTTTGGTAATTAACAGCGCCATCAGGAAATTCTCAGAAACAACACAAACCGGGCGGGCATTATACGCGTCAAACCAGTTTCTTTACCAGTTCTTCGCTGTGACGAATGCGCTCGGGCGCGCGCTCCAGATCCTGCTGCACCAGTGCCATAAACAGCAGGTCCGTCAGCATCATTTGCGCGCTGGTGGACGAGATAGCCGCGCTGCGCGTGGCCTGTTCCTCGGCAATGGTATATAAACAGCGCGTTGCCCGCTGCTGGAGGGCATTCGGCGTAAAACCGGTGATCGCCAGAATTTTACCGCCGACGCGCAGCGCTTCATCAGTTGCCATGTTGATTTCACGGCGCTCGCCGGAGTAGGAGATGGCCAGCAGCAGATCGTCAGTATCCATTGCCTGTACGGTTGCCAGCAGGGCGTGCATATCCTGCTCGACGATGGCGTTAAGCCCAATTTTCGTCAGCTTCCAGCCAAAGTTACGCGCCACAAGTCCGGACGCGCCGATACCGGTCAGGATGATCCTCCGCGCGCCGCGCAGCATCGCCACGCTCTCCAGCAGCTTCTCTTCGGTGTTCACATCAAGCGTCGCGTGCATAGCCGCCACGTTCTCTTTGATCAGCTTTTCGCCAACCAGCCGCATCGGGTCATCGCCGCGGATCTGATTATGCACCGGCATTGACTGCGGGTTGGGGTTGCTCACCAGCGCTTCGCTGATCGCCAGCTTGAGGGCGGGGAACCCCTTAAAGCCAATCTTCTGGGCAAATTTCACCACGCTGGACTGGCTCACGCCGGCTTCACTCGCCAGCTGCTGCGAGCTGAGGTGGCGTGCATGATCGGGTTGAGAAAGCAGAAAATCCGCCAGCTTCTTGTCGCTTTGGGCAAAGCCTGCATAGCGCTGGCGAATGCGAATTAAACAGTTCATAGGGTCTCCTGGCGAAAATGTGATTATCTGCGCAAATACGAATTTTGCTCGCCTGAATGAATTTTATATTCCATTATAGTGTGATTATTATGAATTAAAAATTCTTGAGGTACAAAAATGAATCTTGGCTCACTTGTTTCTGAAACGCGTAACCCGCAAACCATGGATCTGGATGCGCTCTCCACCCTGGAGCTGGTTAACCGCTTTAATCAACAGGATACGCTGGTCGCGCAGGCAGTGAAAGAGACATTACCCGAGGTGGCGAAAGCGGTCGATGCGGCGGCGGAAGCCCTTAAGGCCGGCGGTCGCATTATCTACATGGGGGCGGGCACCAGCGGGCGTCTTGGGGTCCTGGATGCGTCAGAATGTCCGCCCACCTTTGGGGTGCCGCACGGTCTGGTCGTTGGGCTGATTGCCGGTGGACCCGGCGCGCTGCTGAAAGCCGTTGAAGGAGCGGAAGACAATGCACAGCTGGGCGAGGATGACCTAAAGGAGCTGAATCTGACCGAGAAGGATCTGGTGGTCGGGCTGGCGGCATCCGGGCGCACCCCGTACGTCATTGGCGGGCTGGAATACGCCAACCGGACCGGCTGCACGACGGTCGCCATCTCCTGTAATCCGGGCTCCCCGATTGCGCAGGTGGCCGCTATTGCTATCTCTCCGGTTGTCGGGCCGGAAGCGCTCACCGGCTCCACGCGCCTGAAATCCGGGACCGCGCAAAAGCTGGTGCTCAATATGATCTCCACCGGCGCGATGGTGAAGTTCGGCAAGGTTTATCAGAACCTGATGGTGGATATGCAGGCCACCAACGTCAAGCTGGTGGACAGAGCCTGCCGCATGGTGATGGAGGCGACAGGCGCAGGCCGTGAAGAGGCAGAAGCGGTACTCAAGCAGACCGATCACGATGTTAAACCGGCCATTCTGATGATCCTGAGCGGGCTGGATGCGGCGGCCGCGAGAGCCAAACTCGATGCGCATAGCGGCTTCTTACGGGCGGCATTAGAAAACTAACAGAGGCGTCTATGGACAAAACAGCAGCGCTCGCCAGCGATATCCTGCAGGGGATCGGTGGGGAAAAAAATATTCAGCGTCTCGAAAACTGCATGACGCGCGTGCGCGTCGAGGTGCATAACGACGACCAACTCGACGTGCCGCGCCTGAAGCAGCTGTCCGGCGTCAGCGGCTACGTTAAACAGGGGCAGCAGCATCAGCTGATCGTCGGGCCGGGGAAAGCGGCGCAGGTTGTTGATGCCATGCGCGCACTGATGGGCGTTAGCGCGAGCGCGTCGATTGACGATGCGGAGCGCACCAAAGCGCAGGCAAAGGCCAAATACAAAGCCCCCATGAGCGATGCGCTGCGTCAGCTGGCAAACGTCTTTATTCCGCTGATCCCGGCGTTTATTGCCTCCGGCCTGATCACCGGGATCATCAATATCCTCAAGCGACCGGATATTGTGGGGGATTTCGCCACGCAGTATCCGAACCTGCTGGGGATTCTGGGGATCTTCGGCAGCGCTGTTTTCGCCATTATGAACATTCTGGTCGGGGTGAATACCGCGAAGGTGTTTGGCGGATCGCTGGCGATGGGCGGGGTAATGGCGGGCATCTTGTCCAGCCCGCAGCTGGCGCAGATCACGCTGTTTGGCGAGGCGCTCCAGCCCGGGCGCGGCGGGGTGATTGCCGTGCTGCTGGTGGTCATCCTGATGTGCTGGATCGAGAAAAGGCTGCGAGCGGTTCTGCCTGGCTCGATCGAGCTGATTCTCAACCCGCTGTTGACCACGCTGATTACCGGTAGCGTAGCGATTGTGGCCCTCCAGCCGCTAGGCGGATGGATCTCTGAAGCCATCGCTCACGGCGCGTCTCTGGCTATTGACCGCGGCGGGCTGCTGGTTGGCGCTGTGCTTTCCGGTACCTTCCTGCCGCTGGTGCTGACCGGCCTGCACCAGGGGCTGGTGCCGATCCACGTCGAGCTGGTGCAGTCGCACGGCTATAACGCGCTGCTGCCTATCCTGTCGATGGCGGGCGTGGGGCAGGTGGGCGCGGCGATTGCCGTACTGATGAAAACCCGCAACGCGCGTCTGAAAAAAATGATTAAAGGCGCGCTCCCGGTCGGACTGCTCGGCATCGGTGAGCCGCTGATTTTCGGCGTTACGCTGCCGCTGGGTAAACCGTTTCTCGCCGCCTGTCTGGGCGGCGCGGTAGGCGGGGCGCTGATCAGCTACTGGAAAGTCGCTACCGTTATCACCTTTGGGCTTTCCGGTTTACCGCTGGCATTAACCATCGTGACCGGAAAAGTGATGCTCTATCTGTTAGGCTATTTAGTAGCGGTGATCGCCGGGTTCCTGTTTACCTGGCTGTTAGGTTTCAACGACCCAGAGGAGTAAGGTTTGGCAAATCACGCGCGTCGCGTTGTCTTTTTCGACCTGGATGGAACGCTGCATCAGCAGGATATGTTTGGTACGTTTATGCGTTACCTGCTGCGGCGTCAGCCTTTGAATGCGCTGCTCGTGCTGCCGCTCTTACCGGTTATCGGGATCGCGCTGCTGGTCAAAGGCCGGGCGGCGCGATGGCCGATGAGTCTGCTGCTGTGGGGATGTACCTTTGGGCACAGCGAAGCGCGGCTTAAGCAGCTCGAAAAGGATTTTGCGCACTGGTTTCGCGGCCACGTCGCCGCCTTTCCGGTGGTGCAGGCGCGCCTGACCAGCTACCTCGACGCGAACGATGCCGACATCTGGCTGATTACCGGCTCCCCGCAGACGCTGGTGGAGCAGGTCTACTTTGATACCCCCTGGCTTCCGCGCGTGAATCTTATCGCCACGCAAATTGCCCGCGGTTACGGCGGCTGGGTGCTGACCCTGCGCTGCCTGGGGCATGAAAAAGTGGTCCAGCTGGAGAAACGCATCGGTACGCCGCTGCGCCTGTACAGCGGCTACAGCGACAGCAAGCAGGACAACCCGCTGCTCTATTTTTGCCAGCACCGCTGGCGCGTCACGCCATCAGGCGAACTTCAGCAACTCGAATAGGCTTATCCATAATGGGCGTGTATAATGCCGCCCGCTTTTCGACTGGAGTATCAGCCTTTGTCCAACCCTGAACACAATCATGAATACTGGATGCGCCACGCGCTGACGCTGGCTCAACGCGCCTGGGACGAGGGCGAAGTGCCCGTGGGCGCGGTGCTGGTTCATAACAACCAGGTGATTGGCGAAGGGTGGAACCGTCCTATTGGCCGCCACGATCCTACTGCGCATGCCGAAATTATGGCGCTTCGCCAGGGCGGTCTGGTTCTGCAAAACTATCGCCTGCTTGATACCACGCTGTATGTGACGCTGGAGCCGTGCGTGATGTGCTCCGGCGCGATGGTGCACAGCCGGATCGGGACTCTGGTTTTCGGCGCGCGGGATGAAAAAACCGGTGCGGCCGGTTCGCTGATGGACGTGCTGGGTCACCCGGGTATGAACCACCAGGTGAAGACTATCGGTGGGGTGCTTGCACCAGAGTGTTCGGGGCTATTAAGCGATTTCTTTCGAATGCGCCGTCAGCAGAAAAAGCAGCAAAAGGCAGAACTGAAGCTGTTGGGCGATTAAGCTCGTCCGGCGCTACGACCGGGTAGCTTTGAGCCAGCTGTTTGGCCTCCGTCGCCTCTTTCTCTTTCTCCAGCAGATACCCGACCAGGCTGATCTGATATTTACGGATGTTTTCCACGTAGGCGTAGGCTTCATGTCCGCGCGCGTAGCCGTATGTCAGCTTGTTATACCATGGCTTCTGGCTCAGCAGCGGCAGGCGCTGCTTAACGTCTGACCAGCTGTCCGGGTTACCTTTCGTTTTGGCCGTCAACGCTCGCGCATCAAGCATATGCGCGTAGCCCATATTGTAGGCCGCCAGCGCAAACCAGATCCGCTCTTCTTCCGGCACTGTTTCCGGTACTTTGGCCATCATATCCTGCAGATAGCGCGCGCCGCCGCTGATGCTCTGTTCGGCATCGGTACGATCGTTCACGCCCAGGCTCAGCGCGGTATTTTTGGTTAACATCATCAAACCACGTACGCCCGTGGGTGAGGTGGCCTGGGTGTCCCAGTGGGATTCCTGATACGAAATAGCCGCCAGCAGCTTCCAGTCAATCTCCTGGGCGTATTTTTCGAACAGCGGCTGCAGGTCCGGCAGGACGCTATCTACCGCGCGCAGGAAGCTGCGGGTGTCAACGTAGTCAAAGTCATCGCCGTGCCCGAGGTACTTCTCCTCCAGACGCGCCAGGGTACCGTCTTCATTGATGGTGTTGAAGAAATCAAGCATCGCGGCAGAGAAGGTCTGATCGTCATCAAGCTGGCTAAACCAGGTCACGGGCTGCTCGTCGGTGACGTCCAGCGCCACGGCGATTTCAGGATGCACCCGCTGGAACAGGCTGATCGCGACCGAATCGGCGATGGTGTAGGGCACCTTCTGATCTTTTACCTGCTCCAGCAGCTCCGTCGTGCCGAGTTTCGGATCCACCGTCCAGCTCAGGTCGGGATATTTCTTCTCCTTGAGCTCCCGCAGATCGTCAATCACCACGTGGCCGGGCGCAATCGTCAGCTGCCGATCGTTAATCGAGGACAGCGAGCGCGGGCGCAGGCTCCCGACGCGGTAAACCAGCTGCTGAGAAACGGAGTAGTAGGTCGGGCCTGGCTGGTAGTTCTTGCTGCGCTCGCTGTTATACACCAGCCCGGCGGCGAGCATATCGGCATCGTCGTTATCGAGGTCGTCAAAAAGCTGGTTGATATTCTGGCGGACGGTGATTTTAAGCTTCACGCCAAGATAATCGGCGAACTGTTGTGCCAGTTCATAATCCAGGCCAATGATTTTGCCGTTGACGTCGCTGTAAATCAGCGGCGAGTTGAGGGTACTGACGCGCAATTCCCCCCGCTCCTGAATGGCGGCGATACGGTTTTCGGCTTTGCCGAACCAGGGGATGGAAGGCCAGAGGGCCACTGCCAGCAGCAACGTTACAATGCCGATGAGCAGATAATTAATCTTTAATTTTTTCAATTAGTTAATTCTCTGCGACGCCGGTTGCCTCAGTCTGCTGTAGCCATGTTAATCATAAGGTTTGCCATTGAATGAGCGGCATTTTGCGTAAACTTGCGCCACTTGGCAACCAATTAGAGAGACAGGTCACATCTATTGTTAAACGCTGAAGTCGATTTTATTTCGACGCAAACGGTTTCGTCGGCGCTCAGGATTCTCTATAATGACGCCCGTTTTCCCCCCTTGCGCACACTGTAAGCGCCCCGGCGCTTCGAAGACGAGAGACTTATGATGGAAATTCTGCGTGGTTCGCCTGCACTGTCTGCCTTCCGTATTACCAAACTGCTGGCACGTTTTCAGGCGGCCGACCTTCCGGTAAGCAATATTTACGCTGAGTATGTCCATTTTGCTGACCTGAATGCCCCCCTGAATGCAGAGGAGCGCGTACAGCTGGAACGCCTGCTCAAGTATGGTCCAAGCCTGAGCAGCCATACGCCAACCGGCAAACTGATCCTCGCGACGCCGCGTCCGGGCACCATCTCCCCCTGGTCTTCCAAAGCCACCGACATTGCCCATAACTGTGGTCTAAGCCAGATTAACCGTCTGGAGCGCGGCGTAGCGTACTATGTTGAAGCCTCCACCCTGAGCGACGCACAGTGGCAGGCGGTTGCGGCTGAGCTGCACGACCGCATGATGGAGAGCGTATTCGCCTCTCTCGACGACGCGCAGAAGCTGTTCTCACACCATCAGCCTGCGCCGGTACAGAGCGTAGACCTGCTGGGGCAGGGCCGTCAGGCGCTGATTGACGCTAACCTGCGTCTCGGCCTGGCGCTGGCTGAAGACGAAATCGACTACCTGCAGGATGCGTTTGTTAAGCTCAACCGTAACCCGAACGACATCGAACTCTACATGTTCGCGCAGGCTAACTCTGAGCACTGCCGCCACAAGATTTTCAACGCCGACTGGATTATCGACGGCGAACAGCAGCCGAAGTCGCTGTTCAAAATGATCAAAAACACCATGGAGCAAACCCCTGACCACGTGCTGTCTGCCTATAAAGACAACGCCGCGGTAATGGAAGGTTCCGAGGTGGGCCGCTTCTTCGCCGATCGCGAAGCAGGGCGCTATGACTTCCATCAGGAGCCCGCGCATATCCTGATGAAAGTGGAAACCCACAACCACCCGACGGCGATCTCCCCGTGGCCGGGCGCGGCGACCGGCTCCGGCGGCGAAATCCGCGATGAAGGTGCGACCGGTCGTGGCGCTAAACCTAAAGCGGGTCTGGTCGGTTTCTCCGTCTCTAACCTGCGTATCCCGGGCTTTGAGCAGCCGTGGGAAGAAGATTTCGGCAAGCCAGAGCGCATTGTAACCGCCCTGGATATCATGACCGAAGGCCCGCTGGGCGGCGCGGCGTTTAACAACGAATTTGGTCGTCCGGCGCTGAACGGTTACTTCCGTACCTATGAAGAGAAAGTGGACAGCCACAACGGCGAAGAGCTGC
>Ga0268257_1003329_pt1 | contig 10247 bp, 7 predicted proteins | sample AgamicAtPrz_FD_200249 | JGI IMG/M metagenome (GOLD analysis project Ga0268257, IMG submission 200249) | Agave microbial communities from Guanajuato, Mexico - At.P.rz (v2) (version 3) | ecosystem: Host-associated > Plants > Phyllosphere > Phylloplane/Leaf | place: Guanajuato, Mexico | collected...
GAGACCCTGGAACGTGCGCGCAAGGCCGATGCCGTGCTGCTGGGCGCCGTGGGCGGGCCGAAGTGGGACAAGATCGAGCGTGACATCCGCCCGGAGCGCGGCCTGCTGAAGATCCGTTCGCAACTGGGGCTGTTCGCCAACCTGCGCCCGGCCATCCTCTATCCGCAACTGGCCGATGCCTCGTCGCTCAAGCCGGAAATCGTCTCCGGCCTGGACATCCTCATCGTCCGTGAACTGACCGGTGGTATCTACTTCGGTGCACCGCGTGGCCAGCGCGAGCTGCAAGGCGGCGAACGCCAGGCCTACGACACCCTGCCGTACAGCGAAAGCGAAGTGCGCCGCATTGCCCGGGTCGGCTTCGACATGGCCCGTGTGCGCGGCAAGAAGCTGTGCTCGGTGGACAAGGCCAACGTCCTGGCGTCCAGCCAGCTGTGGCGCGAAGTGGTCGAGGATGTGGCCAAGGACTACCCGGACGTGGAACTGAGCCACATGTACGTCGACAATGCTGCCATGCAGCTGGTGCGAGCACCCAAGCAGTTCGACGTGATGGTGACCGACAACATGTTCGGTGACATTCTGTCGGATGAAGCTTCCATGCTGACCGGTTCCATCGGCATGCTGCCTTCGGCGTCGCTGGATGCCGACAACAAGGGCATGTACGAACCGTGCCACGGCTCGGCGCCAGACATCGCCGGCCTGGGTATCGCCAACCCGTTGGCGACCATCCTTTCGGTGTCGATGATGCTGCGCTACAGCTTCAACCAGGCGGCTGCCGCCGAAGCGATCGAGAAGGCCGTAAGCCTGGTTCTGGACCAGGGCCTGCGCACCGGCGACATTTTCTCGGAAGGCTGCCGCAAGGTGGGTACGCAGGAAATGGGCGACGCAGTAGTCGCAGCGCTGCGGAATCTGTAATCTCTCTGGCCCGCCACCCCAAATTCCCGGTGGCGGCCCACTTTTAGCAAAGGTGTAGTTGCGATGAAACGTGTAGGTCTGATCGGTTGGCGCGGTATGGTCGGTTCCGTGCTCATGCAGCGGATGCTTGAGGAGCAGGACTTCGACCTTATCGAGCCGGTGTTCTTCACCACCTCCAACGTCGGTGGCCAAGGCCCGAACGTGGGCAAGGATACTGCTCCACTCAAGGACGCTTATTCGATCGAAGAACTCAAGACCCTCGACGTGATCCTGACCTGCCAGGGCGGCGACTACACCAACGAGGTCTTCCCCAAGCTGCGTGAAGCCGGCTGGCAGGGCTACTGGATCGATGCCGCTTCGTCCCTGCGCATGCAGGATGACGCGGTGATCATCCTCGACCCGGTCAACCGCAAGGTCATCGACCAGCAACTGGACGCCGGTACCAAGAACTACATCGGCGGCAACTGCACCGTCAGCCTGATGCTGATGGGCCTGGGCGGCCTGTTCGAAGCCGGCCTGGTCGAGTGGATGAGCGCCATGACCTACCAGGCGGCGTCCGGTGCCGGCGCGCAGAACATGCGCGAGCTGATCAAGCAGATGGGCGCAACCCACGCTGCCGTGGCCGATGACTTGGCCAACCCGGCCAGTGCCATCCTCGACATCGACCGCAAGGTTGCCGAAACCATGCGTAGCGAAGCGTTCCCGACCGAGAACTTCGGTGTGCCGCTGGCCGGCAGCCTGATCCCGTGGATCGACAAGGAGCTGCCGAACGGCCAGAGCCGCGAAGAGTGGAAGGCCCAGGCCGAGACCAACAAGATCCTCGGCCGCTTCAAGAGCCCGATCCCGGTCGACGGCATCTGCGTGCGCATCGGCGCCATGCGTTGCCATAGCCAGGCGCTGACCATCAAGCTGAACAAGGACGTGCCGCTCGCCGACATCGAAGGCATGATCAGCCAGCACAACCCATGGGTGAAGCTGGTGCCGAACCAGCGTGAAATCAGCATGCAGGAGCTGAGCCCGACCAAGGTGACCGGTACCCTGAACATTCCGGTTGGCCGTTTGCGCAAGCTGAACATGGGGTCGCAGTACCTCGGTGCGTTCACCGTCGGTGACCAGCTGCTGTGGGGCGCGGCCGAACCGCTGCGCCGCATGCTGCGGATCCTGCTGGAGCGTTGATCGTTCCGGCTTGACCGAAAACCCGTGCTGGCGACAGCACGGGTTTTTTTGCGTCAGCTGATCGAGCGCCGCCCGTGCGGCGCTCGATCTCACAGGCGCCGTAAACCCCGCGACCTATGCATACCGGCGATCACCCATTCAGCCCGTAGGCCCACCATACGTCAGCAAAGACAAACACCGACAATCCAAGTAAAGTGCCGCCCCCGCCGTTTTCAGCAAAAGGACTCCTTCCATGACAAACCCTCTGGACATCGCCGTCGTCGGCGCCACCGGCAGCGTCGGTGAAGCCTTGGTACAGATCCTCGAAGAACTGGCCTTCCCGGTCGGTACGCTGCACTTGCTGGCCAGCATGGAATCGGCCGGTAGCAGCGTGATGTTCGCCGGCAAGAAGCTGAAAGTGCGCGAAGTGGACAGCTTCGACTTCGCCCAGGTCAAGCTGGCCTTCTTCGCCACCGGCGCCGCTGTCAGCCGCAGCTTTGCCGGCAAGGCGTTGCAGGCGGGTTGCACGGTCATCGACCTGTCCGGCGGCCTGGACGACGCCCTGGCCCTGGTACCGGAAGCCAACGCCGAACGCCTGGCCGGCCTGGCGCTGCCCGCGCGCATCGTCAGCCCGTGCTCGGCCGCAGTGGCCGTGGCCGTTGCGCTGGCACCGCTCAAGGGCCTGCTGGATATCGAGCGGGTGCAGGTGATGGCGGCGCTGGCGGTGTCCGCGCAAGGCCGTGAAGCGGTCACCGAACTGGCCCGGCAAACCGCCGAGCTGCTCAATGCCCGGCCGCTGGAACCACGCTTCTTCGACCGCCAGGTGGCCTTCAACCTGCTGGCCCAGGTCGGTGCCGCCGATGAACAGGGCCATACCGCGCTGGAGCGGCGCCTGGTCAACGAATTGCGCGTGCTGCTGGGCATGCCGGAACTGAAGATTTCCGTGAGCTGTGTTCAAGTCCCGGTGTTTTTTGGCGATAGCTTCAGTGTGGCGGTGCAGAGCCGCCGCCCGGTCGACCTGGAGGCGATTCAACACGCTCTCGAGGCGGCTGACAGTGTCGAACTGGTGGAGCGCGATGATTATCCGACCCCGGTTGGTGACGCAGTGGGCCAAGACGTGGTCTATGTTGGTCGTGTACGGCACGGTGTTGATGAGGCGCAGCAACTCAACCTCTGGCTGACCACCGACAATGTGCGCAAAGGTGCCGCGCTAAACGCTGTGCAAGTGGCGCAATTGTTGATTAAACACATGCCGTAAAAGATACTGGCGAGCACTTTTGTCCTGCTCTGCATGCAGGTTTCAGGACGCTTCATACAAGGGAAGAGGTCATGCTTCGAATTCGCAAACTGGTTCTGGCCATGGCTGCAGCATCGGCGCTGTCGTCGGGCATGGCGAATGCCCTGGGCCTGGGGGAGCTGACCCTCAAGTCGGCACAGAACCAGCCGCTGGACGCCGAGATCGAGCTGCTGGACGTGCGCGACCTTACCGCCGCCGAAGTGGCGCCGAGCCTGGCGCCGCCGGAAGAGTTCAGCAAGGCCGGGGTAGCGCTGCCGCCTTACCTCGAAGACCTCACCTTCACGCCGGTGATCAACCCCAATGGCAGGAGCGTGTTGCGGGTTACCTCCAGCCAGCCGCTGCCGGGCCCGGTGGTCAAGTTCCTGGTTCAGGTGATGTGGCCGCAGGGCCGCCTGCTGCGTGACTACAGCGTGCTGCTCGACCAGGCCAAGGCCCAGGGCGACAAGCCGGCAGCGGGCAATGTCGCACCGGCAGTGACCGCTGCCGGCAGCTACACCACCCAGCGCCGCGACACCTTGTGGCAGATTGCCGCGCGTAACACCCAGGGTGGTTCGATCCAGCAGACCATGATCGCGATCCAGGCGCTGAATCCGGATGCCTTCATCGGCAACAACATCAACCAGCTGAAGGTGGGGCAGGTGCTGCGCCTGCCTGACCAGCAGCAGATCCAGAGCATCCCGCAGGGCGAGGCGATCAGCGAAGTGGCCGAGCAGTATGCCGCCTGGCGTGAAGGCCGCCGCCTGGGCCCGCGTGCCCGCCAGCTGGATGCCACCCGTCGGGGTGCCGCCGAGGCGGCACCGGCGCGTATCGCCCAGGGCGACAACCTGCGCCTGGTCAGCCCGGGCAACGCCGGTGCCGACCAGGCCAAGGCACTCAGCGACAAGCTGGCCGTGGCCGAGGAAAGCCTGGACACCAGCCGTCGCGACAACGAAGAGCTCAAGAGCCGCATGGCCGACCTGCAGAGCCAGCTGGACAAGCTGCAGCGTCTGATCGAGCTGAAAAACAACCAGTTGGCCCGCCTGGAGGCCCAGGGGGCAACTGCCCCGGCCCAGCCCGCGGCCGATGCTCAACCGGTGGTCAAACCGGCGCCTGCCGCCGTGGATACCGCACCCAAGCCGGCGCCAGCCGCCGAGCCTGCAGCCGGCGAACAGCCTGGCAATGTACTGGATGAAATCACCGGCAACCCGCTGCTGCTGGGGCTGATCGCCGGCAGCGCGTTGCTCGTGCTGCTGCTTCTGCTGTTGCTGCTGGCGCGCAAGCGCAAGGCCCAGCAGGAAGCCGAAAAACACCTGCGCATGGCGCGCGCGCTGGAAGAAGAGCAGGCCACAGGCTTCGACAACGATAGCGCAAGCCTCGATGGCGTCGATGTTTCGGCCCCGAGCGTGACCCTGTCGCCAGCCGTGGTCGCCGCTTCGGCCGCCGCTGCCGCAGCAGCAGAAAAGCCGCTGGCGGCCGCCGTCGAAACGCAGCCCGAGGCACAGGCCGACCCGTACGCCGCGCTGCTGGAAGAGGTCGGGCAATGCCTGGCCGCAGGCCGCCTGAACCGCGCAGCCGACCTGCTGGAGCCCGCCGTGGCTGCTGCGCCGGAGCGTGATGACCTGCGCCTGCAACTGATGGACGTGTACGCCCGCCAGGGTGACCAGAGCGCGTTCGTCGAGCAGGAGCGCAAACTGCCGGCCAGCGAGCAGAACAGCGCCGCGGTCGCCGGCTTGAAGGAACGCTACCCGGCCATGCTCGGCCTGGCTGCTGCCGGCCTCGGTGCTGCGGCCCTGGCTGCCGAGATGGACGAACAGTATGTGCAGGGCTTGCTGCAGGACCAGCCTGAAACGCCAGCGCCTGCCGAAGTCGGCCTGGACGACTTGCCGACCCTCGAGCCGCAGTTGGCGGTCGAGCCGGAGGCCGCCACGCCAGCGCAGCCTGAAGCTGCACCTGAGCTGGATGCCTTCGATGAAGTGCCGACCCTCGATGTGCCGGGCCTGGACGAACAGGACCTGGACACTGCCTTCGACCTGAGCCTGGGTGATGACCTGCCCGAGGACAGCCCGCTGGCTACGCCGGGGCTGGACGAACCGGTGCTGGACGAGCCGGTACTCGATGAGCCCCTGCCGCAAGTGGCGCAGGAAGAACAACAACCGTTTGCCGTCGATGCCGAGCTGCAGGCCGATGCCGACGCCGATTTCGAGGCCATGCTGGCCCAGGCCGAAGCGCAACCTGCTGTCGACCTGTCCGATTTCGACCTCGATGTCAGCGAGCCGGTTGCCCCGGCTGCGCCGGCTGCCGACGAAACCCCGGTGGATGTCGCCGCGGAACTGGCTGCTTTCGACAGCGTGCCGGCGTTCGATCCATTGTCCGAGTTCGACCTGCCATCCGACTTCGACCTGTCGTTGTCGCTGGAAGATGATTCGCCAGCGGCGAAGAACTTCGCCTCCGAGCTGGACGATGTCAACGCCGAGCTGGACAAGCTGTCGCAGAGCCTCGAGTCGCCCTCGCTGGAGCCACATTTCACCAGCGAAGACGCCGCTGCCCAGCCAGAGCCCGAGCCGCTGGACGACCTGGACTTCGACTTCTTCTCCGGCAGCGACGAAGTGGCCACCAAGCTTGACCTGGCGCGTGCCTATATCGACATGGGCGACAACCAGGGGGCGCGCGACATCCTCGATGAAGTGGTCAAGGATGGTGATGAAAACCAGCGCCAGGAAGCCGAGGACATGCTTTCCCGTCTGGTTTGAGGCACCCAAGGCTGGCCTCTCCGTGGAAACCCGCGAAGCGGCCATAAAACAATGCGGATCCGACGGCAGCCCAACACGGCTGCCGTTGTCGTTATAATCCCCGCCATTCCGTACACCCCACAGGTTTCATGCTCTTGGACATCATCGACACCGCCGCCGAGTCTGCGGCCGAAGGCTACTCTCGCATCGCCCTGGGCGTGGAATACAAGGGCGCGCGCTACCGCGGCTGGCAGCGCCAGGCCAGCGGTGTGCCAAGTGTCCAGCAAGCGCTCGAGCAAGCGTTGTCCAAGGTGGCCAACGAGCCGATTTCGGTCATCTGCGCCGGGCGCACCGACGCCGGCGTACATGGCTGTGGGCAGGTCGTGCATTTCGACACCCGCGCCGTGCGCGACGAGCGCGCCTGGACCATGGGCACCAACTTCAACCTGCCGCATGACATCAGTGTGGTCTGGTCGCGGCCGATGCCGGCCGACTTCCATGCCCGTTTCAAGGCCTGTGCCCGGCGTTACCGCTACGTCATCTACAACGACCCGATCCGCCCCGCGCACCTGGCCGAGGAGGTCACCTGGAACCATCGCCCGCTGGATGTCGAGCGCATGGCCGAAGCCGCGCAGTACCTGCTCGGCACCCATGACTTCAGTGCCTTCCGGGCCAGCCAGTGCCAGGCCAAGTCGCCGATCAAGCACATCTACCACCTGCGCGTTACCCGGCATGGCCAGATGATCGTGCTGGACATACGCGCCACGGCGTTCCTGCACCACATGGTGCGCAACATCGCCGGTGTGCTGATGACCATCGGCGCCGGCGAACGCCCGGTGGCCTGGGCGCGCGAGGTGCTGGAAGGGCGCAACCGTCGCGAAGGCGGGGTCACGGCGCACCCGTACGGGCTTTACCTGGTGCAGGTGGAGTACCCCGAGGCGTATGCGCTGCCCAGCCGTTACATCGGCCCACACTTTTTGACTGGCTACGAGGCATTGGCTGACTGACGGGCCAAACGTCATTTGTTAACATCCGGCCTTTCACTGCCACCAGCAGGGTTCGCTGTCCATGAGCAACGTTCGCAGCAAGATCTGCGGTATTACCCGCATCGAAGACGCACTGGCCGCTGCCGAGGCAGGGGCTGACGCCATCGGCCTGGTGTTCTACACCAGGAGCCCGCGGGCGGTGGACGTACGTCAGGCACGGGCGATCATCGCCGCGCTGCCGCCATTCGTGACCACGGTGGGGTTGTTCGTCAACGCCACGCGCTGCGAGCTGAACGAGATTCTCGAAGCGGTGCCGCTGGACCTGCTACAGTTCCACGGCGATGAAACCCCGCAGGACTGCGAAGGCTACCAGCGTCCCTGGATCAAGGCCCTGCGCGTACGCCCGGGCGACGACCTGGAGGCGGCCTGCCAGCTGTACGCCGGGGCCCGAGGCATCCTGCTGGACACCTATGTGCCTGGCGTACCCGGGGGTACCGGTGAGGCATTCGACTGGTCGCTGGTGCCGGCGCGCCTGAGCAAACCGGTCATCCTGGCCGGAGGGTTGTCTGCCGACAATGTCGGCCAGGCCATCGCCCAGGTGCGGCCCTACGCGGTAGATGTCAGTGGCGGCGTGGAGCAGGCCAAGGGCATCAAGGATGCGGCGAAGATCGAGGCCTTCCTGCAGGCGGTGAAACAGGCGTGATGGCAGATGTGACGGCTGGCTGCGCGCCATCGTCCATAGCTTTCGCAGCCCTGTGGGGCAGCCGTCAGCGTCTGTGGCGGCAGAACATACATTAGCGGTGGAGCGGCGCGCCGGAAGCCCCGGCGGTCGGTCCATCATCGTTTCATGAAAGATTGTGAGCTCAAGGGCAGGGCCGGCGCTACCGGGCCCGCCTGCCGATACTGGAGAAAGAAAGCATGAGCAACTGGTTAGTCGACAAACTGATCCCTTCGATCATGCGTTCCGAGGTGAAGAAGAGCTCGGTGCCTGAAGGCCTGTGGCACAAATGCCCGGCCTGCGAGGCCGTGCTGTATCGTCCGGAGCTGGAAAAGACCCTGGATGTCTGCCCCAAGTGCAACCACCACATGCGCATCGGCGCACGTGCGCGCATCGACATCTTCCTCGACGCCGATGGCCGTGCCGAACTGGGCGCCGAGCTGGAGCCGGTCGACCGCCTGAAGTTCCGTGATGGCAAGAAGTACAAGGACCGCCTGGCCGGCGCACAGAAGCAGACCGGCGAGAAAGACGCGCTGATCTCCATGAGCGGCACCCTGATGGGCATGCCGATCGTGGTCAGTGCCTTCGAGTTCTCATTCATGGGCGGCTCCATGGGTGCGATCGTCGGCGAGCGTTTCGTACGCGCCGCCAACTACGCCCTGGAGCACCGCTGCCCGATGGTGTGCTTCTCCGCCTCCGGCGGCGCGCGCATGCAGGAAGCGCTGATCTCGCTGATGCAGATGGCCAAGACCTCGGCCGTGCTGGCGCGCCTGCGTGAAGAAGGCATCCCGTTCATCTCGGTACTGACCGACCCGGTGTACGGTGGCGTTTCCGCCAGCCTGGCGATGCTCGGTGACGTGATTGTCGGCGAGCCGAAGGCGCTGATCGGTTTCGCCGGCCCGCGGGTGATCGAGCAGACCGTGCGCGAGAAACTGCCGGAAGGCTTCCAGCGCAGCGAGTTCCTGCTGGAGCACGGTGCCATCGACCTGATCATCCCGCGTGGTGAACTGCGTCCGCGTCTGGCTCGCCTGCTGGCGCAGATGACTGGCCAGGAAACCCCGGCGCAGGCGCGTGAGGCGGCTGCCGTCGCGTGATGACACAACGATCCCTGGGCGAATGGCTCGCCTACCTCGAGCAGTTGCACCCCACGGCCATCGACATGGGCCTGGAGCGGTCGCAAAAGGTGCTTGCCCGGCTGGCGTTGGGCAAGCTGGCGCCACGCGTGGTAACGGTGACCGGCACCAACGGCAAGGGCTCGACCTGCGCCTTCGTGGCTTCACTGCTGCGTGCCCAGGGGTTGAAGGTCGGCGTGTACAGCTCGCCGCACCTGTTGCGTTATAACGAGCGGGTACTGATCGATGGCCAGGAAGCCAGCGATGAGCGCCTGTGTGCAGCCTTCGCTGCCGTCGAGGCGGCGCGCGGCGACATTTCGCTGACCTATTTCGAGATGGGTACCCTGGCCGCGTTCTGGTTGTTCTACCAGTCGCAGCTGGACGCGGTGGTGCTGGAAGTGGGCCTGGGTGGCCGCCTGGATACCGTGAACGTGGTGGATGCCGACCTGGCTCTGGTGACCAGCATCGGCGTCGACCATGTCGACTACCTGGGCGATACCCGCGAGCAGGTGGCCTTCGAAAAGGCCGGCATCTTCCGCCAGGGCAAGCCAGCCCTGTGTGGCGACCTGGATCCGCCGCAGCCGCTGCTGGACAAGGCCGCCGAGCTGGCTGCGCCAGTGTTCCTGCGCGGGCGCGATTTCGACCTGGCCGGTGCCGATGGCCACTGGAGCTGGCGCGGTACGGCCGCGACGGGTGAGCCGGTAGCGTTGCCCGACCTGCCTTTGCTCGACCTGCCGATGGAGAACGCCGCGCTTGCCTTGCAGGCCTACCTGCTCATGGGGTTGCCGTGGGACGCCGGGCAGATTCGCCAGGCGCTGCTGGATACCCGTATCACCGGGCGCCTCGATCGCCGGCTACTGAGCTGGCAGGGCCGGTCGGTGGAGCTGTTACTGGATGTGGGGCACAACCCGCATGCCGCAGAATACCTGGCGCGACGCCTGGCAGCGCGACCACTGGGCGGGCGTCGCCTGGCGGTGTTCGGGCTGCTCGCCGACAAGGACCTGGACGGCGTTGTCGCGCCGCTGCAGGGCCTGGTCGACGACTGGGCGGTGGCGCCGCTGGACACCCCGCGCAGCCGCCCGGCTGCCGAGCTGGTCGCGGCCTTGACGAACCTCGGCGCCGCGGTGAAGTCTTATGCCAGCGTCGACGCCGCCCTTGAAGGGCAATGCGCGCAGGCGACGGCGGATGACCAGATCTTGCTGTTCGGTTCGTTTTTCTGTGTTGCCCAGGCGCTGGAATGGCTGGAGCGGCACGCCCAGGAGGGTGGAGTAGATGGCAGTGCTGGATAAAGGGATGAAACAGCGCATGGTGGGTGCGTTGGTGCTGGTGGCGCTGGCGGTGATTTTCCTGCCGATGCTG
>Ga0268257_1003334_pt1 | contig 10226 bp, 8 predicted proteins | sample AgamicAtPrz_FD_200249 | JGI IMG/M metagenome (GOLD analysis project Ga0268257, IMG submission 200249) | Agave microbial communities from Guanajuato, Mexico - At.P.rz (v2) (version 3) | ecosystem: Host-associated > Plants > Phyllosphere > Phylloplane/Leaf | place: Guanajuato, Mexico | collected...
GGTGAGCAGCAGGGTGGTCAGCGTCCGTGCGAGGGTGTTCAACAGCGGGTCTCCGAAGGTTTAACGAGTAGGGTGGCAGGCTAGGTTTCGTACGTAAAGTGCCTGCGCTAGGCCATGCTGCGTTACAACACCAATACCCACGTAGTCGCACCAGGTGATCGTTCGGGGACGCGATCAGAGCATCCCATAAAAAATTATTCTTTTTAAGGTTTTACTTTTTTAAGGAGAGGCAATACGGCGTTTATGGCGCTGGAATGGCAGACGGCCTACAGCGCCTGGAAAGATCGCCCGGCGAGCTGATCGATTTCTTCGGCGTGCCACGGCAGGTCATGGTGGTGCCGGAAGAGGATTTGGTCGTGCTCAGGTATGTGCGCGACAGCAGTTATGTCACGCGTGAAGCCGCGGGCACTTACACAGGGCCGCAGAACGGGCAGATCGTGCACACGGAATACTGGGAAGACGTGGAGCACTCAGGCAGCTGTCAGATCGATGTGTTCATCAACAGGGCTCGACTGGTGCAGAAGGAACGGACGAAGGGACGCTGCGCAGTTGTCGAGATGGCGCCGGCAGCTAGAGCGTGATCTAGCAGACGCAAACCACAGGTGACCGACTCAGAAGGTCACCTCCCGCAATACGCCATTTAACATAATATACATTATGCGTAGGTTCGTATTGAGCGTCATACCCAGAGGGAGGCCAGATTTCAGCCTCACCAAGGCCCTCGTGACCAACCCAGCTTACTACTGGTACATCAATTCCTTCGGCACGCCATACCGTCCGCCTTGATAATCCAAGCTGAACGTCTTCGTCGTCGACTCGGCCTCGAACTCCTCACAGTCATCCTCACCCTTGGGAACGGCCTGCCTCCCAGTCGAAACCTCGGTAACTCGCAATCGCGCAAACCCATCCTTGCCAGGTTTGCCAATCGCCAGCGTCCGCTTTGTCTCGCCGAACTCGCCGGCGCAGACACCGTCCCATTCGCCATTGCTCTCGCTTACAACCAACGGCCCCATGATCTGGCGCAACTGCGAACCGTCGCTCACATAAAGGTTCAGGGTTTCGCTGCCGAACGGATTGACCCGTGACGAGCCTGTATGACTGACGCGCACGCCAAATGCGCGCAGCCCGGGTGCAACCTGATAGCGTGCCGTGTCCAGGCTCAGGCCTGAAAACCGCACCGCATCGGACGCGATCGCGGTGTCTTGGTAGCTGTGAGCAATGACCTTGCCGCTGGCGGCATCGGCTACCAGAACATCCAGCCCGTAATCGCCTTGCCCGTCTTCATCGACGTTCACCATCAAAGGCAAGGCTGCCAGCACCTGACTGGCGTCTGCGGGATTGACCTTGCAGACCGCAAGCTCGCTGGCGAGCTCCGAGGTTGGATGCAGGTCCTGGGCCCAGGTTTGCAGGTGTTGCGTGCAGTCGCCCCAGGCGATCATGGGGAAAAACAACAGGGGTACTACGCTGAATCCACGCATGCTGGTGTCTCATTCCTTTGATGGTTTGCGAGGGTATGTGAACAAGACGCTAACTTCACCGGATCGAGGTCGCCGACAAAGCGTACACGGGCCCTGCCCGACATTTAATAACCTTTAATTATAACTCAACTAAATGAATATTTAGTTGAGTTATATGAATGCGTAGTCCTGAGTGGGGTGAAATAACCATCCCGCCTCGTCTAACGACTATGCTCACCCAACCACCCCACGGAGCCTGTTCGAAATGGACATTCGCCAGAAAACCATCGGGTTCGGTCTGGTCAGCATCCTCGCCGCGCTGTTGCTCGGCGGCAGCGGCCTGCTCGCCGAGCATGACCAGAACCAGGCACTCAAGCGCAGCGAGGCCAGCATGGCCGCCCTGCGCAATCACATGGAAGGCGACATGATGCACGATGCACTGCGCGCCGATGTGCTGGCAGCCCTGCTGGTCAAGCCGGGCGATACCGACACCGCCAACCAGGTGCTGGCCGACCTCGACGAGCACGCCAAGTGGTTCCGCAGTGTCGTGCAAAGCAACCTCGAACTGCCCCTGGACGCCGACCTGCACCAGGCCATCAGCGACCTGGGGCCCCTCCTCGATCACTACATCGCCAGCGCCACCTCGATCATCCAGCTGGCGTTACAGTCGCCGGAACAGGCCCAGGCGCAACTGCCCGCCTTCGTCGCCGCCTTCAAGGAGCTGGAACAGCGCAACAGCACCTTGAGCGACCTGATCGCCGGCAATGCCGACAAGAGCCGCGAACAGAGCACCGCCACCCTGCATCAGGGCATCAGCGTGCTGGTGGGCGGGATGATCCTGGCGACCCTGGCATTGGCGCTGTGCACCGTCCTGCTGCTGCGCTCCATCCTGCGGCCGTTGAGCCAGACCATGGCGGTTGCCGAGCGTATCGCCCAGGGTGACCTCACCACTGCGATCGAGGTCCACGACCGTGACGAAACCGGACATCTGCTGCGTTCGCTGGCGGACATGCGTGACAGCCTGGGCAACATGATCAAGGCCATCCATGAAGAGAACCTGCTGCTGCGCGAAGTGGCCGATGAACTGGGCCAGGCTTCCAGCAGCCTGGTGCAACGCACCAGCCAGCAGTCCGACAGCGCCGTGAGCATGGCCTCGGCCACCGAGCAGATGATCGCCAACCTGGCGCGGATCGCCGACCACGCCCGCGATGCGCAGGCCATCTCCGGGCAGTCCGAACGCCTGGCCAGCGACGGCGGCGAGGTGATCCTCAACGTGGTCGGCGGCATGCAGGGGATCGACGAAGCGGTCAACCGCTCTTCTGAAACCATCACCGTGCTGGGGCAAAGCTCGGAAGAGATCCATTCGATCATCCAGGTGATCAACACCATCGCCGAGCAGACCAACCTGCTGGCCTTGAACGCGGCCATCGAGGCGGCCCGTGCCGGCGAGGCCGGGCGCGGCTTTGCCGTGGTCGCCGACGAAGTACGCGGCCTGGCCGGGCGCACGGCGCAGTCGACCCGGGAAATCACCGGCATGATCGAACGCATCCGGCAAAGCACGGGCAACGCCGTCGACAGTATGCAGACGGGCGTCACCCGGGTTCGCGCCGGCGTGGAGCTGGCCACCCAGGCCGGGGCGTCGATCCAGCAGATTCGTGAAGGTGCCCGCCGCGCCGCCTCGGTGGTCGAGGAGATCTCGCAGACCATCGGTGAGCAGACCCGGGCCAGCCAGGATGTCGCGCAGCAGGTCGAGCTGATCGCTCGCATGTCCAGGGACAGTACCGACACCACGCGGCAGCTGGCCTCGGCGGCGCAGCGCCTGGGCGAGATTGCCCAGGGCATGCAGGCGAGCGTGTCGCGGTTTCGCGTGTGACTGGGCAGGCGCTTGCCGGCGCCCTGCCCTCGCCCGGCGCTACTGGCTCAGCGCCTTGGCCACCGCGTTGACGAACACCGCCTGCTCGTCATACAGCGAGCCGGGGCTCTCGGCGTTCTTCCAGGTCGACCATTGCACCACTACCAGACGCTCCGCCGGGTTGATGGCGATGCTTTGACCGAAGATGCCCAGCGCCCAGAACGTCTGGTCGCTGGTGGCGGTGCGCTTGGGTTCGGCATCGCTGTCCGGGGCCGGGGCGTTGTACCACCACTGGTAGCCGTACTGCCCCTTGGGCGCGGCGGCCGTCACTGAGCCCTTGGCCTGGGTCCAATGGGTGGAGCGCGCGATCCAGTCGTCCGGGAGCAGCTTTTCGCCCTGCGGCAGTTGCCCGCCACTCAGCACGAACTGGCCGAACCGCCCCCAGTCACGCAACGTGGCATTGAAGCCGTGGCCGCCCATGTCCACCTTCCCGGGCACCAGTGCATGCCAGACCCCGGCCTGCTGCATGCCGTAGCGGCTCCACACGCGGCTCTGCAAGTACTCGGCGATGGTCATGCCGGTGGCGTTTTCCAGCACCCGACCCACCAGCCAGGCCCCGCCGGTGTTGTACGACCATACCTCGCCCGGCTTGACCCCTGACTTGCGTTTGACCGAGCGCACCAGCTCGAGCACGCAGTGATAGGGATCGGCGGTAGCCTCGCACTGGGTCATGTGCGAGAAGTCCGAATCCTTCGAGGCGTAGTTCTCGTCCCAGACGACGCCCGAGGTGTGCTGCAACAGCTGCTGCAGGGTCACGTCCTGCCACTCGGAACCTTCCAGCTCCGGGACATAGCGGCTGATACTGTCATCCAGCGAATGGATCTTGCCTTCCTTGACGGCGATGCCGACGAGCACGCTGACCACCGACTTGGCCACCGAGCGCGACGTCCACAAAGTCTGCGGGGTGTTGCCCTTGCCGTAGTGCTCATAAGCGATCTTGCCATCCTTGAGCACCAGCAGGCCGGTCACGCTCTGGTTGGCCAGGTAGTCCGCCAGGTTTTGGGCCTTGCCGGCCAACTGGTACTGCACGTCGCTCAGTTTGTGGCTGGCCTGCGGCAAAGGGTATGGCGTGGCGCCGTGCGGGTCGAAGACGTCGCCGCCGTACAGGCGATAGGTGTTGCGAAAGCCCACGACCCGGGTGTCCTGGTCCCAGGTGAGCATGTCCTTGGCCGCTGGCAGCACCTGGTCGAAAGGCTGCGGGCAAGGCTCAAGCCCCGGCACGCCGCAGGCCCCCTGGCTGTCGGCCGCCTGCGCCGTACCGGCCAGTGCGGCGAGCGCCAGGGCCAGGATGGAAAGACCGTTGAACGACTTCTTTATTGTTATTGGCCGCATCGGAGGCTCCTCGAAAAGCGCGGGAATACGCTGTCCCGAGTGTCTGCAACTTGAGCGAGCGGGAAAAGCACAATAAATTTGCCTTCACTATTAAAAAAACTAACAACCAAGGAATGCCCATGGCCGAAGACCGTCTGCCCCCGCTCAACGCCGTGCGTGCGTTCGAGGCCGCTGCCCGCCTGGGCAGCTATGTCGCGGCATCCCAGGCACTGCACGTGACCCAGCCGGCGATCGGCCGGCATGTGAAGAACCTCGAGGACTGGCTGGGTGTACGCTTGCTCGAACGCTCCCCGCGCGGAGTGACCCTTACCCTGCCCGGCGCCCATTACTACCAGGCCGCAGCGCAGGCGCTGCAGATCCTCGCCGATGCCGGTGCGCGCCTGGCCCAACGTGATGACGAGCGTTGGCTGCGCATCCTTTGCGTGCCGGCATTCGCCTCACGCTGGCTGACACCGCGCATCGACACCTTGCGCAGCCTGCGCCCGGACCTGAGGATCGCCATCGAGCCCAATGCCACGTTCACCAGCGTGGATGCCCGCCAGGCGGACCTGGGCATCGCCTTCGGTCTGCCGGGTGAGCTGAACGGGGTGCGCGAGGTGTTGATCCGCCCGAAGGTGTTCGCGGTATGCGCGCCGAGCTACCTGGCGCAGTTGCCCACGGGGCTGAGCGCTGCGGACTTGCCCGCCTTGCGGCTGATCCATGTCGATGACGGCACTTGGTGGAACAGCTGGTTCGCCGCCAATGGCCTGAAGGTGCGGGCCAAGGCCGATACCTCGCATATCAGCAACGATATCGTGCTGAACCTGGCCCAGCGCGGCCACGGCATCGCCCTGGCCACCGAGGTGCTGGTCGGTCGTGAACTGCGCGAAGGCAGCCTGGTGCGTTGCGTGGAACAGGCCGTGGCGCTGGAGAGTTACCAGTTGCTGACGCCGACCCAGCCGCCGGGTGCCGATGCGTTGTGGTTCATGGACTGGCTGGGGAGCAGCCTGCGTGCAGAGTTTCCGGATGCGCTATGAGCCTGGCACCGGCTGTGCTGGTGGTCGCGGGGCAACTCGCTTCGGCGCCCCGCCGCTTCCACGCAGCCAGTGCTGGTTTGGCTAGAAATCCACCGAGGTGGAGAACAGCAACGACCGCGGCGTACCCAGCCCACCGGACAGGCCGCTGCCATCGCCGCCGTTCCACGAACCGATCCAGTAGGCCTTGTTGGTCACGTTCTGCACGGTGGCGCGCAAGGTCACCGGCTTGTCCGAGACCTTCAGGGTATACCGGGCGCCGAGATCGAAAATCGTGTAGGACGGCAGCGACAGGTTGTTGGCATCGGTGGCGTAGCGCCGGCCGGCATAGTTGGCGTTGCCGGTCAGGGTCAGCCCGGGCACCTCGCGCAGGTCGTACTCGACGCCGAGCTTGGCCAGCACCTTGGGCACGCCGGTGGCCTGGTTGCCTTCGTTCGCCTTGCGTATCGACTTGGTCAGCTCGGCCTTGGTGTAGGACGCACCGCCCAGCAGGCGCAGGCCTGGCTCGAGCTCGCCGAAGAACGACCATTCCAGGCCTCGGTTGCGCTGTTCGCCGTACACGCCGTAGATCTGCGTGAGCGGATCGGTATAGGCGCTGGGTTTCTTCACCTGGTAGACACTGACCGTGTGGGCGAAGGTGCCCAGGTCGAGCTTGGCGCCCAGTTCGTACTGCTTGGTCTGGTACGGCGCCATGATCGCGCCGGCGTTGCGCGCGTTGTCCGGGGCGATGCCACCCTGGCTCAGGCCTTCGATGTAGTTGCCGTACAGCGACAGCTCGTCGCTGACCTTGACCAGCAAGGCCGTGGCCGGCGAGACGCGGCTTTCATCGTAGGGCTTGGAGGTGCGCTGGTGGTTGCCGTCGTAGTTCGACGCGCGCACGTTCTGGTGGCGTGCGCCGACGGTCCACTGCACCTTGTCATCGAGGAACGACATCGTGTCGAGCAGGGCTTCGCTGCTCAGCCGGGCGCGCATGCGCGAGGTGACGTTGCCGTATTCGCCTATATCCGGACGTGGGCCGTAGTCGAGGTTGTAGTAGTTGGTGAGGATGCGCGCCGGCAGGCGCTTGTCCTTGAAGCTGTTCTCGGAGTCGTAGCGGGTCGCCGCCAGCGACCAGGCGTGGTCCACCGGCCCGGTGGCGAAACGCCCGCGCAGGCCGACTTCGCCGGACTTCTGCTCGCCATCGCGGGCCGAGCGGATCGCTGTGGCGGAGATGTCGCCGGCATCATTGAGCAGCATGCCGCTGGTCATCAGCGCGTTGTAGCCACCCTCCCTATGGCCCCAGCCGGCGAATGCGGTGAGCGAGTCGTTGAGGTCGTATTCACCGCGCAGCACCACGGTGTCGGTGTCGTTGACGGTGTAGCCCCACTCCGGGGCCAGCGAGTGATCGCCCTTCTTGGCCTTGGGCAGGTGAGTCACCCCGGGGCTGATCGAGGCGATGCCGAAATAGTTGACCCCGTCCATGCGCTCGCGCTGGTGGTAGTAGTCCAGCGACGCCCTCGCCCGCTCGCCGCGCCAGTCCAGGGCCAGCGACGACAACTGCATGCGGTGCTGCTGGTCGTCCACCGGGGTGTCGCCGTCACGGTAGACGCCATTGAAGCGCACGCCGAACTGCTTCTGGGCGCCGAAGCGGCGGCCGATATCGGCATGCATGCCGGCCAGGCCATCGGACTCGTAGGAGGCGGTCAGCCGGGCCAGGGGCTCGTCGCCGGCGCGCTTGGGCACGACATTGATGCTGCCGCCGACGCTGCCGTCTGGCGGCATGCCGTTGAGCAGCGCCGACGGGCCCTTGAGCACTTCGAGACGGGTCGGTGGCGCCGATCACCGAGCCGATGTCCTGGGCCTGGCGGTTCTCGATGTATTCCTTGGTGTAGCTGATGGCGTTGAACGGGGTTTCGCTGAAGTCCTTGTTGCCCATCAGCCCGAGCCGGCTGCCCGAGCCCACCTGGCCACCGGCGTATTCCGCTGGCGGAGCCCCCAGGGAGTCACGGGTGTCCTGCACCAGGGTTTCCGGCAGGGTCAGGCCCTCCTCCTTTACATCGGGGGTCTGTTGCTGCGCCGAGGAGGTGCTGCGTGGCGGTTGCGCGAAGGCATTGCCGGCGATGGCGGCCATGCCCAGCAGCACGGCCATGCGCAAGGCCCTGCGAGGCAGCTTCGGGGCCTGGAGATGTTGCAGTGGAGACATGAGGGATTCCTTTCGGGACGAAATGGTAATGTTTCTCATTAGTCATTCCGTACGAGTCGGCGAATCCCTCAACAGAAATTACAGTCATTTGGCCACTATCGGCTTAGCCAGCACAGGGACCAAAGCGTGGGAGCGGGCTCAGCCCTGATACCCCTTCACCACCTCGTCCGCCACCCGTTCCAGACAGGTCACGCTGGCGGTGCACAGGTACCAGGTCTGCGGGTCGACGAACACCACATGACCGTTCTTCCAGGCCTTGGTCTGGCGCAGCAGCGGGTTGTCCAGGGTCGCGCTGTCCAGCGCGGCCCTGCGCTCCATCACCGCGGTGCGGTCGATCACGTACAGGATGTCCGGGTCGGCCTGGTGGATGAACTCGTTGGAGATCGGCTGCCCGTGCAGGCCGGCCTGCATGTCGTCGCTGGCCGGCTTTACGCCGAGGGTGTCGAAGATGAAGCCGTAGCGCGAGCGCACGCCATAGGCGGTGAACGCGCCGTTGTTGTGCAGCACTATCAGCGCCTTCTCCGGGCGCCCGTCGGTGACCTGGCGCACCTGGGCCACCTTGGCGTCGATGCGCGCGGCGGTTTCGCGGGCCAAGTCTTGCTTGCCGAGGATCTGCCCGACAGTCAGCAAGTGTTGCTTGGCGGTGTCGATGACATTGCCCTGGCGGTTGTCCATGTCGATGTCGTAGTGCACCGTCGGCGCGATCCGGCTCAGCTCCTGGTAGCTCTGCGCCTGCAGCGGCGAGATCAGGATCAGGTCGGGCTTGAGCGCATGCAGGCGTTCGAGGTTGGGCTGGATGGTGGTGCCGACATCGGCCACCTTGGGGTCATCGCGGTACTTGGCCAGGAAGCCCGCCACATAGTCCTTGGCGATGCCGACCACCGGCGCGCCGAGCTGGTCGAGGGTGTCCAGCTCGCTCATGTCGAAGGCAACCACGCGCTGCGGCTGGTGCCCGACCCGCGTGGTGCCCAGGGCGTGTTCGACCGTCACCGGGGCGTAGTCGGCGCTGGCGGCGCGCTCCTGTGCCGGCGGGGTCTGGTCGCAGCCCGGCAACGCGGCCGCCAAAGCGGCGGCCAGCAGCATCTTGCAGATTCCGTTCATACCAGCTCTCTCGATAGTGATGGGTTGAAGTAGTTGCAGACGAAACCGTGCGCGCTGGGCAGGATCTCGAAGGCCAGGCCGAACAACGCGTGCAGGTTGGCCTGGGTGACCACCGCGGCGACCGGCCCGTGGCTGTGCACGGCGCCGCCCTTCATGGCGACGATGTGGTCGGAATAGTTGGCGGCGAAGTTGATGTCGTGCACCACCAGGATCACCGTACGGCCGTCCTCGTCGCAGAGCCTGCGGATCGCCTGCATGATCTGCACCGCGTGCTTCATGTCGAGGTTGTTCAGCGGCTCGTCGAGCAGCAGCAGGTCGGTGCGCTGGGCGATGGTCATGGCCAGGAACGCCATCTGCCGCTGGCCGCCGCTGAGCTCGTCGAGGTAGGCCCGGCGCAGCGGCTGCAGCCCCAGGAAGTCCAACGACTCATCGATCACCCGCTGATCGTCCGCGGTCAGCAGGCCACGGCTGTAGGGGAAGCGGCCGAAGGCGACCAGTTCCTCGACGGTCAGGCGCAGGTTGAAGTCCAGCACCTGGCGCAGGGTGGCCACGCGGCGCGCGTAGTCGGCGATGGCGATGCGGCCGATGTCCTGGCCATCGAGCAGGATGCGCCCGCGATTGGCCGGCAGCAGCCGGGCGATGCACATCAGCAGGGTGCTCTTGCCGGCGCCGTTGGGGCCGATCAGCGAAGTGACCCGGCCGGCGGGAAACGCCAGGTTCACATCGTCGAGCACGGTCTTCTCGCCGTAGGCCTTGTGCAGGTGTTCGAGGGTGATCATGGGGTGCCTCGGGTACGGACCATCAGCACGAGGAAATACGCGCCGCACACCAGGTTGACGAGGATGCTCACGCTGGTCCGGTAGTTGAACAGGTGCTCGACCAGCAGTTGGGCGAGCAGGAACATGCCGATGGCCACGGCGCAGGCCAGTGGCAGGGTGGCCTGGTGCCGGGCGCTGCGTGCCAGGGCGTAGGCGATGTTGGCGACGAACACGCCCATGAACGCGGTCGGCCCCACCAGGCTGGTGGACACCGCCACCAGCACGGCGATCAGCGCCATCTGCAGGCGCAGGCAACGGCCATGGTCCAGGCCCAGGGCAATGGCCTGGTCGCGCCCCAGGGCCAGCACGTCGAGCACCCGCGTGCCGCGCGCCACCAGCACTGCCACTGCCGCCACCAGCAGGCCCGAGTACAGCACCTGGGCCGGCTGGGCGCGGTTGAAGCTGGTGTAG
>Ga0268257_1003341_pt1 | contig 10219 bp, 8 predicted proteins | sample AgamicAtPrz_FD_200249 | JGI IMG/M metagenome (GOLD analysis project Ga0268257, IMG submission 200249) | Agave microbial communities from Guanajuato, Mexico - At.P.rz (v2) (version 3) | ecosystem: Host-associated > Plants > Phyllosphere > Phylloplane/Leaf | place: Guanajuato, Mexico | collected...
TCGGAAAGTACGTTTTCGCGATGGCCGACGCGTAATACCCGTAGACCATGAAGTCGTACATTTCCAGGAAGTTGCCGCTGACGACCCGGAAGACGGTGCGGACTTTCGATTCCTGCGCGATGGCAGGGGACGCGGTGGACATGTTTTCTCGCTCAGCTCGGATGGCGCGAATACCGCGCCGCATGGATCCGGCGATGCGCGACGCACAGGGTCGGGCCGGCGCGCACGGGCATCGCTGCCCGCCGGCGGCACGGCGCGTAACGGCGCGCCGCCGGCATGATTCGCGAATCATGCCACGCCAGGCCGACATTTGCCTTGTAGCGCCACTGTCATGACCGTCTCGGTATCCGCCTCGTACAAGTCGCCCCTAAACGGTCACAAGAATCAGATCGATCTGATCGACCGGCCTTCGCCGGCTGACCACAAATGTCACGATTTGCGACGACATTTCCGCGCCGCGCCGGCACGGCCGTGTCGCACGGCGTACCGCCCTCATGATCCCATCGCCCCTCGTCCCGGTCGAAGGCGCGTTTGCCCGCTCTCGCGCCACCCCGCTCGATCACGTCCCGCCGTTCGGCCGCGAATGGTGATTCTCCGATGGTTCCGACGCACGGCCCGGCAGGAACTGCGTCGCGACACTGACGACGTCCGGCATCGATGTCGACCGACACCGGCACACGCGACCGGTTCGCCCGGCCGCCGCGCATCGCAGACACGCGCGATACGCACGACTCGCTCGACGATCCGGCCACGTTGATTGCCATGGCGAACGCGCTGCGCGCCACGCAGCCGGCGCCCCCGACGCACCCGAGCGCGGCCGGCTTCGACTGGACGTCGCACCTGTCGCACCGCTGCGTGACCGACGTGCCGGACGCGTTCGCGCATTGACGTCCGCCCAATAAAAAACCCGGCGAAGATCGTTTCGCCGGGTTTTCGCTCGTCTCGTTCCGTCCGTTCGACGGTTCGTTACTTGTGCGCGGGCAGCCCCGTCTCGGTCTGCTTCTCGAGTTGCCGCACCTGCGCCTGCAGATCGCGCAACTGCAACTGCGCCGCCCGCTTCTCGACCTGCAGCGCCTGGGCCTGCTCCTGCGCCGACTTCTGCCGCTGCGCGACTTCGGCCTGCTGGCTGCGCGCGACGCTCAGGTCGGCCTGCAACTGCTGCGCACGATCCGCCTGCAGCGCGATCACGCGTTCAAGAAATGCCTTCTGCGCCTGCAGCTCGGTCCGGCGGATCTCGATATCGGCGAGCTGTGCCGTCTGCTGGACGAAGTTCGCGTACACCATCTCCGCGCGATTCTTTTCCTGCGAACGGATCACGCGCCACAGGTTCTTGTCCTGGAACAGCGCGACGTAGTACGTCATCTCGCGCGGATCGAACATCAGGCTCGCGCCGTAGCTGCCGTTGTACGTCGTGCGCATCTCGACGATCCGGCCGTCGTGCAGCATCTGCGTCAGTTCGGCGACGTTGCCTTGCGCGGCGGCGTCCGTCGCGGCCGATGCCGATCCCGCCGGCGATGCGCTGCCGCTCAGGCCCGTGACCGCCGGACGCGTTCCGGCGACGGGTGCGGTCGCGTCGGCGGACCAGGCCGTGCCCGCTTGCGCGCAGGCAGCCAGCGCAACGACCCACGTTGCGCATCGTGCAGGGAAGAAATTTCGGAAAGCCAACGTCGGACTCCGGCGAACGAATCGGAACTCGCGATTATCGTTCAAGACGAAACGGCCGCATCTCGAATTTATCGGGATGCGGCCGGCCTGCGTGCGACGCGAAAAATACGGCGTGCTACAGGCGCGTGTCGCGCGCCGCGCGCAGGAACGCATCGAGCAGCGGTGTGCAGTCGAGCAGTTCCGAACCGCCCGCGCGATGGAACTCCGGATGCCACTGCACGCCGACGACGAACGGCGAACGGCGATGGCGAATGCCTTCGATGATCCCGTCGCCGGCCGACACGGCCTCGATGCTCAGATCGCGGCCGAGATCGCGGATCGCCTGGTGGTGGATCGAGTTGACGATCGCTTCGCTGCGCCCCGGGAACATGCTCGCGAGCGTCGACGAGTCGGGGAAGCGGATCGCGTGACGATGCTGGTCGTAATGCTCGCTCACGTGCGCATTCGCGGTCGGCACGTCGGTGGCGATGTCCTGGTACAGCGAACCGCCGAACGCGACGTTGATCAGCTGGCAGCCGCGACACACGCCGAGCACGGGTTTGCCGGACTCGACGAATTCATGCAGCAGTTCGAGCTCGTACATGTCGCGCACGCGATCGCCCGGCCATTCGGGACGCGCATCCGACGCCGCGTAGGTTTGCGGCGACACGTCGGCGCCGCCTTGCAGCAGCAGGCCGTCGAGATGCTTCGCGTAATCGCGCAGGCGGATGTTGCTCGGATGGATCATGCCCTGATGCCCGACCGTCGGAATCATGAACACGAGCACGTCGCGCGACATCACCCAGTGGGCGATCGATTCCTCGAGATACTGCAGCGTCTTGCCGCGCAGCCCCTTCGCGCCCGGCTCCGGATGGAAGATCCGCGCCGACACGCCGATGCGCAGCGTGCGCTGCGTGATGCGCTGGCCGGCGCGGTCGAACAGCCGCCGCGCGCGCGCCGCGACGATCCGACCGAACACCGACCACGGCGTGTCGCTCTGCTTCAGGTAGGCCGGCGGCGCATGCTGCGCGTTCGCGGGCGGCGGCCGAGGCGTGTCGAAATCGGGCGGCGCGCCGAATCCGGGCGGCGGCGCGCCAGGCTTCGGCGGTGCGGCCGTGGCGGCGCCATCGCCGACGGCGCCTGCCGCACCGGCCGCACCGGGCTCGGATGCAGCCGTGACGGGCGACGCGCCGTCATCGGCGACATTCTCCGCGGCGGCCTGCGTGGCCGGCGCACCGGACGTTTTCGCCGGATCGGGACGGGGGGAATCGGAAGAAGCGGAAGAGGTGCCGGGCAGACCGGCCGGGGAAGGCGTGTTTTCGCTCATGACGATGGTCTGATGCGTCGCTCGCGCGTAGGGATAGACGAGGATTCATTATGCTTCAGTGCACGATCGCGCGGCAAACCTGCAACATCCTGTCGATATTGTTGCAAGTCGGTGGCAACGCGCGCCGGCACCGCGGCCCCGCCTCTCGCGTGCTGGACACTCCTGATATATCACAATAATATCCAGAGATCGTCCACGCTTTCCGAGCATCCGCGCCATGATCGCGCCCCTCCCAGCCGCCGCGCCGCAACCGGCATGAGTACCGTGACCGACCTCGCCCGCGACCGCGCCGCCGCGTCGCCGGCCAGCCTCGCCGACCGCGCGTACGCGCTGATCCAGCGGGACATCATCACGATGCGCCTGAAGCCGGGCGCCGCGCTCAACGAAGCCGACCTCGTCGCGCGCACGGGGATCGGCCGCACGCCGGTGCACCAGGCCGTGCATCGGCTCGTGCTCGAAGGGCTGCTGTCCGTGATGCCGCGCAAGGGCTTGATGGTGCAGCCGCTGTCGCTCGACGACATCGTCGCGGTGATCGACGTGCGGCGCATCAACGAAGCGCACTGCGCCGAACTCGCCGCGCGCCATGCGACGCCCGACGATCTCGCGCACCTGGCCGCGCTGCTCGACGACGGGCAGGCCTGCGTCGACACGCACGACGTCGAGGGCATGATGGAGCTCGACCGCGCATTTCATCAGACGATCGCCTCGGCCGCGCGCAATGCCGTGCTCGCCGACATCCTGCGCGCGCTGCACGAGCGCTCGCTGCGCTTCTGGTTCGTCACGCTGTCCGAACCGCACCATCTCGCCGACGTCCAGCACGAGCACCGCGCGCTGTTCGACCGGCTGTCCGCACGCGACGCCGCCGGCGCGCGCGCAGCCGTCGAAAGCCATATCGATTCGTTCCGCTCCACGCTTGTTCAACATCTTCGCCCCTGAGCCGCCATGACCACTTTCACGCCGTTTCCCCCGCTCGCCCAGCTCGCCGCCGACCTCGCCGCCGGCCGGACTACGAGCCGCGCGCTCGTCGACACCGCGCTCGACCGGATCGCCGATCCGTCGGGCCAGGGCGCCGTCGTCTTCACCGAAGTCGATGCCGACAACGCCCGCGCGGCCGCCGACGCGCACGACCGGCTGCGCGCCGCGGGCACCGTGCTGTCGCCGCTCGCGGGCATTCCCGTGTCGGTCAAGGACCTGTTCGACGTCGCGGGCCAGGTGACGCGCGCGGGTTCGCGCGTGCTCGACGGCGCGCCGGCCGCGCGCACCGATGCGGTCGCCGTCGCGCGGCTCAAGCGCGCGGGCGCGGTGCTGGTCGGCCGCACCAACATGAGCGAGTTCGCGTTCTCGGGGCTCGGGCTGAATCCGCACTTCGGCAACCCGCGCTCGCCGTACCATCGCGACGTGCCGGGCGATGCGCGGATTTCGGGCGGCTCGTCGTCGGGGGCGGCCGCGTCGGTCGCCGACGGGATGGCCGCCGTCGCGCTCGGCACCGACACCGGCGGCTCGATCCGGATTCCGGCGGCACTGTGCGGGCTGACGGGCTTCAAGCCGACCGCGAGCCGGATCCCGACGCAAGGCGGCGTGCCGCTGTCGACGACGCTCGACTCGTTCGGCCCGATCGGCCTGACGGTTGCGTGCTGCGCGCTCGTCGACCGGATGCTCGCCGGGCTCGAGCCGCACGTGCCGGCCGCGCGTCCGCTCGAAGGCGTACGGCTCGGCGTGCTGACGAACTACGTGACGGACGGCGTCGATGCCGACGTCGCGGCCGCGCTCGACACCGCGCTCAAGCATCTCGAAGCGGCCGGCGCGATCGTCACCGAAGTACGCTTCCCCGCGCTCGACCGGCTGCCGGAGATCAACCGTTTCGGCTTCTCGCCGATCGAGGCGTACGCGTGGCATCGTCCGCTGCTCGCCAAGCATCGCGACCAGTACGACCCGCGCGTACTGACGCGAATCCTGAAGGGCGAACCCGCGAGCGCGGCCGACTATCTCGACCTGCTCGCCGCGCGCGCCGCGATGCTCGACGAAGCCGCGCACACGGTCTGGTCGCGCTTCGATGCGCTCGTCGCGCCGACGGTGCCGGTCGTGCCGCCGCGCATCGCCGAACTCGAAACGGACGACGACGCGTTCACGCGCACCAACGCGCTGATCCTGCGCAACCCGAGCGCGTTCAACTTCCTCGATGCGTGCGGGCTGTCGCTGCCGTGCCATCCGCGCGACGCGGCGCCGGTCGGCCTGATGCTCGCGGCGGCGCCGCATCGCGACGACGCGCTGCTTGCGATCGGCCAGTCGGTCGAGGCCGTGCTGAACACGATCCGCTGACCGCGCCAGCCGATCGCAAGCCGATGGCGAGCCGATCGCCGGCGGCCCGCGCGCGGTGCGGCAGGCTGCCGCACGCGCGCTGTCAGTTTCGTGCCAGATCATTCGCGCTAAAATCGCGCGATTGTTTTCCGGACCGACCGACGAGGAACCCCGCCGACATGAACGACTACACGCTTGCACTCCGCCGCGAACGCCATCTGCTGATGCTGCTCGGATGGGTGTGCATCGCCCTGCTGGCCGGCGCGCTGTACCTGCAGTACGTGAAGAACGAAGACCCGTGCCCGTTATGCATCATCCAGCGCTACTTCTTCTGCGCGATCGGGATCTTCGCGTTCCTGGCCGCCGGGATCCGCAGCTGGCGCGGCGTCTGGGTACTCGAACTGCTGATCGCGATCGCCGCGGCCGGCGGTGTCGGCACGGCCGCGCGACACCTGTCGATCCAGATGAATCCGGGCTTCAGCTGCGGCTTCGACACGCTGCAGCCGATCGTCGACAGCCTGCCGCCCGCGCAGTGGTTCCCCGGCATGTTCAAGGTCGCTGGGCTGTGCGAGACCGTCTACCCGCCGATCCTCGGCATCCTGCTGCCCGGCTGGGCGCTGATCGGCTTCGCCTTGATCCTGGTCGCGGTCGTCGCGAGCCTCTGGCGCCATCGCCGCAAGCTCGCGGGCTGAGCAACCGGCCGCGGTGCCGGCCCATCGCATGCGCGGCCCGACCGAATGAGCCGCGCGCAGCCGGCGGGCCGTCACCCAGTTGCGGCCGACGCCTGCGCCGGCCCTGCCCGATCGCCGCGCGTAAACACCTACCCCGCCGCCGCCCGGATTTCCGGGCCGGCGCGCGTCGCGCGATCGTCGCGCCCCCGCCCCGTCACGCGTGCGTTTCGGCCCGATGTGCACGCATCGGCGCCACGATCCCGCGCGGCCGGCCTATGATCGACATGATCGCCGCCTGATAGCCCGGATCACCGCCCGGCCATGTTCCCGCCGCGTGGCGGTGCTATCTTCGGGACTGGATGGCGATCTACGTGCGCGAGGCCAGGCGGTCTCACCGCTGCCTGCGTAACGCGCGCCCGATCCGCAATGTCGACTGGATTCATCATGACAACGCACACCATCCGCATCCGTCACCCTCATGACGTCCGCGCGTCCGGCGGCGCCGTTCGCGCACGCCATCAGTCCGCGGCCGCCGCATGGCATCCGCCCTGCAGCCGGCCTGCCCTGCTCCCGTCCGTCCTCGTTGCCGCCGCGCCCGCCAGCCCGCGCCACGCGTCTTGCCGCGTCGTCCCGAACGGAGCGTGCTGATGGAAGCCTGGCTCGGCGATCTGCAGCAACTGCTCGCGCACGGCGAAGCGGCCGTGCTCGTGACGGTCGCGCACACCGACGGCTCCGCGCCGCGCGAAGCCGGCACCAAGATGCTGGTCACGCGCGACACGGCCCGCCATACGATCGGCGGCGGTCATCTGGAATGGAAGGCGATCGAGATCGCGCGGCACCTGCTGAAGGACGGCGCGCACGTGCCGCACGCGCGCCGGCTCGAGCGGCTCGCGCTCGGCCCGAGCCTCGGCCAGTGCTGCGGCGGCGCCGTGGTGCTCGCGTTCGAGCGGCTCGACGTCGGCGACCTCGGCTGGATCATGTCGCTCGCGAAGCGCGTCGCGGCCGGCGCCGCGACCGTGCGTAGCGTATCATTCGGCCCCTCGCCGGGCGCGCCGCTGTTGAGCGAGCCCGAATCGGAAGCCGCGCGCGCCGACTGCCTGCTGTGGGAAACCGGCGGCGTATCGCTGCTGACCGAAACGATCGCGCCGTATGCGTTCCCCGTCATGCTGTTCGGCGCGGGGCACATCGGCACCGCGCTCGTGAAGGTGCTGGCGACGCTGCCGTGCCACGTGCGCTGGATCGACGGGCCCGATGCGGTGTTCCCGCCGGCCGACGCGCTCGCCGGCATCGGCAACCTCGCGATCGATGCGGCCGCTTCCCCGGCGAGCGCGGTCGACGCAGCGCCGCCGCAGTCCTACTTCGTCGTGATGACGCACGACCACGCACTCGATTTCGTGCTGGCCGAACGCATCCTGCGACGCGGCGACTATGCATACTTCGGGATGACCGGCTCGCGCACGAAACGCGTGCAGTTCGATCACCGGCTCGCCGCGATCGGCATCGACCCGGCCCAGGTCGCGCGGATGCGCTGCCCGATCGGTGTCGAAGGCATCATCGACAAGGCGCCCGAAGTGATCGCGATCTCGGTGGCCGCGCAGTTGCTGCAGGCCGTCGAGGCGAATGCGTCCGCGCAGGCTTCCCCTACCTACTGACCGACCAAAAACGACGCCATGACCCCGACATTCAAGAACAAGATTGCCCGCGCGCCGAAAGCGGAGCTGCACATCCATATCGAAGGCTCGCTCGAGCCCGAACTGATTTTCGCGCTCGCGCAGCGCAACGGCGTGAAGCTCGCGTACGACTCGATCGACGCGCTGCGCGCCGCGTACGCGTTCACGGACCTGCAATCGTTCCTCGACATCTACTACGCCGGCGCGAGCGTGCTGCTCACCGAGCAGGATTTCTACGACATGACGGCCGCGTACTGCGAGCGCGCGCTCGCCGACAACGTCGTCCACACCGAACTCTTCTTCGACCCGCAGACGCACACCGAGCGCGGCGTGCCGATCGAGACCGTCGTCGCGGGCATCGAGCGCGCGCTCGCCGATGCCGAAGCGCGCGGGCTGTCGAGTAAATTGATCCTGTGCTTCCTGCGCCACCTGTCGGAAGAGGACGCGCTCGCGACGTTCGAATCCGCGTTGCCGCTGTTCGAGCGCTATCGTCATCGCCTGATCGGCGTGGGCCTCGATTCGTCCGAACTCGGTCATCCGCCGACGAAGTTCGCACGCGTGTTCGAGAAGGCGCGCGCGCTCGGGCTGAAGCTCGTCGCGCATGCGGGCGAGGAAGGCCCGCCCGCGTACATCTACGAAGCGCTCGACGTGCTGAAGGTCGACCGGATCGACCACGGCGTGCGCAGCATCGAGGATGCGGCGCTCGTCGAGCGTCTCGCGGAAACGCGCACGGCGCTCACCGTCTGCCCGCTGTCGAACCTGAAGCTGTGCGTGTTCGACGACATGGCGAAGCACACGCTGAAGGCGCTGCTCGACCGCGGCGTCGCGGTGACGATCAACTCCGACGATCCGGCCTATTTCGGCGGCTACGTCAACGAAAACTATTTCGCGACGGCCGAAGGGCTGCAACTCACGGATGCCGAAGTCCATGCGGTGATCCGCAACGGCTTCGAGGCGTCGTTCATCGAACCGGCGCAGCGCGACGCACTGTACGCGCGCCTCGACGCGTACTGGCAGGCCGCGTGACGGCCCGCATCGAGGCACGCTAGACAGATGAAACAGGGCAACGGCATCTGCTTCGCGATTCCCCGTTCGGCCTTGCGCCGGGCCGGCCGCCTGCGCGCATGCGCGGCGGTGGCGCAGTGCGTCGTCGCCCGCACGCACCGGCCGTCGCGGCTCGCCGTGCCGTTCGCCGCCGTGCCGTTCGCCGCCGTGCCGGATGCGGACGTACCGGTTGCGGACGCACCGGTTGCGGGCGCAACGGCCACGAGGTGCGCAGGCAACCACTCGCGGGCGGCTTCGGCCGCCACGTTCGCCCGCGCCATCGCCTTCGGCCGTGCCGCACGCCGCGCGCCGCCGCCGCTCGCGAAGCACCGTCCCGCCCCCGTGCGGCGCCGATCGCTTTCTTCTGTTCGCCTTACCTTGATGCAGGACCCTTCGTCATGACGCAAACCGCTTTCCGTTCCCAGCTGCTGACCTTCAACGGCGACCCGGCGCAATCGAGCCAGGCCGCGAATTACGAGACCGACGGGCTCCTGATCGTCGACGACGGCAAGGTCGTCGCCGCCGGCCCGTATGCGTCGCTCGCCGCGACGCTCGCGCGCGATGCGGTGGTCCACGACCTGCGCGACAAGCTGATCGTGCCCGGCTTCATCGACACGCACATCCACTATCCGCAGACGGACATGATCGCGTCGCCGGCGCCGGGCCTGCTGCCGTGGCTCGACACGTACACGTTCCCGACCGAGCGCCAGTTCGGCGACCCCGAGCATGCGCGCGAAGTCGCGGACTTCTTCGTCGACGAACTGCTCGCGTGCGGCACGACGAGCGCGCTCGTCTACTGCACGGTGCACAAGCAGTCGGCCGATGCGCTGTTCGCGGCGAGCGACGCACGCGATCTGCGGATGATCGCGGGCAAGGTGCTGATGGACCGCAACTGCCCCGAATTCCTGCGCGACACCGCGCAATCGGGCTATGACGACAGCGCCGAGCTGATCGACCGCTGGCACGGCAAGGGCCGCCAGATGTACGCGCTCACGCCGCGCTTCGCACCGACGTCGACCGAGGCGCAGCTCGAGGCGTGCGGCGAACTCGCGCGCCGCCATCCGGACGTGTTCGTGCAAAGCCACGTCGCGGAAAACGTCGACGAGGTGAAATGGGTGGCCGAGCTGTTCCCCGGCCATCGCAGCTATCTCGACATCTACGACCGCTACGGGCTGCTGCGTCCGCGCGCGGTGTACGGCCACTGCATCCACCTCGACGACGAGGATCGCCGCCGGATGGCCGAGACGCGCACCGTCGTCGCGCACTGCCCGACGTCGAATTTCTTCCTCGGCAGCGGGTTGTTCGACTTCGACAAGGCCGGCGAATACGACGTGCCCGTCACGCTCGCGACCGACGTCGGCGGCGGCACGTCGTTCTCGATGCTGCAGACGATGAACGAGGCGCACAAGGTCGCGCGGCTGTCGGGCCATCACCTGAGCGCCACGCGGATGTTCTGGCTCGCGACGGCCGGCGCCGCGCAGGCGCTCGACCTCGCCGACACGGTCGGCACGCTCAAGCCGCGCACCGAGGCCGACTTCGTCGTGCTCGATCCGCAGGCGACGCCG